>Ga0326727_10010558_pt1 | contig 21964 bp, 18 predicted proteins | sample MB2enrmetagenome_FD_207643 | JGI IMG/M metagenome (GOLD analysis project Ga0326727, IMG submission 207643) | Lab enriched peat soil microbial communities from McLean, Ithaca, NY, United States - MB29MY | ecosystem: Environmental > Terrestrial > Soil > Wetlands > Peat | place: USA: New York...
CCGGCCTTTGTCCCCGTTACCTCGAAGATCTTCCATCCCGTGTTGGCAAGGCCCCTCGATTTGCAGAGGTTCCTCCATTCACCCACGACGTCCTTGTTCACCTTATCCACGGTGCTGATTACCGCGTCGCAGCCGTATTCGAGCGCCCGCTGCAGCTTCTCCGGGTTCCTCGCTATGCCGACGACGGTCTTCGCGCCGAGGGCCTTCGCCGTCTGCGCCATGTAGACGCCCACGCCGCCCGTCGCGCCGATGACGATGACGTTGTCGCCCGGCTGGAGGTCGGCCCTCTTCGACGACTGGTACGGGGTGGTCACCGCGTCGGCTATGACTGAAAGCTGCTCCAGCTTGTAGCCCGCCTTGTCCGCGACGAGGCAGAGGTCGATCGACGGCACCGGTATGTGGCTCGAAAAACCGCCGTAGATGCCCAGGCTGTTACCGGGCATTTTCTGGGCGAGGCACCTGTTGCCCCGGCCCGTCTTGCAGAGAATGCACTGCCTGCAGGGCATGACCGCGGGGATGATGACCTCTTTCCCGACCCACGCTGGATCGCCCGCCACCACCGTGCCGCTGATCTCGTGCCCGAGGGTTAACGGCGGCTTGCTGACGGTGGGAACGCCGTCATAGAAGTAGCCAAGGTCCGTGTGGCATACGCCGCAGCCGGCGACTTCCACGAGCACCTCTCCTTCCTTGAGGGGCGGTACGGGTATCTCCGCCTTTTGGAGCTTGCCGGGGGTAACCTCGCCCGTCTCCCTGTTCTTGGAAGTTGGCGTCACCATTTGCCATGTTTTGATTGAAGCTGGTACGTCGGCCATAAAAACACCTCCTGTTTTTTTATTTCAACTCCGTGTGCCTTTCCGATCCCGATCCTACGTCATTCCGTAGCCGCCATCGACGCACAGGAGCTGGCCGGTAATATACCGCGCATCGTCGGAAGCGAGAAAGACGAACGCGGGAGCAACGTCCTCAGGCTCCGCGTACTTGTTCAAGAGTATGCGCCGCATGTATATCTCTCTCATCTTCTCGTCGTTTTGCAGCGTGCTGGTCATTTCCGTCGTGACGATCCCCAGGGAGATTACGTTCGCGGTCACATTGAAGCGGGCAAGCTCACGGGCGGCCGACTTGGTGAGCGTCACCACCCCGCCCTTCGCTGCGGCGTAGTGGATCTGCCCTGTCGTCCCGACGATGCCCGCAACGGACGTGACGTTGACGATCCGGCCGTACTTCTGCTCCATGAAGTACTTCGAGGCCGCTTTGATGCAGTGCCAGGGGCCCTTCATCTGGATGTTAACGACCTCGTCCCACAGCTCGTCGGTCAGCTTGTGGAGCATGGCGGGCTTCGAAATGCCGGCGTTGTTGATAAGGATCTGTACAGAGCCGAAGTTCTGCGCGCACGCGTCGACAACCCGCTGCGCATCCTCCCATTTGGCCACGTCCCCCTGGACGGCCACGGCCTTCCGCCCTATCGCCTCGATCATCCCCACTACTTCCTTTGCAGCCTTCTCGTTTCCCGCGTAATTGACTACTACATTGGCCCCCTCTTTGGCAAAGGCCAGTGAGATTGCCCGACCTACACCCCTACCGCCGCCGGTTACCACAGCGTTCTTACCTTCCAGCTTCATGGGAACCTCTCTTTCTTGGCTTTGTGAAAATTGTAACAAAACTAGAGCATTTTATCTGCAACGGAAATTTATGTCAAGACAAAACCGCTCGTTCCTCGCTCAATGCATCGCCCGACCATATGTATGCCGTCCGCCGATAGGGAGCCGATTGACCGCGGGGACTGCGCACCCCGAAAAAAACCCGGCCCGCCCGCAGGTCGGCGCTTTTAGCCAATGGCGCGCTCGACCACGCCGGCCAGCTTGCTGCAATACTTCTCCGTCGCCTCGGGCGACGGACCCTCCACCATGACCCGGCACATGTTCTGCGTGCCCGAATACCTGACGAGCACCCGGCCGTCCTCGCCTAGGACCTCCTCGACTTCCCGGATCGCCCTGGCGATCTCCGGCACGGAGTCGAGGTCCGGCTTCCTCTTCACGCTCACGTTGATAAGCTTCTGGGGAAAGACGTCCATCATCGCCGCGAGCTCGGACAAAGGCTTGCCCGTTCTCGCCATCGCCGCGACCACTTGCATGGCCGTGATGATGCCGTCTCCCGTCGTATGGTGGTCGAGGAAGATCGTGTGCCCCGATTCCTCCCCGCCTATCGCGCCTCCGAGACGGATCATATCTTCGAGGACGTACCGGTCGCCGACGCTCGAGGCGCGGTGGTTGAGGCCGTGCCTGCGGCAGGCGACTTTCAGGCCGAGGTTGCTCATGACGGTGCTCACGATGAGGTCGTTCTTCAGCAGGCCCTGCTCCTTCATCACCAGGCCGCATAGAAAGAGTATCTGATCGCCCGTAAGGGGCTTCCCTTTTTCATCGACGGCGATCAGGCGGTCCCCGTCGCCGTCGAAGGCAAGGCCTACGGCCGCGTCCGTCTCGACGACCTTCCTGCTCAGTGCGTCCGTGTGCTGTGAGCCGCAGCTTTCGTTGATGTTGAGGCCGTTAGGCGCGTTGTGGATGACCTCGACCCGGGCGCCGAGCTCCGTAAACGCGATGGGGGCGACCTTGTAAGTGGCGCCGTTGGCCACGTCCAGCACGATCTTCATCCCCTCCATGGAAAGGTCGCGGGGAAAGGTATTTTTCAAAAAAACGATGTAACGGCCGTTCACGTCTTCCATGCGGAACGCCTGCCCCATCTCCCGCGCAGGCGGCAGGTGGCGCTCCAGCTCGCCGCCGAAAATGAGGTCCTCAAGGGCTGCCTCTTCCTCGTCGCTCAGCTTGAAGCCGCTCCCGTTGAATATCTTGATCCCGTTGTCTTCATATGGGTTGTGCGAGGCGGAGATCACTATGCCCGCGTCGGCCCTCATGCTTTGCGTGATGTAGGCTATGCCGGGCGTTGGCAGGACGCCGACCAAATAGGGATACCCGCCCATCGAGGTGATGCCTGCCTCCAGGGAACTCTCGAGCATGTATCCCGAGATGCGCGTGTCCTTGCCTATGACGATCCTCGTCCTATGGTGCTGCTTCCGCAAAAGGTGGGCGACCGCCTGGCCGACGCCGAAGGCGATCTCCGATTTCATGGGGTAGCGGTTCGCCTCGCCCCTTATGCCGTCAGTCCCGAATAGATTCCCCATCGAGGGCGCTCCTGAAAGGATTCACACAGAACTCGATGCCCCGGCCCGCACGTCCGTGTCCGGCAATCACAATATTATAAAACAAAAGAGGCGGCAAGGGTGATTTTTCGGTAGACCGTGTTGCGAGAGGGAAGACAGGAAAGCGAAAAGCAACTGCGGAATACTCCTGGCGGCAAGAGCGGGCTATACTGGATATATAGTTGGGACGTCAAGACGTCGATTACACAACGAGACTCTTGCTTAGCCCGCTGCTTTGGACAGTTCCTTGTCGAAGGTGAAGACCTTCATGCTGCGGGCCTTGGCCCTGGCCGCAAGGAGGCAATCGACGAAGTCGAGACGGGTCCGGCCGAATAGACTAAGGGCCTCCAGATATTCCGACCGGCTTCTCGCCGCGATGCCTTTATAAAGAAGGAGGGCGCTCAGCGTCTCGACGGCCTGCTCCTTCGGCACACGGTAGTATTTCAGCAACACGTAGACGGTTTCCGCCAGCACGCCTTCCGTAATCTCGATAGCCTGCTCGCCCGTCCGCACGCGCGCAAAAAGCCCCTCCGCCTTCGCGTAGAGATCGGGGACATCTTTCAGCAGGTACCGGAGGATAGCGTTCGTATCGACGAGGACGGCGCTATTTTTTTGCCTTCTCATCGGCCACTTCTTCCCAGACCTTCCTGCGAATCTCTTTTAGAGGCACGCGCCTCGCGGCATATTTCGCGAGCGCGCCGCCGACGCTCCTGACGGGCCTTATGATTACGGTATCGTCCGCCAGGATGAACTCGACGGTAGTGCTGCCTAGAAAATGTCTTACCTTCTTGGGGATCGTTACCTGTCCCTTTGAAGTAATCTTTGCAGTTGTTTCCATTACTCTCTCCATTATCATTACTTATTATGATAGTAATGCATTGTTGGGGAGAATGTCAAGGCGTTTCAACGTGGCGCATTGAAACTGACATGGTTTTTATGTTAAATGATGCTGTCCTCGGGGCGCTGCCGACCGGGGACGAAAACAGGCCGGGTAGAGGAAAATCATGGGCGTTTCACTTTTGGAAGTGAGGGACGTGAGGTACGCGCTCAACGGGAAGAAGATACTGGAGCGCGTCTCGTGGACCGTAAGGCAGGGAGAGCACTGGGCGATCCTGGGGCCTAACGGCGCGGGGAAGACGACCCTCCTCAAGATCGTCTGCGGCTACCTCTGGCCGAACGCCGGCGGGAAGGTCTACCGGAACGGGGAGTCGTCGATCGATATGGGCAGGCTGCGGAGGAGCATCGGCTGGGTGACATCGACCCTCTACGCCGACATACCGGCGGGCGAGCTTGTCCTCGACACGGTGGTGTCGGGCAAGTACGCCCAGCTCGGCCTCTGGACGTTCCCGTGGGAAAAGCCTACCCTTGACGACACGGCTGCCGCCCGCGGCCACCTTTCCGCCCTCGGCTGCGCCCGCCTGGCAGGCCGGACGTTCGGCAGCCTCTCCCAGGGAGAGCAGCAAAAGGTGCTCATCTGCCGCTCCCTCATGGCCGCGCCCTACCTGCTCATACTCGACGAGCCATGCGCAGGCATGGACCCCGGCGCAAGGGAGACGTTCCTTGCCGCCCTGCTGTCCCTCGGAAGGAAGGGCGACCTGCCTGCACTCGTCTATGTAACCCACCACCCGGAGGAGATCCTCCCGATCTTCAACCGCACCCTGGTCCTCTCGAAAGGGAGGGTTGCAGCAAAGGGGGAGACGGGGGCGATCCTCACGCCGCCCGCCCTTAAGCGGCTGTATGGGGTCTCGGTCGAGCTTATGAAAAGGAACGGGCGCTACTGGCCCGTGCCGAAGTAAGCCGCCTACCCCAACGCCTGTCCGTCCGGCCGGCCGCCGCAGACAGCGGGTCTCGACGGTATTGTCGATCCCACCCGGCCCTTTCGACATTCTTTTCCTCGCGCAGTAAAGCCCCGCCGGCGCACAAAGCCGGATTTCACTTGCAATTCCCGCTTCTTACGGATGAGGGGCGCCTTTGGCACGGCCATTGCTTTGTAATGCATTGAAAGAGAGAGCAAGCGTGTTCTTACCGATAAAGAGATATTCCGCAGCAGCCGACCTGTTGGGCATCTGGGACATGGCCCACCTCTTGAACGTGCTGTGGCAGGTCCAGCAGGCATGGATATTTCAGCAATCCCTCTTCTTCGCGATACCCCTGCTCATCGACACCGGGAAGATCGCCCAATGGAGAAGAGGGTGGAAGTCCCCAAAAGCGTCCCACGTCTTTCCCCTTGCTCAGGGTGCGGGGTTGGCAGAGTCAGCGCAAACCGGTTTCACAGCGAAGCCAACTCCGTACCCTTCCTCCCTCTTTCAGGCGCCTGCGGCAGGCGTCCTGAAGGTGCTTGCGGCCGGGCGCGCATACGCGTGCGGGTTGCTGCACCGCTTTTCTTCCGGCGGCTTCCCGGGCCGCCTCCTGCTCGGGCCCGTCCGTATCGAATAGACGCACGCGACCCAGCAAACAAGCTACCAGGGAATCCAAAAGTTGACATGCCTCCCCATGTACCTTACCTTTTTATGTAGGGGCCGCATGGCACGGAAGGCGCGGAGGACAAGATTGACAAGATTCGATGAAGGCCGGCCTTTGCCCGTTCCCGACGAGCAGCGGTCGGACGACGAGTTGATTACTCTCCTGAGCGACGAGTACCAGACTGCCCTTTCGCGGGGGGACAGGGACCGGATAGACAACGAGATAGCGCCCAGGTTCTGGGCGCGCTTCGCCACCCGCTTCGACGCTTACAAGGTGATGTGGGACGACCCGGAGCGGGAAGCCCACCCAGACCACGAGGCGCGTTACATCCTCGATGAGGCGTATCTCGGGAAGGTGCAGGCAGACTGGATGGACCGGGTCCTCAGGGGCGAGATCGTGCCGGGCGATGAGGTCGATGAGGAAACCTCCGAATATTAGTGACCAGACCGGCACGATAGGGCCCGTCCTGTAGGCGATATGGGAAGATGCGCCGGCACTTTCTGGAGTCTGCTATTGGTCCTCTATTTTGCATACGGCTCTAACATGGACCTCGTTCAGATGAACAACCGCTGCGAGCGGGCCGCCACGGTGAGCACCGCGACGCTCCCTTTCTACCGCTTCATAATCAACTCCCACGGCGTGGCGACCGTCGTGCCCGACCGCGCCTCGGCAGTGCTGGGCCTCCTCTGGCAAATCTCGGAGAGCGACGAGCGCGCCCTGGACGGCTACGAGGGGGTCGAAAGCGGCGCCTACAAAAGGGAGTACGTCGATGTCGAGACGCCTGACGGGAAAAAGGTCAGGGCCCTCGTCTACGTGGCGACCGACAGCACGCCGGGCAGGCCCAGGCCGGGCTACCTGGAGCGGATTCTTTCGGCGGCCAAGGCATGCGGCCTGCCGGAGACCTACCTCGGCCAACTGAAGCCCTGGCTGCAGTAAGCCTTGCCCCCGCCGGGGCCGCGCTCAAAAAAAAATTTATTTACATGGGAGGAAAAACGGAAAGATCGTAGTCTTATAGGGTGTCGGGTGTACTATGAGCGTAGACGAGAAAGAAGGAGGATTGCCGGGGATCGAGGCATTCAGGGGGGAGGATTGCCTCGATTTCGCAACCCTCGGCCTTTTCGCCGAAGGCAGGCTGCCCGGGCAGAAAAGAGCGGCCGCTGCAGACCACCTGCTCGCGTGTCCTTATTGTCTCAAGCAGCTCAACGACATGATGGAGATGCTCTATTACGAGAAGCTTCCGAAAAGGCTCTCGCCGAGGCTTGCCTGGAGGCTGAGGAGGCTGTGCCCGGAGGCGGCGGAAAAAAAGCCCCGTGGCCGGCTGAGGCAGAAGCTCGTCGAGAGGGTCAAGGCTGCGGCCAGGTCTTTGTTCGGTCGTTGGCGATACGGGGCAGTAGGCCTGGCCGGCGCGCTCGTCGTAGTAGTAGCCTGTCTTTCCTTCGTCCTGAGGCCCGCGCCCCCGACGCCCGCCGCTTCCCGCGTCGACGCCCGCTCCTTCGTCAACGTGCAGGCCCTCGACGATGAGGGCAGGGTCGTAAGCGCGACAAAGGGCGTGGTGGTCGATTCCGGGGGGTTTCTGGCATTGAGCCTCCATCCCCTCGCCGGAGGGAGCGTCATCCAGGTCACCCTCAAGGACGGCAGGACCTACCGGACGGCCAGCGTGTGGAGGGACGAGGACAGGGACCTCGCGGTCATGAAGATAGACAACGAGTCGCTCCCCTCGATGCCCGTGGGGGACATAGACCGGGTGGTAGTAGGGCAGACCGTCCTTCTCGTGCCGGACCGTTTCCCCTCAGACCGGCGCTTCAAGGAATCGGTCGTGCGCGCCCTGAGCGCGGTTCCGGGGAGGCGCAAGGGGCGCCCGGTCCGCTATATCCAGCTAGCGACGGCGGGGGCGACGGACGCCGGGGGCACGATAATAGACAGCGAGGGCAGGCTGCTCGGCCTCGTCATAGCCCAGGAGAAGGGCACGAACGTCGCGGTGCCCGTCGGCGACGCGGCCCGGCTCGCCCACGAGGGCAGGGCGGTGCCCGTTGCCGAGCTGAAGGGCGTGAAGTTTTCCCACGAGGCCCTCAACCTGTACATGAAAGGGATACTGGCGCGCGACGGCGAGCAGTGGGATGAGTCAATCGATTGCCTCAAGAAGGCGGTCGGACTCAACCCCAACCTTGCGGGCGCCCGCATGGAGCTGGCTTACGCGTACTACAAGAAGGGCTTGTACGACATGGAAAAGGGGGAATACGAGGAGGTGCTGAAGATCGACCCCCAGCACGCGGACGCCCTCTTCAGCCTCGCAATGTGCTTACAGATGAAGGGGGAATACAGGGCGGCAATAGAAAAATACCAGAAAATCCTCGCCGCCGACCCGAAGGATGCCGAGGCGCAATACCAAATCGGCCTTGCCCAGATTGCCCTGGGGAATAAAAAGAAGGCAATGGCCGCCTGCGACAGGCTGAAAACCCTCGACGCGGGCTCAGCCGAGATGCTGCGGCGGCTTATCGGCCGTCAGTACTAGACTTCCGTCTTCCTGACCAAATATGTTTGGTCAGTACTAGACTTCCGTCTTCCTGACCAAATATGTTTGGTCAGTACTAGACTTCCGTCTTCCTGACCAAATATTCCTTGATTCTCTCTTTCACGCGCGAGTACCTGGACGCGACCGTGCCGAGGGAAATGCCCAGGATATCGGCAATCTCCCTATCCTTATAGCCCTCCATCTTCATGAGGAGCACCTGCCTCGTCTCCAGCGGGGCGCCTTCGAGCACCATATTTATGATCTGCATCTGCTCGTCGCGCTTCGTGCCGCCGTAAGGTGCGCCCCCCGCGTCCGTCGTCTGCTCCGCCGACTCCAGCCTGTCCCGGTCCCTGTCCTGTTCGAGGGAGATCCTGCCCCTCCAATCCCTCTCCGAGCGCAGATACGTGCGCGCCTCGTTCAGCACGATCTGTTTGAGGTAGGCGAGGAACTCGTATCTCGTCGAGCCCCGGAAATTCTTCAGCCCTCCCTTGAGGAGCTTGGAAAACGTGTTCTGGATGATGTCTTCCTTCTCTTGCGGGGACAGGTCGGGGACCGCCCGGTTTAGCATATTCATCGCGGTAGACGCGTATTCAGTGAAAAAGACCTTCCAGGCAACCCCGTCTGCCGAAAGGCAGGCCCTTATGACTGAAAGCATGTCTTCGATCATGATCTTGCGCTATTCTACAGCGGAAGATAGGATATTTGAAACAAAAATCTCTCTTGAGCGGCCAATCGTCTCATTCGGGGACATCCCGGCCCTTACGGGCACACCCGTTGGCATTAAGGACTTGGAGGGATCGACGGGCCTTACGTGCCTTCCTTGATGCCGTTGTCCATGGCGTCTACAGGCTTCGCGTCCTCCGCCTTGGGCAGGCGGTCGGTCGGCCTGGCCCACCAGACATAAAAGGTAGGCAGCAGGAAGCTGGAGAGCAAAAGGTCGCTTATAAGGCCGCCGACGATGACGATGGCAAAAGGCCGCTGCGAGTCCGACCCTATAGCGTGCGACGTAGCTGCAGGCAGCAGGCCGAGGGTCGCCACGAGCATCGTCATCATGATGGGCCTCAAGCGGCGCGTCGCCCCCTCTATGGCTGCATCGACGACCGAATAGCCCCTCGCCCGGAGCTGGTTGATGTACTCCACCATGATGACGCCGACCTGGACGGAAACCCCGAAGAGGGCGAGGAAGCCGACGCCCGAGGAGACGCTGAAGTGCGTGCCTGTCACGAGAAGCGCCAGGAAGCCGCCGACCCGGGCGACTGCCACGTTGACCAGGTTGAGGCAGGCCCACTTCGCGGACCCAAAGGCCACGTAAATAATCATGAAAATAAGGAAGATCGTCAGGGGCACGATGATGAGCAGCCTGGCCTCGGCCCGTTTCTGGCTCTCGTACTCCCCCATCCAGCTTATCGTATACCCCTGGGGGAGCTTCACCTGCCTGTTGACCTTCTCTATCGCTTCTTCCACAGTGCTGCCCAGGTCCCGCCCCCTTACGCTGTACTTGACTGCCACGTACCGTCTGTTCCCCTCACGGTAGATCTGGGCGGCGCCGTCTTTAGTCTCCACCTTGCAGAGCTGGGCAAGGGAGACCCTTTCGCCGGAAGGGCTGAGGAGGCGGATGTTCTCAAGGGTTTCCTTTGTATTACGGTACGGGGGAAGATAGCGCATGACGAGGTCGTAGCGCCGCTCGCCCTGGAGCACCTGGGTGAGGGCGTTTCCCCCTGCGGCCGTCTGGATCGCGTCCTGCACGTCGGCTACGTTGATCTGGTAGCGGGCGGCCTGCTCCCGGTCGACGACAAAATTGAGGTTCGGCTGGCCGACTACGCGGAAGAGACCCAGATCCTTGACACCTTGTACCTGCCTCATGATCCTGACGATCTCGTCGCCTTTCTCCTCTATCACCTTAAGGTCGTCGCCGTAGATCTTCGTGGCAAGCTGCCCCTTCACCCCGCTTACCGCCTCTTCCATGTTGTCCTGGATAGGCTGGGAGAAGTTCCAGATGACGCCGGGTATCTTGTGGAGCTCCAGGTTCATCGCCGAGATCAGCTTGTCTTTGTCCTGATGGAAAACGGGGCGCCACCTGTTTTTCGGCTTCAGGTTTACGCAGTACTCCGTGTTGAAAAACCCTGTAAAGTCCATCCCGTCGTCGGGCCGTCCCACCTGGCTCGTCGCCACCGTCACCTCCGGGAAGGAGGCGAGGACCACCCGCGCCTGGTTGGCCACCCGGATGCCCTCGCTCGGCCCCGTGCTCGGCGCAAGGGTCCCGCGCACCCAGATCGCCCCCTCGTCGAGGTGGGGCAGGAACTCGGAGCCTATGACGCCGCTCAGGGCCAGGTAAAAGCTGGCCGCCAGCGTGAGGAGGCCGACGAGGGCCATCACTTTCGGGCGGTGGACGGACCAGGTAAGCCCTATCCGGTATTGCTTCGTGATCCAGGCGACGACAGGGTTGTGCCACTCTTTCGTCTCTTTTTTGAACAGGAAGCTCGCAAGGACCGGCGCGATGGTCATCGAGAAGACGAGGGCGCCCAAAAGGGCGAATGCCACCGTCCAGGCCATAGGCCTGAACAGGCGGCCCTCGACGCGCTGGAGGGTAAAGATGGGGATATAGCCGCTTATGATGATGATAATCGCGTAGAAGACGGGTCTCTGCACCTCGTGGGAAGCGGCCCTGATCCTCTCCATGATGGAGCCGTCCTTGTGGCCGAGGTGGCGGAAGATGTTCTCCACCATGACGACCGCGCCGTCTACGACCATGCCGAAGTCGAGGGCGCCCAGGGAGAGAAGGTTCGCAGGTATCCTGCGCAAATCGAGACAGATCGACGCGAAGAGCAGCGAAAATGGAATTGTCACCGCAACGATGAGGGCCGCCCTGATATTCCCCAGAAAGAGGAGGAGGACAATCGTGACGAGGATGAAGCCCTCCGTAAGGTTATGCAAGACGGTGTGCGTCGTGTAGCGGACGAGGTCCCCCCGGTCGTTGAAGGGGACGATCTTGACGCCGGGCGGCAGGATGCGGCTGTTCAGCTCCTCCACTTTCTTGCGCACGCCGTTTATCGCGGAATCGAAATCCGCGCCTTTTCTCATCAGCACGATGCCGGAGACTACGTCCTCGTTGTCGATGATCCTGCCGTTCTCCCTGCGGATGGACCTGCCGAACTGGCCGAGGCGTATCTTGGGGCCCTGCTCCACGACGGCGATGTCCCTGACGCGGACGGGGGTGCCGTTCTTCGTCGTGATGACCGTCTTCTCGATGTCGGCAGTCGAGTGGATGAGACCGACTTCGCGCACGTTGATCTGCTGCATGCCGGCCTCGATGAAGCTGCCCCCTGCATTAACGTTGTTGTTTTGGAGCTGCTGCTCCACCTGGCCTATAGAAAGGCCGTAAGAGACGAGCTTTGCCGGGTCTACCCGCACCTGGTACTCCCTGGTCGGGCCCCCGAAGCTGGAGACATCCACAACGTCGCGGACGGACTTGAACTGCTTGACCAGCACCCAGTCCTGGAGGGACTTCAGCTCCATCGCGTCGTAAGCCGGATTGGCGCTCCTGAGCGTATAGAAGTAGATCTGGCCGACGGGGCTGAAGTCGGGCCCGATCTGGGGTTGCAGGTTCGCGGGCAGGCTGACCATCGCGATGCGCTCCAGGACCTTCTGCCTGTTCCAGTCGTTGTTCGAATCGTCGTCGAAAATGAGGATGACGACGGAGAGGCCGGCGATCGAGACGGAGCGCAGGTGAGAGAGGCGGGGGATGCCGTTCATCGCGTTCTCCAGGGGGATCGTTACCTGCTGCTCCACCTCCTCGGCTGCCCTGCCGGGCCACTGCGTGATAATCCAGGCGTAGTTGTTGGCTACGTCGGGGTAGGCCTCGACCGGGAGACGGTGGAAGGCGATCGCCCCGCCTATGAAGAGCAGGATCGCGAAGGCGATCACGAAGAAGCGTTTGTTGAGCGCGAAATCGACGACGGCTTTGATCATCCTATTGTTCCATGGTGGCCTGGAGAGGCAGGGCGTTCGTCACTACCTTCCGGCCCGGGCTTATCCCCGTCACCTCCTGCATGTTGCCGGTGAGCATCTTCCCGGCCCGCACCTCTACGCGCCTGAACTGCCCTCCCTCCTCGGGCACGTAGACCCAGTCGCGGTCGTGGAGGTGGAGGATGGCGGTCGAGGGCAGGGTCGTTAACGTCTCCTCCCGCTGCCCGTAGAAGGTAGCAGTGACGAACATCCCTATGCTCATCCTGCGGCCGGGGTTCGCCATCTCCAGCCGGACCTTCGCCGTTCTGATATTCGGGTCGAGAATGGGGCTTATGTTGCTGATCCTGCCTTTATAGACCTTGTCGGGATAGGCGTTGAGGCGGACATCGGCGTAGTCGCCGATGCGGACGAAGGAAAGGTTGTTCTCGTAGACATCGCACATGACCCAGACGTCGTCGATGTTTGCGATGGTGAAGAGGTTCGGCGAGTTGTCGAGGGTCTTCACCCCCCCGCCTGCCGCCACGTTCTGCTCTATGATGATGCCCGATATGGGGGCGTAGACGTTGACGATCCCATCCGGGTGGTCCTTGAGGTCCGTAATACCGAGTATCTTGAGGGCCTGGATCGCGGCGTCGAGGACGACGAGGCTCGACTGCTCCGCCTGCTCGGCTATCTCCAGGTCCTTCTTGGCTATCGCCCCCTTTTCAAAAAGCAGCCTGGCGCGCTCGACCTGGAGCCTCGTAAGGTGCTCGCTGGCGGCCGCGTTCCGGTAGGCAGCGTAGGCGGTTGACACGTCGTTGCTCCTCACCCTCATGAGGAGCTGCCCTTTTTGCACAGTGTCGCCCAGCCTTGCCTTCACCTCTACCGCACGGCCGGAGGCCAGCGAGATGGCGGGCACCGAGCGGGCGATGTCGGGGCTGACTACGCCCGTGACGGTCAGCTCGGGCGCTGCTTTGTGCTCGCCCGCCGTAGCCAGGGGGAACTTCTCCGGATGAGCCGCCTTAAAGACGTTCGAGTCCTGCTCGCGCTCGACCTGGGCCGGAGGAGGGGCCCCGCGGTCTGCCTCCACCTTCCCGCCGCATGAGGCGAGAAGGAGCAGTATAAGGCAGGAGAATACTGCAACAGCCATCCTTTTCATTCAATGACCTCCCGGCCTACCGCCAGGTTCATCTGGGCGGCGGCCGACAAATAGGAGCCTACCAGGTTGAGATAGGCGACCTGCACGGCCCGGTAGTCGCGCGTCGCATCGAGAAAATCGAGAAGGGACGCCCCGCCCCGCTCGTAAGAGAATGTGACCGTCTCCCTGACCGTCGCCGCCTGCTTTAGGTACTGGGCCTTGTAGGGCTTCAAGAGGGTGACAGTGCTTACGATCGTCGCATAGGCGGAGTCCACGTCGCTGTAAAGCTGCGCTTCGACAGCGGCAAGCAGCCTCTCGTTGCGCGTGATGTCGAGGTTCGTGCGGAGTATCTCCCCCTGGTTCCTGTCGAAGATGCGAAGGGGGATGTTCACCGATATGCCCACATAGCCGTACCCGTATTGCCCTCCGGAGCTCTGCGGAAGGCGGCCGCCGTCGAGCGAGACGGTCGGGTCCGTCGAGGCGTTCGCCTTTGCCAGCTTGTGGGCGCTTTTCGCCTGGTCTATCGACCGGGCTGCCGCTTGAAGGTCCGGCCTCGTCTCCAGGGCGGTCTGGCGAAACTCCGGCAAGGGCCCAAGGGTTTCGGAGAAGTCGAATGCGCCCGTCACGTCGAACTCGTCTACGGGCGTCCTGTCGTTTATGAGCATAAGGAGCTGGATCTTGGCAGTCCTTAAGTTGACCGTCGCCGTCTGCAGGTCGGACTCGTAGGTTACGCGCTGGAGCTGCAGGCGGTCCAGATCGACCCTGGCGATGTCCCCCACCCTGAACCGCTCCTTGCTGACATCGAGGACCTTGTCGTAATAGGTGAGGTTCTCTTTGGCGAGTGCAAGGATAGCCTTCTGCTGGAGGACCTGTATGAAGGCGCTCCGCAGAGTGAACAGGAGCGTCCTCTCCTGGTCGGCAAGCTGGGAGACGGCAACGGCCGTAGCCTTTTGCGCCGTCTCGTGCCTCAAGGCGCGCTTGTTCATCCGCTCGATGAGGTAGCTGACCGCAAGGGACGGCTGGGCGTCCTCCAGGCCGCCGTAGCTCTTGAAGGGGTGGACGTAATCGATCCCGGTGGTGAGCTGCGGGTTCGGCCTGAGGTTCGCCGTGATCTCCTGCGCTTTAGATTCTTCGATGCCCATCCGCGCAGCAAGGAGGGTCGGGTTCGTGGCGACGAACCTGGTCTTTATCTCCTGCCACGTGAGCGGGCCGGCTGCATACGAACAAGGGGTCAGGAAGAAAAGAAGAAAAGGCAATGACAGGATGGCAGACAAGGAAAGCCTTGGTTTCATGGGCGTCTCCTTATGCACGACCATATCATGCAAGAATTATGCACAAATCTCCTCTCACCAGCGCTGCCAGTAGCCGGGCACCCACACGGGTGCGCAATATTCGGGCGTACAGCTCTCCGTCCAGTATCCGGGCACCCATACGGGATAGGGATACAACCCATAGTAGCCGTAATACGGCCGGACGTACGCCCCGCCCCACGCATAAGGCCTGCCTGCCCAACGGCTGCCGCCGTGGAAGGCGTAGCCCCCGCCGCCGAAGGCGTGGCCGCCCCCTCCGTGGCCTCCCCCTCCGTGGCCGCCTCCCCCATGGCCTCCCCGCGCCGAGGCCGGCCCTGAAAAAATAAGCAGAGAAAACACAAGCATGACTATGACGAGTACCTTCTTCATCTTCCGTCCCTCCAACGGATTTACGCCCAAAACCCGGCCCGTCGCCCTTCTTTCGAGCGGCGGGACCTCAAGACTTTTGTGCTAAGATTCGTGTTGTCTAAGGAAAAGACGCGTCGGCTAAATTGCGGTGGGCGGAGGGCCCCGGTATATCTCGGGTGGCGTTATCGACTTATTGCTGAAGTACATTTCCAGCGAAAGGGGGAGATACTCTACGGCCCTGAATACGTCGAGCTCTACCTTGTCGTTGACCGCGACGGCAAACTCGATCGTCCCGTCGATGATGGTGGGCAGCTTGGCCGCCAGCCCTCCGTGATCCCTCGCGTGGGACTCGACCGTCAGGATGCTCAACACAAAGACTATCCCAAGCACGATGGTGATAGTCTTCAGCAGCCTCTTGCCGTTCATTGCCCTCCCTTCGCTTGTGCCCGAATACACTTATACTGCGATAACCGGAAAAAGTCAATAGGAACAATGTCGTAGCAAGGGCAAGCGCACCTCCCCACCCCCTGCCCATGTTGTACCGATGCCGGGTTCACACGGACGGAAGGAGTGATTATATTGCTCCTTTGTAAGGAGGGTCCGGCCATGAAGGCAAGCCGAGTGGAGATCAACGAATACGCAGGCTTTCCGGGCCGCGCAGGCTTCACGGCCATCGACTCGCGCGGTCCTGCGATGGAGACGGAGGTCCTCGAAGGACTCAAAAGAACGCCGAAGGCGATCCCTCCCAAGTACCTCTACGACGCGGAGGGGTCGAGGCTCTTCGAGCTGATCTGCGAGCTTCCGGCCTATTACCTGACCCGCGCCGAGACCGCCTTATTGGGACAGCACGCAGAGGCGATGCTTAAGCGCGCAGGCAGCGATCTATGCATCATCGAGCCGGGCGCCGGGGCGTGCCGCAAGGTCCGCCCGCTCCTGGAGACAGGCCGGGCGTCGGCCTTCCTCCCCGTTGACATCTCTGCCGATTACCTGCGGCGGACTGCTGCGGACATCGCGGGCAGCTTCCCCCGCGTGGCAGTCCATGCCGTCGCCATGGACTTCCTAGAGGGCCTTGAGCCGCTGAAGCCCCTGCTGCCGCCCGCGCGCCTGCGCCTGATATTCTTTCCGGGGTCGAGCATCGGCAACTTCGACCCTCCCGATGCGCACAGGCTCCTCTGCCGGTTCCATGCGTTCCTCACCGATGGGGACTGCCTGTTGATCGGATACGACCTCAGGAAGGGGCGGGACGTCCTGAGCCGCGCCTACGACGACCCGGAAGGCGTGACCGCCTCCTTCAACCTGAACCTCCTCGCCCGCCTCAACAGGGAGCTTGCGGCCAACTTCGACCTCGGGCGGTTCCGCCACGTGGCCGTCTGCAACGAGGAGCGGGGGCGCGTAGAGATGCACCTGGAGAGCCTTGCCGGCCAGGGCGTGACTGTAGCGAGGGAGCCCGTATTTTTCGAGGCCTCCGAGCGGCTCCATACGGAAAGCTCCTACAAATACACGATCGAGGGTTTTACGGAGACGGCCTGTCGCGCGGGCTTCCGCAGCCTCGACGTGTGGACGGACGCAGCCTCTTATTTTGCCGTCGGCCTCTACGTCAGGGACGGCGCACCGGCGGCCCCCGCGCCCTCCAACGGCAGCGGCTTGTAGCGGCTTTTCGTGCGCCTTTTCTCCTGGGAATATGCGCCGCCGCTCGAAAGCAAAGAGCAAAGGTGAGCAATGGCCAAAGGCAGGAACGAAAAAAGCGGCATATGCGGCATCTGCTCCGCCGGATGCGGCGTGATCGTCACTTACGACGCAGCGGGCAGGATGCGGGCCGTGCGGGCGGACGAGACATCCCCCTTCGGCATGATCTGCAAGGTCGGCGAGCACTCGCCGGAGATCGTCTATTCCCCGCACAGGATACCCCATCCCCTCAAGCGCGTGGGGCCGAAAGGGTCGTATGACTTCAGGCGCATCTCCTGGGAGGAGGCCTACGACGAGATCGCGGAGAGGCTCGTGCGCATCAAGGAAGAATCGGGGCCGGAAGCGGCGGCGGTCTACACGGGGAGCGGCAGCTTCGACCGCGCCCTCTGCGATGTCTATCAGCCCGCGGGCGTCGCCGTCTCGTCCGCGTCGAGCATCCTCTTTCCCTTCGGCTCCCCCAATACCCTCGGCGTCGGCGCGCTCTGCTACGTCGCCTTCGCCATGATCGCCCCGCACGTCACGATGGGCGGCATGTACATCGATATGTTCCCCGATATCGAGCGCGCAGGGCTTATCCTGATATGGGGCAAGAACCCGGCGGCCCACTGCCCGCCCGACGACTTCTTCAGGATAGAGGCGGCCCGAAAGCGCGGAGCGGAGATCGTCGTCATCGACCCCAGAAAGACGGTGATGGCCCGCTATCCAGGCGCCACGTGGATCGCCCCGAGGCCCGGCACGGACTGCGCCCTGGCCCTCGGCATGTGCAACGTGCTGATCGAGGAGGACCTGTACGACGAGGGCTTCGTCGAAAAATGGACTGCGGGCTTCGACGCCTTCTCGGAGTACGTGCAGCATTTCAGGCCCGACTACGTGGAGGGCGTCACGGGCGTGCCCGCGGACGCGGTCCGCTCATGCGCGAGGCGCCTCGCCTCCGCCGACGGCGTCGCGCCCGTCATGTACGCGGGCCTCGAATACAACGGGAACGGCGTGCAGACCGTGCGCGCGGTGCTCACATTGCTCGCCCTGTCGGGAAACCTCGATGTCCCCGGCGGCCACTGCTTCAAGATGAAGCGCGCCATCTTCCCCATCAACCGGGCGGGCCTCGTGGCTAACCCGAACGCGCAGAAGGCGGCGGGCCACAACAGCTTTCCGTTGTATACGCGCTACCGGGGCGAGTTCCACGCCATAGCCCTGCCCCAGGCGGTGCTCCGCTCCGACCCGTATCGCATACGGGCGCTTTTGAGCCTGGGGGCGTCGATCATCACGTCCTGGCCGCAGTCCGCGATCTGGCGCAAGACCCTGGCCGGGCTCGATTTCCTTGTCTGCATCGACCGGCAGCGGACGGCGGACATGGCCTACGCGGACATAGTCCTTCCCGCATCTACGTACTACGAGACGGAATCGTACATGGTCTACGACTCCGCCTTCAGGATACGGGAGCGCCTCGCAGCCCCTGTCGGGGAGGCGCGGTACGACTTCTTCATCCTGTCCGGCCTTGCGGACCGCCTGGGATACGACCGCCTCTACCCGCAGGATTCCGAGGCGCTCCTCGCCTACGTGCTCGCAGGCTCCGGCTTCACGCCGCAGGCCGTGAGGGACGCGGGCGGGACGGTGCAGGTCGCGCCCGTGATGATGGAGTACCGCAAGTGGGAGAAGGGCCTGCTCCGGGAGGACGGCGCACCCGGCTTCGACACGCCGACGGGAAAGTTCGAGATTGCCTCCTCGATCCTTGAGGAATACGGCTACGATCCGCTGCCGCGCTACGTCGAGCCGAAGGAAAGCCCCGCGTCCAGGCCCGATATGGCACTCCGCTTCCCCCTCGTCTTCAACTCCGGCGCCCACCACAACGCGGACCTCCACGCGCTCCACCATTCCGTCCCCGCCCTCGCTGAAGAGCTTCCAGCGCCCTACGTTGCGATCAACAGCCGCGACGCGGCAAGAAGGGGCATCGCGAACGGGGAGAGGGTCGTCATCAAGACCGCGAGGGGGGAGGTCGCGATGTACGCGCGGGTAACGGACGACATCGTGGAAGGGGCAATAGAGGCGAGTGGGGCCGGCGGCGGCGCCCTGGGCTCCGACGATTGGCGGGCGTCATGTGTCAACGAATTGACGGACCTGGACAATTTCGACCCCATCTCCGGCTTTCCTGCATACAAGGCGCTCCTCTGCGACGTGGAGCGCGCAGGCGCCGGCGCAAGCCGGCAGGTGGTCGGCACGGGGGAGTACGCCGCCGGCAGCGCCGGAAGGCCGGAGGCGGCGCAGGCCGCCATATACCTCGACCACAACGCGACGACGCCTTTAGACGCCTCGGTAAAGGAGGCCATGGTCGAAGCCCTTGCGCGCTACGGGAACCCGTCGGCCATCTACTCCGCGGGCAGGGAGGCGCACGCGGCGGTCGAGGAGGCGCGCAGGGCCCTGTCGCTGCTGATAGGCTGCACCCCCCGTCGGCTCGTCTTCACGAGCGGCGGCTCCGAAGGCAACAATTTCATCATAAAGGGCATAGCCCTCGCCTGCGGCCCGGCCAGAAACCACCTCGTCGCCTCATCCGTCGAGCACCCGTCCGTCCTTGAGGCGTGCCGCTTCCTGGAGAGGATCGGCTTCTCCGTTACGTACCTGCCCGTCGACGGCTATGGGACCGTCAGCCCCGCGGACCTCGCTGCCGCGATCACCGAAAGGACGTGCCTCGTGAGCATAATGGCGGCGAACAACGAGACGGGGACGCTCCAGCCCGTCCGCGAGCTGGCCCGCATCGCGCGCGGCAAGGGCGTGCTCTTCCATACGGACGCAGTGCAGGCGGTGGGCAAGATAGAGGTCGATGCGGACGCGTGGGGCGTCGATTTCCTGACGCTCTCGCCCCATAAATTCCACGGCCCGAAGGGCGTAGGGGCGGTCTACGTGCGAAAAGGGGTCGGGGCGGGCGCCCTCATACACGGCGGGAAACAGGAAGGAGGCTTAAGGGGCGGGACGGAGAATACGCCGGGCATCGTAGGAGCGGGGAGGGCGGCCCTCCTCGCGGCTGAGCGCCTCGGCCTGATGGAAGGGCATGTGAGGACGATGCGCGACAGCCTGTACGCGGGCATCCGCAGGGCGGTCCCAGGCGCGCGGCTGAACGGGCATCCGGAAAGCAGGCTCCCCAACACGCTCAACGTGACGCTGCCGGACATCCGGGGCGAATCCCTTCTCCTCGCCCTCGACGCGAGGGGCGTCTTCTTTTCCTCCGGCTCCGCCTGCAAATCGGGAGACCCGGCGCCCTCCCACGTGCTTCTGGCAATGGGCCTTTCCGAAGAGGAGGCCCATTGCTCCCTGCGCTTCTCGCTCGGAGTCGGGAACACGGACGACGAGATAGGGAGGGCGGTGGAGCTGATCGGCGAGGTACTCTCGTCTTCCGCGAAGGCGGTTCGCTTCGTCTCGTGCAGGTAGGGGGGAGGGGCAAGCGCATTTCCCCACCCCCACCCAAAGGAGGGGAGGCGCCTCCCTGACACACGCATCACGGAGCGACCGCTAATCGGCGTTGGCGGAGCCTTAGCGTCCGCCTTTTTGAAAAAAAGGCGGTGCTGCGAGCGCTCGTACCCTCTTTTTCTCTACGTCTCGCAGCAAGCGAAGCGGAGCCTTACGCTGATCGGGAGCGCAGTGTCAGCGTGTGAAGGGAGCGTGTCTCCCTTCCATTAGCGGCAACGGGAGTCCAAATGCGTTTTCCCCTGCTGGTCGAGACCGTATTGCGCAGTGGGCCAAAGGGGTTTAGAATAATCTGTCGTGTCCAGCATGATCCGCTCGTATACATATGAGGAATATAAGGAGCGCGTCCGGGCGTTCCACAGCTTTGCCGCGCCGGGGGTGCTCATCGGCGGCTTCATGGTGGACCTCGCGTACCGGCGCCTGCCTGAGGAGCGCCTCTACAATGCCCTCTGCGAGACCCCGAAGTGCCTGCCCGACGCGATACAGCTCCTCACCCCCTGCACCATCGGCAACGGCTGGCTCACCGTCATCAACCTGGGACGCTACGCCTTCAGCTTCTACGACATATCGACGGCCAGGGGCGTGCGCGTCTTCATCGATACCCCCAGGCTGGATAAGTGGCCTGAGCTCAAGGCCTGGTTCTTCAAGACCAAGACGAAGAAGGAGCAGGACTACGAGCTGCTCCTGAAGGAGATCGGCGAGGCGGCGGACGCCATCTGCGGAGTGCGGCCCATAGAGCTGCCTGAGCGGTTCACCCAAAAAGTCCACAGGGGAATATTCGCCGTCTGCAAGGGCTGCGGAGAGAGCTACCCCGCGGCAGACGGGGAGCTGTGCCTCGGCTGCCAGGGTGGCGACCCTTACATCCGGCCGGAAGAGCGATAACCTTTCTATCGTCGTACGATACGGAAAAGGCAGGTCAGAAGGCGGCCTTCAGCTTCTTAACGAGGGCGATGTTCTCAAGGTGACCCGTCTGGCGGGCGGTGACCTTGCCTATGACGGGGCGGGCGGAAAGGTAGAGGTCGCCGATCAGGTCGAGGATCTTGTGCCTGACGAACTCGTCGGCGAACCGGAGCTCCGTGTTTATCACCTCCCCGTTGTTGAGCAGTATGACGTTGCTCATGACGCTGCTTACGCGGCTCCCCCCGGCAAGGCCCATCTTTTCGAGCCTCTCGAAGTCCTTTATGGAGCCGAAGGTGCGGGCCGGGGCTATCTCTTTGAGGAAGGCCTCTTTGCCGCCCCTGAAGAGGTACTGCTGCCTTCCGATGGGGCGCGGCTGGTCGAGGGTGAAGTCGATCTCGAACTCGTCCGAAGGCTCTATCGAAAGGTACTTGTCGCCGGGCAGGTTGGAGAGCCTTACGCGCTCGCCGACTACAAGCGGCTCGATGCCCTGGCTCTGCTCGATGATGCCCGCTTCGTCCATGTTGGCGCAGATCTCCCGGGCCGAGCCGTCCAGGATGGGGACCTCGTCGCTTATCTTCACGAGCAGGTTGGTGATGCCGTACATGTGGCAGGCGGCCAGCAGGTGCTCGACGGTCCTTATGGTGCAGGTTTTCCCCTTTATCGAAGATGCGTTCCCCGATGAAAAGGCGAAGTCGATGAAGGCTGGTATGCGCTCCCCCTCCGGGACCTGCTCGAAGATGATGCCCGTGTCGGGCGGCATGGGCAGAAGGATCATCCCCGTCTTCACGCCCGAAAACAGGCCCATCCCATAGATGACGACGCTCTTGCCTATCGTCTTCTGCCTGCACGCCTCCAGGCCCCTGGCGATCTCGATCCGCACGTCGTCGCCCGTCTTCTCCTTGCCGTTCCCCTTCCCCGCAAGCCCCCTGGCGATCACTTCGAGCACCTTGTCTATGGACAGCGGTTTTTCGAGGAAGTCGGTCGCCCCCATCTTGACGGCCTCCACAGCGGTC
>Ga0326727_10010559_pt1 | contig 21963 bp, 18 predicted proteins | sample MB2enrmetagenome_FD_207643 | JGI IMG/M metagenome (GOLD analysis project Ga0326727, IMG submission 207643) | Lab enriched peat soil microbial communities from McLean, Ithaca, NY, United States - MB29MY | ecosystem: Environmental > Terrestrial > Soil > Wetlands > Peat | place: USA: New York...
TGGCTGCGAGGGTAGCGACACAAACAGCTAGAGTTGTGGCATCGGGTGGTCTTGTCCTCATCTGGTTGTTGGGATGGAAGAAAGTGACTGATTCTTACCTCAATAGAACGCTGTCGCGAAAGCGTGTTAATTTTTGAAGATTTTCTGAACTATTGTTTGTAAGGGATCCTCCATGCTTCTAAGAAGTTTCGTCGATTTTTTCTGATAGAATTCACGGAAATCAGCGCTCTTGCAGATTGCGCTCGTTCTTTGAGCGATACGCCCCGGGTCAAGGATTCTCTCGACCAATCCACGATTGATCAGGAACCTCTCGACGAAAGTGGCATCTCCGGGGTAGTATGAAATCACGGGGACACCGAGTAAGGCGGCTTCGGCGCTCATCGTCCCACCTCCTCCGAGGAAAACTGACGAGACTCGCATGAGCGAGATGGCGTCGATAACGTGTTCCGGAACAACCACTCTGTTTCCGAATTTCTTTGTGAAACGTTCGCCTTGTACGTCATATCTGGGTAGGATTACGATCTGGGATTCGTTACCATTCACGTCGATGATCTTTGCAATAGTTTCAGCTACCTTGCTTGCGATAGATGAATGCCGATGTGAAAGATACGATGCATATTCTTCGGGAGGCCTGATGACGATGATTGGCTTAGAAGGATCGAGTTTCAGCGTATCTAGGACTTTCATGTTGGCTTTGTATTTGGATAACCAAGCTACGGGATCAAGGGCCCGATACCTAACTACGTCTCTAGGTTTGATTGCATAACGTGTCCATGCGTGAATAGGGATTATCCATGGCGTGAACAACTTTTTCGACAGCGGGATTGTAAGTCGGCTGACAGCTTCAGCATGTGGAGAGTCGCTAATGCAATAATGCGGAATGCCGAGTCCAAACGCAACGCGGGCTGCTTCAGGAGATGAAAATGATATTGCTACGTCAGCACTCTCTTGCTCTAGAATTCTGGCGAGCTGAGAGACGCGGTTCGAACTTTCTATGAGTTTGTTTCCTAGCTTTTCTCCGCCATGACGCCCGACCGGGGTCGCCTTCCAACCCCTGAGTTGCAGGAGTTCGGTAACCTCTCGGTATTCACGTGTGGTCAAGAAAGTCTTGAAACCTTTGGCATCAAGTCTGTTTTGGAGCTCTCCGAGAAAATTCGCCTGTTTAGGTGTGAGTACGTCCAGCCAGATTTTCATTTGACGTTCAACCTCCTCGCAAAATCTCCGGATGAACTGGCCCATCTTAGTAGGAAAGACTCACGGAAGATCCGAATTAATCCGGGGTTCTTGGTATGGTTGGGTGTATAGACGATGGGGTTCCAATGTCGCTCTACTTCCTCAGCAGCCCATATCAGAAAGACGAGATCTCTGTTATCGACCAATGTTCCCCTTACCGGATGCCATGGATCGGGTGAGTCTCTGAATTGCACTCCAATCCCGGATAACTCGCCAAGTTGTTTCTTCACCGGGCTATCTTCGGATTGCATGAGGACCTTAACTTTCACCCCTCTTTTAACAGCCCGCCTCAGTTGAACCTTGATTTTTGGCAGCCATGAGAACAACGCCGTTGAAATCAGCACTTCGTCGGCTGCTTTGTCAAGATAATTGTTCGTTCTATTTTCCATGATTCGCAGATCTGCTAGGGGTTCGAGCAACTCCTCTGCTTTTACTTGTAAGTGGCTCTCTACGTAGATCGGCTCCACTTGTCTTTGTAAATGCCTAAGCGCTCCATCGATCGCAACAAGTCCCGTTTCGAAGTTTTCGCGCAGGTGAGTCACATATTCGCGCTTTGCCTGCTCAGGGGAAAGAGCATGATACCTTCTTGGCCTCCCCTGAACAATTTTCGCGAATCCCTTCTGCATCAACTGCTCAAGGGTACCGTACACACGCGTAATTGGAACCGACGTGTTTCTTGAGATCTCCTCTGCGGTCATCATTCTCTTAGAGAGCAAGGCCACGTACGCCTCTGATTCATAGGTGGTCAGTCCTATCTGCCGGAGGTACTCCATAATTCGCGTTGACGACATAGTTAACTCTTGTAGAGTTAAAAACAGTTAAATATTTCCCTCGATGTCGTACGCAAGATGTTTCGATGTCCTCAACGAGTTCGCAAGGACCGCTCTCTCTGGAGCCCGGCGAGATTGCAGTCAGAATCCGCGATGACCGGCTTACAATCGGCGTGGTGGGCTTGGGTTGGATGGGGTTGCCTACGGCATGTCTCTATGCTGACGCCGGGGCACGTGTCATTGCCGCTGACATGAATCCGAAGGTTGTTGAAAGAGTCACCAAAGGAGATCCACCAATTGATGAGCCGGGCCCGGCCATGCTGAAGAAAGCAATTAGGTCGAACAAGTTTTCGGCTACTACAAACACCGAGGAAGCAACTGCAAATGCCGACATAATCTTCATCGTCGTCCCGACCATGATTGATAGACACAAGAGAGCTGACTATTCTGCCGTAGAAGACGCCTGCATAAGCATCGGAAAAGGATTGAAGAACGGTAGCGTAGTCATCTTCCAAAGTACGTGTGGGCCCGGTGTCACCGAGCGCGTCGTAAAAGGAACACTCGAAAAATATTCGGGCCTTATCGCAGGGCAAGGGTTTGGACTAGTTTACAGCCCAATTAGAGCAATGGGTGGTAGAGCCCTGCAGGATATCCAAAGCTACAGCAAAATCGTCGGAGCGGTAGATAAGAGAAGCCTTGAGGCTGGATGCGCAGCCATCTCTGTGATTGTGAAGGGTGAGCTCTTGCGTGTCCGGGACATTAGAACGGCTGAACTCTCAAAGCTCTTCGAAACAATATACCGAGACGTGAACATCGCGCTCGCCAACGAGTTTGCATTGCTCTGCGAAGAAGTAGGCGTCGACTATCTGGAGACAATGAAAGCGGCCAATAGCCAACCATACTCACACCTTCACTCTACCGGCGTCGGCGTTGGCGGCCATTGTTTACCCGTCTACCCCTACCTCTTGCATAGTGAAACGTACACACTCGATGCGAAACTTCGACTTGTTCTCGACGGACGAAAGATAAACGATCTAATGCCTCGACACGTCGTCAAGTTAGCTTCAGATGGAATACGCGTCTGCGGCAGATCACTCAAGAGAGCCAAAGTTGTTGTACTCGGCATCAGCTACCGCCCTAACGTGAAAGAGACACGCTTCTCCCCATCGCTTGACCTAATTGGTACGTTGAAGAAACGCGGAGCTCGGGTTATTGCGTTCGACCCGTTGTTTAACGCCTCAGAGATGGAATCGTACGGCTTAGCCTCCGAACCGACCCTGCGAAAAGCAGTTGAGAAGGCAGACTGTGTGATCGTCACCGTGGCACATGACGAATTCAAGAAAATGGACACCATCGAACTTGCAGCACACATGTCAAAGAAAGGCTTGATCGTAGACTGCACCGGGCTTCTTGACCCGACGAGCGTGGAGAAGAGCGGACTTGTGTACCGAGGAGTTGGCAGGGGATTATGGACACGATGAAGAAACTCCGGAGCGCGGTGGTCGGCACAGGTTTTTGGGGAAAGAACCAGGCTAGAGTACTATCACAACTCGATCAGACGCAACTCATGTGCATCTGCGATGTTGATGAACGGAGAGCCAAGACGGTCGCCTCCGAATTTCATGTACCTTATTCTACGAATCTCGACGATGTGCTCTCACGCACCGATATTGACGCCGTAACTATCTGCACACCCACAATCACCCACAAGAAAGTCGCTACCCAGGCGTTGCTCGCCGGAAAACACACAATGGTTGAAAAACCAATGACTAACACCGTATCCGAAGCTCGCGAACTGATTACACTCGCTTCCAAGAGCGGGCTCAGACTTATGCCGGGCCACATTGAACGATTCAATCCGCCAGTCGTCTACCTCAAATCACTCCTCAATGAACACAAACTAGGAACAGTCACGCTCTTTCATGCAAGACGCGTTGGTAAGTGGCCGGAAAGAATCGGAGACGTCGGTGTCGTTCGGGACACCGCCATCCACGATATCGACTTGGCACGCTACATATTTGGAGACGAAGCTAGATCGGTCCATGCCAAAATTGGGAGTATACGCCACACGAAAGAAGACTACGCGGAGATCATGCTCGAATTTAAGAAGGGAGGAACGGCATTCATCGACGCAAACTGGTTAACGGCAAGAAAGACGCGAACTCTAATCGTAACTGGAAGCGATGCCACAGTTGAGCTCGACTATCTGTCCCAAGAGATCTCTATCGAAGACGCAGAGAGATCAATTAAGCCAAATTTGGAGAAACAGGAGCCTTTGAGAGTAGAGCTCGCACATTTCGCTGACTCGATCCTCAATGACAAGCCGTTCGTGGTTAATGGAGAAGACGGCTTAAGGGCAGTAGAGATATGCGAGGTTGTTCTGAAAGCCGGAGCATCCGGACAAACGATTCCGATTACGATATCTCCAGTTACCTAAGTTCGCTGCTAGCGCTTCTAAAATCGCGTATGAAACTCCAAGCAAACAAATCGGCTCGCTTTTCGACCTGCCTACTCTTTCCTTGGCTGGAGCATCTCAAGTGATGATAGAATTCATGTAAGATAACGAATGGATTCGTCAAGAAACTACTATTTGCTAAGTAAATTCTACTTTCCTTCTCAACGTAGCAAGCCAAAACTTTCCGATGACGCTTGACGGTCCCTACACGAAGTGTGGGTTCACTCACCCCGTAATATTTGCCGAGTAGCCGAAAGGCATGTTCCGGACGACCGTCGATAATCAGGCGAACGATTTCAGCTCTGAATCCTCGCATGGAATCGAATGTAACCACCGGCTGTATTCCTTTCGTACCTTCCACTAGGTTCTCAGGGACGTAGATTATAGGTTAGCCACGAAACACCTGAGAATGCGTTAGTATACGCGCGCCTCTGTGCGGGTCTCATGACGCGAAACGCACACCTCGGGTTAGAGCGCACAAAATGGTTAGTGCGGAAACTCTGGGACCGCCATCCAGCACGAGCAACTTCTTCTCTCACCGGTATTGGACCTACTCTTCAAAGGATTAACCCATTTCCGAGTAGTTATTCATCGAAAGCACCCTATCCCGGCTAGCCTTCAAAACGTCCTAAATTGAACCGCCGTCGGCCGTCGTTAAGAGATGTGTCCTCGTCTATTTGTGCGCGCATGGGGAGTTGGATCGTCAATAATGAAATTTTACTAAAAAGATCTACTGTGATACTTCGTTAGAAATAGAGACCAAAATGGTATATTTCAGTGGATTGTTGAATCTAGATGCAGGTTTAGTTGAGTATTGAAACGGAAGTTAATGGACATACTGGCTTGCCCAATTGACAAGTTCTATCCGCTCGAATTGCTTGTGTTTGAAGAAAAGGAAGAGGTCAGCTCTGGAATGATTACCTGCCCTAAGTGTAACCGCTGGTACCCAATCATTGACGAGATACCACATATGCTGCCAGATGAATTGAGAGAGCAGAACGAAGATGTGCCGTTCCTACAGAAATGGAAAGACCACGTTCCACAGAAAACACTTCAGGAAGGCAGGCCTTTTAATCTCAAATCTACCAACTAGACGATTCATTGTGGACAAACAATGGACAAGCAGATCATCAGGACTCCTAAAGCTCCTCAGCCGATAGGGCCGTACTCTCAAGCAACCATGGTCGAGGGCTTCCTTTTCGTCTCCGGGCAAGGCGCAACGAACCCAGAATCGGGACAATTGGTCGGATCGGACATCGAAACTCAAACAAGACAGACACTCACGAATGTGCAGAACATCCTCGAAGCGTCGGGGCTATCAACGCTAGATGTAGTAAAGGTCTCAATCTTTCTGAAGGATATGGGCGACTTCAAGAAGATGAACGAAGTTTACAAATCGTTCTTTACTCAAAACCCACCCAGCAGAACGACAGTAGAAGCCAATTTGCCCCTCCCAAATATGCTCATCGAAATTGATGTCATTGCACACCGAACCTAGCCATCGAAATCTCGAATCAACGACACAGGCAATTCAGTTACGGGAAGACTCAACGCACTTGTTGCTCGGCAACTACATCGGTTTCGGGTAACCGCACACTTGGCACCTATCACGTTCATCGACGCACAGACAGCAGGCATATCTGGAGATATGCTACTGGGCGCTCTGGTCGACGCAGGCGCGGACCTCAAATCAATCAAACAGGTGCTGGATTTGATACCGAAGTACTTTCCGCGTTGTAAATCAATCACGCTCGACGCGACGGAAGTCAAGAAGCACGGATTTCGAGCTTGCCAAGCAGAATTATCGATTGCTGAGAAGCCTGACGAAACACTGGCGTTGGAACTTGTCCACGCAACTGATTCAATTGCGAGTTCATCGAAACTCAGTACGAACGCAGTGTCGTTCGCAAAGAATTCTATCAGAATCCTAACCGAGGTCGAGAGCACACTTCACGGCAGCGAAATCTCCAACGTACACCTGCACGAGGCAGGTTCGACTGATACGCTTGCAGACATATTTGGCACGGCAGCTGCATGCGATTCATTGAAAGTTTTCGAAGGAGCGGTATACTCTTGCCCCGTTGCTGTCGGCGGCGGCTCTGTAACTTTCTCACACGGGACAGTCTCGGTACCTGCCCCAGCGGTTCTTGAGGTTGCCCGCAGATGTCATATCCCGATCCTAGGCGGCCCCGCAAATGAGGAATTGACAACTCCAACCGGTATTTCGATACTTGCTAGCTTGTCTGGTACCTTCCTTGATTGGTCGCCGCCGATGATTCCAGAGAAAGTAGGGTACGGCGCAGGCAAGAAGGAATTGGCATCAACCCCAAACCTACTCCGCGTTGTAATCGGCCAAAACGAGGGGCAGAGGTTTGAATCCGACCTAGTTGAAGTGCTTGAGACCAATCTCGATGACGTCTCGGGAGAAGTAATGGGCGGTACATTGCAACGAATTCTTGAAGGCGGAGGAAAGGATGCTTGGGTCACTTCGGCCCAATTCAAAAAGAATCGCCCAGGCTACGTTCTACATGCAATCTGTAATCCGAACGATTTACAGAAAATCACTAAGATCATCATGAAAGAAACCGGCACGCTCGGAGTTAGACATCAGCAATGGAATCGACTAATCCTGGATAGGAGAACCGTAACCATCAAGGTACCGTTTGGGGATAGAATGTTCGATGTGAGAATTAAGATCGCCAGGGACAAGTCTGGCGAAGTCCTTCGGGTGAAGCCTGAATTCGAGGATCTAGATTCGATCGCCCGAACACTCTCTCTTCCTATACGCGAAGTATCAGGTCAGGTGCTTCATGAGGCGCGAAGGACGCTTCATACAGGTGATGTGAAACCCTAGGTTCTCCGCCTAATGTTTTCCATCACGACGAGGGCGGGTAAGAGACTTCCCGCCACAAGGGCTGCAAGTACCAGAGCCGCGCTGGAAATCATCATCGAAACAGGTAACGCAAAGACTTCTGAAATGAGGAAGATGAATAGCAGTATGGAAAATCCTACCGTCATTACTCTCATAACCCTGCCTTTCGCTTTCGCGGTGAGTCTACGCTTCAGGAGCCAAAGTGTACAGAAAGCGGGGAATGAGAAGTACGCGAGTCCTATGAGAGAACCCGCCAACAATCCTGTGACCAACGCCGCGAATTCCGGCGCGAAGCTGAATAGGTTGAAAGTGGACGAAGAAATCTGGAGTATTCCAATCAAAGGATAAAGTACTGCTCTGGCGAGAACTCGTGTAGTAGGGCTTGTAGACTCATACTGGGCCACGGCCGGGCTGAAGGAATAGTACCAAGCGTTGAAAGCCGTCATGAAGTTTGATCCTGCGAACGTGTTCATGATTTGCTGGTCCCGGAAATCCCTAAGGAATTGAACTTGCGGCGCGAGTTCCGATCCATAGGTAGCAGTCGCGATGAGACAGGGGGAGACCTGCACGCTTATCACGAATTGATGAGTGCGCGAGGGTGTGGAGCTGGTTCCTGTTACCGTAAGCTGGTATGTCCCGACTGTATTCTTGGGCGCGGTTATTACCATAGAGTCCTGAGCGATACCGCCATTCTGCTGTAGGAGGATGGTGGGTGGGGTAAAGGTCACTGTAAGTCCAGAGGACGGTGAGAACGTGCCGTTCAAGGTAACGTTACCGTTGAAGTAACCAATTGACTGAAGAGTTATCGTCGTCGAAGTTCTCGAACTCTGGACTAGAACTAGTTTTGTAACTGGTGTGGAGAGGTTGAAATCGCGTGGTAGTTCGACGATTGTTAACACCGGCGACGGAGTCGCGGTGTGTGTAAGACCGGCACTGGTCGTCCCAGTGATAGCGATTGGATATGTCCCTCCAGGCGTATTCACAGTTGTGAAAATGTTGATCGTTGAGGCGAAGGATGGAGTCCCTCCAGCATTGGTGAAGGAGTAACTAACTCCGGACGGAAATCCTGATGCCGTCAGATTTACGATCTGGGGGCTCCCGCTAACGAGAGTTATCGCGAGATCAAACGCGGCTGACCCACCTTGGCTTATTGTTGCTGTTGTTGGCCCAATGACGCCGACGCTGAAGTCGAATGGCACCGGTTGAGGTGTCTGTATCTTGAGAGTGATTAGGGCCGTCTGAACTTGTTTTCCGCTGCTTGCCTGAACGGTCATCGGAAAAGTGCCCGTGGGAGTTGAGTTTGTCGTAGTGAGTGTGAGTGTCGAGTCGAAAGGCGGATTCTGTGACTGCGGGTTGAATACGGCCGTGACGCCTGTGGGAGTGTTGAGGAGGCTGAGTTGAACTGGCTGCGGGGCGCCGCTTGAGAGTGTAACATTCAACGCGAATGTGGTCGACTGTCCGGGATTTATGGTTTGCAAACTTGGAGATGCTGCGAGTTGAAGGATGTATGGGATACTGAAACGGCCGATTCTGTTAACGGTGACGTTGCTTTCTGTAAACCAAACATTTCCTGACGAATCTACAGCGAGATAAGTTGGTCGCGAAGAGTTAGAGGGAAGGCTGTACTCAGTTATCCCCGCTACTGGACCCTGGTGAATGTCGACCGTAGTCGAGGGAAGAGAGTTCTGTATATGTGATACTCCAGCAATCGCACTTACAGTGCTGGTTATGTTGCTCGATGCCATTGTCGAAGGCGCAGAGCAGGTTGGAGATCCTACCATCGGGGTGATCGTGCAGTAAGTCGGCGTGAAAAGTTGCCCGGCGAGCACGTTGGTTGTATTCAGGTTGGCGATGATGCCAGCATTATTCTCAGCAAACCAAGCGGCGTTCCTTGGAGAGTCATAAGTTACACCCATCGGACCTGCATTATTTGTCGAGAGGATGGATTCTTGATAGAGCGAGCCGCCTCCGGTGTCATTACCGAGAACGGAAATCCTGTTGTTCATGTTTGTGATGATCGCTACGGGTAGAGTTTGGAATACTCCTATGGTGAGGTCAGTTGGCTGATACGATCCAAAACCTAGGGAACTTAGATCCCAAAGGGTGAGGCGGTTGCTAGTGACTTCTAATCGCCCTATTTTGTTCCCCAACGTTTCCGTAAACCAGACAAATCGGTTGCTATAGGACGGCGTTGTAACGACTTGAACGTAGATACCCCAAGGCTTCACTGACGGCGTCCCAGGTGTTGAGGTGGCTCCTGGAAGCGTCCATTCCGTTAAGGTATTCGTGGTCGTAACCAGACGCGCGATAATATCTCTACCAGACTCTGCAAACCAAATGGCATTATTCTCATCCACGTAAATCCCAGCAGGGTTGCTTCCGGCAGGGAGAGTCCATTCCGTGAGATTGTTGGTAGAGGAATCGAACCTGGCAATTTTGCTCGATGCAAACTCGGTAAAGAAGATCTGAGTCACTGATCCGTTCGAAACCGTAACGAGTTTTACGAATATGTTATGTGGTTGGCTGTTCGGGGTGGTCACGTTCCATTCGGTGAAGTTGTTGTTTGAAGGATCGAATCTAGCGAGCTTGTTCGTCGCGTTTTCCGTAAACCAAACGCGGCCATTTGTATCAACTCCAATTCCGTAGGGTTGAGATGCAGCTGTCGGCACCGTCCACTCGCTGAGAGCGAAGTTGGGGATTGGAGTGACTGCTTCAGGGTGGAGGTTGGACTGAGTTGCAACCGCTGCGGAAGCAACTGGTATGCAGGTAATTGTTGAGAGTATAATCAGACCTGTGAGTACGGCGACTAGACTGAGGTTGGTAATGGTGAGCGTCGTTGGGTTGGATAGTGACATCTGCCGCACCGGCTGGCCATCATACGGTCGGAATAAAAGCGATTTTAGCTAATTATACAGCAAACCGTGTCCGTTATCGGGCTTGAAGCATACTATCCTGACACAAACGATGGCAAACCTCACGTTTTCCTCTGTCTATTCAAAAATGTCGGAATCCAAGGCGTTTGCGTCTACGAACGCTTCTTTTCCTTACCTTCTAATGTACGTCCGCACTTCGCGCAAAACTTCGCTTCTACCAAGTTCTTGTGTTTGCATACCGGACAGACGATCGATGGAGCCGCAGTCAAAGCCGACTTCGCCTTGACAAATACAACATCACCGATCCGTTCGATCTCGTTGAATGAGAGGAAGAATTCGTCTTCATCGCCAAATTCTATCACCAAAGCCATTCTGCCGTCATCGGACCAAGCGAGATCTTTCGTAACGCCTAATTTCTTGGCATCGGCATCAATTACCTCTTTGCCAACCACTTCCTCTCTTCGCTTCCATTGCACCAAACCTAAAACGCCGTCCAGACTTTTGATTAGAACATCATTTGAGTATTTAGGATTGTTTCAGCCATTTGATGCCTAACGTTGACTATGGACGGACAGGTTAGGTTGAAGGAACTTCGCGGACTCATTCTACCGGTGCAGAAAGCCCAGAAGGCCCTTGGAGTCTTGAGGGGTATGGAACTTAGTCTTGAGGGGTATGAGCTCCGAAAAGTTGAGGAAATGATTATGATACCTATAGCTCGCGAACCATCGACTCAACAAGATTCCATTCTGAGAAGAGAGCTAGGTAGCTTTCAGATTCACCGAGCTCACTTTGAATATTTAGTTCCTCGGCCGAAAAAGCTTCAGGAAGCACTTGCTGGTAAGATTCCTAGTCAAATGGTTTCCATGCTGCCGCACTCATTCGACGTTGTCGGCGATGTGGCTGTAATCGATCTCCGCTCCGAGCTGGCACCATACTCGGCGGAGATTGGCTACGGTATACGCCGAGTCAACCCGAATGTGCGCTTGGTCGTAAGGAAATCTGGAGAAGTCTCTGGAAGGTTCCGAACCCGCGCGTTACAAATCTTAGCTGGATCAGGAGGAATGGAAACAGTCCACCGCGAATTCTCTTGCAGCTACCACGTAGACATATCTTCGGTTTACTTCAACCCACGACTATCTCACGAAAGATTGCGAGTGGCCAGACAAGTCAAAGACAATGAGGTTGTCGTAGACATGTTCGCCGGAGTTGGCCCTTACTCTATTCTAATCGCCAAACTGCAACCAACCTCAAGAGTGTACTCCATCGACATTAACCCTTCAGCAATCAGATATCTCGAAGCGAATACATTCGGCAACCGCGTCGCCGACCGCGTAACACCGATATTAGGAGACGCGAGAGAACTGTCAAAACTCAAAGTGCGTGCAATTGCTGATAGAGTAGTCATGAACCTGCCATCCGAGGCAGAAAACTACATCGATGCCGCCCTGCAAATCTTGAAGAGCGAAGGCGGAATCGTACATTACTACCAGTTTGCTCAAAGAGACGCGCCCTTAGATTCAGTCAAGGCTTCATTCAAATCGTCTGTTACGGCAGAGAACAGGGAGGTAAAATCGTTTAGCTTCTGCAAAGCCATCAGAGAAATCACTCCGGGTACAGTTCAGGTAGCAATAGACGCCGTGGTTGTTTAGAACCTAAATTTCTACGTAAATGCGGACAGCAAGCTTCGTTTGTGGAGATCTTAAGGCTTGTATCAGCCGCCTATCGAGATCACATGCGGCCTTTGTTGCTCTGATCATTATGGTCCTATCCGAAGCGTAGGAAGATTTCCTTCCAACCATTTCGTTTGGATGAGCAAAGCTCAGGTTTGGACTCCCTACTCCTTGGATAATCTCAGAGATTCCTGATGCCTCAAGTTTCATAGTTAGTCTGGACGATTCTTGCATGCAAGCCCTTTTGAATTCGACCGACATCTCGCCCGGTCCCTTGGTCGCGTTTACAGCGATGATGCAATCGCCGCGTCTTGACAGCTCGTGATCTTTCGTTATCTCAAAAGTCATTCTGTGCGTTCCCAGTATGTTCGGGTGACCTTGGGCGAATAGCTCTTCGACGAATTGCACAGCAACAACCGACGGTGTTGAGTAGGATAGGCTTTTGAACGTTTATTGGTCCGGTTCGAGCCTAGAGGTCAGGGACATTGAAGAACTTCGCCGATTTAAGAAGGGAAGCGGTCGCAGAACTCAAGGCTGAGCATCTGCTCAAGGATCCGAACATAATCAGGGCGATGGAAAAAGTCCCTCGTGAGGAATTTCTACCTACAGAGGCTAGATCGTACGCGTACATTGACTCACCGATACCAATTGGCTATGGACAGACTACAAGTGCGCTCCATATGACGGCGCTATTCTGCGAGTACGGCGAAATGAAACTCGGCCAGCGAGTACTTGAGGTTGGAGGAGGTTGCGGATACATGAGCTGCGTATATGCTGAAGTTGTCGCACCACTAGAGCAACCAAAGAAGGCCTGGGGACATGTATGGTCGGCTGAGATAATAGAGCAACTCGCGGCGTTTGGCAGAATGAACGTGGAACGTTTGGGATACGCTGAAAGGGTTACTTTCGTTGCGGAAGACGCGTCCGCGGGTCTTAATGATGAAAAAGGAGGATTCGATTTGATCATCGTCACAAGTGCTGCTCCAGAGATCCCGGTCGAATTAACGCTCCAACTCAATTCAGGTGGAGCTCTGATCATCCCAATCGGCGGAGCTCAATTCTACCAAGAACTCTTCCGAGTAAGAAAGAAGCCTGACGGCGACTTATCACGCGAGAACCTTGGAGGAGTGGCTTTCGTTCCTATGAGAGGAAAACGCGGATGGCACTAGTCATCCCACAACTTGAAAGCAACGACCATCTGTATCATTAAACCGCCTATCGTCACCCAAATCAGACGCAAGAGCTTAGGGTTAGAAGTATGATTCGAGGGTACTGTTCTTAGCAGATGAAGGTTTGGAGGCAATCATCTTTGAAACGGCCTTGCGCACACGGTCTTCCGAAAAGTCACGTTCTCTGCACAGAAAGTCGACGACTTTCTGTTCATCGGGTGGAGACCACTTCAGTGAATAGCTGGTCGTCACTGGTGGGTCAAGGAAGATTCGTCTGATACTGTCAGTATCGGTTGGAGTAACGACCTTGGGATCAGCAGCCTTCAAGTTCTCGATGTTACCGTGTTCGCGAATCAGCTTTACGGCGGTTTTTGGGCCTATCCCCCTCACGCCATCAGGGTTGAAGTCTGTCCCAATCAACACTCCCACGTCAATTAGCTGCTCCCGAGTTAGTGATAATGAATCAAGAACTCGCGCCAACTCAATGACTTTTGGTTCAACTTCTACATACGCGTCTCGTCGCGGCAGTTTCCTCCGTCCCGTTATTGCAAGATTCTTTACCATCCTTGGCGCGCCGAACAGCAATGAGTCATGGTCTTGAGACGCCACACCCCAAACTTCCCCACGCGCAGCGATGAATGCGGCTTGGGCTTCGCCTTCCGACGGGGCCTGAACCCATGCGACGCCTAGAGCGTCGAGAAGCCTCTTGGCATCTTCCACCATCAAATCTTTCAACGATGAAGTTGCTTGCGCGTATGTGCGAGCTTCCTCAAGCTTTCCCTCCTTGAGAGCTCTCTCGTAGTGAGTCATCGCCTCTTCCTTGACTCGGCGTCGCCTGCGAATTTCCATTTCCTTCATTTCAGGTGGTTTACCGTCGAAAACGAACGCAAGCTTGATTTCCTTCTCAGCAAGGTTCGCTGTTCTATACAGTAATCCGCTCAGATGACTCGTTACTCTCCCGTGCCTGTCTTTAAGCGGTGTTCCATCCGGTTGTCTAATTATCGCTAGGAACTGGTAAAGCGCGTTGTAAGCGTCCACCGCTAAAGTTCTATTCGATAAGCTGTCGAGAGTGATTACTTGTTCCGGTATGATATCGGCCAGGTCAACACCCAAGCTCGCTCGTAACTCCCGGGTCAGTTTGATTCGCAGTCATTACAAAAGTTGTCTCACGTAGACGACTGTCCGTTAACCGCGTTTAGTTAGAGGTGTACTCTTCCCGGTGGTTGACAATTATCTCGCGAAGCTCGCCTTTTACGTATATTTTTATTATTCTCCACTTGCCGTGCGTGTAGCGTTGTTCCAACAAGCTCTCTTTGCGTGCTTCCGATTCAAGACGCATGTTGCCGTCCACGACGATTCGAGATGCGCCGCCTGTTCTAGATTACAGCTTTAGACGCTCACGACGCAAACCCCGGAGAGAGGTCGAAGGATGTGAAACAGAGGTATGACATGATTTTAGGTGTCGGCGAAGGCCTCGTTTATCGAGTCAGAGGGTTGCGCCTCGGTCTGAGGAGCCTCGGATACAGGTTCGCGGCCGGCTATGGCGTAGGATTCTGGCAGTGCTTGGGACGCAAACAGATTGACTAGTGTGTTAGGGCTGGCTTCACCGCTTAGTCTCCCTACCCTTCCTTTCAAGTGGCGCCACTTCAGTTGAGTACGACCACTTTTTGAGTTGTATATTATGCCGAGGACATTTGAAACCCTCGCAAACCTAATGTCGCGTATTTGGTGGACCGTCTCTTTGTCCTCAGCCTCGACGTACATTGTACCGTTGTCTGAGGACCGTTCGGGGTAAATAGTCTCATCTTCATCGAGTTCGAGTGGGATATAGGATTGACAGGTACTGGTTATCATGAATCGTCTGAATCTGTCAAGATCGCAAACGGAATCTATTTTGACCAATGCTACTCTCCCACCATTCAAGAGGGCAGTTCGCTATGGAGGGGTTTGCAATCCACTGTTTGAATTTGCCGGTCGATGTTGATAGCATGACCTAACGAAACGGTTGCTCCCGATGACCAGCAATCAATTTATAACCTCCAGTGACGTGGCTGGAGAACCCGCGAGGAGCATACGAATGAGTGCGACGACAACTGAGAAAATCATCCGTATGCCTACCTGCACTTGGTGCGCGCGAACGATCCTCCCCGGAGAAGGGGCAGTGAAATTTCCCTGCCCGAGCTGCGGTGAAGTAACGATTTGGCGCTGTGAGAAATGTAGAATGTTCGGCCGTCCTTACCGTTGCCTGAAGTGTGGCTACACGGGGCCTTGAGAAAGCAAGACTGGTTGGAAGATTTTGGCGAGAGTTCTCGCGTCGATCAAGATATTTCCGAGTGACGCGAATATAGATTTGAACGCTCTGAAATCCAGGATACAATCTTCTCTTCCTGCCGGTTCCACGGTACAGCGATTTGACGAAGAACCGGTGGCGTTTGGCCTAGTCGCCCTGATAGCACATGTTGTTCTGCCCGAAGATGCAGCCGGCCAAATGGACAGCGTTGAGGATGCTATTCGGTCCGTCGATCAAGTGAGTGAGATCGAGGTTCTGCGGGTTGGCCGAGTTTAGTTACGTTAGGTAACAGTTATATGCAGTTGTGTTACCGGTAGTAACAAAACCCGAGCTGAGAAAGGCATGGTGCCACTTGACAACGGCGTTCTGGACTCAGACTGCATGAGAACTGAGTACGCGGAACCTGAAAGGAACTTTAATAGCCCCATTGACGGTCAAAACGTCACAAGACGCAATTACTATTCGAGAGAGTTTGACCATGAGTAGTCGCGAATCTTCCCTCAGAGTTGCAGATGCGAGACAACGAGACGTAGGACACGGTAAAGTCCGAATTGATAATGACACGATGCAGAAGCTTGGAATAACGGCAGGCGACTTCGTCGAGATACACGGCAAGAAAATGACGGTTGCTGTTGCGTGGCCGGCCTACGCAGAAGACCAAGGCCAAGAAATCATAAGAATGGATGGACTGATCCGCAGAAACGCGGGTGTCGCGCTGAACGAGTACGTAAGTGTGAGGAAGGCAGAGGTAAAGGACGCTCAAGCGATAGTTTTCGCGCCCACAGATGTGCGACTCAGTGTGGATGAGGAGTTTGTCAGCTTCGTTAAACGAAGATTCATGGACATGCCTTTCATCGAGGGGGACATGACCCTTCTCTCGATCTTTGGAAGCGCGGTCCCATTAATCGTTACGCGGACGAGGCCCCATGGCCCTGTCAAAATAAACGAAACGGCACACGTACAAGTGCTTAGTGAGCCGACGCCCGAAAAGAAAGGCATCCCGATCGTAACTTACGAGGACATCGGAGGGCTCCACGAGGAGATCCAACGAATCCGTGAAATGGTCGAGCTGCCGTTAAGGCACCCTGAACTCTTTCAAAGGTTAGGCATCGAACCTCCCAGAGGAGTATTCCTGTACGGCCCCCCGGGTTGCGGCAAAACCTTGCTCGCCAAGGCTGTCGCCAATGAATCTGACGCAAACTTTTACGTGATCTCCGGACCAGAGATCATGTCAAAGTTCTACGGCGAATCAGAGGCTAGGTTGCGCGAGATATTTCAAAAAGCCCAAGAAACCTCTCCTAGCATCATCTTTATCGACGAAATGGACGCGATCGCGCCCAAACGTGAAGAGGTCACCGGTGAGGTCGAACGCCGCGTCGTAGCTCAACTACTTTCGCTCATGGACGGAATGGGTTCACGAGGAAACATCATAGTCATCGGAGCCACAAACCGACCGAACGCAATCGACCCTGCTCTTAGAAGGCCTGGGAGATTTGACAGGGAAGTAGAGATCGGAGTCCCAGACAAAGCAGGACGATACGAAGTCCTACAGATCCATACCAGAAACATGCCGCTCGCCGAAGACGTGGAACTGAAACGATTATCCGAAGTAACACACGGTTACACGGGTGCTGACATCGCTTCCCTCTGCCGAGAGGCGGCTATGAAAGCACTGAGAAGGTACATCCCAGAAATCAACCTCGAGGAAGAAAGAATTCCGCCCGAGATTCTGGAGAAGATGGTCGTGAGGATGGATGACTTCCTCTCTGCCTACCGCGAGATTACTCCGACCGCAATGCGAGAAGTGTACGTTGAAGTTCCACAAGTGCATTGGAGTGAAGTCGGCGGACTGAAACAGGTAAAGCAGGAACTCATGGAGTCGGTCGAATGGCCCCTCAAGAAACCAGAAGTCTTCAAGAAGATGGGCATTAAACCACCGCGAGGAGTACTTCTCTACGGACCACCGGGATGCGGAAAGACACTCCTGGCCAGAGCAGTAGCAACCGAGAGCGAGGCCAACTTCATTTCGATAAAGGGACCGGAAATATTCTCAAAATGGGTTGGAGAATCCGAGAAAGCAATTCGCGAGGTATTCAGAAAAGGACGCACTGCAGCTCCGGCAATAATATTCTTCGATGAACTTGATGCAATAGTACCAAGACGAGGTCTAGGATACGCTGACTCGGGAGCCAGCGAGCGCGTGATCAGCCAGCTCTTGACTGAGATAGACGGAATCGAAAGCCTTCAGAACGTTCTCGTGATCGCCGCAACGAATCGCCCGGATATGCTCGACCCAGCGGTTCTAAGACCAGGTAGGTTTGACAGGCTAATCTACGTACCATCCCCAGACTTGGACTCATTGAAAGAAATCTTCAAAATACACTCAACTGGAATGCCTCTCTCGGCAGACGTTGACATGGAGGACTTAGCCCGAAAGGCTCAGGGATATTCGGGCGCCGACATCGAAGCCGTCTGCAGAGAAGCCGCAATAACAGCGCTGCGAGAAGACATCAACTCAACCGAAGTCACAAGACGCGACTTCAACATGGCCATGGAGAGAGTAGGCCCAAGCGTAGCGCCAGAGGATGACGCGTTCTATCAAAAATTCTCAAAACGACTCAGAAGAGAACGAGCAGCTCCCCCAACCCCAGTAGCATAGTCACCCAATCAAGGAGTAAGCTCAGTTGGAGAAAGTGTGGGGGCCACGTCCCCTCCACCTTTTCGTCCTAGATGTTATAGGGCGAAAAGGACCACTAACCGACGACGAGCTACTCCGCGAGATTCGAAATGGCAAGGAAGACCTGAGCTTCCGAGAATTGAACCGAATCCTCTTGAAGTTAGAAGTCAACGGGTTAGTTAGGGTTTCACGGCAGATGAAGGGCAAACGCCGCGTCGAAATTGCCGAACAACGAAACATTAGATAGAAGCCCCTGCACACTGCACATTACTTAGCGTCGCGAAGGCCCAAGTCGTTCCAAACTGGGTAATCGAGAAAACAAAATCTTGTCCCATAGCTCAACCGACATTGCCATAGCCGGATGCGGAGTGAGCGGTGCCACTGCCGCCTTAGCAATTGCCAAAAGCAACGTATCTGTTTCAATATTCGAAGAACACTCTCGAGTTGGAATACCGTCCCATTGCTCAGGGCACGTTGGGATTCCGGCCCTCAAACAATTTAGCCCAAAGGTACCAAATCGAATCATCGAGAATGAGATCAAAGGAGCCGTATTGCACTCGCCCGCAGGTAAACCACTTACCCTCGGTCGTTCGAACCCAGTAACATGGGTTCTCAATCGGGCCGAATACGATCAATACCTCGCCGACTTAGCGAAAAAGAGCGGCGCTTCACTGCATTTGAATTCTCGTGTCGATAGCTACAAACGTTTGGACAATGGAGAAATCCTGCTAAATATCAATGGCGATAAAGAACATAATCTGACTTGCAAAGTGCTAATCGACGCAAGCGGATGCGGAGCCTCCGTGTCGAGATATGCTGGCTTAACGAAACTTGGGAGGAGAATCTTGGTGAACTCCGCTCAATTTAGCGTCGAAAATCTAGTAGATATTGATGAAGACTTCGTCGAAGTCTACTTCGGTCAAACATTCGCCCCGGGCTTCTTTGGTTGGATAATACCCCGCCATGACGGAACAGCAAAGGTTGGCATTGCCGCAGGTGCCCGAGCTAACGTTCGGCAATGTTTTGAGCGTTTCATACGCAAGCATCCTACAGTCTCGGCTAAGCTAAAGCATTCCAAACAAATTACTCCACCAGGTTATCACCCAATTCCCGTAGGAGGAGCGGTAAACCGTACTTACGCGGACAATATCCTCGCGGTCGGGGACGCAGCATCACAAGTCAAACCAACAACTGGCGGAGGAATAGTCTTTGGCTTGGCATGCGGCCGAATCGCAGGCGAAACTGCAGCGAGAGCTGTACTTGACCAAGAATTTTCAGCGTCGCGCCTAGAGGAGTATGAAGTCCTCTGGCGCAGAATGTTCGGATTCGACTTGTGGGCGATGTCTTGGCTAAGGCGGCTTCTCTACAGGCTGCCTGATCGCAATCTTGACCGAATTTTCAGCATAGCCCAAGAATTAGGCGCCGCCGAGATTCTGAATACGACGACGGACATCGACTTTCAAGGCCGGACATTACTGTCGCTAGCACGCGACCCACGGTTGTTCATTACACTTCTATCTGCATCGATTTTGTCAGTCCCATCCTTAGTACGGACTAAGTAGGGTATTGTGCAAGATCATCGCTACACGTGGAAACATTTGCAGGTAATGTTAATAATTTGTAGTTTCTGAAGTCATCCCCAAGCGGCTCTCCTCACGCAACGAGGCGACCATGTGGAGCAGGTGGTAGAGATTACTTGCAAGCTTTGCAAACATAAGGCACGAAAACAGCTCGACAGAATGATTATGAGCGGCCTACCTTATCGGGAAATTCAAAGCAAGTTCAGAATTCACAGCGTATCCATGATTTCCTACCACAAAGGGACATGCCTTGGGTTGATTCCTCCGCGAAGGAAACGTGCCTATCCGGTAGAGAGGCCCTGGTAGTATCAGAAGTTTACTCAGGCTTTCCCTAACTGTTTTACAGCGTCCATCAAGGCCGGTATGAATTCATATAGATCTGCTACGACGTTGTAATCGCTGAACTCAAAGATTGGTGCCTTCGGGTCGTTGTTTACGGCGACTATGATCCTACTGTTTCTAATTCCCGTCAAATGCTGAATTTGCCCTGAGATTCCTAGCGCGAGGTACAACTTCGGACTTACCTTCTGACCAGAAAGACCTACGTATTGATCCTCTGGCAGCCAACGCAGGTCTTCCGCTATGGGCCTGGAGCAGGAGACGACACCGCCTACTGTTCTGGCGAGCTCCTCGACTAAACCCATATCCTCCTTCTTTCTTACGCCGCGTCCGAACGAAACAATTACCGTTGCGTCACTCAACTTCACACCTTTCACAGCCTTCGGCTTCGTCTCAACTAACCGCGTGCTTGGAGGCTTGAACTTCGGTTCAACCTTCACCACATCGCCTTTTCGAGACGCATCAGCTGTGTTTGGGGAGAAGAGGCCTTTGGCGACAGTTGCCATTTGGGGTTTTGATTTTGATATGTGTGTCTCTACTAAGTTACCGCCCCACGTGACCCTGTCGATAAGTAGATATCTCTTCTCGGCATCCAGTTCGAGTCGGGTCGCTTCGGTCACGCACCCAGTCTTGAGTCGTTCGGCAAGACGAGGCGCGAACTCCAGCCCATTGCGCGTTGCCCCGATAAGTAAGATGTCCGGTTTGTGCTCCGTTATGAGGTTCGCGAAGGCATCTGTGTATGTGTCGACTTGAAACGACTTCAAGGCTTGGTCCGACATCGTTAGAACCTTGTCAGCGCCGTGTTGAATCAAGTTCTGCACGTCGCCCTCACCTACCGCGATAGCGACTGTTTCCGTTCCAAGACTATTGGCCAGGCTTCTAGCTTTGCCCAGTAACTCGAGGGTTAGTTGTGGCGATTCAGAGAATACCCAGACGCCCTTGTTTTCTTCTGACAAGTTCAGGCCACCTTCAGGACTCCTTCTTGAACGAGGGATTTTGCGAGTTTCGGCGCTATGTCTTTCGTTTCACCTTGGAGCAAAATCCGTTTTCTTTCGCCTACCGTAACGGTGCTTCTCAGAACTTCGATCAATGATCCATTGAACCCGAGCTCTTCAGGTCCGAGAGCAAGGTCAGCCGCATTCCAAATGTTTGTGGGTTTCTTCGATGCGGCCATAATTGCCATGAGGGTTGGAAGTCGGGGCTCGTTGATCTCTCTAACTACGCTTACAAGGCACGGTAATTTGGCTTCTACGACCTGCCGCTCATTCTCTAGATCTCTCTCCACGATGATCCGATCGTTCTCCAAGGATAACTTGGCCGCGTAGGTTATCTGCGGCAAATTGCACATCTCCGCGAGTCGTGGTCCGACTTGGAAGGCAAAAAGATCCTCTGAGTATGCGCCGCAGATAACCAAGTCATATTGGATGATCTTCGTAACCGCTGCTGCTAAGACATTCGCGGTTGCGTGAGCATCTGACCCCTCAAAGAGTGGGTCCGTGAGCAAGCAAGCTTCGTCTGCGCCCATCGCTAACGCCTCTCTTAGCGCTTCCTTTGCTTCGGGAGGACCGAGGGTTATCGCAGTGATTTTGCCTCCATGCTTCTCTTTGATCCTTACCGCTTCTTCGAGGGCATTCTTGTCAGCCTCGCTAATGACTCGGGGCACCCCTTGGGTTACAATTGTCTTGGAACTACGGTCGACTTTTAGGTCAGCCGTTTGAAAGACTTGCTTCATGAGAACTAAGATGTTTACCATCGTCGATCACAAGGAGTGAGTGCCTCAACGCACCATCGAATTAATACGTTATGTAGCTTAGATTTGCTCTGCTACGAGTTCGGCAATGTCACGCACGGTAAGGGATTCCTTGGCTCCCGCAGCAACCGATGCGTCTTCAAGCATAGAGGTGCAGAAGGGACAAGCGGTGGCGAGGATGTTTGCTTGCGTCGCTAACGCTTCCTCGAAACGGATCGCACTCACCTTCTTCTTCTGCTCAACCTTATACCAGAAGTTTGCTCCCCCTGCCCCACAACAGAAACT
>Ga0326727_10010561_pt1 | contig 21961 bp, 17 predicted proteins | sample MB2enrmetagenome_FD_207643 | JGI IMG/M metagenome (GOLD analysis project Ga0326727, IMG submission 207643) | Lab enriched peat soil microbial communities from McLean, Ithaca, NY, United States - MB29MY | ecosystem: Environmental > Terrestrial > Soil > Wetlands > Peat | place: USA: New York...
CCGAAGCCGCGCAGGTGCGACAGCTTGGTGATGGCGGCGGTCAGCGTGGTCTTGCCATGGTCGATGTGACCGATGGTGCCGATGTTGACGTGCGGCTTATTGCGCTCGAATTTGGCCTTACCCATGGTAATCCCCCTCGGATGGTCGTTCTTGTGTGGCTGCCGCCAGCAAATTGCTTTGTTAGTTATGGAGCCCACGACCGGAATTGAACCGGTGACCTCTTCCTTACCAAGGAAGTGCTCTACCGACTGAGCTACGTGGGCCATCTAGAAGCGAGGCCGGTGGGACGTGACGTGGAGCGGGAAACGGGACTCGAACCCGCAACCCTCAGCTTGGAAGGCTGATGCTCTAGCCAATTGAGCTATTCCCGCGTCAAATCCGCAGTCCGAACGACGAAAATTCGTCTCCTGCGCTTCATTACTTTATTCAATTGTGGTGGTGGGGGGTGGATTTGAACCACCGAAGGCATACGCCGACAGATTTACAGTCTGTTCCCTTTGGCCACTCGGGAACCCCACCCCTTAAATACCCCTGGAGCTGGCGAAGGGACTTGAACCCGCAACCTGCTGATTACAAATCAGCTGCTCTACCAATTGAGCTACGCCAGCGCCAAGACGGAGAGTTTTAGCTCATCATCCGGTCGGGCGCAAGGCTTTTTTGTGCCTGCGGGAAACGTCCTTCCAATCTCAAAGAGCGACGGGCTAACTGACAGAGGAACGGAGCCTTGTCAAGCACCGGACACGATTCCGTAATTTTTTTTCACAAGGCCCCAGGCCTGCCGGACGCGCCAAGGCCGCGCGAGCGAAGCCAGGCGGCGAATGCGCCACACCCCAGAGCAAAAGCCAGGGCCAGCCATTCCTGGGGAGAAGAGCCTGAAACGCGCACGCCCTGGGAAAACGGTCGGACCGCGACAAACAGAACCAACAGTACCGGAATGAGCGCTCCCAATCGCCGTGGCCACGTTGGTGAAGCGGCTCCGGAAAGGAACCAGACCAAGGATGCGGAGGCCGAAAGCCCAAGGAAGGCTCCCGTCGGCGGGCATGTTCTCTCGGTCAATACGAGATACGCCAGGAGGCCAACCCATGAAATCGCACGGGAAAGTATCCGCGAGCGGGAGTCGCAAAGCAGCAACGCGGCGTAGCAGACCAGGAACGACGCCACCGCCTGGGTCAGAGGGTTCCCCCACTGTACATGCCAAATCAGGAACCAGACGCGAAGAGGCTGGCCGGCCATGGTCATGAACAGGACAGCCGAAGCCGTGAACATGCCCGTGCCCAGCGGAACGCTTTGTGCGCGCAACGAAAGCGACTCCAGTCCACCTGAATAGAGCCCGAACGCGTCACGGACGAACGCCCCTCCACCCAGCAGGATGGCCGCTTCGGCCGCCGCAAACCACATGGCGGGTTGGCCGGCTCCGTCAAATGCCACCGCGCCGAGGCCTTGCGTCCAGACGGGTGCCACGGCCCACCAGCCCAGCACGCAAAGGGCCAGGGCCACAAGCCATGGCAGGCAGGAGACCGTAGGCCTCGGCAGCCACGAAACCGCGCGCCACCTCAACCACCCTTCACTCATCGGAGCCTTGCCTCGCCCAGTCGCGCCTGGAGGCATACAGAACCTGCGGTTCGGTTTTCTTTTCGGGCAGCAGCTCGAACACAGCCGCTCCCTTGCGGAGCTTTTCCACATCGCCGAAGACTATTGCCCCGGTGGGGCAGGCCTCGGCGCAGGCGGTGGTGTAGGCGGCAGGCCCGTACATGGCCAGCCGGTGCGCGCACAAGGTGCACTTTTCCACCACGCCCTTGGGTCTGACCGAGGCGAACGGTGTGAGAGTCCCTTCCATACCCCGGGGCCAGACCGGGTCCGTCCGGGTGAAACGCCGTACCCCGTAGGGGCAGGCCGCAAGGCACAGACGGCAGCCGATGCACCGGGCATACTCCTGGCTCACGATGCCCCCCTGCCCGCTCTTTTGGGTGGCCCCAACAGGGCAGGCCGTGACGCACGGCGGATTCTCGCAGTGCATGCAGGGTTTGGGAAGATACAGGTCGTCCGATTCCGGAAAGGACCGGCCATTGTCCCGGCGCTCCAGGGTGATCCAGTCCGGAGCTCCAGCGCCGGACACTGCTCCACCGGCCGGAGGGATGTTGTTCTCCAGGCGACAGGCCACCTGGCAGACGCCGCAGCCGGTGCAGCGATCCAGGTCGATGACCATACCCCACTTCAGGACGCTCATAGGAGCTCCAGGCTTACCCGGCACCCGGCCCAGACCGACACGCCGCTCCCGGGTTCGGGCGCGAAGGCCGCCAGTCGACGGACATAGCCGCCCTGGCCCTGACCAAGCCCCAGATCGAGGGCCACATGGCCGTCCATGACCGATTCGTCGATGGCCAGCATGGCCTCGACTGCTCCGGCCGGGCTGGAAACGCGGACCAGGTCGCCCCCGTGCGCCCTGGCCTCCCGGGCCGTGGCCGCGTTGAGCCGAACCAATGGTTTTCCCCCGCCCGTCTCACCCGGTCGCGGACCCGACACGGCACGGGCGCGCACGCCTCCGGACGCGCTTGCGAGCCCCGTTTCATCCATAAGACAGCCCCCCCCGACTTTCGACTGATCCGCCTGCCCGGTGAGCATGCAGGGTCCGGGAAACCCGGCCAAACCCGTGCGCCAAGTCGGCTGGGGTGCCAGCTTGAGCGGCAGGTCCAGGTCGATGGCCTCGGGAGCCAGGGCCTCAGCCAAAAATCTCGCGCCGCAGGAAAGTTCCGCGTGCACGGGTTCGGGCCTGAACCAGGCGCGCCCCTCAAGGAGCGCCCGCCACAGGCCCGCCTCGGGCGCGGGCTGGGCCTGCCCGACCAGCACCCGCCAGGGCATGACCCCGTCCGGGGCCGGCCGGACCACGTAGCCCCCGGCCGCTTCCAGGTCGGCCACGCGCTGGCGCAGTGCCTGGGCGAACGAGGCAGGCCCGAGCGGCTTGCCCAGTCTGACGGCCAGTTCCAGCAGCACGTCCCCGGGATGGCGCGCACTGCCCAGGGGCCTGACCAACGGTCTGGCCAAGCCGTAACTGGCGAAGGCCAAGCCATAGGGGGTGGCCGCATCGTCAAAGCGTTCCAGGGGCATGGGCGCAGGCAGGATCAGGTCGCACAGGTGGGTCGAGGGGGTCGGCAGAGAGGCAAAGGCCACCTTGAAGCCCGCCTTGACCACGGCGCGCGCGGCCAATTCCGTGGAGGGCATCCCCTCGGCCGGGTCGCACTCCACCAGGAGCAGGACGGCCGGGGCCGGGATGAGGCCAAGGGCGATGTCCTTGAGCCGCCCAGCCAAGTCCCGTGCGAAATAAGGCCTGGTATCCTGGGCTGGATTCGAAACGGTATCCGGTCCGGGACCCGTATGGGAGTCAGAGCCGGGGCCAAACCTTCCGGACCGACCTCGATCCGGGAGCCAGGCCACCCCGGGGACCGGCCCGGTCAGAAATACTCCGCCCGGTCGGTTCACCCGGCCGCTCATCACGCTGAGCGCCAGTCCGGCCACGAAGGGAGCCAGGCCGAGACCCTCCCCGCAGAAGGAACCCGGCACGGCCAAAGCCCCACCCGCGACACCCATTGCCACGGTCCGCAGGATATCCGGCCCCAGACCTGTTGAACTCAGGACGTCAGCTGGTGAAAAACGCTGCCGGGTCAGGTCGACGAATTCCATCAGATCGGGGGCCGCTCCGGCTATCCGTCCCATGTCCGCCAGATGCCAGGCGATGCCCATGGCCAGCCCGGCTTCTTCCCCGGCTGGCAAAGGAATCCAGTCCCGACACAGAGCGGCCGTAGCGCTTCGGGTCGGGCCGAAGAAAGTGGAGGGCACGCCCGTGCGTTCGCCCCAGGCTTTTCGGAAATGCGGGGACGACGGCATGGACTCGAAGGCGTCCGCGCCGAGCAGAACCAGCCCTCCTGAGTTGTCCAAGTCGTAGCCGGGCTGGCCCGAGCCTCCCATCAGGGTAGCAGCGGCCTTGGCCAGGTCTGCCTCCGAAGGCATGCGGAAAATGTGCTCCGAGCCGAGCCCGACCAGGAACGCGGCCAAAAGGTCGCCCAAGGTCCCCCGGGAGGCTGGGCCTACGGCCATGACCTGGTCCCTGGCGGCAACCAGCTTCGTAGCGAGCAGATCGAGCGCCACAGCCCAGGAAACAGGCTCAAAAACACCCTGCCCGTTTTTCAGCAGGGGCGTAAGCACCCTGTCCGGGTGGAATCGCGCCCTGGCCTCGGCCTGGGCGGGCGGGGTGATGCCCCCCTGGCTCAAGGGGTGTTCAGGGTCGCCCCGGATGATGAGCGGTCGCCCTTCATTCAGGAGCACCTTGACGCCCAGGGCCGATGGACAGGCCAAGCTCATGGAGGTGATTTCCCGTATCGGCCCGCGCGGCAGACCCGGCAGCCAAAGCGGGTCCTGGCTCATGCGGGTGAAGTCTCGGGCGGCCCGCCAGAGCGCGGGGCTGGCCGTCGCGCCTACAGTCAGACCCGCGGCCACGCCAAGAAATTCCCTGCGTCCGATGCCCATGAGATTCTACCTACCCTACCTGTGGCAGGCGACGCAGTCGCCCGGGGCATTCGCTTTTTCGTGGCAGGACCGACAGCGGGTCATAGACATGGTCCAGTTGGCGTAGCCAGAGATCCTGTCCCGCTTGAGTTCCGGGTAGTCCTCCCTGGACATGTCCGGATGACAGGTTGCGCAGTCCCACCCTTGGCCCCCGCCCAGATGCGGCCCATGGACGAAGACAACGTGATCCGGCTCACGCGCGAGGACCAGCCAGGGCACTTCCCTGCCCCTCTTCACGTACTGGGTGACCAGCTTGTCCATTTCCTTCTCGTCCTCGCTCCGACCACCCGTGGGCTCAAGATGGCACCCAGCGCAGACCGCGATGGGCGGAAGCACGCTTGCGGTCGCGTCCGGCCCGGTGAAGTGGCAAACCCGGCAGGGCACGTCCTGCCGGGCGTGGACAGAATGGCTGAAGCGGATGGGCTGCGTGACGACCACCGAGGTAAGCCTGGGGTATCCCGTCCAACCGGCGGCCAGCCCGAGCAAAAGCCCCGGCAGAGCCCATTTCCAGAGCCGGCCGGCCGGAATCGCGAATCCACGCCTCACCGAGTACCGGTCACAGGAGACACGTGGACTTTGCTTTGCGGCCGTAAACGTCCTCGAAGCGGACGATATCGTCCTCTTCCAGATAAGGACCGGTCTGGATCTCGATGATCTCCACCGGAACCTTGCCCGGATTGGAGAGCCGGTGCGTGCTGGTCTTGGGAATGTCCACGGACTGATTTTCGGTGAGCAGCATTTCCTTGTCGCCCACCTGAACCAGGGCCGTACCGGACACCACCACCCAGTGCTCGGAGCGGTGGTGGTGCATCTGCAGGGAGAGCTTGCCCCCAGCGGGCACTTCGATGCGCTTGATCTTGTAGTGGGGGCCTTCCTCCAGCACGGTATAGCTGCCCCAGGGCCGGCGAACGGTGACGTGGGCGTTGACCAGTTGGCTCCCCTGCTTCTTGAGGGCCGCCACCACTTCCTTGACCCGTTGGGATTCGCTGCGGGGACAGACCAGAGTGGCGTCGCGGGTCTGAACCACGATCATGTCCTCAATGCCCACGCAGGCAAGCTTCCCCCCCTGGGAGATGAGCAGGTTCTCCTGGCAGCCCAAGGCCATGACGTCGCCCTGCACGACGTTTCGGGTTTCGTCCTTCTGACCCATGCGGTAGATGGCTTCCCAGTTGCCCAGGTCGTCCCAGGTGAAGCGGGCCTCCACCACGGCCAGGCGATCCATCTTCTCCACCACGGCGTAGTCCACGGAAATGTCCGGCAATTGCCCGTAGCCGCAGGTAAGAAGTTTGTCCGAACGTTTTTCCCACCACTCCCAGAACGCGGGCTGAAAACGGCTTACGGCGTCCAGGAACACCTGGGCCGCGAACACGAACATGCCGCTGTTCCAGTAGTATTCACCGCTTTCCAGATAGGCCCGGGCCGTGTTCGCGTCGGGTTTCTCCACAAAGGAGCGCACCTCGAAGGCGCCCGTGCCCAAGGGCTGGCCCTTACGGATGTAACCGTAGCCGGTCTCGGCTTTGGATGGCCTGATGCCGAAGGTAACCAACCGGCCGTCCCGGGCCAGGGGCAGGGCTTCGGCCAGGGTCTCGCGCCAGGCGCTGTTGGACTCGATCATGTGGTCGGAGGGGAACACGGCCACAACGGCCTCGGGGTCCTCGCTTACGATCCTGTCCAGGGCCAGCATGATGGCGGCCAGGGTGTTGCGCCCCATGGGCTCGGCCAGAGAGCCCTTCTCCAGGGCCGGTTCCACTTCGCGGAGTTGGCCACGTACCTCGAAGATGTGCTCCTCGTTGGTGACCACCCAGACGTGCTCCGGGGCGAAGGCCTCCAGGGCGCGGGTCACGGTGCGTTTGAGCAAGGTTTGGCCGCCGTCCAGGGAGAGCAGCTGCTTGGGCAGAAGGGTACGGGACAAGGGCCAGAGCCTGGTGCCGGAACCGCCGGCCAGCACGATGGCGTGGCAGGAGTCGAACTGGGCCTTGAGGTCTTTCGAGTCGGGCATGCGCGTGGCCTCTCTTGGGTTCTCTATCCCTCGAAAACGAAGGGTGTCTGAAGGTCCTTGAAGCGCCCAAGCTGGGTGTCCTTGGATGAAAGGATCGGATCGGCCGCACCCCAGTCGATGCCCAGATCCGGGTCGTTCCAGATGAGGCCGGAATCGTGGTCCGGAGCGAAGTACTCGTCTACCTTATAGAGGAATTCCACGTCTGGAGTGAGGGTCAGGTAGCCGTGGGCAAAGCCCTTGGGCACGAAGAGCTGCAGGAAATTCGACTCGGAGAGAACGAAAGACTTCCACTGCCCGAACGTGGGCGAGCCTTTGCGCAGGTCCACCACCACGTCCAGGGCCTCTCCACGGGTGACCCGCACCAGCTTGGTCTGGGTCTTGGGGGGCAGCTGGAAGTGCAGGCCCCGCAGGACCCCCTTGCAGCGTGACAGGGCGTGGTTGTCCTGGATGAACCGGCATCCGAGACCCTCGGCCTCGAACGTGGACTGGTTGTAACTTTCCATGAAGAAACCACGGTCGTCCTTGAACACCTTTGGGTCGTAGAGCCAGAGTCCTGGTATGCCGGTGGCCTGAAAGCCCACGTCGTCACCTCCTTGGAGCGCTGATGAAACGTCGAGTCTGTAACGTATACGGCCGAGCCCGGCAACCGGGGTTGCGCGGTCACGGAAAACACGGACATGCACCCTCCGGGGCCGAACTACTCAAGAAGGCGCCCGGCGTCGTGGCTGGAGCGCACCAGTGGTCCGCAGTACATGAGCGGCACCCCGAGGCGCCTGCCCAGTGCCGCCACCTCTTCGAACTCTTCCGGGGGCACGTAGCGGACCACGGGCAGGTTGCGGCGCGCGGGGCGCAGGTACTGACCCACGGTGACCATGTCGCAGCCGATCCCGGCCAAGTCCGCGAGCACCCGGGTCAGCTGCTCGCGAGTCTCGCCCAGGCCGAGCATCAGCCCGCTCTTGACTTTCGGCCCCCCGTCCCTTTCTCCCTTGGCGGCCATAGCCTTCACCCGGCCGAGAAGCTCGAGGCTCCTGGCGTAGCCGGCCTGGGGGCGCACCGTGGCGTAAAGCTCCGGCACGGTCTCAAGGTTGTGGTTGAGCACCTCGGGAAAAGCCTCCAGTACCGAGCCAAGAGCTGCGGCGTCGCCTTGAAAGTCAGGGATGAGCACCTCCACGGTGGCCCCGGGCAGTTCGCGGCGCACCGCCCGTACGGATGCCGCAAACTGCGCGGCCCCGCCGTCGGGCAGGTCGTCGCGGGTCACGGAGGTGATCACCACGTGCTTGAGGGCCAGCCTGGCGGCGGCCACCCCCACGCGGTCCGGCTCGTTCGGGTCCGGCGGACCGGGTGTCCCGGGAGTGATGTTGCAGAAACCGCACGCCCTGGTGCAGGCTCCGCCCAAGATAAGAAAGGTGGCCACTCCTTTGCCGAAACACTCGAAGATGTTCGGGCAGCGGGCCTGGCGGCATACGGTGTGCAGTTCCTGGCCGGCCACCACCGAGGCGGTCCGGGCGAAAGCGTCGTCCCGGGGGAGCTTCACTTTGAGCCAGGCGGGCAGGCGCCGGCTTTCGGGGTTGCTTGCGCTACCGGCGTTGACAACGCTGCCGGAGTTACCGAGCCGCGATTCGCAAAAAGGCTTTGACGAGGGCATCCTTGACTCTCCGGACATCCGCCCCCTCGGGGGAGTGTCCCATGCGGGTGAGTTCCAGAGCCGCCGAGGTCATCTCCACCCCGGGCAGGCCGCAGGCCGTGATCATGGAAAAAAGTGACAGGTCTGGTTCGGCGTTCAAGGCCAGGCCGTGGTAGCTCACCCAGTGCCTGACGCCCACGCCCACGCTGGCTATCTTGCGCGACTTCTGGCGCGGGCCGCCCCGCTCTCCCCGGGTGGCAACCCAGACTCCGGGCCGCCCTTCCGAACGTCCGGCATCGATTCCCAGACAGGCCAGGGCCTCGATGCCCGTCTGCTCCAGGTCGTGAAAGAACTTCCTGAGGCCTCCCGGCCGACCCGAGAGTCGCATGATCGGATAGAGGACAGCCTGCCCGGGAAAGTGGCAGGTGACGCTGCCGCCCCGGCTGGCCTTGGTCACCTCGATCCCCCGGGCGCGGAGCTCCTCCGGAGAACGGCTGAGGAAGGCTTCCCCGCCGTGACGGCCGAAGGTGATCACCGGATGATGCTCCAGTACGAAGAGGCGCTCCTCGCCGCCAACGAGAACATCCTCCACGGCGGTTTCCTGAAGGGCCAGGGCATCGTGGAAAGAGATCAACCCCAGGTCGACGACACGCATCAGGTCTTATCTTCCCCACCGGTTATCGGGGTGAGCCAGGTCCCGGTTTTGAGGTCGCGCTCCGTGGGTTCGGGCAGGTCAGCCGTGAGGAGCGCTCCGGGCACAAGGCCCCGGGGCGGTTGGCGGAAGGTGAGCAGGCGCAGGCCCCGGGCTTCGCAGCCGTAAGCGCCCTGCCCCGTGGGCAGGGGGAAGCGATGGGAGACCACCCGGGAGCGAGCCGGATCGTACTCGGGTGCGGCTGTGGTCATATACATGAAGCTCAGACTGGCCCGGTCTTTGTCCAGCCCGGCCAGCCTGGTCAGGCGGCCGAGCCATTCAGGCGAACCCTCGGCCGGGAACACGAAGTGACACCAGGAGCGCCAGCGAGGGGCCAGCATGGGGCAAGCTCCGGCGTGGGTGCACGGCGCAAGCGGGGAAAGGCCCTCCTCGATAAGGATGTCGCGCAGCCTGGACAGGAGCTTGCCGCCAAGGCGCATGCCCGGCTCCACCAGCAGCAGACAACCCTCCCGGGCCAGACGGGAGACCAGCATCTCCGCCATTCGCTCCATGGCCTCGTGTCCCTCCACGCCACGGCCCCGGGCCAGCTCGTTCAAGGTGTTGGCGCTCATGACCGCCTGGAACGGCCCACCCGGTGCCTTATGGGCCGGGGCCTGCACCAGTTCGATGGTCCAGGCCTTTCCGGGCTCGCCGGAGAGGGCCTCGAACAGAGCCTTGCCCGCGCGCATGGCCTGACCAGTCTGGTCCACGCAGACGAAACGGAGACGGCGGGTACGCAGATGCGGCCTGGACATCCACAGGGCCTGCACCAGGGTGAGCGGCCCGCACCCCAGATCCAGCACGGACGCCCCCTCGGGCAGGTCGAAATCCAGGCCCGTGAGCAGCCTGGAGAGGCGATACAGGTTCCAGGGCAGGAAGTAATAGAGGTAGGCCGAGAGGTTGGCTTGATAGGCCAGGTAGTTAGCCTGGGGACCCGGGCCGCGTTCGGCGGTCAGGGCCACGGACAGGCGTTTCACTTCCAGGGGCAGCTCGGCACGGTGCTTGGGCTTGAGAGGATGCGCGACTTCGAGGACCTGTCGATAGGACACCAAGGCCTCAACCAGCGCTGGAGTGGGCCTTGGAAAGAGGGGAACGGCCCGGCGGACACGCCCGGTCTGGTCATCCGGCATAGGAGAACCTCATGGCATCGAGATAGATCGACTGAAAATATGGCGCGGAGACCACCTCCACCAGCCTGGTCCGGCCAGGAAGCTCCTCCAGCCAGAGCCTGGCCCGCTCGCTTGCCGCCGCAAGGCAGGCTCCCTCAAGGGAGGTGTTGCCCACAACGCGGACCTTGGCCGCCCCGCCCGGCGGGAAGAAGCCAAGGGACTCCAGATCGAGGGGCCTGACGTACTCGCCCAGAGCTCCAGCCAAGCATACCGCAGAGAGATCGGCAAAGGCCACCCCGGCCTCGGCCAGGAGCACCTTCACCGCCGCCGAGAAGGCCGCCTTCACCTTGAGCAGGGCCTCCACGTCCGTGGCTTGGAGTCTGGCTCCGCCAACCTCCAGGCACGGCCCGCCGCCGCTCGCCTGGAGCCCGGCCAAAACCCGGGCAGCGAGCGGCGAAGAGGCCTGAGGCGCGAATCGCCCGGTCTCGGTCACCGCGCCAAGCCCGCGCAGCCTGGACAGGAGGCTCAGATAGCCGGTACCGGACACACCGCGAACCGAGCCTTCCCCGTTTCCGGCGGCCGCCGGTCGGAGCCTGGGCCTGGAAGCCAGGCAAGTCGCCTCCGAGTATCCTGGCGCGCCCTCGAACAATACGGGCTTGAGTCCACCGGGAACAACTTCGAAGGCCACCGCCACACCCGGGCCGGCCAACATGCCGTGAGCCATGCCCACCCCTTCCAGGGCGGGTCCCATGGGGACGCTGGCCACCAGCACGTCACCGCCGGGAAGGACCAGGGCGAACTCCCCGTTGGTGCCCAGATCGGCCAGCAAGTAGGGCGGCCCGGATGGTCCGTCGCGAAAGGCAAGGGCCATAAGGCCCGCGCTCACGTCTCCGCCCACGAAGGGTGCAAGGAGGGGCGGGATGTAGACTCCGGGAAGCCCCTCGTCAAGGGTGGCCATGGCCCCTCCGGACCAGTCCAGGCGGTATGGCGCCTTGGCCAGGCCCGAGGCGTCCATCCCCAGGGCCAGATAGGTCATGCAGGAGTTGCCCGCCAGACAAATACGTGAAGGCAGGCAGGGCAGCCCCTCTAGCACCTGCCGAACGGCACGGACCACGGCTTGCCTGAGCCGGGCCGCACCCGACGGAATGCGGGCCAGGGCCAGCCGGGACATGACCTCGGAGCCAGCTCCCAACTGGGGATTGTGAAAAGCGCCCCGCAAGACCTCCCCTCCCCGGCTGAAAAGCCACTGGACGGAGGTGGTCCCCAGGTCGATGCCCAGGGAAGCGGCCTGGGAGACAGCCGGGCAAGGGCCGGGCAGCGGATGAATGTCCGTTTCGTCCTGGTCGAGGGCCGCCCGGACCCTGGAACCGGGCACGGGCGGGCGACGGCAGGTGAGCCGCCATCCTTTTTCCAGTCGTATAGCGGAGATGCGTTCCCTTTCCTCGGGAAGAGGGTCCGGAGATTCCGACAGGAAGCGGGCCTGACACAACCCGCAACGCCCGGCTCCTGAGCACAAGGGTCTGGCCGTGAAAGCCCCGGCCAGATAGAGGTGCTGGGCCAGCGTGAGTCCCGGCTCGATGGTTGCTTCCAGGACTTGGCCGTCCCGCGATCCGATGATACGGAAGGTGTTCATGTCAGGCCTTAGAGGATGCGTCCTTCGGGTTGAAATCGCAAGATATTTTCGTCGGAAATGATCCCAGGTCAAAAGCCTATTAATATAGCCTATTTTCCAATGAACACAAGGGATATAATCGTTTGATTCAAACACTTTAAATTTTTTTTGCTCAAACCGCCGAAAACTGCTGGACATTTTTTTATCAAGCAACTAGACATCGGCCTCAAGGAACGGCCACGCCGCGAGGCTCCCGGCAGGGATATATCCCACGCATGACCGCCCCCTCGCACCCCTACCCTCCGGACCCCGGATTTGACCCGGCCGGGTGGGACCCAAAAAAAGCCTTCCTTACTTTTATGTACCGAGAGTCTTCGTCCTCCCTTCACAGCTGTGTTCTGCGGCGGACCGTGACCCTCACCGGAATTTTTCTTAAACGGCAACATCAATAAGGAGACGAGGAAGAGATGCAGCGCACCACACCCCTTGCCCCCTGGATGACCGTACGCAACATGCTTGTGTTCGCCATCCTACTCACCACCACCGCTTGCGGTTCAAAACAGTACTCCACCCCACAAACTCTCGCTGAAGCACCGCAACCCGCCGAAACCTCACAGCCCGCCGACAACATCACAGCCTCCTTCGAACCCACTTCCCCGTTCCTGCACTTCACTGGGAAGAACTACTGTTCGATGCCCGTGCCCGGGGTTGTCGCCGGCTCCAAGAACCCCTTTGATCTGTCAGGACTGGCCGGCACCCCTTACAATCAGCGCCTGGTGGCCCTGGCTTTCAGCCAGATCGGCACCCTCTACCGCCCCGGCGGGACCGAGCCCATAACCGGCTTCGACTGCTCGGGCTTCACCACTTGGGTATACAGCAAGCTGGGCGTCAACCTGCCCCGCAGCTCTCGGGAGCAGTTCCAGGAAGGCAAGGTGATCGCCAAGAGCCAGCTCCGCAAAGGCGACTTGGTCTTCTTCGGCAACAAGAACCACATAACCCACGTGGGCATCTATCTCGAAGACAACAAGTTCATCCACAGCTCCAGTTCAGGAGACACCGTCAAAATTTCGAGCCTGGACGATCCGGCCTGGGAGAACAAGTACAGCGGCGCGCGCCGCATCTTCTAGACCTTCCCGGTCGATCAAAAGAGTTCCTGAAGGGCGGAGGCTGTGTGCTTCCGCCCTTTTCTTTTGTCGAGCCTTCAGTTAGTAGCCGGAAAATTCCAAGTTACTAATTGATGGTTACCGTCATGCCCAGCCCCAGAAAGAAAAGGAAATCGTCCGTCGCTCGCTCGGCATTGGCCTTCATCGCGGGAGTGGCTCTGCCCCTGTGCCTGGTGGTCGGCTGGCGCGTGGCTTACGGTCAGCAGGACGACCACCAGGTCCAACCCCGGCAGGCCCCGGCTGTCGGCCAGGCAGCTCCAGGCTCGAAGCTTCCTGACGTTCCCCCATCCGAGGAGCTGACCGTCATGCGCCCCCTGTTCCAGGCCATGGTGCACAAGCCCACGTTGGAACGAATAGAGCACTATGAAAAGCAGTGGGCAAAGGCCCAAAAGCTCCAACAAATTTTCGAGGAACGTCGTAGGAGACTCCTGTCCCTGGATCAGCCCTATTACGATTTCGTCCGGAAGGACGTGATGGACCAGATGGCCAAAGCTGGCCTCACCTTCGGAGACTCCCAATATTTCGTTTACGTCGACCGCAACCCGTCCACCCAGTTCGTCCTGGTGGGTTTCTACAACGCTGAAACCGACGCGATCGAGTTCCTCGGCGCGGACCTCGCCTCCACAGGCAACATCGACAAAGGTGGAGACTATTTCGAAACCCCCACCGGAGTGTTCGAAAACTCGGTGGAGAACTTTTCCTACCGCGCCCTGGGCACCCCCAACCAGGAGGGCTGGCGCGGCCTTGGCGCCAAGGATAGCCGCGTCTGGGACTTCGGGAACCAGCGAGGCCTGAAGCAGTACAAGTCCGGCAACACCATGAGCCAGCTGCGCCTGCTCATGCACGCGACCGATCCGGATCAGGGCGAGCAGCGGCTTGGCCGCGAGGATTCCAAGGGCTGCGTGCGAATCTCCAAGGGGCTCAACCTCTTTCTGGACAGCTACGCCATCCTGGACCGCAACTACGAGCAATGGGCCAAGGACCGCAACGACACTTGGCTCCTCAAAAAGGATCGCACTCCCGTGCCCTACCCCGGGAAATATCTGATAATCGGCGACTCCCAGCCGATCCAGTCCGTCCAGCCCCCACAGGCTCCAAGGTCTGCCCCGGCCGCCCGGCCGGCACAGCCCTCCCAGGCTTCCCATTCCGGCCGGACGCCCAGTCCTTTGCTGGCCTCCCAGCCTGCCAATATCAGCCAGACTCCCCCACACACACAGGCCTCCCATACCGGCTTGCCCCAAAGGGCTGAGGAACCACTCCAGGCCGTCCAGGCTCAGGCTCAGGTCCCGGCCAGGCCCTGATCGCATGTCCGAGAAAGATATCAAGACCGGCGTCGCAGCCGCCGACGGACAGACCCCAGGCAGGCGCATCCTGTGCGTGGACGACGAACCGGCCATCCGCATGAGCATAGAGGCCTTTCTTCAGGACATGGGCTTTGAGGTCTCAACCGCCCCGGATGGCACGACCGCCCTGGCGTTGGCCGGTTCCAGCGAGTTCGACGCGATCCTTTTGGACCTGGCCATGCCCGGCATGTCCGGCCTGGAAACGCTCAAGAGGCTCACACAAAACAAGCCTTCCCTGCCGGTGGTGGTGGTGTCCGGGACAGGAAGCATCCAGGATGTGATCGCTGCCCTGCGCTTGGGCGCCTGGGATTTCATCACCAAACCCATCGAGGACATGGCCCTGCTGTTTCACTCCCTGGACCGGGCCATGGAGCGAGCCAGGCTGCTCAGGGAGAACCGACTACACCGGGACCGCCTGGAGATGCTGGTCGCGAAACGCACCGCCAAGCTCTGTCGTGAGATCGCGGATCGCCGGGCCATGGAGAAGGCTCTGAGGGCCTCGCTCGCCGAAAAAGAGGTTCTACTCAAGGAGGTTCACCACCGCGTTAAGAACAACCTCCAGATCGTCTCCAGCCTGTTGTCCTTGCAGGCCCTCAAATGCGACGACGACAAGCTTGCCGCGCCGCTCCAGGACAGTCAGGCACGGGTGAGGGCCATGGCCCTGGTCCACGAGAAGCTCTACCGTTCCAAGGACCTCTCCTGCATCGATTTCTCCGAATACCTCCGCGAACTCGCCCAGTTCCTGCTTCAGGCCCATACCCAGAAAAACACGACCGTCACCCCGGACATCCAGTGCGAGTCGTTCACCCTTCCGGTGGATTTGGCCATACCATGCGGCCTCATCCTGAGCGAGCTGGTTACCAACTGTCTCAAGCACGCCTTCCTCGGACGGCAGGCGGGGCGAATCACCCTCAGGGCCTTCCTGGATCCGGAAGGAGCCCACCTGGTGGTGAAGGACGACGGCCTGGGTCTGCCTCCGGGCTTCGAAATCGACAAGACGGAATCGCTCGGCCTGCAGCTGGTCACCAACCTCACCCGCCAACTACGGGGGGGGCTGCGGGTGGAAACCGGCCAGTCAGGGACCGCCTTCCACTTGGTCTTCCCGCCTCAGGGCAGCTGCCTCACCGCCGCGCCCGTTGTTTCCGCCTGACGCCTCCGGCCCCTGCCGGCCGCCCCTGCCCTTTGGAGCCGAATGTTTTGACATCCTCGGTGATCACAGGCACATGGATGGCCTGGAGGAGGCCAAAATGCCCAGCATCTCCGACGACGAGTCCCGACATGTGGTCATCGACGACCGGCCCGGCCACTACCTCTGCTTCCCGGACGTGCGCTTGGCCCGCGACGGGCGTCTGGTCTGCGTCTACCGCCAATCCGACCAGCACGTGGCCACCCGGGCCGACCTGCTGGTCAGCCTGAGCGACGACCTGGGCCACACCTGGAGTCCGCCCGACTACCTCCATGCAGGGGTCGGCCACTGCGCCCGGCTCACCCAGCTCGACGACGGCCGGCTCCTCGTCATCGACGACCACTCCCAGAGCCAGTTCTGGAGCCTGGACAACGGCCGTTCCTTCCACCGCGCACCCTACACCGGGGCCTACATGCCCCTGCCCGACCGGGTCCTGCCCATACGACCGGACCATTTCCTGACCACGGCCCACACCCAGCAGGGCGAAGCGGCCCTGCCAAAGATCCGCCAGGCCCCTTCGGAACAAATGGTCTGCGTCTCGTCCAACCAGGGATACACCTGGCGGCACTACTCCGTCATGACCTTCGATCCTAATCTAGTGCTCTGCGAGGCCTCCATGATCCGCCTGGAGGACGGTGGAATCATGGCCATCCTGCGCGAGAATTCCTTCGTCTTCGAGCCCATGTATTTCTGCGTCAGCCGTGACGAGGGGGCCACCTGGAGCCTGCCCCGGCCCACCCCCATTGTCGGGCACCGACCCACCATCGGATTGACGAAGTCCGGCAAGCTCCTGGTGACCTACCGCAACGTCGGTCCGGACGGCGGCACTGCCGCCTGGATGGGCTCGATGGAAGCGATGGACCACGACTTCGAAGTCCACGGACTGCACCCCGCGCCGAACAACCCCAGGCTCACTCCAGAAGGTCTCTTGATCGAGAACGGGGAGGGCCTAACCGAGGCGGTCCGCTACGCCCTGCGCCCCATGACCGACCCGGAGCGGGCCAGAGCAGCGCTCTCGGCTGAACTCAAGGTGGAGGAAGCCCAGGAAAAGGCCTGCGCCCTGCACTTCGGGGGCTGGTGGCGCTTCTTCCCGGACCGCGTCCAGCCCCCGGCCAAGGACGCCGAGGCCGTAACAGTCGAGCCCGGCGAGGTGGTCAAAATCACCTTGCGCTTCGAAGCCGGCACCGTGGCCGCCGAGGTGAACGGCGTCCCGGTCGGCTCCTACCCGGCCGATCCCCTCCAGGCGGAAACCCGGGCGGTGCTCTTCGGCAACGCCGCAACCAGCGAGAAGAATGGGGGCAGGCATTTCTGGCGCGCCCTGTCCCTGACCATCAACGAACCCCGCTACGAGCGCAACTTCTCCTGGCGCTGGGACCACTCGAAGGGCCATCCGGACGCCTACGTCCGCGCCCGGGTCCTGGAACTGGCCAACGACCGCCAGGCCAATCCCGGAGACTACGGCTATTCGGGCTGGGACGCCCTGCCGGACGGCCGCTACTTTTGCGCCTATCACCACGGCGGCGGCGACCGGCCTGGCTACCAACCCAGCCGATCGAGCCACGTGCGGGGATCCTGGTTCCAAGACTCCGATTTCACCTCCAACCCGTGAGGACCCATGAGCAGCCAAGCACCCGCCAAGCGCAAGACCTTGGGACAGATCGAGGTCATGCGCGTGCTGGCCATGACCGGCATCTTCCTCTACCACCTGTGGTCCGACGTGCCCCGGGCTGGCACGGAAAACCCGCTGGGACCGGCCCTGGGGGCCTTCCTCAGCCAGGGATGGCTGGGGGTGATTCTGTTCAACGTGGTCACCGGCTTCGTGCTCACCCTGCCCTTCGCCGGACCCACCGGGCGACCCATGCCCGGATATCTCCAGTTCCTTCGTCACCGTCTGCTGCGTATCTGCCCCAACTACTACATCGGACTGGTATTCTGGTCTCTGGTGGCCGTGGTGGCCGGCCGCTCCCTGGCTAGCCTGGCCGGATCGTTCCTGCAGCATCTCATCTTTCTGCACACCCTCAATCCAGGGGTGTTCTTCGACATCGTGCCAGCCTACTGGTGGATGGGTCTTTTGGCCCAATTCTACTTGGCCTACCCCCTGCTTTGGAGGGCCTTCGTCCGTCTGGGGGCCAGGCGAGCGGCTCTTATGCTGTGCGGAGGGTGCTGGGGGCTGTGGGCGGTGCTGGAGCTGTTGGCCTGGCTCCTGCCCGGCTCCCTCTTCGCCATATGCAACTACCTGTTCTACTTCAACCTGCCCTATCGCCTGGGGGAGTTCGCCCTGGGGATGTACCTGGCCTGTCTGTGGCGGGACCCGGCGGCCAATCCTGTGCTCGGCCGGGGGGTTTCCCTGCGGGAGGCCTTCGGCGGCAAACGCATGGCCGCCGGGACCGGCCTTGCCTTCCTCGCGGCGTGGGGCTTCCTGTTCGGCATCCCCGGCCCGTGGCTGTTGGTGACGCACCTGTACTGGCTGGCGGTTGTCTTCTGCGCGGGCCTGGTGATCTTCTTCACGCAGTCCATGGACCGGCTGGGCACCTGGGGACCGGTGGCCGCGTTCGCCTCGGCCTCCTACAGCATGTACCTCATGCACCAGCCCATCCTGGGCTACTTCGCCGGCTGGGTCGGGCCACGCATGGAACCCTTTCCGGCGTTCATTTTCCTGACGGGCGTCTGCGGGGTGCTCTCGGTCTGGGCGGCTCTGATCACGGACAGGATGGTGGCCTGGATCAACGGAAAACTTGGCTAGCAGTCCGTATAAGAAATCGCTGTCTTGCGTTATGGCGGGCTTGGCTTTTTCTTGCGCCTAGCCCGCGCGGTTTTCAATTGGGCTGCAAAGTTCGGCTGTATCGGCAGGGTCCTAGGCGGCCCGCTGCGAGGCAAGAATCGCTCCCGTACCGTGCGCTACGAGAAGCGTTGCCGCGACCCGGGCCGAGAAGTCCCCGACCGGGTTCAGACGGGCTTTGAGTGCAGCCTCCAGTTCCAGAGGGTCGCTGGGCGGCGTAGAGACACCCAGGTGCGGCAACAGCAGCGAATAGGCCTTGTAGGCGTGCAGTCGAAGGGGGGTGAGCAGGTCGGCCCGGCGGGTCCGGGTGGGATCCTCGTTCGGAGAGCAGGATCGGCCGAAGACCACCAGCTGGCGGCAGGACAAAAAACGCATGGAATAGACGGCGCAGGCACCGTCTACGAAGAACGGGCAGCCCCGGCTCACCGGTTCGGCCGGGGCCATGAACTGATCAAGGGCCTTGGCTTCGCTTTCCGAGGCGCCCCGCCTGAGGCTCCAGAGCGCGCCGGCCATCTCCACGGCGGTGGCTTCGGCCCTGCGGGACGAGCAGCATTCGCCGCAACTGTTGCCGCAGGCCGGCCCGGCACCGCGCAGGAGCGACTCCTGGCGCACGGCCAGACGCACCCCCGAGTCCATGATGGCCTGAGCCTTGATGAGGCTGGGCATCCAGTGAAGCGTCAAGGCTTTGTCGGCAAGCTTGCGAGACATGGGCTAACCCCTGCACTTTGGCTGTTTCCGGGCTGTTTATCCGGGTGACTCGCGAATAATTAGCAAACATCGTTCCACTCTGGGCTCTTCTCGGAAGTGTCACGAAAACGTTTCGGCAGACCCTCCCGACGGCTGCGAAGGATCACCCCGCCCAGCCACGCCGAAAAAGGACATGCAACCGAATGAGGCGATTTTCTGGATATTTGGCTTGGAAGAAGTGGAAAAACCATGCTAGAGAGCCTGCGTCGTCGCCGATTCCCTGTTCGTGAGCGTAAATTTTTCGTAAAAAAGGGGCCACCGGTGAATTTTCGAGTTTCGTCACCTTTACTTTTTTTTCAGCCTAATTTACATTATTGAAAATGATGACGGGTGTAACGCCGGAGGGACACCCATGGTCCCGAGGAATGACGGAATTCCACAATTTTGCGCCACCTCGATGACCCCCCTCCCGAAGGCCCTCACCCGCCCAACCATCAAGCATCCCAAACCCTTTATGGAGATTGCCCCTATGAGTGGAATCAAGGCTCGCCTGAACGCCATCTCGGCCATCATCAACTACCAACCGGCCCACGCCCCCCTCAACTTCCACGACACCTCGCCCACCGAGGTCTACGGGGCCAACGTCTTCAACGACAAGGTCATGAAGGACCGCCTGCCCAAGGCCGTGTACAAGTCCCTCAAGAAGACCATCCAGCTGGGCGAGAAACTCGACCCCACCGTGGCCGACGTCGTGGCCAGCGCGATGAAGGACTGGGCCATCGAGAAGGGCGCCACCCACTTCACCCATGTTTTCTACCCCCTGACCGGTCTGACCGCCGAAAAGCACGACGCCTTCCTGGTGCCCGACGCCGACGGCGGCGCCCTGGCGGAATTCTCCGGCAAGATGCTCATCCAGGGCGAGCCCGACGCCTCCAGCTTCCCCTCCGGTGGCCTGCGCACCACCTTCGAGGCGCGTGGCTACACCGCATGGGATGTGACCAGCCCGGCCTACCTCCTGGAGAATCCCAACGGCACCTTCCTGTGCATCCCCACCGCGTTCGTTTCCTGGACCGGCGAGGCCCTGGACAAGAAGACCCCCCTGCTGCGTTCCCTGCAGGCCCTGAACAAGCAGGCCAAGCGCGTGCTGAAGCTGTTCGGCGTGCAGACCAAGCTGCCCGTGACCTCCTTCGCCGGTCCCGAGCAGGAGTACTTCCTGGTCGACCGTAATTTCGTATTCTCCCGCCCCGACCTGCTCATCTCCGGACGCACCCTGTTCGGCGCTCCGTCCGCCAAGGGCCAGGAGTTCGAGGACCAGTACTTCGGCGTGGTTCCCCGCCGCGTGCTGTCCTTCATGATGGAAGTCGAGCGCGAGCTGTACAAACTGGGTGTCCCGGTCAAGACCCGCCACAACGAAGTGGCGCCCAGCCAGTTCGAGATCGCCCCCATCTTCGAGCAAGGCAACCTGGCCACCGATCACAACCAGATGGTCATGACCACCCTGCGCGCCGTGGCCAAGCGCTATGGCATGGTCTGCCTGCTGCACGAAAAGCCCTTCGCGGGCATCAACGGCTCGGGCAAGCACCTGAACTACTCCATCGGCAACGCCGAGCTGGGCAGCCTGTTCGATCCGGGCGACACCCCGCACGCCAACGCCCAGTTCCTGGTGTTCTGCGCCGCCGCCATCCGCGCCCTGCACAAATACAGCTCGCTCCTGCGGGCCACCGTGGCTTCGGCCTCCAACGACCATCGCCTGGGCGCCAACGAGGCTCCCCCGGCCATCATAAGCGCCTACCTGGGCGAGCAGCTCACCGACGTGTTCGAGCAGATCAAGCAGGGCGAGTTGACGGGTTCCAAGACCAAGGGCCTCCTGCACGTGGGCGTGGACACCCTGCCCCCGCTGCCCATGGATCCGGGCGACCGCAACCGCACCAGCCCCTTCGCCTTCACCGGCAACCGCTTCGAGTTCCGCGCCGTGGGCTCCTCCCACTCCATCGCCGGCGCCCAGGTGGCCCTGAACACCATGATGGCCGAGTCACTGGACTACATCGCCACCGAGCTCGAGAAAGTGGGCAGAGTGGGCAAGGCCCAGTTCAACGAGGCCGTGCAGAAGCTCCTGCAGAACATCATGAAGGAGCACGACGCCATCATCTTCAACGGCAACGGCTACTCCGACGAGTGGCACAAGGAAGCGGCCAAGCGCGGCCTGCCCAACATGAAGACCACCCCCGACTCCCTGCCGGTGCTCACCAGCAAGGAGACCGTGGAGCTGTTCACCAAGTACGGCGTGCTCTCCGAAGCCGAGCTGGCCTCCCGCAAGGAGATCTACCTGGAGCAGTACGTCAAGACCATCCTCACCGAAGCCAATCTGGTCATCCGCATGGCCCGCACGGTGATCTTCCCGGCCGCCATGCGCTACCAGAGCGAACTGGCCGCCGCCTGTGCCAACCTGAAGGCCATCGGCCATGACTTCAAGATGGCCTCCCTTGAGGACTGCACCGCCAAGCTGCGCACCCTGCAGGCCGACACGGACAAGCTGGATAAGCTCGTGGCCCACGAGGGCGGCGACACCCTGGCCCACGCCAAGTTCATGTGCGACAAGGTGCTGCCCGCCATGCTGGCCGTGCGCGCCAACGCCGACGCCCTTGAAGCCGTGGTGGCCGACGACCTGTGGCCCCTGCCCTCCTACCAGGAAATGCTGTTCATCCGCTAACGCAGACGACGGCCTGACTGGAAAACGAAGGCCGCTCCCGCAAGGGGGCGGCCTTTTCCATGCGCACCATGGCGGTCAGCAGCTATTCCCCGATGATCTTCACCAGCACTCGCTTCCTTCTTCTCCCGTCGAACTCGCCGTAGAATATGCGCTCCCAGGTGCCCAGATCGAGACGACCACCGGTTATGGCCACCACTACTTCGCGGCCCATGATTTGGCGTTTCATGTGTGCGTCCGCGTTGTCCTCGCCCACGTTGTGCCGGTAAACCGATACAGGTTCGTGCGGGGCCAGCTTTTCCAGCCAGACCTCGTAGTCGTGGTGAAGGCCGGATTCGTCGTCGTTGATGAACACGCTGGCGGTGATGTGCATGGCATTGACCAGCGCTAGGCCCTCGGTGACGCCCGACTCACGCAGGCAATCCTCCACCTCGCCGGTGATGTTCACGAAGGCGCGGCGGGTGGGGAGGTTGAACCAGAGTTCCTTGCGGTAGCTTTTCA
>Ga0326727_10010562_pt1 | contig 21961 bp, 17 predicted proteins | sample MB2enrmetagenome_FD_207643 | JGI IMG/M metagenome (GOLD analysis project Ga0326727, IMG submission 207643) | Lab enriched peat soil microbial communities from McLean, Ithaca, NY, United States - MB29MY | ecosystem: Environmental > Terrestrial > Soil > Wetlands > Peat | place: USA: New York...
ATCGTCAGTCGAGCATGATGGTGATAGTCCATTCGGTCTCCTGAGATTGCTCTTGCTTCGCAACATCAGCATCCCAGTTCTTGACCGAATGGACAACAACCTGTTGAAACTTCACATTTAGCCCCTGCATCTATTTTTCAGTCGTTTGCATCCCAGCAGCGGCTAAAGCCGAGACTCTCAAATTGGCCGCTTGCGGCACGACTAAAGTCGTGCCCTGACGCTTCGTGCCATCTAGAAAACTATCTTCGTGCCATTTCCGATGAGTCTTTCCGCCGCTTGTTCCCGGTCCGGATCAGACTTCCAGCATCCGGTCCAGGGCGACTTTTGCCCAATGCTTGACGCTGGGGCGAACCTGGATGCGGTTGACCACGCGGCCTTCCACCAGATTCTCCAAAACCCAGGCCAGGTGCTGCGGGCTGATGCGGTACATGGTGGTGCAGAGGCAGCCGGTATCGTCCAGTGTGATGATCTTCTTGCCATCGTCGGCAAAGCGTCGGGCCATGCGGTTGACCAGGTGAATCTCGGTGCCGACGGCGAACATCTGGCCCGCCGGCGCCTGCTCGACCAGGGAGATGAGCCGCTCAGTGGAACCGAGAGCGTCAGCCTTCTGGCAAACCTCCCAACGGCACTCTGGATGAACAATGACCTGGATGCCGCGATTTTTTGCGCGCACCGCATCGACGTGGCTGGGCAGGAAGCGCTGATGAACGGCGCAGTGACCCTTCCAGAGAAGGATGCGGCTGGAGGCTAGCTTTTCCTGCGTCTGGCCGCCCTGAATGGTCCAGGGATCCCAGACTGCCATTTCCTCCAGCGGCACGCCCATTTCATAGCCGGTGTTGCGGCCCAGGTGCTGATCCGGCAGGAAGAGAATCCGCTTTTTGCGCGCGAAGGCCCACTCAAAGGCGGCGCGGGCGTTGGAGGAGGTGCAGACCAGTCCGCCGCGTTCGCCGCAGAAGGCCTTGATGGCAGCGGTGGAGTTCATGTAGGTCAGCGGCAGGGTGTCGTCCGCGAGGCCGAGGCGTTCCAGCGCCTCCCAGCAGGCTTCTACCTGCGAGATTTCTGCCATGTCGGCCATCGAGCAGCCCGCGTTCAGGTCGGGCAAGATGACCTGCTGGCCCTCGTGGCCGAGCACGTCCGCGCTCTCTGCCATGAAGTGCACGCCGCAGAAAACAATGTATTTCGCGTCGGTTTCGGCGGCAATGCGGGAGAGCTTGTAGCTGTCGCCGGTGGCGTCGGCGAAGCGAATCACCTCGTCGCGCTGGTAGTGGTGGCCGAGCAGCAGGGTCGTCGAGCCAAGTTTGGCACGCGCCCGCTCGATGCGCTCGTCCATCGTATGGTCGGGAAGGGCCAGGTAGTCTTCGAGGCTACAGGTACTGCCAGCCTCCAGCGAGGCCTCCGCTAGATCGTCAAGAACAAGGTTCACCTTACTCCGCCTTCAGCCCGGCTCGCCCCTCCAGGTTTCTGGCAGGGCAGCGGACGGGGATGTTGAAAGCAATTCAGACTGCAGTGGATGCACTAACCACCCTGAAGAAACCGGCACTTATGCCAACCGCTTCAGATAAGCCCCCATCCACGGGGTTGTTGCAGTCATTCCATCCTTGGATGCGGCGCCGAACTGGACGATTCCAGAAATATCCAGCCGGGAAAGCCGCTCCCACTGCCTATTAGTGTAACAAAAACGTAACAGTGAACCCAAATGAGCCGGATGGGGCAGCACTCCGGCGCCGTGCAAGTTTGTGAGCGGCTTGCGTCGGCGGGTATCATGAACCTTGATGGGTACGCCGCCGACAATTGCATTGGCCACGCTGGGCATGTGGGATTCGCTGCTCCTGATGGTGATGGCGCTGGTCGTCTTCGGGCCGCGGCGGCTGCCGGAAATCGCCCGCAAGCTCGGCAAGATCATGTACGAGGTCCGCAAGGCCTCCAACGACTTCAAGTTCCAGATGGAAGAGGAGTTGCGCAAGGCCGGCGAGGTTGACCAGCGCCAAAAGGAAGAAGAACGGCTGCGAGTGCTGACGCCTGCAGCGCAGGCTGCGGGAGGCGTTGAAGCGGTTGCCCCGGTTTCGGCAGCGACGCCCGGAGCAGCCGTGGTGGATGGCCAGTTTCCGGTGCCCAGCCCCTATCCCGAAGAGAGCTTTTACCCAGAGGTGATGGCAACCGCTCCCGCAGTTCCGGCGGCAGAAGCAGTTCCGCAAGTGCATCCGCCCTCGACCGGCGAGCAGGTTCCGGTGGCGACAACGACCCCGGCGGAGAACCCGGTCAGCGCCGAGACCGGCGAAGCTCCGGCTGAAGCCCCTCCGGCAACCGAGCAGGCCCTCCATGATTGATCCCGCAGACGCAATCGACAAGGCGAAGGCTGCCGTAACCGCGCGCGCGGAGCTGCCCGGCATGAGCTTGATGGAGCATCTGGACGAGTTGCGGAAGCGGATCATCCGTTCGGCCATCTTTCTGTGCGTGGGCTTCGGCGTGGCCTGGGCCTTTCATGACCGCTTCGTCGGCTACCTTCAAGCGCCGCTCAACCACATCGGCAAGACGCTGGTCTTCACTCACCCCATGGACCCGTTGAACCTGGACTTGCAGGTTTCCATGGTGGCTGGAGCGATTCTGGCCTCGCCCTTCGTCCTCTACCAGGTGTGGATGTTCATTGCGCCGGGGCTCTACCAGAAGGAGAAGCGGTTTGTTGTTCCCTTCATGGCGGCTACTGTGGGGCTGTTCCTGGCGGGCGCAGCCTTCGGCTACTTCTGGGTGCTGCCCAGCGCGCTGCAGATTCTGATCGTGAACTTCGGCCACAACTTCACCTCGATGGTCACGATCGATGAGTACATCGGCTTTTTCATGTCGATCATTCTGGGCTTGGGCATCAGCTTTGAGCTGCCGATCCTGATCTTCTTTCTGGCGCTGTTCGGCATTGTGAGCCCGCGCTTCCTGTGGAAGAACATCCGCTACGCGATTCTGGCGGTCTTCATTGTGGCGGCTTGCATCTGCCCCAGCCCCGACCCATGGACGATGTGCATCTACGCCGTTCCGATGCTGGCGCTTTATCTGATAGGCATCCTCGTCGCCTGGTGGGTGTACCCCTCGCGGCGCAAGGCCAAGGAGGCCAAGCAGTGAATTTTTTCTCGTCCTGGACGAAAGCTGTAGTGAGTTTTGTGATGCTGGCTCCTCTGGCCGTCCCGCTCGCCGCTCCGGCCCAACAGCACTTCAACGGCGCCAAGGCTCTTGAGTACGCGCGGCAGTATGTGGCCATTGGTCCGCGCTGGCCCACCAGCCCCGGCCACCTGAGGGCCGAGGCCTTCTTGCGCGACCACTTCCGGCGCGACCATCTCGAAGAGGATGTTTTCACCGCCAACACGCCCATCGGCCCGGTGCCCATGCGCAACTTCATCGTGCGCTTCCCTGGCAAAAAGAACGGCGTGATTGTTCTGGCCACGCACTACGAGACCAACTACTGGCTCAGGAACATCAACTTTGTAGGCGCCAACGACGGCGGCTCGACGACCGGCCTGCTGATGGCCATCGCCGACCAGTTGCGCGCAGAGACGGCAGGCGGCAAGACCCTCGACGGCTACTCGGTGTGGCTGGTCTTCGACGACGGCGAAGAATCGATTCTGCCCACCTGGACCGACTCCGATTCGCTCTACGGCACGCGCCACCTCGCCGCCAAATGGGCCGGCGACGGAACTCTGGGCCGCATCAAGGCCTTCATCTTGGCCGACATGATAGGCGACAAGGACCTCGACATCCAGCGCGAAAGCCAATCAACGGAGTGGCTGGTTGGCCTGGTTCGGCAGGCTGCGAAGAAGTTTGGCTACGAACGCTATTTCTTCCGGCAGGCGATGGAGGTTTCGGACGATCATGTGCCTTTTGTCCGGCGGGGCGTGCCTTCGATCGACATCATCGACCTGAACTACGGCCCCAACAACAGCTATCACCACACCGCGAAGGACACGATGGACAAGATCAGCGCTCACAGCCTGACGATTGACGGGGATGTGTTCATGGAGATGATTCGGCTGGTGGGGCAAAGGTGAAGCGGTTGTCAGTTGTCAGTAATCAGTTATCAGTGAAGCTGCGGTCTGGGCAATAACGATGTGTTACGCTGCATGGAATACTGCCCGCGAATCCGGGGAATGATTCAAATATGCCCACTTTTAGATTGATTGCCCAACACAGACATTTCAGCGAGATAACTGACCACTGTTCACTGACCACTGATCACTGCCTTTCGGAGAAACAATGATTGCCGGCGTCTCCTGGACCTGGTGGCTGGGGTTTCATGTGGTGGTGGCGGCGGTGCTGGCCACTGACGCGCTGCTGCTCGGCCGCCGAAAGGGAACGCCCCGCCCGCAAGCCCTTGCCTGGCTCTGGACGGCGCTGTTGATGCTGGCCGCAACAGGCTTTGCGGCGTGGATCGCCATCGCGCAGGGCAGGCAGACGGCGCTGGAATTTGTGGCCGGCTACGCCATTGAAACCTCGCTCAGCGTGGACAACCTCTTCGTCTTCATGGTCATCTTTCAGGGCTTCGGCGTCAGCGCGCGCCGCCAGCACACGGCTCTGCTGTGGGGCATGGGCGGAGCGGTGGTGCTCCGGGCGCTGTTCATTGCCGCGGGCATCACGCTGATCCGCCACTTCACATGGATCACGTGGATCTTCGGCCTGATTCTGCTGTATGCGGCCTGGCGGCTGGTGTGGGGCGACGAGGCCGGCGCGACTGTTTCTAAAACGTCTGCGGCCGTCCGGAATCTGACGCGCAAGCCGCATCTGGCCCAGGGGACGCTGCTGCCGGTGATTGTGGCCGTTGAGCTGACCGATGTGCTGTTTGCGACCGATTCGATTCCCGCCGTACTGGCCGTCAGCCACAATCCCTTCGTGGTCTACACCTCGAATATCGCCGCCATCGTGGGCCTGCGCTCGCTTTACTTTGTGCTGGCCGGGCTGCTGAGCCGCTTCCGTTATCTGCACTACGGCCTGGCCGCGCTGCTGGCGTTTGTGGCGTTCAAGATGCTTGCCGCCCGCTGGATTGAAGTGCCGATCACGCTGTCGCTGGCGTTGATGGGCGCGATTCTGGCGGTGTGCGCGCTGGTGTCGTGGATGGCGGGAGATAAAAAAGCCTCTTCCAATTAGTATCCCGTCTCAGAAGTTCACATAAGTAATGAATTGTCATCCTGAGCGTAGTTTGCCGCGTTCTTTGCGGCAAACGGAGTCGAAGGACCTGCGGTTGCTTCTGTCGCGGTTTCTTCTGCGGCAATCCAACACGGCCGGATCACTGTTCACCGCGCCACGGCCCCGAACTCAGTCGAGGCCGTGAGACGAGCCAATTCTCTCCGACTCTTCGCTACCGGTAAACCTGCGGAATGAAGTTCTGCTCCTGGATGGGCGGACGCACGTACTTCGACTTTTCCAGCTTTGGCAACTCCAACGGCTCGGGCGTCAGGTCGCGGTATTCGAACTGCGACAGCAGATGGCGGATGACGTTCAGCCGGGCGCACTTCTTGTTTTCCGCATTCACGACAAACCACGGTGACTGCTTGGTATCGGTCACGGCAAACATTTCGTCCTTGGCGCGCGAGTAGTCGGCCCAATGCTTGCGCGACTGCAAATCCATCGGACTCAGCTTCCAGCGCTTAGTGGGGTTCTTCATGCGGTCCTGAAAGCGCCGCTCCTGCTCCTCGTCGCTGACGGAAAACCAATACTTGATGAGACGAATTCCGGAGCGCAGCAACATGCGCTCAAACTCCGGGCAACTCTGCATGAACTCCAGATACTGCGCATCAGTGCAGAAGCCCATCACGCGCTCGACCCCGGCGCGGTTGTACCAGCTCCGATCGAAGAGAACCATTTCGCCCGCCGCGGGCAGGTGGGCCACATATCTCTGGAAGTACCATTGCGTTTTCTCGCGCTCCGTGGGCGTGCCCAGCGCCACCACCCGGCAGACGCGCGGATTGAGCGACTCGGTAATGCGCTTGATGGCGCCGCCCTTGCCAGCCGCGTCGCGGCCTTCAAAGAGCACCACCACCCTCATGCCTTCGTGGCGCACCCACTCCTGCAGCTTGACCAGCTCAACTTGCAGGCGAGCCAGCTCGCGATCATAGTCGCAATCTTTTCCGAGGTGCAAAATCTCTTTATCGGCTGGCTCCGGCGCGGGCAGATCGCCGCCCAGTTTGGCGGCCTTTGAAGGCGAGGCCTCCTCTTTCGCGTCTGAGTGTTTCTTCTTGCGTTTCTCTTTCATCCGGATCCCTCCAACCCCGCGGGCGATTGATCGTCTTATCGGCGCGATTCGCCGCAGCGACAATCATAATCCTTTAATTCGCGGGTGGAGGATTCCTTTTATGGGGGCAAGAAAGCGGGTCTTCCGCTATCCCTTCGCCGGAAAGGCGTGCTACCTTCCCTTCCACTTCATTGCGAGCGCTGCAAGCTTGTCATTCATCGTGAGCGTCGGCGTTTGAGCGGCTTTTCCGGACCTGGCCGCGGTGCGCGCCGGGGGCGCCATCAGCGCCTTGATGGAAAGCGCAATGCGCCGGGCTTTCTCATCCACGCCGAGCACCTTCACCTTGACGATCTGGCCGGTCTTCACAGCCTCCGACGGCTCCTTGATGTAGCGGTTGGAGAGCTCGCTGATATGCACCAGGCCGTCCTGGTGAACGCCAATATCGACAAAGGCGCCAAACTTGGTCACGTTTGTTACCACGCCCTCCAGCACCATGCCGGGTTGCACGTCGGCTATTTCGCGGACTTCGTCGCGGAAGCTGGGCGCGACGAACTTGTCGCGCGGATCGCGTCCCGGTTTTTTCAACTCCGCAAGAATATCCTCCAGAGTGAAAGCGCCCACGGCGAGCTGGCTGCGGTCAACCTTATCCAGCATCTGCGGATCCTGGATAAGTTCCTTCACCGAAGTCTTGAGCGACACGGCAATCTGCTCGACAACCGGATACGATTCAGGATGCACGGCGGTCTTGTCCAGCGGGTTGTCGCCGTTGCGAATGCGCAGAAAGCCCGCCGCCTGCTCGAAGGTCTTCGGCCCGATGCCCGGCACTTCCAGCACCTGCATGCGCGAGCGGAAGCTGCCCTTCTCGTTGCGATAACTCACGATGTTCAGCGCGGTGCGCTCCGTGATGCCGGCGACAAAGCGCAGCAGCGTCCACGAAGAAGTATTCAAATCCACGCCAACCTTGTTGACGCAGCTTTCGATGACGGTTTCAAGCGACTCCTGAAGCTGGCGCTGATCAACGTCATGCTGGTACTGGCCCACGCCAATCGACTTGGGATCGACCTTGACCAACTCCGAAAGCGGGTCCTGCAAGCGCCGCGCAATCGAGATCGCTCCGCGCACGGTCAGGTCGAGATCGGGAAACTCCTGCCGCGCGACGGCGGAAGCCGAGTAGACGCTGGCGCCCGATTCGCTGACCGTTGCGGAAAAGATTCCGTCCAACTTTTTGTCGCGCAGAAACTCGCGCACAAACGCATCCGTCTCGCGCGAGGCTGTGCCGTTGCCGATGGCGATGGCGCGGACGTTGTGCTTGCTCAGCAGCGCTTCGAGCTTGGGAACGGCCTCGTCGTTGCCGCGCTTCGAGGTATGCAGATACAGAACGTCGTGATCCAGCAGCTTGCCGGTCTCATCGACAACGGCAACCTTGCAGCCGGTGCGCAAGCCGGGATCGATACCCAGCACGGAGATAGGCCCCGCGGGCGGAGCCAGCAGCAAGTTATAAAGATTGTCGCGAAAAACCTTGATCGCTTCCGTGTCGGAGCGGTGCTTCAACTCAAGGCGAATCTCGCCCTGGATGGATGCGTTGAGCAGGCGCTTCCACGCGTCGTCGATGGCGAGTTCAAGTTGCGGAGTCCAGTCGCCCGGTTGGCGCAGCACATGGCTCCGGATGATCGCAGTAGCCCGCTCCGGCTCAACCTCGATGAGGAAGTAGAGAACGTTTTCGCCCTCGCCGCGCCGGATAGCCAACATGCGATGCGAAGGAATCGTCTTCACCGGCTCGCTGTACTCGTAGTACATCTTGAACTTTTCCTGCTCGTCGACCGCGTCCGTAACCTTGCGGCTCACCACAACGCCCTCATCGAAGACCAGTTTGCGCAGGGCCTTGCGCAGGTCGGCATTTTCGCTGATCCACTCGGCAACAATGTGGCGCGCGCCTTCCAGAGCTTCGTCCGCGCTGGCCACGCCCAGCTCCGCATTCACAAAAGTCGCGGCGAAATTCTCCAGCGGCATATCTGAACTCTGCTGCGCCCACAGGTTGGCGGCCAGCGGCTCAAGGCCCTTTTCGCGGGCGATGGTGGCCTTGGTGCGCCGCTTGGGCTTGTAGGGAAGGTACAGGTCTTCCAGTTCGCTCTTGTCGAGCGTGGCTTCAATGCGCGCCTTCAGCTCGTCGGTCAGCTTGCCCTGCTCGGCGATGGAGGCCAGGATGGTTTCGCGCCGGTCGGCCAGCTCGCGGAAGTAGGCCAGATTCTCCTGAATCGCGAGAATCTGCACCTCATCCAGATTGCCGGTGGCCTCCTTGCGGTAGCGCGCGATAAACGGCACCGTGCCGCCGTCGTCGAGCAGCTCGATCACAGCAACCAGCCCGCGCATGGGCACGTTAAGGGTTTGTGCAATGTGAAGAAGAATTTCAGGGGAAAGGTTTTTTGTGTCCGTCATGAGATGTCTGTTTTCATGGTATATGGAAAGCTGTGGACCCAGCGCCGCCCACCAATGTGCAAAACGCGCAGAGGCCACAGCGATGGAAAAAACGCTGTGGCCTCAGTCTTCCGCGTCGTCTCCGCGCGAGGTTGTGTTACGCTAGCTCGACCTTCAGCGTGACGCCAATATCGGAAATCTTCTCCGCGGGCATTTCGACCGTCAACGCAGCATCGTCCTGCTTCCACTTTAGATCGCCCTTGTGGCCGAGCAGTTCCACCCTGCGAATCTTGCCGGGCTGTTGCGGGCTGGCCAGGCCAAGCGCGCTCACCGTTGTCTGATGCTCCGGCGAGCCCATGACGAAGGCGTAGAGCGTGCTGCCTTTGGTTGTGAAGCGCACATCCGCGGCAGTGAGGTCTTTCTGCTTGTCCTCGTTGAAGTTGCCGGTTTTCACCTGGGCCTTGGTGGAGGGGCCTTCTCCGTAAATCTTCCACGGGCGGGAAGCATGAATGCCTTCGCTGTTGACGTCCATCCACGCGGTAATGCCGGCGAGCACCTTCAACTCCTCGGCATCCGGTTCGCCCGAGTTGGGCAGCGGGATGTTCAGCAGCAGATTGCCGTTCTTGCTGACGATGTCGGCCAGCAGATCGATCACTTTCTTCGGCGTCTTGTATTGCTGGCCGCGCATGTAATGCCATTGGCCGATGCAGGTGTCGGTTTCCCACGGATTCTTGGCGATGCCGTCAGCCACGCCGCGCTCGTGATCGAGCAGGCAGGTGCCGATGGCGCAGTCCGTATCTTCCTTGCTGGTGTAAACCGCTTCTGTCATGCCGCCGTGCTGCAGGGCGCTCACGTTGTAGAGGTGCGACACCATCTTCAGCCCGTAATCCTCGAAGGGCAGATGGCCGTCGGTGTAGAGAAAGTCGGGCTGATACTTGTCGATCAGGTCGGTCATGCGATCCAGATAATGACGCTTCCATGATTCGGGAATGCCATCGTCGTTCCAGTCCAGCTTGTCCACAAAGCGCGCGCAGTCGGCGTCGTGATAGAGATCGGCAAACTTCGGATCGACGCCATCATACGGAACGCCGGCCAGCGGCCCGATCTTGTCTGCGCCATGGCTCACCGCCCACCATTTGTAGCTGATCCACAAGTGTTCGCTCACTCCGAAGCGCAGGCCGTTCTTCTGTGCGGCCTTCTTCCAGATGCCCACCACGTCCTTCTTCGGTCCCATGTTGACCGAATTCCAGCGGGTGTACTTCGAGTCCCATAAGTCGAAGTTATCGTGATGAACGCCCATGCTGACAAAATACTTAGCTCCGGCCTTCTTGTAGAGGCTCATCAGGTGTTCCGGGTCCCATTTGGCGGCCTTCCAGTTATCGACAAGGTCCTTGTAGCCTACCTTGGAGGGATGCCCGTAGTGCTCCACGTGGTACTTGTATTGGTCCGTCCCCTGCACGTACATATTGCGGGCATACCAGTCGCCGTCTTCGATGGCCGACTGCGGGCCCCAGTGAGACCAGATGCCGAACTTGGCATCGCGGAACCACTCCGGAATCCGGTATCCCTGCAGGGAAGAGCGCGTTCCCTCGAAGCTCGCTCCCTGCGCCGCCTGCGCATGTGCAAATCTTGATAGAGCAAGCGCGGAACACGCACCGCCCATCCACTGAAGCAACTCACGTCTGTTCATCGCCATTCGAATAGCCTTTCCTTCACAGAACCCTCAACAGCAAAGGTCAGGATTTCCGAGTGCCCTGTCGGTTGTCAAGCGCGGCCCAGATGAAGCTCGTGAGAAACTCCGCTTCAGCGCGCAGCGAGCTGCTGCTTTGCCCCAGCAGCCTGCGCTGAATCGTTCCCCTGGTCATGTCAGCGATAATCCAGGCTGCCTTTTCGGCGGGCACCTGCCGTATCTCGCCTCGCCGGGAGGCTTCTTCGATGGCTGACGCCAGACGCTGCACCGGTTCGCCCAGGAATTCGCGGTACTGGCTGCGCGTCATTGAAAGTTGCCCGTGCTCGGAGTCCATGATGCGGAAGAAATCCTTGCGCTCTTCGGCGTTCTTCAGCCGGGAGAGAATGAACGCGCCGATCTTCTCCTTCAGCGTTGCCGCCGCATCGATTTCGTCCCGCGTCCCCTTCTTGAGCACTTTCATGTCGTGATTCAGAACTGCTCTGTAAATCTCCGTTTTGGAGCGAAAGTAGAGATAAACTGTTCCCTTGGCGATGCCCGCCTCTTGGGCGATTTCGTCGATGATGCCGTGCGCGAATCCACGGCGCGCGAAGACGCTGCGCGCCGCATCGATGATGGCAGCGCGGCGGAATTCGGAAACGATCTTCCTTTTTGTTTTCATCACGATAAGGGCTTCTCTTTCTCCTGGAACGCGCGGCCCTGGATTCCGCTGACCCCTCAGCATAATAAAATGACTATATGGTCATTGGCAAAGAATCCGCGGACGGGAAGGGGAGCTGCCGTTGAGCGCTTCCCAGAACACGACGCGCAACGCGGAAGGCGAGCACCGCGACTGGAAGCCGTCGGCGAATCCGTGGATGATCGCGATCTCGGTGATGCTGGCCACCTTCATGACCGCGCTAAATGCTTCGGTCGCCAACGTCGCCCTGCCTTACATTGCGGGCGACCTCTCGGCCACAACCGATGAATCGACATGGGTTCTGACCAGTTATCTCGTAGCCAACGCCATCATGCTGCCCGCCTCCTCGTGGCTTGCGCGGCGCATCGGGCGCAAGCGCCTGATCATCATTTCCATCCTGGTCTTTACAGGGGCCTCGCTGTTCTGCGGCATGGCCTTGAATATGCCGATGCTGATTGCTGCCCGCATCCTGCAGGGCATCGGCGGTTGCATGCAGCCGCTGGCGCAGGCCATTCTGCTGGAAAGCTTTCCGCTGGAGCTGCAGGGCACAGCCATGGCTGTTTATGGCACGGGAATCGTCGTTGCTCCGGTTATTGGCCCGACCCTCGGCGGATGGATTACCGACAGCTTTTCCTGGCACTGGATCTTCTATTTGAATATTCCCGTGGGTTTGCTGGCCCTTTTCATGGTCAACATGTACGTCGAAGATCCGCCCTATCTTCGCCACGCTTTTCACGGGGCGATCGACTATCTCGGTTTTGGCATGATGGCTGTCTGGCTGGGCGCGTTGCAGTTGGTGCTGGATAAGGGGCAGGAGGCGGACTGGTTCGCGACTCCATGGATATGCTGGACTGCCGCGATCTCGGTGATCGCCCTGCTGGGCTTCATCCTGCGTGAATTTCTGATCCATGATCCCATCGTGCAGTTGCGCATTCTCGCCAACCGCAATTTTTTGGTGGGGACAATCATCACCGGCCTTTACGGCGTGATTCTCTTTGGCGTTACGGCCGAATTGCCGCTGTTTTTGCAAACGCAGATGGGCTATTCGGCGATGCAGAGCGGCCTGACGGTCAGTCCGCGCGGCCTGGGCACCATGATCTCCATGATGCTGGTAGGAGTTCTGGTCAATTACATCGATGCCCGCATTCTTCTCGGCTGCGGCTTTGCCATTTTCGGCTATTCGAGCGTTCTGTTAAGCCACATCAATTTCTCGATTGCTTTCAGCTCGGTGGCCTGGCCAAACTTCATCAACGGCTTTGCCGGAGGCTTCGTTTTCGTCCCACTTACCACCATGTCCATGGGCCTGCTGCGCAAGGCTGAAATCGGCAATGCGGCAGGGATTTACAACCTGATGCGCAACATCGGCGGCAGCGTCGGCATCGCCCTTGTCACAACCTTCCTGGTGCGCGGTTCCCAGGTTCACCAGAGTTATCTGGCGGCCAATGTTTCAGCGGGAAATCCAACCGCTACGGCGATGCTCCACGGCCTGCAAGCAAAGTTCATTGCCGGGGGAGCGAGCGCCGCCAGCGCGCATCAGGAGGCCATGGGATTCCTCTACCGCAGCGTTCAGCACCAGTCCTCTCTGCTTGCTTATGCCGATAACTTCCGCCTGCTGGGGTATCTGGCGCTGCTCTGCGTGCCGCTGGCCATGTTCTTCCAGGGAGTCAAGAAGCACAGTTGATGTGGTGCTCTGGATCGCAGAGAGCTACCTGAGTTCGGGGCCGCGCAGATTGTCGTTCTGCGCGAAGCCCTTTTCCAGCTCACGGCGAATTTCCGGCGTGTCTTCCTGCACACCGCAGCGGTCCAACTGCAGCCAGAGGCCACGGGGATCTGCAAGGTGGTCATCGTAAACAAGCAGATAGGATTTTCCCGGCGTGAGAGACTCGCGGATTGCCATGGCTGGGTCGTCCGGTGAGTCAGGATACGGAAGGACATTCAGGAGAAGCCCATTGCGCCACGATGCTCCTTTGAGCGTGGAGATGATTTTTGCCCGATCGACCTCATGCGGGCTGTTCCATTTTTTCTGCTGGCTGGCGGAAAGTGCTTGAACAGCATAGACGGTGTTGTAATCTCTGCCGAGCGCCCAGATAGGAATGTCGCATGGCCTGGGTGGTTCAGGGACTTCCATTTGCAGCGTGTGGCCCGGCTCGAAGTAGGAGTAAAGACGCCAGTCCCACGCCACGGGAAGAAGGTCGCCGAGCCATTGGCACTTTCTGAACCGAGTGAAACAGGAGAAATTGAAATCGGTCAGGCGGTCGATTTCGGGCTGCGGCGTGTGAGTGGAATAGCTAACGCGCGCAGCAAAGCAATTTTCGCAGCCGCCCGGTCGGCCTTGTAATACGGATGTTCGGCCAACTGCTCATCACTTCCAAGAATAGAATCGTCATCCGGCGATCTGAGAAGCCGCTGCCGGCTCCTGGTTTCGATGATAAGTAAGTAATCTAAGTTCGGTTCGCGGTAATGGCGCAGTCCCGGTGGAACATCGACCGCAATTGTGGCAGTTTCCCGCCAGATCGTGCCATTATGCACAGTCAATGTTGTCCGAAGTGTAGCCCAGCGACCGCCAAACAGGCCTGATCCGCGCAAAATGTAATTGGCACGCATCATCCAACCGGGATAGGACTGCGCATTGAGCCCCCATATTGGGTCGCCAACCTCAATCGCATACCGGCAATTCGCCTCGGTGCAGCTTCCGTCATAGTGCCCCCAGGCGCCCCAGCGATACATGAGCCTTTGTGCATCGGCCCAGGTGCTTTGGTAGAGGCGAATCTGGTGCATGTCGGCCATCAGCCGCTCGGCACGGTAGCGCAGCAGGCGCTGCTGAAACTGGACTGCCGCGAAGGCAAGCAGAAGGACAGCCAGCACGGCCAGAGCCGTTATGCGGAGAATGCGGACAATCCACTTCTTGCAGGCCATATCTTATCCAGACACCGGCGGCAGGTAAATTGTTCCTGAATTCCCTCGAATCTGCCGATTCTCAAGAATTTTCCAAAAAACTGCTTTGTGTCAGAGCCCGACTTCAGAGGCTACGGAAAAAGGGCGGATTTCAAGCAGAACTTCCGAAAAGCATACCTCAGGGGCTAAAGCCCCCGCTGATTTGCTGCGATTTCGGCACAACTAAAGTCGTGCCCTGACGCTTCGTGCCATCCCGAATGAGTCCTTCCGCAACATGCTTAGCCACTGAGGGATTGCTTACTGGCTATAAGGACCAAGCCAGAGCGTTTCTAACTCCCGGCGCGCATCAGCAGGCAGGTGATGTTATCGTGCCCACCGGCTTCGTTGGCGGCCTTCACCAAGCGGGCGCAAAGCTCGTCGAGTGGCAGATCGACCGCAAGCATGGATTCGATCAGCGGGTCGGTAAGTTCGCCCGTCAGCCCGTCGGAGCAGAGCAGGAAAAGATCTCCGGGCTCGGCAACTAATTCAAACAGGTCCGGCGTGACCGTGCTCTGCGTGCCCAGAGCGCGGGTAATGACGTTGCGCATCGGAGAGCGCAGGGCTTCCGCCGCGGTCATGCGGCCCATGCGGACCTGCTCCTGGACCAGCGAGTGGTCCTGGCTGATCTGCTCCAGGCGGAGATTGCGCAGGCGGTAACAGCGGCTGTCGCCCACATTGAAAACCAGCACGCGGCTGCCGTTGGTCGCGAGGCCGACCAGCGTTGTTCCCATGCCGCTGATCTGAGCGTTGTTTTGGGCGCGCGAATGGATGACTTCATTGGCGGAATGGATTGCCTGGGAGACCAACTCTTCGAGTGGCGCGGTCTTGTCCCTAGTGTCGCCGGTGAGGCGGCGCATCATCTCTTCGACGGCCAGGGAACTGGCGACCTCGCCGGCCGCGGCACCGCCCATGCCGTCACAGACAACAAAGATTCCAAACTCGACGGAGTACCCAAATGCGTCTTCGTTGGAAGGACGCCTGCAGCCGCAGTCGGAAACCGCGGCAGCTATGTACTGAATGGTGTCTGCGGACAAGGAAACTCTCCCGCGCTTAAGTTTACATGGTTTGCAGCTGCCAGCCATGAGCGAATAACCGAGTTAGCGGCCCGGCGGGTAAGCGCCAATCTTCGGGAGCGGCGGCGCAGGGGGCAGTTCGAAGACCTGGATTTTGCCGCCATTGAGCATGGCTACGCGCCGCCCGGAGGGAGAGATGGCCACGTTTCCGCCCGCATCCAGGGGCGGGCGGGCTGGCGCACTGAGCGCCACCTTGCCATCGGCCGCGTTGAGGACCTCGACCAGTTGTCCTTTCACATCCTCCGGGCCGAAGGTCGAAATGCTGATTGACGGGTCAAGGGCCAAAGCTTCCCACGCCAGCCTGGAGCCGTCTGGCGCCCTGACGAGAAGCGGCCATGCCATGGCCTTGAATGTCTGGTACTCCCAAAGGTGGCGGCCGTCGGTACCCATCGCCACCAGCTCGCGCCCGCCCGTAGCAGGGAAGGTCGACACCAGCATCTCCTGCGGCGTGATGAAATCGATGCCTGGCGAGCCGACGGAGTTCACTTTCCCCAAGACGGTGCTGCCACCGCTGTAGTACTTCAGGTTCAGCAGCCACTGGTCGCCTCTGCCGCGCAGGCTCTCCATGTAGCCGTCGTCATTGATGGGCAGGTGAACGGCGGCGCTGGCCCGGCTGGCCAGCAGGACCCTGCCGGAGTCCCGGCGCAGGATGCGCACCACCATCTCGGATTTCGTAACCGGCTCTTTTCCATCCTCGTTTTCGCTGGCCGCAGCTGAGGCTGAACCGGATGACTCAGCGGGCTTTTGCGCCTCCGCCGCGGGCTCATGAGAGTAGGCCACCAGAAACTGTTGCGAAGGGTCCATCTCCAGGCTGAGCAGGGGGCCCGGAAAGTGCAGGTAGGGCTTCAGTGCCAGCGTGGCGTCGCCCAACGCGAGATTGTCGCGGTTGCGCAGCAGGAAGTGGCCGTCCTTGAGCATCCACAGGTAGCGCGCCCTGTCGTGAACCGTCCACAGGGCCTCGGCCTCGACCGTTCCAGCCGGGAGGGTTAGGACCAGAGCGCGAATCTGGCGCTTGTTCTCTTCCCCGGCTTCGCGGCGAAGCAGACCTGGCACGCGAAAGGTAAACAGCAGCCGGTTCTCGTCGAGAAAGTCCAGCGATGCAAGGCTGTTGCGCTGGCCCAGAAAAAAAGGTCCTGGAGCTGAGAAGCCGAGCGGCTCGACGGGAACCGAGAACGCGGGGGGCTGGGATGGCTTGTCGAGAAGCTGAACGCGCTCCACGGGTTTCGCGAGTGAATCGAGAGGGCCGCCTTCGCTGTTCTGCGCCGGAATCGATGGAGCCGCAGCCAGCGCCGCCCCGGCCAACGCCAGCGCAAAGCCTGCCCGCAACCTCAGTCCCACCCCAAGCCGCCTCTTTGCCATCGATTACCATTCTCACCGATGCGGCGGCTTCAGGGCAGGGATTCAGTCCGGTTCATGATTTGCGGCTGAAAAACAGTAAAATAAGGAATGGCAACGACTGCAACATCGGAGCGGGAGCCCGAGGCAAAGGCTCTGGCCGCGGAGGGAGTAAACCGGCGCCTCGCGTTTCTGGGCTACGGCGCCTGTTTCGTTGCCGGATGCATCTGGGGCACGGGCTTCTACTTTGGCCGACTGGCGCTCAACGAGATGAGCGTCGAGTCCATGGTACTCTACCGCTTCCTGTTTGCCAGCCTGGGCATGTTGCCTGCCGTTGTGATGTACTGGGGCCGCCTGCGGCTCACCGGCTCCGAGCGCCGCCAACTTTTGCTCTGCGCCTTTCTCGGCGTGCCCGTCCAGTTTCTTCTTCAGTTTCACGGCCTGGCAATCAGCACGGTCAGCCACGCCTCGCTTATGGTGGGCGCCATGCCGGTGCTGCTGGCTGGCGCGGCCGCGCTTTTTGCCCGCGAGCGGCTCGACTGGTTCGGCTGGCTGGCCCTCTGCGCTTCCACGATCGGCGCGGCGCTGGTCGTTCTCGGCGGCAGCAATGGTCTGTCCGCGCATGGCGAGCAGGCCACGCTTGCCGGAGATCTGCTGGTTCTGGCCTCGCTCGTCTCCGCCTTGGCGTGGATTATGCTCAGCAAGAAAGTGATGGAGACGCACAGCGCGACGGTGGTGACGGCCTACACCATTCTTTCCGGCACGTTGATGCTGGCCGTCTGGGTGCTTGGCCCCTGGCTGTTGAGTCCGCTGACGCACATCAAGGCCGCGTCGCCGCCCCTGGCTCACGTCAGCCTGACGGCCTGGGTGGCGCTGGCCATCAGCGGACTGCTCTGCACGGCCACCACCACCTTCCTCTGGAACTGGGGCATCAATCATGTGCCGGCCTCGCGCGCCGGAGTTTTCATGAACATCGAGCCCGCGGTCGGCTCCTGGCTGGGCGTCCAACTGCTCGGCGAGCGCCTGGGCCCTTATGCCTGGGTGGGCGGCGTTCTCATTCTGGGAGCTGCCCTGGCCCTGACCACGCGCACACATGCGCCCGGCTCCGCCCAGGATCCGGCCGTTATATTGGAATAGACAGTCGCCGCTGACCTCGCATCAAACCTTGGTCACCTGAGGCGGAGAGATTGCGGTAACACTACGGCCTGGTTTGGCCGATAATTCCACCAGTGAATCGTGGAGGCTTCAGTGGCTCTTTCAACCTGGAATTATGTCTGCGCCATCGGCGTGAGAGCCATGGACAACCATCACAACATTCTGATGGACACGATGAACGAGCTTCGTCTGGCGGCGGTGCGCGGTTCAGGCCGGGAACAGGTGAGCGAGGTGATGAACCGTCTGATAGCCTTCACGCGCATGCACTTTCGCAGCGAGGAACTGCTGATGGAGCAGAGTGGTTTCCCCGGCCTGGACGAGCACCGCGCCGAACATCAGCGGATGCTGGCGCAGATTCTCCAGTCTTCCCATCGCGCCCAGCACGGCGAAACATTGCAGATGCGCCCGCTTCTCGGCTTTTTGCGCGAAGCCTATGCCGAGCACATCGAAGGCATGGACAGCGAGTACGGCCCGTGGCTGAACGAGCGCGGCGTGAGCTGAAACCTCGGGCCGCTCGGTTCGCAGATATAAAACACGAAGGCCTCTCTGTTCGCTCGTTTTGCGGAATGAATCGGCGATTTGCTCAATCTATCTCATCTTTCGGTCAGCCCATCAAAGGGCCTTTTACTGGGGCGTGATGGGCGAAAGGGCGCTCCGCGGAGTTGCCAAGGCACGCGCGGATTCGCTCCGCTCTGGCAGCGGAAGCCGGTGCAAGACCTGATCGGCGGTAAGCACCATAAGCTTCGAGTCCTTGCCGCTCGCGAAGCGCGCCAGACGGACCGGCGAGGCGAATGTGTAGCGCTTCAGTTCTCTGCCGTTCTCTTCGTCAACCAGCAGAATCTCATTCTCGCGATTTACGGCGGCAACCATCCCTATGGCAGAATCGGTGGCCATAGGCGCACCGAAGAACTCGCCCACTTTGGAGCCGTCATTCAGACGGTAAATTGTGGTAACCCGGTCTTCTCCTCTGGCCAAAACGTACTTTCCTGAAACCATCGCGCGACGGGAATCGAACCAGCCGCGGCTCAGGTCAACCTCGGGGACAATCACCTGTTCCAGCGGGGCGCCCGTTTCCGGCAAAACTGTTTCGATCAGCAACCCCTTCTTTTTGTCCTTCAGCGCTTCCAGTTGCTTCTGCAAAGCTGGGTTGTTTTTGATTTCCGCATGAGCCGAGGCGTTGCCCACATCCCATGCCAACACCAGCCGATTGTCTTCCGCGGGCCAGCAAGCCGGCGTCTGGTCCGGATAGTCCCGTGACCAGAGCACAGCTTGCGTACTCATCTTCTTCACTTCGAGAGTGGCATGATAATCAGGCGGCAATACTTTGCCCGTCAAGAGCCTAGCCCCAAAAGCCGCCTTGTCTTGAAGTGCGATGTGGTGTTGGGATGCCTCTTTTTTGTCCATCGGCTTGAAGGTGTATTGCAGATCGCGGTACTGGCTGTATTCAGGGGCATTGTCATCCTGCTTCGCCAACTCTGTCGATGCAAACGGATCCAGGGCCAATTGCAGCACGGCCGGGTCCCGCGTGAGATATTTTGGGAAGAAACCAAATAGTTGATTCTTGTCATCTATCCACGCGCTGCGAAACGGCCGCACGGTTTTCAGTTGCTTGCCAGATTCCAGGTTCCATATCGTTGCCCGGTTCTTCAACGACACAGCCAGATACTTGCCGTCTGGCGAAAACGCCGATCCCTGGGCGACGGGCATTGGTCCCGGTGTCAGGGAGATATGTTTCGATCCGGGAATTCCTGCCTGCGCCACTGCCACGCCGCCAAGCGCATCCTCAAGGGCTATGGTGTTGTTCCACGCATCGACAGCAGGCAGCTTCGCGGCCGTCAGGATTTTTCCCTGTATCGGGTCGAAGATCGCAACCGCATAATCCTTCAACGGATGAATCATCACCGCTTCGCCTTTTGTCACCGGAGCTATCTGCTGATCGCCGATTTCTGTTTCCTTCACTGGAAGGCCGCCAGGAAATGTGAGGATGCGCGCTGCGTACATTCCCTTTCCCTTGCCTTCGAACACGGCAAAAAGCTGATCATCTCCGAGAAAGCTCATGCGGGCCTGAGAGAGCTTTTTCAATCCTTCGCCCAGGGTGACTGGCTGGCGAGTTGCCAGATCGTAGGCCAGAACGCGATTTCCGGCAACCAGCAGGAGATACTTGCCGTCGGGAGAGGTGAGCATGTTCATCAGGTCATCTTGTTCGGATTGATATTTGGCCGCGAGCCAGAGCTTATAGGCATACGGCGTGTAGATGCCCGGCTCAAAGAAGCCCTCGTTTTCAAAGAAGGGCTTACCGCTCTCCACATCGATCAGCCGCACGCCAAGGCGCAGATAGTCGCCATGAATATTTACAAAGGCACAGGCGAATGTCTTCGCGTCCGGCGCTAGCAATGTTTGGTTGCAGCCGCCAAAGACGACCAGTTCCTTGACACTGGTTCGCGTGCCGCTGGCCACGGCCCACTTCTCGACGCGAAGTTTGCTGTCGTGAAAAACCACGCTTTTCGAGTCCGGGGTGAACTGCGCATTTTCAGCTTCCGGAGCGTCGATGCGAAACAGCGCCTTGCCCGCGTCCTTGTCCACAACAGAGATGCTAACCTCGTCCTGGGCAAGCAGAAAGTGTCCGTCCGGACTGAAGCGGATATGCGAAAGGCTTGGCCTCAGCGGCGGGTCAAGCGCCATGGAACTGTCGCCGTCAATATCCTCGGCAGCCGCTTTTACCTGCTCTTGCACGACGCCATGCTGCCAGGCCGTAAAGCTGTCATTCACCGCCGGCTGCCTTTGCCGGCACCCCTCGGGAAGCTCGTCTATCAGCTTGAGCGCCGAGCGGTAGCGTTGCGCGTTCTCATGGGTCTTGCCGAACATATCCGAGAGCCAACTGCCAGTCTTGCCCTTGTTCATCGACGCCTGGTCGAAGAAGCTGGCATATGTCTTGGGCGCATAGCCGGCACGCACCATGGCATACAAAGCCACACGATCGGCCACGATTTCGCGTTTGTCTTCCGTGTCATCCACTTCGTCCATTTTGGGCCGTGTGGTGAAGAGCTGGTGAACCCTGGCAAAGATGTCCGCCCGGTCGGTCACCTGAGTTACGCCCAGCCGCACGCGGAAGGCGCGCGTGAACACAATGGCTATCTGATGCGTTGAGATATGGCCGATCTCGTGGGCCAGAACGCCAGCCAGCTCATCCTCGCTGGTGACGGCGGCGATCAGCTTGCGGCTGATGTAAACGCGGCCTCCCGCGCTGGAGAAGCCGTTGATTTCGCCAGAGTCGTAGACGCGGAATTTGTAGTGAAGCCCGGTAGGCGGCAAGGTGGCCAGCAGGCGCTCACCAATGCGTGTGAGTCTATCGTCAGGGGTCTGCGGCGCGAGGCGTAACTCCGACTCAAAGTATTCGGCGAGGGCATCGCCGAGGTCCTGTTCCTGCCTGTCATTGAAGATATTCGGAGCGCTTGTTGCAAAGGATGGCAGCTCAACCGTGCAGGGAGCGTTTGCCGTGGATTGCGACAGCGCCACACAGGAAGAAACGCACAGTACAACTGCGAAGACAAATTGCCTTCCTGAATTCTTCACCGCGTCTCCTGGCTTTCAAGGAAATTACGGAAAATCATAGCACGGAAATCGATGCCCAGGATTTGACTTAGCGGACAGCTCCTGCGCGATTGCGCGCTCGGCTACGCCTCGAAGGAAAGCTGACCCGGCGCGAAGAGCGGGGACACGGGCTTCGGCTCGGAGGCCAGTTCGTAGATCAGCCGCTCCAGCACCAGGCGCTTGTCGGGCGGGGAAGAGCGCAGTTCTAGATCGGCGCGGGCAATCAGCTTGATTGCCCGCGACAGGTCGCGGCGGCTCTTGTAGCGGCGCGCCTGGCGGATCAGATCGTCGGCGGCAAAGGGCGGCATCCGGAACCCCTGCCACAGCGCCTGCCAGATGGCGCGCGAATCGCGCACGTTCTTTTCCTGAATCACCAGCATCTGGCGGAAGGTGCGGGCCAGCATGTAGAGGTGGCCGATGGCCGCGTCCTCGCCGCCTTCTGAGCTGTTCAGCAGCCCCTGCAGCAGCGCCAGAGAGCGCACGCGGTCGTGGGCGCTGATGGCGTCGGTCAGCTCATAGAGCGAGCGCTGCTTGGCGCTCAGCACCATGGTTTCCACGTCGCCCAGCGTAATGCGGCCCTTTCCCTGCGTGTAAAGCAGCAGCTTTTCCATCTCCGAGGAAATCATCATCATATCCGCGCCCAGCGAGTCGGCCAGCTCGTGCGCCGCATCGGGTTCCACGCGAACATCGGCTTCCTTCGCGGTGGCCACGATCCAGCGCATGGCGTCTTCCTCATTCACCCGCGCCAGCTCTACCATGCCGCAATGCTCGCCCAGCGTTTCCTGAAGCCGCTCATAGCGATTCTTGTCGTCCAGATCCATGTGCCGCGTGTCAGAGGGGATGTGCACGAAGTCGGCGACAAAGAGAATCAGCGCCTGCGGGTT
>Ga0326727_10010564_pt1 | contig 21957 bp, 18 predicted proteins | sample MB2enrmetagenome_FD_207643 | JGI IMG/M metagenome (GOLD analysis project Ga0326727, IMG submission 207643) | Lab enriched peat soil microbial communities from McLean, Ithaca, NY, United States - MB29MY | ecosystem: Environmental > Terrestrial > Soil > Wetlands > Peat | place: USA: New York...
GTGCGGAACTGGTGACAGCGTCGTACCGTGATTCGTATTTTTCGCCGGCCGGCCTTGCGGAGCACAAGGTCGCGCTGGCCTCGGCACGCGCGGGCAACGTCATCGGCGGCGGTGATTGGTCTCAGGATAGGCTGATCCCGGATATGGTCCGCGGATTCATTGCGGGCCGGCCGGTACACATCCGCTATCCGCGGGCGATTCGCCCCTGGCAGCATGTACTGGAGCCGCTGGCCGGATACATTGCGCTGGCTGAGCATCTGCTGCGAGAAGGATCCGCATTCGCTGGCGCATGGAACTTCGGCCCCGCGGACGATGATGCCTGGCCGGTTGCCCGCGTCGCCGACGCAATGACGGCATTGTGGGGCGCTGGCGCCAGCTGGGTCTGCGATACGGCAGAGAACCCGCATGAGGCCGGGTACTTGAAACTCGATGCCGGCAAGGCGCGCTCACTTCTCAACTGGCATCCAAGGCTGCCCCTCGAGCCCGCCCTGCGCTGGGTCGTGGAGTGGTTCCATGCCTGGCGGCAGGGCGAGAATATGCAGGCCTTCACTCTGAGCCAGATTGCCGAGTACCAACGGCGCCTGGCGGCGTAACCGCCTGTTGCGCATCCCGATTAGAGACCGCTCCCGCACCTGTAGATCCGAACGAATTCATTCTGGATCATAGGAGCATCTTGCCACACCCAGCTATCCTCTCTCTTCCATACCGGATCGAGAGCGTTAACCACCAGCACATTCACGTGCAGCGTCTGGCAAATCTTGTCCACCTCGGTTTTCGAGGAGTTGTCACCTGTATGGGGATCGAAGATAGCTTGCAAACCAGCTTGCACTGCTGCGCACTGGGCCAGGGACCCGCCAAACTCGGTCGAGCAGTCAGGGCCGCCCGCATCCACCAGTTGATAGCGGGAATAAACCAGAATCTGATTGCTCAGTTGTGTCTCCGGGTTGTATTGGACAACCGCGCTGGCGGGTACGGCGCGATCTAACTCCGCGTATGCGCTGCGAATAAAAAAGGCCTCATGCCCGTTTGCCATCCGTAGTGGGTTCGTCCAGTTATAGCTGTCATTCAAAAGTGGGTAAACACGCAGCATGCACAACTGGTATAAAGACGACGCACCCCCAACTGCCAGAAGCGCGACAAGACTCGCGTCCAAAAGCCTTTGGCCTGAGACCCCCCTGGCTTGGGATTCGCAATGAACTGTAATTCGGTTTGCCAGGTAGACAGCCGCCCAAAGCAGCAGTACAAACTGCAGTACCATGGCCCCTCGGTAAGCAAGATCGTTGTTTGCAATCACGGTCGACCGAAAGCACATAATCACCGCAAAAGAAGCACCCGCCATAAGCCACAATGCCTTCTGGGCCTCCGGCAGTTTCCGCCATTGACGCCAATCGCGGTTTGCTTGAATCAGGCCTACCAGCATATATATCCCGAGTTCGACAAATACAATAAAAAGCGCAAGCACAACCCAAACGCAAAAATACGTTAAGTTGACGTGAAAATCTTGCTTGACCGCTATGAAATAAAAAGGAAGTTGCCGCGGGGCAAGCGCAAAAAAATGACTGCTGGCCGCACTTCCGCCTATTCCACGGCCAAGAAGATCTCCGATGTAACCGATCGAGAGCAGGAAGGCCAAAGCGCCGGCAGCTCCATGAAGAACCGCCGCGAGAATCTTGCCCCTCAACAGCAGGTATATCACCCATGCAAGAATAAACAATGCGAAGGTGAACGTGACGTAAACGGAAAGCCCTGCGGCACTGGAAAATCCGAGTGCTGCGAGCACAATCAACCAAATCCGTGTCGGCAACTCTCCTTTGCATGTGGACTTCCAGAGAAACAGATACCCTGCCAGACAAGCCACCAGCGCCGCCACGTGATGCGGTACCCATATCAACGAATCCAGCCACGACGTTATCTGTGAAGGATCCCACCATTCCATGTCTGCATGAGGTGGAGTATGCCTTGAGGCCATTTCGACAAATGTAGAAATGAGATCCAGGCCTGTTACTCCAATCAATGCCATCCCGATAAGCGATGCGATGCGCAAATTGGCCCGTTGTTCGAGAAAGTGCTTCAGATAGATCGGAATTATGGCAGCCAGGAGCAGGCCGCTCCATATGCAACTCGCGTATATTGTGACCCGGGTGTTGCCTCCCGACAGGAATGCCGGCAATGCGCACAATACGTTCCAGTAGTAGTAATAGCGCGCGGGGATGAGACTCCCGGCATAGAAGAAGGGATTTGCGGGCGGAGCGCCGGTGCGCATTGCCGAGGCTATAAAGGCGCCGCGCACCGCGTGATCGTAGGTAGCCACCGTAGAGTAGATCCTCTGCCCCAGCTGCATATCCGGCAGCGAGAGGAGGCAGACAATGACCCAGGCAGAAACCAGACAGAGTGCTATCTTCTTGGTCCAATGCGTTCCAGTGCGAACTGTGTATTGGCTTTGTCTCCATTCAAATAGCAGTCTCGCCAAAAACCCGACCCCAAGCAGAAGGTAAAACACTGAAACGGTTACGACAGAAAAAAAGCGGCATAATAGGTTGATAGCGTAAGGTGACACTGCGGTCGAGATCGCGAGGGCCAGCAGCACGCGCTCGGAAAGGCCCCTTCGCCTGAAATCAAGGACATTCGAAGCTAAACCGAGAAGGTAGCCAGGGGCAACCAGGACAAGCGAAAAGAATGGAAGGACCAGCAGGATTCCCAGTACGTCCTGAATCGTCAAGTTATAAGCCAAAGTACTCCTATTGTACTAAGATCCGGTCCAGAGTCACGAAGTCACGGATGAAACTGAACTGACACCATCTCCCCGCCATGTCCGGATCCCCGGGGACAACACCTAGCGCGTGCGACCGTAAAGGCCTGTTCACTCCAACCCACCTTGATCCGTGTAGTTCGCGCACATGTAATCTCCCGAGTGCGCGGCAATCGATTCGTAGAACGCAATGGTGAGGTACGTAAAGTTGCGCAAGGCGCCTCGCGATTGGTCAGATGCATTATCCCGTCGCCTGAATATGGTCATAAGCTGGATTTGTCCTTGGCGGGGCGTTAGAAAAGAGAACGGAAGACATCAGGACCCACATTGTTGAGTGACTTAGCCGAATTGCGCATCACCCGGATGTTCAATCCGAGCAGGATGCCGGCAGCAGTTCCAAATAAGTCAGCGCTGATATTCTGCGTGCGAACTACGGACCCAGGAATATGTGCCTGTAGAGATTCAAGGGCAATACTCATCATTACTGGGACAAGACAGAACGCCACGTCTCTTCGATATCTCCATGCGGCTACTGGGATGGCAGCAACCAACACGTAGGCAAGGAAATGTGCCCAGCGGCTTGAGTCGTAGGCCGCAATCGAGTGGTAGTTCCAATTTATGCCGCGTAGGATCGAAATCAGGAAGATACCACCGATGAAAAGACACCAGAGATAAACTAATCGATTGTTTTTCAGCATGGATATTCCCCCTCAGTTGCGGTTGACTAATTCCAGGCAGTTCAGTTTTTGACTGAACGTACGTGAGACACAGTCGATGAAAAGCACAGCGGCTGCAGCGTGATTCACGACGCCGGACTCGCGCCAAACGCTGATGTGGCCATGGCCTGGGAAGTCTATGCGCGCCTGCCATCCTGTTTTGAGTCCCCATTGGCGATTCACATCGTCGATGTCGAAAACAATTCCTGAGAATCCAAACAGGGGACAGGTTCGGCAAATCACTTCCCAGCATTGCGTGAGTGTCAAATCCGCGTTGACCTCTTGTTCGAATGCCTCCAGAGCGAGCTGGGCGCTAAGCACGCTGCGGATGGTGCCGCCGAAGACCATCTTTTTAGCTACACTGAATTCCGTGTATCCGAGGTGCTGCAGACCCAGCCAGGCAGCGAGGCAAACCACTATGAGCACGAAATCACGGTCTTGATTGTGGTTAATCGTTAGCAAAAGCGACGCCGCGGAGCCAAATGCGCAAATGCCGTAGATAACAAACAGAAGATGCCGGGGACTGAGGCCTAGCGATAAGAGTTTGTGATGGATGTGCGCGTTGTCGGCGACAAAAATTGGCTGTCCACGGAGCAAACGGCGCACTACAGCAAGGCCTACATCAAGAAGTGGAACCGCAAGGACCATCAGTGGTGCGGTCAAGCCAAGCAATGTGGTGGACTTTTCGGCCCACAGCGCGCCGAAGCATCCCAGCAGGAATCCAAGTGTCAGGCTGCCACAGTCCCCGAGAAAAATACTCGCGGGGAAGAAATTGAAACGAAGGAAACCCAGTAAGGCCCCGGCCAACGGAACGACTGCGAGGGCCATAGGGAAGTTATGATCAAGCAGAGCTGCGATAAGCATGGTGACTGCGGCAAACAGGCTGACACCAGCCGCAAGTCCATCGACACCGTCGATAAGGTTGATCGCATTTGTACAGGTGACGATCCACAAGACCGTGAATATAAAGCTGGCGACGACTCCGGAGAAGGAGTACCCGGCAATAGCAGTAATGTGGAGACCGCCAATCCATGCAAAAGTCGCGGCAAGGGTCTCAACTGCGAGCCTGATCCATGGACGAACACTGATAATGTCATCAATGATGCCGATACTGAATACGATCGTAAGGGCAGGAAGCAGGCGTAGAACAAGGGGTAGGTCCGCTGAGACGATTGCGCCTGAGCTCAATCGACCAATGAGCAGCAGGCCATACGCGCCGTTAACGGCCGCAAATATAGCCACTCCGCCAATTCGTGGAATCGGGAAGCTGTGTGTTTTGCGCTGCTGGTCAGGTTGGTCAACAATTCCAAAGTGCCACGCCATGTTCCTAACTAATGGCGTCAAGAGCAGCGATAATGCGAAGGATACAAGACCTAGGAAAAGGAGAGAATACATCGGCGTTCCTTGATTTCCTTATTGCAGGAAGTTCAGGATAAAGGCTCGGGACGGATCTCATGCCTGCGAACTCCGCATGCACGGCGACAGCAGTCGATTTGCAATGAATGGGTCGGTTACGGTGAGTATGTCCGAGCCACCGGTTCTCGGATTCTAGAGTCAATAGGGCGCCTAAGCCGAACGTCTATCGGCTCTCCGTGGGGGCTCCAGGCAGTATGTAAATACCTTCGTGGATCGTTTCTGAAAGGAATGGCTCAACCGGGTCAAAAAGACCATTTCGTTCATTCTCTGCCGTTAAGTCGCCGGTGAACGCAGGATCGATAATGTGGCGTGGTTCATGCTGCTCCCAGCACTGCATTTCGACTTCTGCGGCATTTCGTTTTGCCAGAAGGAGCTTTTCGCCCACGCAATCGGACACAAAGGTGAATCCAGCGAGCAGCGCCGCCGCAATGCAGGTACCGACTTTGAAAAACAGCGGCCGAAGACGGATACCATAAAGCTTATCTGCTAAATAGAGATAGAGCAGAATCAAGAGAACTGCAGAATTGATTCGATATCGGGAAGCCACAGCCGACACAAGCCCAAAAGTTGACCTGATCCCAGAGACGGCCAGCCCTGTGACGAAAAGGAACAAGGAGGAATAGTATAATGCAGGGCGCCGAGCGAAGAGACGGTCGTAGGTGGCGAAAACAAACGCGCCTGCTAGAACGATGCCGAATAGAACCGCAGGCAACGGATTCCTTAAGGCAGCAATGGATCCCCAAAATGCCGCCGCGTACACTAAGGACAGATGATGCAGAATGCTCAGCACATTATTACCCATGTGAGTATTAGGCATCTCAGCCGTAAAGTCATACCTATGAAAATAAATCAGGCATACAGTTGCACTTAAGGAGCACCACGCTAGCAGCCGCCAAAATTCTCGACGCTGAAGATAGATTATTGCGCCGATTGGAAGCAGGAATAATCCATTTGCACACGAAGCGACACAAAGCAAAACGCTGAGGAGCGTACCTAGAAAGGCCCTCTTACTAGCCTTCGTTGCCAAGAAGCATGTCAGCAGCGCAAACACCAATACAGGAATGAACTGGAGCGCCGGGGTTGCCAGATTCAGAGTGCTCTCGTATTGCAATTGAAACAAGATCCACGAGACTGGGACCAACGCCAGTAATGTGTATTCCCTTGGTCTACCGCATTCTCGCCACATCAGATAAAGAATGCCGAAAAGCGGAATGACAAACAAGTCACCCATGATCGACAGCACCTCGAGATTTGTGTGACCAAGAATCGTGTATTGGATAGCTACAATCGTGTTTTCAAACATGAACCGATAGTCGTTGTGCTGGTAGGTCATGATCTCGAGGATGTGTTTGATGCCGCGCTCATTCTTCCATTGCAACAGGAATCCTAGAATAGCGTGATAATCATCCTGAATCGGAACGCTGACGAGTGATCTTGCCAAGAGTACATAAAAGGCAACTGGCGGGATTAACATTGCAATCCAAACGGATGCTTTCTTGATAACGGGCATTACAAGTTCTCCTCGGCGATTGTTCCTGCCTGGAATTTCTACGGAATCCCTTTTTCGGAGCCAATTCTGTCACGTCGCGCCTCTCCTGTGATGTATTACAAGATCGAGGCTGCGTGGGATGCATCGCAGATTGACTATGAGGCTAAGCGCGACAGCACGCCATCCCTGATCCCCTTCAATTCCGCGGCGATGGAGTCCCACTCCGCGCCAGTCACCACGCGATGCTACTCGTTCTGTTGAATGATGTCGCACATGCAAGCACCATTGTGATTACGCAAGCAACAACAAAGCCAGGCACAATCCGTCCCGCCCTTTTTGGGAGGTACTGGAATGGCGTTGACTTGCGCCAGCTTGCCGTGACAAGGAACCCGCCGATTGCAAAGAATCTACCGACCGCAGCATCCCCGAAAGTGGTCCCTTGTAACACAAAACTCAGCGGTTCGCGCGCACCTGCGCCCAGGACTACAGGAGTCGCATGAGAGACAATTACCGCTAGCGCCAGCAGCAGCCGCAACAGGTCGTAATTGTTGTTGTCCGGCCCTCCGGATCTAACGAGGAGTTCAGATCTCAGGATAAGGTCCCTTCACTGTGCCCCTAAAAGCCATAGGAGATCTCCCGGCTTTGCCGAGGTGGCAGTAGCAGTTTGACATTTACGGGAGTCCGTCCAGGAAACTCCAGACGTGAGCCGCCAAGCGTACGCGAAGGAGAATTCGGATGGACCGATTTGAGAGTTTAAGCCACACCGTATGGGAGTGCAAATATCACGTCGCTTTTATCCCCAAGTGCTCCGCAAGGTGCTGTATGCGAGCCTTCGGCCGAACCTGGGCGAGATTTTTCGGCGCCTGGCAAAACAGAAGGAAAGCCGGATTGAAGAAGGTCATCTGATGCCCGACCATGTGCACATGCTGCTTTCAATCACGCCGAAGTATGCGGTATCGGAAGTGGTGGGATACATCAAAGGCAAGAGCGCTATCCACCTGGCGCGGGTTTACGGCGAGCGCAAGCAGGATTTCACAGGGCAGCATTTCTGGGCGCGAGGTTACTGGGTTTCGACTGTGGGACGGGATGAGGTGGTGATTCGTGAATACATCCGCAACCAGAAGTCGAAGATAAACGACTGGACCAATTGCAGATGTGGAAATAGCCACCGTAAGGTGGCTCCCAACAAACGCCGGGGCCGCGTTAGCGACCCCGCTCAAGCCGCTTTGAGCGGCTCACACCGTAAAGCCCCCGGCTTTGCCGGGGGATATCTACATGACTAAGCGTTGTTGGCCGAGTTGGACGCGCCGAACTTGCGTGTTGCAGTTCGAGGGTGCGACGCATTACACGCACCACGCAGCCGTGAATACAGATAGCACCTTCGTCTGTCCAGACCATAAAACAGAGGTATCTTCTGCTATACACACGACATCCCGGCAGTCTCAGACTCTCGCTCTCACTTTGCACTAGCTAGGTAAAGGAGCTGACGTCCGAATAATCCTGGATTGATGCCGCAGAATAGGCGGTCTATTGTGGAAGTAAGAGAAGGGACAGCTCTTCGTAGAGGTCCCCACGGAAGAATACTTCCAGCAGCCTTCGCCCGCACTACTCTAAAGCCGCACGCCTCAAGCATTTTTCTGCCCGAAGAGAAGGTATAGAAGCGAAGATGCGTCACATCCATTATTCCTTGTTCTGTATATTCGAAGCGTCCAAGCAAAAACAACAGGCGCTGGTGCCAGTTCAAAATGTTGGGCAGCGCAACCGCTATCTGGCCTCCAGGCCGGAGAATACGGCGAGTCTGGCAAAGAAGCATCTCAGGGTTCCGAAGATGCTCAAGAACGTGAGAAAAGAGCGCCAGGTCATACAATCCAGCGGCCCCCTTCGGAAGACCTGTATCCAAATCATGTACCCATACTTTAGAACAGACAAGCGCTGCAGATGTTCGCTCCGCCGGGCTCAGTGTAATACCATGCACAATCCACCCGCGTGTAGCTAATATGCGAGCGTTATCCCCAGCACCACATCCTATGTCAAGCACCGTTCCGTAACGCCCAGGAGGCAACATATCGAGCAGAGGAATATTACCTTGGTTTCGGTACAGGCGCTCCGCACAGGGATGCGGCGCCGCCGATTCTGTACTATTCGCTTTCCTGTCTCGCTCACTCGACATTGGGTCTTTATCCACCGAATGATTCAGCACAAGAGAGCGCTCCACGAGCTCAGTCAATTCTGAGAAGCGCTTCAAGGGGCGACAGCGCGCCGTCTCTGATTCCCTTAAGCTCCGCGGCGATTGAGTCCCATTCCGCAGAGGTTACCATACGTGCGATGCGGAAGAGGGACCGCAAGGGCAAAACGCAAAGACATGCCAGTACATCGAGGCGCGACCCGTGTTTGCGAACGACCCATAGATTGTTACGCGTGGCCAAATACCTATAGATGGCGGTGTGCGTCCGATCTGTCCTCCCCTTACTCCCGTGCCACAGGTACGCGGTGGGAACGTATCGCAACCGGAAGCCGGCTTTGCGGACGCGGAGGGAGAAATCTATGTCCTCACAGTACGCGAAAAACGCCTCGTCCAGCATTCCAACGTTTTGCAGGACACTTGCCGGAATCAACATGCAACATCCCGACGCATATTCCATATCCCTCGGCACGGACCACCTGGGTGAGTCAGGCTGGTTGAATGCAGGATTCTGGAATAAACCGGCCCATAACTTTACAGTGCCAGAGGCAAACCAGAGCCGATTGGTCACGCTATTTGCGTTTCCAAGGTATATTCGCGGACAAGCTACAACCTTGTCGTCTTCAGCAAAGACAACTGCGAGCAACTCCCGGATGGTGTTTGGGTGAACACGTGCGTCACCATTGAGAAGAAGCACATACCTGATGCCCCGCTCTAGCGCCCACTCCATGCCTTGATTGCTGCCCTTTGCGAATCCAAGGTTGCGCGGGTTAACAATAAAATGAGTTTGAGGAAAGCGGAGGTGAATTGCGTCAGAGGAGCCGTCTAACGAGCCGTTATCGACAATTACGACCTCAAGTGTCTTATGGGTCGATTCGAATACACTCTTCAGACAATCCAGAATATCGTCACCGCCGTTCCAGTTCAGGATGACGACGGCGACGGTCTGGTTTGCCATATCCATTTCTTTGTTTGTTGCCGCGAGGTCCCTGGCCAATTCGCCTTGTATCCGTGACAGTCGGAACCTCGTCGCCAGTTGAGGGCTTTTCTCGTTTGTGTGCCGGGTTCGCAGCTTCGGAAACTATACCGGCGTCGAGTTTGCAGGCCCTGCTTCGCTTCTGAATCTTCCCTCGGCCTGTGACGCGTCAGCTTTGACGAGCCCATTCGACGCGACCGTCATGCGATATACCTTGCCAAGGGTTTCCATCTTAGCCTGCCATGAATAGGCGCGGCTGCGCCTGATGGCCCCTTGCGCGAGGCGTCTTCGCAACGCCTCGTCCCGGTAAAGAGTGCATAGAGCACTGGCCAACTCGGAGACGATTTGCCCCCTGGATCCAGGGTATATTTTAATGCCGCACTCTTCGGTGACGAGATCCGCGAAACCGCAATGATCCAGGCTGACTACAGGAAGGCCTAGAGATATTGCCTCGACCGCGACGGTAGAAGTCAGGTCCTTGAGGCTCGTGATGGTGAGAACGTGCGATTCCCTCATCACTGCCAGGGACTGGTCGCGCGTAAGCCATCCGTGCCAATGGCAGCGATCGTCAATCTTGAGTTTAGAGGCCATGGATTCCCATGCTCGCCTGCGCGGTCCGTCGCCGAGAATCTCGATCCTGTAATTAACCTCTCTCGGCAAGCGGGCCGCGGCGTGAAGCAGCAGATGGAGAGCCTTTCCCTGCAGGTGTTGGCCGCTCCAGCAGATTCTGAAGGGCTCATGCTCTTCTCGATGCCTTGGATTTACGGGCCCGAGTTGTGGTGGGCCCACTTCGCAAATCACGCAGCTCTTTGCCGCAAAGCGATCCCACAGTTCCTCCTGGATCTCGGATGTGGCTGCAACAATTCCTTTATCGGCAGCTCGCAATGCGCGCCTAGGTCCCAGCAGAGTTCTTAGCTGCGCCGAGTTGATGAGATTCCGCGCGCCATAGTAGAGCGCCCCTCTGAATCCTAGAATAGGAAGCAAGCGCCAAGGCGTGTTTTTCATCCCACCAATCGGTCCCCATACAAACGGAATGTCGAGTTGGTAAAACCTCCCCGGAAATCGCCATCCGACGTATGTGATGAGGTGCACGAGGTCGTATCGGTTCTTTGCTAGCTCTCGGCGAATCTCAGCTAAGGCACATCGAAGCCAATCCTGATAAGCGATATTCATCAGCGGCTTGGCAAGCGAGTCCTCGATCTTGAGCCACACCCCCTTTGGCCGGTAATGCCAAGGGCGATTCTTTACGTATAGAAAGCGCGGGTTGATGCACGCGGGAACTTTGCGATCTTTGAGATGCTGGTCGATATCAGTCGCGTTGTAATCTGCGGTGATTACGGTTACGTCGTGACCCTCTGCAATGGCATTCACCCATCCCCACCCTACACCGGATTCAGACCCCCTGGTTGGATTGCAGGCATAAGCGACGGCAAGTATTCTTAAGCGGCTCATATTTGGCGGCTTGTCCCAATCCTTACCGGCGTCGCAGGCTTACTCATCCAGGGCGGAGCCAAATAATTTCGCTGAATCGCTGGCTGCAGCTTCTTAGCCTTCATTTGAAGGCTCATGCTCTCAAAGTACACATACACGGCGACCATGACCAACATATCGACCGAATAGCTGGCCGTGGTAGTTTCTGGTATGGCGCGAACTGTGAAAAACATCATCACAGTGCCACACTCCAGCACGTGAGTACGGTCCTCCGGTTTCAGCCGGGCGTTTCGTTGATAAAGTTTATAGAAAAGCATCCAGCCGGTGACCCAGGAGGCAAAATAGGGAATGCCGCCGAAAATTCCACCATTGAGAAGCGCCTGCAGGAATGAGTTGTGGACATGCTCCCCGATAGTCAGACGATCGGCCCATTGGCCACGTCCGAAGAACGGTGCATCTTGAAACGCGGCAATGCCGTGCTCATATGCGTGTGTCCGTCCGGTCATGCTGAGGAATTCCTCAGTACTCTGCCCGCGCTCCAGGTAAGTGGAGACACGATTCGACACGAGGCCGGATGGGTCCAGGTAAAGGATTACAACGATAGCCACGGCTGCAAATGGAAGTGCATAACGGCGCATACGCGACGAGACGAGTAAAGCGAAAACCACCGCCGCCACTGAGCCGAAAATTGCGCCGCGCGACTGCATCCGGTAAACAATAAAGAAGGAAATTGCAGCAAAGAACAAGTAGAACGCGATGAGGCTGCGGCGACGGGTATTATACGCCCTTATGAGGCACACTAACCCTGGAACTGCCGCCCATCGGGCTACCCCGGATGATCGGGCTTGCCCGCTCAGACTAACTAAGACGTTATATGCTGTGGCGGACTGACCGAATATATCGCCCCGGGCCTGATAGCCGATGATCGCGGCCACAATAAACGTTGCCACCCACGTGATCTGGAGCAACTGCCTGGAAGACTCAAGAGGATTTGATCGATCAACAAACGTCCATGCTGCGGGTATCGTTGCGAGAAATGCCACTGACCAATACAAGGACCACATCGGAATCGGCGAGAACACGGTCGCAATCGTCGCGAAAACACCATACACCATGAGCAAGCGCGATGGGGCGTTGCCAGGTAGATGAAGCTTTTGGCGGCGAAGCAGGATAGCGGCGGAGACAGGAAGCACTACGAACGGAAGAGCGGCGCGAATAAAGTTCAGCCATCCAGTGAGACTATCCTGCATCCCGAAAAACCAGAATCCCGTATTCAGGTTGCACCAGAGGCACGTCCACAATATCAGCGCGGAAGCAGGCGCGTGCCAGATGCGAGAAGAGCGAATTGAAGTGGAGCGAATCGTAGCCATCTGATTTCGATCTTATCGCGAGGGCACCACTGGAATGTTGATCAGTGGAGCTATTGTCTGCCCCACCAATTCTTCTATGTTGCCAAGGGCGCGGAGAAGCAGGCCCGTGTTCCAGTGCGCCAAGCCGCTCCCAACAGACATGCCCAGCCGAATAGCGAGGCCAATGTAACACCGGGTGACCGAGAGGCAGTGTTTTCGGACGAAGTAGAGGCGGTTGCGGACCTCGTATCGTCCAAACTGACGCGCCGATACGCGACCCCCCGGCGACGGAAAATGAAAGAAGCCGGCGTCCACAACGACCACCAATCGACCAATTCGACTTATTGTGTAGCCAAGATCGAGATCCTCAAGATAACTATAACCTTCAAAAAACTCGTCAAAAACATCACGGTCGAATACCGCACGGCGAAAAACGACGGCTGTGGATGGAAGCCAGTCCACGAATTGCATTTCGGCCATTTGCCCGATAATCGTTTGCCAACCACTCAGCGATACGCTGCCAGGCCTGGGGGAGTATAGGCCGAGCCGCTCCGCCAGTGCGCTGTGCTTCAGGAGCCCATTGTCCCGTGGCGGATAATTGCGAATATTGAAGGAAGCACCGAGGATATCCGGCGCAGCATCCTTCCAGAAGCTAAGCATGTTTGCGAAAGCCTCGGGCTCGAACGTGGTGTCGTCATCCGCAAAACCGATAAGCGTCGCGGTAGGCGCGCAGGCTCGAATACCTGCGTTTCGTTGGGAAGCAGCCGACGGCGGCCAATATCGAAGATAGCGGGTTGTGAGCTCAGGAAACTCTGCTATCACCGGTTCGACGGGTTCGCTACCGGCGTCGACAACTACAATCTCGGCTGGACGTTCCGCCTGGCGGCACAGGCTTTCCAGGAGCCTGCGCATGTCGTCCGGCCTGTCTTTGGTTGCAACGATCAGGGAAATCCTGTGTACCATAATGTGGTTTGCGGCCTTACTTCTGTCTAACTGATCCGTCGGCCTAAGGGCGTATTTTCGACCCGCTCATTCGGTCTATCTGTTCTGGAGATATTATCCAAGCGTCTCAATAGCGATAGATCCATTGCGCTAACCTGCGCTTGATACCTTGCTTGATTCGATAAAGTTGCGTGCCGCGCTGCGGCGCATTCCAAGTGCCTGAGATACCATCGCAGATTGGTGTGCATGGCAGGGGTGCCCAACTCCCGCCTGCCAGCAAGGTGCGATGGAGGCATCGCGCCATCAGATGCTCAATAATCACCCCACGGGCTTCGTCGAGTTCCTCCTGGTAAGGAATCAGGTGAGATAGCGCGACATGAGGTCTGAATGCAACCGTTTTTGTGTCGCCATAGGTCAGGTTTGCGTGGATATCGCAAATCAGGTCAGCCGACATCTCCCTGATACGGCGGATAATCTCAAGGCTGTTTGCTATCCGGTAACGTCCCGACACTTTAATAATATAGCGGTAGTCTTTTAACTCGGGCATCACATCGAACGCGTATCGAAGCATCTCGATCTCGCCGTGCCCCTTTCCTTTGTTCTGTGCACCGGCGTTTCCATCAAACGATATCAGCTGTACTGTGGTATCGCCTTTGTGCTCCGCGGCAGCTTCACGAAAGCTGGAAAGATCTGCTTCGGAGTTTTCACAGAAGATAATATCGGCATTGCAATCAACGGACATCCACGTCCGGAAAGCATTTAGGTAATCCTGCTCTCGCTCTTTAGGATCACGCCGCTTGACATGAGGCGTCTGGCCACAGTTTATAGTTGCTGTTATAAAGACGAGGACATCAGACATATCTGCCTCTCCGAATGCACGTTGGCCTCGTGAAATATGGCGGAGACTTCAAGTGCTGCTCCCCCTCGATACATGGCGATATGGATGCTCACTCTCGCTGCACTCCGAATCCAGATCTATTGAATTCCTGCTTGATGCAGGATTGTTTCCGTTCCCTATGCTGAAGCTGGGAAGTCAATCTTCACGTTGTGCGCATAAGGTTTGTGAGTGAACGGTGATTCAATGACTGCCAGACTCGCCTCCATGAACCGCTTGGCGCAGAACATCTCGGAATGCCCTACCAGATAATTGTGCAGAGCAGCTTGCTTCTCTACGCTAGATAAGACGGTGCTGATCTTTTCAACTGCGTCGTCCCCGCTTTCGAACAGGAGGTCAGGGGAGTTTAGGACCTCGGTCTGGCCTCCGTCGCTAGGAGCAAATACGATGGCGCCCGACCTGACCATTTCTGCAACTGAAATGCCAAACGGTTCTGCGGCGCGCGTCTGGATTCCGAATTGGCAGTGGGAGAGAATGTGGGCCTTCCTTGCGCCGCTCACCAGTCCCTCGAAAACGATCCAGTCGGCGCGCTCATTGCAAAGTTGCGCGATGCGCTTCCCGTAGAGATCGGTCCCGACTTCCCCGCACAAATGAAGCCGAATGGCGTACCCGCGCTGCCGCACCGCTTCCAGAATCGCGATTGCCTGCTCTATCTGCTTCTCCGGTGCAATCCGGCCGATCATCACAAACGCCTGCTCCTTCTCACCCCATGGAATGTCGGGGAACTCTGCCCAGACTGGAGGGTACACCACCGTCGGGCAGACCACGCCGCAATATTGCTTCACAAGCGCGGCGGACCAGCGGGAATTGGCAATCAGGAGATCATCCCGGAGAATATCCCGGCCCGAGGGCCTTCCAAATGCGGTTGCAGTTTTAAGGTATGCCTTGCGCAGCATAGTATCCTGGTAAATAAAGCCTGGCGATTGAGGATCAAGTTGTTCCCGGATTTCTCGATGCCAACTGAAGTCGGCGATGAAATGGACCGCAGGCAGACCCCAGTCGGTCGGATTGTAGGCGCTAATCCGAACATCGTACTCCTCCGCGATCTTTCGCGCAAAGCGCTGATAGCATGCCCCTCTCAGGGCTGCTGCGTTTAGACCTTGCGCCAAGAATGGAACGGGCGCGATGCGAATCTTGACCTCGTCTTCCTTCACTCGGGTTCCGTAATAGCTGTTCAGCGCCGCCAAATCCCAGCCGGCGGTCGTCACGATGGTTACTTCAAAATCGCGCTTCAGCGCCTCGATCAGCCACATCAGCGTGGCTTCAGAGCCGCCACGTCCAATTCTTGGATGGCCAATGACAACCTTCCTGCGAAGCCGGAACCCTTGAGCAGAGTGCGAATTTTGGTGTACTCTTCTTATCTGAGCTTGCGCTGTTTCCATGAACTTCACGGCACTGAACATCTTAGAGCGCTGCGCCAGATGAAAACGCAAAGTGAGTTGCTTGTCGAAACTTGACAGAACTTCGCAAATTTTGTCTGTGGCGCTGTCGACGCCCGTGAACAGGAGGTCGAGGTTGTCGAGCACCTCGGTTTGTCCTCCGTCTTCGGGCGCAAAGACGATGGCGCCCGATTTGATCATTTCCGCAACCGAGATGCCAAAGGGCTCCGATGCGCGCGTCTGGATTCCGAAGCGGCAATGCGCGAGAATCTGAGCCTTCTTAGCACCGCTCACTTTTCCCTCAGGAACGATCCAATCGGCACGTTCCCGGCAAAGTCGTGCAATGCGCCGCCCGTAGAGATCGCTCCCGACTTCTCCGCACAAATGAAGCCGGACGGCGTGCCCGCGTTGCCGAACGGCTTCCAGGATGGCGATTGCCTGTTCTATCCGCTTTTCTGGTGCAATGCGGCTAATCATCGCAAATGCATGTTCTTTCTCCTCCCATGTAAAAGCGGAGAATTCTGTCCAGACGGGAGGGTACACGACTGCCGCACAGTCTACGCCGCAATACTGCTTCAAAAGCGCGGCAGACCAGCGGGAGTTGGCAATCAGCAGATCATCCCGAAGAACATCCCGGCCGGAAGGCATGCCATATGCTGCTGCAAATCTCAGGTAAGCCCTGCGTAACATAGTGTCGCGGTATAAGAAGCCAGGCGATTGAGGATCGAGCCTATCGCGAAGTTCCCGATGCCAACTGAAGTCGGCTATGAAGTGAACCGCGGGCAAGCCCCAGTCGGTCAGATTGTACGCACTGATCCGAACATCGTATTCTCCCGCGACTTGGCGCGCAAAGCGCTGGTAACATGCCCCCCTTAGGGCTGCCGCGCGCAGGCTGCGCCCCAGATACGGAACCGGCGCAATGCGAATTTCGACTTCATCTTTGCCGATCTGTGTCCCGTAATAGTTGTTGAGCGCCGCTAGATCCCAACCTCCCGTCGTCACAACTGTCACATCGAAGTCCTGCTTCAGCGCCTCGATCAGCCACATCACGCGCGCTTCCGATCCACCTCGGCCTATGCACGGGTGACCGATGACGGCTTTTGGCCGGCGTCCTGAAGAAGCCTGGCAATCCGGATCGTAGGATACGGTAGACATAGCTGAGCCTATTACTGGATTTGACTCGGGAAAGAAAGCTTTTTGTACGCGGGGCGGTTGATCCAAAGATCAAGAAGCTCGCCGGGTTCAGTTGATTGGCTGTCCTTAATCGGCTCGAAGCAGTTGGACATCCGCCTCATTGTAGGTGGCACTGATCTGTCGATCGTTACCAATTCCGTCAACGTTGTCATAGCAGAGCGCTGTGTGTTGTGTTCCCGGTATACCGCGAAATAAAAAATACGGCAAATGGGGAACAATCTGCCGGACTTTATAGCCGGATCGCAGCGCCTGAACGTGAAGCCAGATGTCATCTGCCTTTGGACAACAGGCTTCAAATGCGGTTCCTACGCGCTTCAAGACCTCTAGGAAGGCCGGGGGATAAATCACGCCAGTGACCCCAGCGGCATGGTGACGAAAACTCGGTTGTATCGATTCGCATTGTTTCCAATGCAGGAAATTCCCGATTCCTTTGTCATTAATCGCCATTACGTGACCCCAGAAGCAGTTCACGTTCTCCGGATATTGCAGATTGGCTTCGACCAACTTCCTTAGCCAGTACTTTGGATAGAACATGTCATCGTCGGCGGTGACGAGAGGAGTGCTAAATGTTTCTTCCGACTCCACGTAGGGGTAATACTTTGTGTGCGGTCCATAGCTGTTGCAAAGCTTAACTTCAAGTCCGCGTTTCTGCAGCCTGCAGATCGTTGCCGGAAGATTGTTAAACAAACCCTCCTCATCGATCCAAAGAATCAGCCTTGATGGCAGCAAATCCCCTCGCGCAATCGATTCAATCGCCATGTAGACTTTCTCGCTTCTCTTCCCATAGGTAGTCATCGAGATGACAGGACCGCTGGACTCAGTCACTGGGCTTCGTCCGACCCTGTTGATCAGGAAAAGCCGGACGAATAGTGTGACCATGATCAATTCGCGGACGATCCGGCGAGGCAAGTGGATCAAGCGTTGGAAAAAGAGCGTGCGATTCATGGAATCTTCCGTTGCAACGGCTATGGAGCGAAGATGCCTCTCACGCCCGCCGGCATATCAATATGACTGGCCTCGCCGTACTGGCGTCCCTCAGCCGAAAGCGGGGTGCTCGCGTAACACGTCGAGGATTATCTCCACACGGCTTTTCCAGGTGCCAACTTCCAGCAACCGCGTATAATTCCGCTCAACCAGCGCGGTGAATGAGTTCAGATTGTGGAGCACCCACTCGAGTTGCTCAAACTCCTCACCTTTCTGCACTTCGATTACGGGGTTGTAGCCAAACAGGTCTATGAGTTCCTGTGGGGCGTGGCCTACGATTAAGCAGTTGGATGCCATCGCCTGAAAGTACCTGTAGGTTACGGTTTCCACGGCCCCGGCAACTTCGGGGTGGGTCTGGGAACGGGGAAAACAGATGAGGATCTTTGAGTGGGCCAGGCCGTCGACCAGTTCAGCTCTTCCCGGGAAGATGGCCTTTTCCGTTCCCCGGTCGTAGAGATGCACTAAGTTTGACTGGGCCAGTCTGTCGGCAATTCTGTTGTGGTAATGGTCGAGCCTGCGACCCATCTCCAAAACGTCGACGACGCGCTCTTCCAAGGGTTTGGAAGCACAGTATTCGGTGGGATCAACCGCCTCGGGAAGCCAGACTGAGGTCATGTTGGGAAGGAGATCGGCGAAGTATTGCGCGGATTGACGCGCGGAGATGAAGGCGATGCGGACGCGCTCGCGGCGGTAGAACGAAGCCCACCAGTCGTAGAACATCGGCCAGCAATCGAAGGTATAGGGGATGATCTCGGTCCAGTAGGAAAACGGGAAGGTCTTCTTCTCCAGGAAGTTCATGTAACTGACGAAGACCGGGCCGGCGGCGGAGCGGCGGAAATTCCACATCCAGCGGAACTTGTAAATGATGTTTGCGGCAAGGCTATCGGGACTGCTCATCCAGCCGGGCAAAGCTGGAATCCCGGCCTGCTCGAAGGCGCGATCGATGGAGAACATGGGATAGATGGCAGGACGCGGCAATTCCTTGGTCTTGAGAAAGCGAAGGCGCGGAGTGCCTCTGCGTGCGGCCGTTGCTTGCGCACTTTCGACGAGTGCTTGAGCCGAATCTGTTTGTATCTGGTTCATTCGGTTGATGATAATGTCAGCGCTGCGCTTAAAGAGCTATGCAGAAACGGCATTCTCACGTCCAAACCACTGAAAAGCGGCCGGCTTTGGAGGTTCTGTCCACCAAATGTGTATCTTCACGTTCTAATTTCAAGCCACGTTCTGGACAATTACAAATCTGAGGGTAGAGCTTTGTACAGTTCCAGGAAGACTTTCGGGCGCTGCAGGATCGGAAGGCTTCGCCACAGAATCACCTCATCAAGGGCGCCAAAAAACAGCAACTCGACTACTTGCTGCTTCTTGAAACCGCATTGAGAAGCCTTACCTTCGCTGCGTGCCGCAGATCGAGGAAGTATCTCCTCAAGGTTTGCGGCAATGAACGCTGGAATGCCTGATCTGTGTCGGCCGTGTTGATCAATTTCGGATTGATGAAGATTCTGTACCCGCTCGACCTGATCTGATTGTTCAACCAGACATGTTCGCACAGAGGTTCGCCGGCCTCGTCGAGCCCAGCATACCGAACACCGTCCAGGGTGCACCTGCGGTAGATGGCCAATCCACCAAACGCTGAGTCGACCGGAATCCACTCCTCAGCCTCGCCGATGGTGATCATCTTGGAGTACATTGCCGCCCAGGCGGCGACTTCCCGCTGAGCGTTATGGCTTCGAAGGAATTCGTACTGTTTCCAGCAGTCGTTCGGGCTCCAGATCCGATGGCGAAGAGCCCAGATGTCGTAATAGGGGCCACGTTGATTAGCGGTGCAAACGTCCCAGTCAGAGCGCATCCAGCATGACGCGAATCCGTCCATTGTAACGAGATTGTTGACTCCGTCCAGATCCGCGATTACCACGTAGCCGACACCAGAATAGAGCGGATTCGATCTCAGTTCATCAAGGTAGACATTTCGGCAGTGCGCGATCCGCTCAGTTCGAATCGACATCGTCTGCCGGAGAGAACCGAGGGACATGAACCGGAATCTGGAAACCTCACCTTCGAGTGTGCGAAGTGCGTCAAGAGTCTCATCAGAACTGTCGGACTCGACCACCAGCCAGAAAAGTTCGGCACAGCTTTTCAGGGACTCTGCGAGCCTGAGGACGTCATTCCGAATGGTCTTTTCGCAATTCCTTGCGACCCCCGCGACGAGGATTCTTGCCTCAGACAGATTCGCGGCGGGGTGCGTGTCGTTCATGGCAGTTCAAATTGGCAGAAGCCGGATACGATCAGCTCGCTGTCTGTACTCTCTTGCGGCCGCTCGACAATCGAGTCGATAACCTCTTGAACACGCGCCGAGTCGTTTCTCCTGGAGACGATGCAAGCGCCAGCAACAAAAATCGTGCAGCTCGCGTGTAATTGCGGGCGTCCAGACTAACAAGGATTCCCAACGAGTACACACGAGCGAGATAAAGGGAGTCGCATTTCAGCTCGTGCAGATGTTCAGTGGCCTCTGACACCAACTTGAGGGCCGTTTCGAGATTCCCCATCGACCTGAACCTTGCCGCCCAGTAGAGGTATCCCCCAGAAACATACCCAGCGATTTCATCATTCTGGAATCCGAGCCGGCGCAGAACCGGAAAGAAGTCCTTCTTCCCTACTTGCACGCTCTCCCTGATCGTCTCGCGGCTCGCCCCGCGGAAAGAGGCCCGAATGCACATTGCGGTGAACATCTGTCTAAGAAGGCCCGAAGACGAAGTTGAGTTCTCACGCATTCTAACTCGGCAGACGATATCTGGTAGATTCCCGAGCCGGTATTTTGCCGCCAGGCGGACCCACAGATCGTAATCCTCTGCGTGGAAGAACAGCGGATCGTATCCACCCGCGCTGAGCGCCTCCGCCCGCCTGAGCATGACGGAAGTGTGCGTGAAGCAGCAGGAATCCCTCAGCTCCTTCTTAACCTCGACATGAGACAATGGATGTTCCCGGAGCCCGATCGTTTCTCCTGCTTCCCCGATGAGGATGTCCTGCCCGCCAACAAGGACGTAATCCTCGTGCGCATCGAGAAATCTCACCTGCTTCTCGACGCGGTCCGGCATGGCTATATCGTCCGCATCAAGTCTGCAGATGTACTTGCCGCGAGCAACCTCCAGCCCGCGGTTGAGAGTGGGGACTAGTCCTCGATGTTCCTCCTCAAAGACACGCACTCTTGCGTCTTGAAGAGCGAACCGGCGCAGAATCGCGCGGGTGGAATCTGTTGAGCCGTCGTCTACCAAGACGACTTCAATGTTCTTCTCTGTCTGCCCGAGTGCGCTTTCAACGGCCTCGGCAAGATAAACTTCTCCGTTATAAACGGGTATGAGAACTGAAGCAATGGGCAGGTCTCTGGTCATTTTGTCAGGTCGTAATCGTGCGTGCATTATCCGCATCGGCGTGTCTGTTAATCCCAAATCTATGGCAAAGCTCTCCTGACGATATTCCTGATTAAGCGCTCCATGCGCAGAGTTATCGGCGCATGTTTTCTCCAAAACTTCAAGTTGGCATTTGCAGCGGAATAGTCGCCACACTGTGCAAACGACTCAGCTCGCGTAATCGCGTCTCTACAGAGAGTCCGATCTGCCCTCTTTGGATCAAAGTCGGGATACTTTACTTCAAAGATGCGGTTCATTCGCAAATGATCGTCCAAGGCTTCTGCGCTCCGGATAAGGCGTGAGGTCTCATTCCCGTCAGAAACCCGGTAACAAGCCAAAATCTGCGGCGAAATGACGCCGCCACACCTACTGATACATCGGGCCCAGAACTCCAGGTCTAGCGCGAAGTTCAGGTCCGTCCTAAATCCGCCGTGCTGCTCATAAAAGCTCCTGCGCACAACCACTCCAGGGCACTGGATTGGATTAATGTAAAAAAAGTTTTGAACATCATGCCCTCCATTTTCCAGGCTACGAACTCTGTCGGGCGCCCTCTCGATAAAGCCATCGTTGTCGACAATAAATGACCTGGCCGCGATCAGGCTCACCTCCGGATGCGCCCTTTGAGTTTGCTCAAGGTGTTCATAAAAGCCCGGCAACAGATAGTCGTCCTGGTGCAAAATGTGAACCCAGACGCCGTTCGCCCGATCTACGCAACTGTTCCAGCCACCCGCGAGGCCCAGATTCTCCGCATTGCGCGAAAATGCGATCCGCCCTCCCGCAATGCTCTTTACCAGGGCAGCCACATCTACGTCGGGCGAGCAATCGTCGACAACCTCAATCTGCATCCGCTC
>Ga0326727_10010566_pt1 | contig 21953 bp, 19 predicted proteins | sample MB2enrmetagenome_FD_207643 | JGI IMG/M metagenome (GOLD analysis project Ga0326727, IMG submission 207643) | Lab enriched peat soil microbial communities from McLean, Ithaca, NY, United States - MB29MY | ecosystem: Environmental > Terrestrial > Soil > Wetlands > Peat | place: USA: New York...
CAGGCAGAGCAGGCAAAGCACCAGTGTCAGGAAAATGAACAGTATTTTTTTCATGGAATCATCTCTTCGCTAGATGGAGATTTATGTTCCTGTTCCTATATAATCTGCGATAAACTACGGGATTTCCATAAAAAAGAACCAAATCTGCGGGAAAGGCCTTATGCAGGAACGGGGCTGATATCAGGGTATATAAAAAAACGTTGTTTTGAGGAACCTGTTATGACCGATACCGGAAGAGAAGATCTCAAAGAGAAAGTCCTTACTGTTAACGACCTTGTTGCGTACCAGCCGGGCACGGTCGCCAGCCGGATGATTGTTTTTAAAAAAGCCGGCACGATCACCCTCTTTTCCTTTGATGCCGGGGAAGGGCTTTCAGAACACATGGCACCGTTCGATGCGGTGCTCATGGTGACTGACGGTACCGCTGAGGTGCAGATTGCAGGAACGCCGTATACCGTCCGGGCCGGGGATATGATCATCCTGCCGGCAAACAAGCCGCATGCGGTGTTCGCCCGCGAACGGTTCCGGATGATCTTAACGATGATCCGCGAATGAACCGTCAGATCCGTTTATTCAATAATCGTGATGATAGTCGCAGGGCAGAGGTCGGCTGCATCGCGGGCACAGCTGATGATATCGGGTATTTCTGTACTTTTTGCTGGATCTCCTGCCTCCTGATATTCTGGAACAATCTGGCTGAACGAATCCTTTTCGTTCTGGACAAAAAGAGCCGGGCAGGTATCCCAGCACGATCCACAGCTCACGCACTGCATACGGTCAATGGTCACCTTCATACGATCTCCTGATTTACATCATCGCATGTGGTTTTGAATGCGATAAATATTCCATTCGTACCATACTGTCTGTTCCATAACCGTTATTATTCCCCAGAGAAAGATACAAAGAAACCCCATTTTAATAAGGAGGAAACGTTTGCCGGAACCTGAAAAGAAGAACGCAGAACTCAAAATAACCGGGATGCACTGTGCGACCTGTGTGGTTGCCGTTAAAGAGGCACTTAGGCAGGTAAAGGATGTATCCGGTGTGGAAGTGAATTTTGCAAATGAAACGGCCCGTGTTGAGTTTGATTCTTCGAAAGTCTCCATCAGGGATCTCGAAATGGCCGTCCGGAACGCAGGGTTTGACGTGACCAACCGGGAGGTCGTGATCCGGGTCGGCGGGATGATGTGTGCCACCTGCGTCGAGACCATCGCAGCGGCACTCCGTGCATTGCCCGGGGTTATTTCCGTGAGCGTGAATCTCGGAAACGAACAGGCATATATAACCTATAATCCATCGCTGTCGTCGGTTGCGGACATGAAGCAGGCGATCGAAGATGCCGGCTACCAGTACCTGGGGCTCGCCGGTGAACTCAGTGATGAGGCAGAAAAGGCTGCACGTGAGGCAGACCTGCACGACAAGCTGATGCGGTTCTCGGTCGGGTTTGCCGTTGCCATTCCCCTTATGGTTCTGATGTGGGTGCCGCTGGGGATCCCTATGCAGCTGATGGCGTATGCCATGCTGGTAATCTCCACGCCGGTTTTTATCTATGTCGCTTCTCCCATATTCAGGGCAGCAGAGGTGTCGCTCAAAAACCGGATCCTCTCCATGGATGTCATGTACGCCATGGGTACCGGTGTCGCGTTTGTGGCAAGCGTTATGGGTACTTTCTCCATTGTTCTTACAAACGAGTATATGTTCTACGATACCGCGATCATGCTTGCCGCTTTTTTAATGCTCGGCCGGTATCTCGAAGCCCGGGCCAAGGGGAGGACCTCGGACGCGATCCGGAAACTGGCAGGCCTCCAGGCAAAAACCGCGACAATGATCCGGGATGGAAAAGAAATCGAAGTGTCGGTGAGCGATCTCGTTCTTGGCGATCTCGTTATCGTCAAGCCCGGGAACAGGATCCCGGTTGACGGTGAAGTTGTATCAGGCGAGAGTTATGTGGATGAGGCGATGATCACCGGAGAACCGGTCCCGCCGCTCAGGACTAAAGGGAGCCGGGTGGTAGGCGGTACGATCAGTACCAATGGCCTTCTCCGGGTGAAAGCGACAAGGATAGGCAGCGACACGGTACTTGCCCAGATCGTCCGGCTCGTAGAATCGGCACAAGGGTCAAAGCCGCCGGTACAACGCATCGCCGATGTGGCGGTCATGTACTTTATCCCGGCAGTTCTGGTAATTGCCGCGTCTGCGTTTATTGTGTGGTACTATGTGCTCGGCGCACCACTGATCCTCGCGCTAACGGCGCTTATCTCGGTACTGGTGGTTGCCTGCCCATGTGCACTTGGCCTTGCCACACCTACGGCGGTGACCGTTGGTGTTGGAAGGGGAGCGGAACTGGGGATCCTGATACGGAACAGTGAAACGCTCGAAACTGCAGCCAAGGTGACGACCGTAATCTTCGATAAAACCGGGACTTTAACGAAAGGAAAGCCGGAAGTGACCGATCTGGTGCCGGTTGGGGTTACCGAGGAGACATTGCTTGGCCTTGCTGCAGCCGTCGAGAAAAATTCAGCTCATCCCTATGCACAGGCTGTTTTTCGGGCTGCTGAAAAACGGGGTATCATTCTTGAACCGGCAGAGCAGTTCGATACTGTGGGGGGAAAAGGAGTCGTTGCTGATGTACTCGGTGAACAGGTACTGGTGGGTAACCGGCTGCATATGCAGGACCATAGCGTACCTGTCCCGCCCGATCTTGATGCTCTGATCAGTGGCTTTGAACAGGATGGAAAAACGGTTGTTCTGGTTGCTTCCGGTGGCGGCTTTACCGGGTTGATCGCAATAGCGGATACCGTAAAAGAGACCAGTGCAGAGGCTGTCCGCCTTTTCCGGTTACACGGGATTCATATAGTTATGGTAACCGGCGACAACCGTCGCACTGCTGAAGCCATCGCACATATGCTCGGTATCGACCGGGTAGTTGCCGAAGTCCTCCCGGGCCAGAAAGTTGCCGAAGTACAAGCCCTGCAGGAAAAAGGAGAGATTGTGGCCTTTATCGGGGATGGCATAAACGACGCCCCGGCGCTCGCCCAAGCCGACGTCGGGATCGCCATTGGGGGCGGGACCGATGTGGCTGTCGAAAGCGGCGATATCGTTCTTGTGCGAGATGACTTAATCGACGCGGTAGCGGCCATTGAACTCTCGCAAAAAGTGATGGGCAGGATCCGGGGAAACATCTTCTGGGCCTTTGCCTACAACGCCGCCCTTATCCCAGTGGGCGCCGGTATCCTCTACCCCCTCTTTGGCTTCATGTTCCGGCCGGAGCTTGCTGCCCTTGCGATGGCTGCAAGTTCAGTTACCGTTGTGACGCTTTCGCTGCTTCTTAAAGGATATATACCGGAAGCAAAGAAGGGAAAATCAAAGGAGTTGAACCCATTGGCAATTGATCCGATCTGCGGGATGACCGTCGATGAAAAGACGGCGAAGTTTACGAGTGAGTACAAGGGAAAGAAGTACTATTTCTGTGCCCCGGGCTGCAAGAAAAAATTTGACGCCGATCCTGCGAAATACGCGGTATAACCCTGATGAAACCGGGTTCAATCATCAGCATAATCACTCTTTTTTCGTCTTTTTGAGGGTTTTTTAATAACCTTGATATACAAACCGCGGCAACGTGTTTACCTGTTAGTGAGAACGTGGTACAGGAAAATACAATAACCCTGAGGCGCATGCATGGCGTTTTTTCTCATCAGTCCGGATCTCTATAACTGGGTCATCCTGCCGGCCCTTATCTTCGTTGCCCAGATTGCAAACGTCTGCATGGAGACGCTCCGCATCGTTTTTCTTTCCAAGGGGATCAAGTATCTTGCTGCAATTATTGCTTTTTTTGAGATCACGATCTGGCTGCTTGCCATTGTTGGTGTTATAAGCAATCTCTCCAATATTGCCAACTTCTTTGCCTATGCATTCGGGTTTGCTCTTGGGACCTATGTCGGCCTTGAGATCGAAGAGAGACTCTCGATTGGCATGGTCATCATGCGTATCATTACGACTAATGAAACCAGTGCCGGGATAGCCGGGTTTTTACAGACCGAACAGCACGGTACTACCGTTCTCGATGCCCAGGGTGCGCGGGGCGGGGTTACGATGATTATCTCTCTGGTGAATCGTGATGATGTGCCGCGGATCACCCGGTTTATTGAAGAAACAAACCCGGATGCGTTCTTCTCTATCGAGGACGTGCGGTATGTAAACCAGGGGATCTTCCGGCCCAGAAAACGTAACCCGGTGACCGGTTTTTTCCATACCCTTGCCCGGCCCCGGAAAAAGACCTGAACACCCGGTATTATTGAATGGCCTTTAAAACTGCGTATCCAATCCTAACGTTTTTCCCTTTTTAACGTTATATCCTCTATTTGTCATGATTGTGGGAGTGCATGCAGCGTTGCGGTGATGTCCGGAAAAAGGTGGGTGAAGGGCAATGAAGACCAACATGCCCCTTACTAAACCGATACGCAAGGTCATCAGCGACACCGAGCGGCTTCTGGACACCGAGCTTACCCTTCTGCGCAAACCGGATGCTGCTCCGGGAGGGACACTCATCGATGTATACACGTACAACATCGACAAGAACATTATCATTTTTCCTGCAAACTATATCGGGCTTTTAAAGGATTTTGTCATCGCAAAACAATGCACGCACCTGCTTGTCAAAGGTGCCGCCGCAAAAAAATCGGGCTATCGGGTGCTTTCGTACAATGAAAATTCGGTCTCCACCGGGTTACGTCAGATTTATCTTGACGCGCTCAAAGACGAGGCAAAGAAGGAAAAGAAGCTTCCGGTCAAAAAACTCATCGAGATGCTTTTTATATTGTTCCGGCAGTTCCACGAGGATATCAACGAACTTCCCTGGAACCCTATCGTCAATGCCCGGATCTATACCCGTATGGAACAGCTGAGAAAAACCCAGCTCTATATCCTTTTAAAGGACGGCAAACAGGACATGGATGAGATGATGGATATGATGGATATCGTCCCGCGGCGGTACTTTGTCCTCGACAAATCCATGTTCTATGCACGGGATCTCTACCTCGCAAAAACGCTCCCCTCCGACAAACTCATGCCGGTTATCAATATCCCCCAGATGAAAAAATTTGATCATCTCGAAGTAAAAGAAATGCTCACGACCCGCTGGACCCAAACGGCATGGTACCAGTCAAAAGTCTTTGGCGACGCAATGCTCACGATAATGGAAAAACACCTGAACGTGGACTGGGGGGCTGATATTTCACTTGATTATTATGCAAGCCTCTATGATGTCGGGGTCAACCTGACAAACGCTCTCCTTTCCTATATGACGATGAAGGACTGGTTTATCTGGGAGAAACCCCAACACCTGCTTGCTGCAGAGCAGCAGGCGGCAGTGTATGAGAAAGCCGCATTAAAGAGGATCTTTGGCGACCTGATTGAAGATTCATTGGTATGAAGAACATGCACAAAAAACCCAATAAAAAGAGTCTGAAAGGTGAAGCGTTGTGCCCGTGAGTGAAGTGCCCCGTCTCCTGAAACGAGCAGAATTGTATGTCCGGCAGACAAAGTACCGTGAGGCCCTTGTCCTGTATGATGAGGCAATCCGGCTTGAACCAAAAAACGCTGACGGCTGGTGCCATCGCGCAGCGGCTAAGATTGAGATGGAACGCTATGCTGATGCAGTCGCTGACTGCGATCACGCCATTTTGCTTAACCAGAATTACGCGGATGCCTGGTCGAAGAAGGGACTTGCCTTGTACCAGCTTGGGCAGTACGTGCAGGCACTGGCTGCTGCCACGAGGGCGGTCGCACTCAACGCAAACGATGCGACAGCATGGTATGTCAAAGGTATCTGCCTTGAAGAGACGGGAAAAAGCGAGGAAGCAGAAATCGCCTATGCAAAATCTCTCGAACTGGAGATCCTTCTCGATATAAAAGACGAAAAAAACCGCGTCCGGAAATAAGGCCGGTTGTGCTGAAACCCGGGATCCTTCCCCATTTTGTCGCCGGTTTGTTGTCACGTAAGATATGCTTATAAAAAAACAAACCAACTACACCACATACAGGAGGATTTCGTATGCTCTCAAAAACAATGGAAGAAGCGCTGAACCGCCAGGTTAACCGCGAGCTCTATTCTTCATATCTCTACTTGGCAATGTCAGCTTGGTTTGAGTCGATCAACTTCAAGGGATCTGCCGGGTGGATGATGGTCCAGTCAAACGAGGAACGGGCCCATGCCATGAAGATCTATGATTACATCATAGCACGACAGGGAAAAGTGGCACTCGATACCATAGAAGCCCCAAAGGCAAAGTGGACGTCGTGTGGTAAGGTCTTTGAAGAAGTGTATGTGCATGAGCAGAAAGTCACCGGCATGATACATGCACTCGTCGATCTTGCTATCAAGGAAAAAGACCATGCGACCTTCGAGATGCTCCAGTGGTTCGTTAAAGAACAGGTCGAGGAAGAGTCAAACGCGTCGCAAATTATTGAAAAGATCAAGATCGTGGGGGACGTCCCCGGGCACCTTTTCTGTCTTGATCACGAGCTGGGCAAAAGAAAATAGGTGATCCATTCTTTTTTATCTTTTGCCGTCAAAAGAACGAATGACGGTCAACAATGCTTTCAGTCCTTCTCATTGATGACGAGGAAGAAGTACTCAGTGTCACTAAGCTGTTCCTTGAACGGTTTGGCGACATGAAAGTCCAGGTCTCCAAATCGGCTAAAGACTCCCTTGCCGTTTTGCACGACCAGACCTTTGACGCTATTATTGTTGATTATGATATGCCGGAAATCAACGGGATCGAGTTTTTAAAGATTCTTCGTTCAAAGGGCGACGTAACCCCGGTAATTATTTTTACCGGGGTCGGAAGGGAGTATGCTGCCATTGAGGCACTCAATAACGGCGCGAATTTTTACTTAAAAAAAGGCGAGGATATCCAGCCACAGCTCCGGGAGATGGTGCATATGATCCGCCGGGCTGTCGAAGGAAAAATGGTTGGCAGGGGCATAGGTACCTCCCAGAAAATCCTCACCGATGTTGTGCACTTCTTTTCTGATCCGGCGTTTGCCATCGACCGGGACGGGAAAGTGATCGCCTGGAACGATGGTATGGTACATCTCTCCGGGATCGAAGCCGCGGATATGATAGGAAAGAAAGATCACGAGTATGCAGTGCCTTTCTTCGGGCGCAAAGTGCCGATGCTCGTGGACATGGTTAATGAAGATCCGGTGGTACTCAAGCGGAACAACTATGCGATCGTCACCCGGGAAGACGGGAAGATCATCGCGTGGACAAAAGCGCCGGGCCCGGATGGTGCCGATCGTATCCTGTGGATGAAAGCGAGCTTCCTGTATGACGGAAAAGGGATATTTGTCGGTACTATCGGCGGCGTCCGCGATATCACTCATACGGTGGGAACCGACCTTCTTCTTCACGAGGCGTCTGCGATAGCTGAAAAGACAGAAAAATCCGTTGCGCCCCAAGGCCAGGGAAAAATGTTTGACCGGCTGCTGGGTAAATCCAAGTCGCACTACCAGGAAGGTCTCCGGCTTTACTACCGGGAAGGGAAGTACGAAGACGCAATCGCTGCCTTTGACCGTGCCCTGGAAATAGAACCCTCACATACTTATGCCTGGCACGACCGCGGCGTTTGTCTCCGTGCCCTTGAGAGAAACGAAGAAGCGCTTGCATCGATAACAAAAGCACTTGAACTTGCACCTGCTGAAGAGGAAATCCTCTTTACCTGTGGTGCAACCCTCCAGAAACTGGGGATCCTCCGGGACGATTCGCGGATCCTCTCGGCCGCTGCGGACACCTATAACCAGCTGCTGGAAAAGAATCCGGCGAATGCCGACGCCTGGAACAACCTAGGTATCTGCGTACAGGCTATGGGCCGTGACGACCTTTCACGCCAGTATTTCGAGCGGGCTAAAGACCTCAAGCGGTACAACAAGGACCGGTTCCGGAAACGCAACCTCGATACCATAGTCTAAAACCGGGCACGACCTTTAGATAGGTAGTGCGACAATAATCCACCTTGGGATGATCCGGAAATGAAAAGTACTGTCTGGTTTGCCAGTCTCCGGGCACGTTCGGGAGACGAAAGTACTGAGGCAAAGGTACGAAAACTCTTTGAGCTTGCTGGTTTTTCTTCCTGTATTCATGCACGGGATCGTACAGCAATCAAGCTGCATTTCGGCGAAAAGGGCAACGATTCGTTTATCAGCCCGGTGTACGTCAGGCAGGTAGTGGAAAAAGTAAAAGAAGCAGGCGCCCTACCTTTTGTTACTGATACCAACACGCTGTATCTGGGCAGCCGGTCGAACGCCGTCGATCATATAACGACAGCGATCCACCACGGGTTTGATTATGCTGTGATTGGCGCACCGGTTATCATCGCTGATGGTTTGTCCGGGAGGAATGTCTCGCCGGTCGTGATCAACAAAAAACATTTTGCGACCGTTGCGATTGCCGGGGATATTGTGGCTGCGGACAGTATGATCGTTATGACCCATTTCAAGGGCCATGAAGTGGCCGGTTTTGGGGGAGCTTTAAAGAACCTGGCAATGGGCTGTGCACCTCCGCAGGGAAAAAGGGCGCAGCACCAGGCAAAACCGTTTTCCCTCCGGGATAACTGCACCGGATGTGGGAAATGTGCAGACGTCTGCCCGAAATCCGCGATTACGATTGTGGAGAAGAAATCAGTAATCGATAAAAGCCTCTGCATCGGTTGTTTCGAATGTATGACGGTCTGCCCGTCACATGCGATTGATATCGACTGGGAAACCGAGATCCCGCTGTTTACCGAACGCATGATCGAGTATTCATGCGGGGCAGTTAAGGGAAAGACCGACAGGATCGGCTACATCAGTTTTTTGACCCGGATCACACCGGACTGTGACTGTGTTCCCTGGAGCGATGCATCTATCGTCCCGGATATCGGCATCCTTGCTTCAAAAGACCCGGTGGCAATCGATGCAGCCGCTTGTGATCTTGTCAACCAGCAGCAGGGATTTGCGGAATCGCTCATGAGCCGGCACCGGCATCCGGGCGAGGACAAGTTTACCGGGATGCGGCCGAACACGGACGGGCCCCGGCAGCTGCGCTATGCAGAAGAGCTTGGCTTGGGTACACGCGATTACGAGCTGATCCGGCTCTAATCATTTTAACTTCTCAAGCCGGAAGTATTTTTTTCGGCTCAAGGATCCCTCTTTTCTCTTCGTAGGGATTTCGTTTCAATATCCCGCCAAATTATAATATATATTTGGTAAAATCATTGAACAACAGGGATATTCCCGTTCCCTGGTGGTACGTCATGGATATGAAAAAGACCGAAAATGCTGAAAAAGAAATCAGGGCTGGCGTTACGAACCTGAGTAAAGGTGCAGAAAGTTTCAGTCAAGAATTCATGGACTTTCTCAAAAAGTACCAGGTTATCGGGCTTGCCGTTGCATTTATCATCGGCACTGCTGCATCGACGCTCGTCACGGCGCTGGTCAAGGATTTAATCATGCCCTTTGTCGGGGTCCTCATCCCCGGCGGCGACTGGCAGACTGCGACATTTGAGGTAGGACCCGTTAAGTTCATGCCGGGCGATTTTGCAAGCGCTCTTATCAATTTCATCATCATCGCTCTTGTGGTGTTCATGCTGGTGAAATACATCATGAAAGGTGATGTGACCCAGAAATTGTGATCTTTTTGCAATAAGCGCTTACAGCAATCCAAGAAAGATCGCGTAAATGGCAACCTGGATCACCGTCACGACAACACCGACACGGAAAAATTCTATAAAGGTGATGGTCTCCCCCCGGGTTTCGGCTTGCTGGATGATGATCACGTTACTTGCAGCACCAAGGATCGTGAGATTGCCGGCAATGGTACTTCCGGCGACCAGTGCCATAAGCCGTGCCGTACCGCCACCGGCCTGGAGGATCAGCGGCTGGAACAGTGCGACAAAGGGAACATTTGAAATAAACTGGCTTGTGATGACGCTGGTGGCAAGGATTGCCGGGACAGAGGATAACCCGGCGATTCCGGCTAACGACTGGAAAAATCCGGTCTCCCAGACTGCAGCCATCAGGACAAACATGGCAGCAAAAAAGATAAGCGTCGTCCAGTCAACAGACCTGACCACCTCAACTCTTTTCGCCGAGAAGACAAGAACGGGAAAGGCAGCGGCAATGCCGATGAGTGGCAGCGGCATGACTATCGCACCGGCGATAAAGGAGGCGGCGATATTAGCGAGCGTAAGCCCGATCTGGATCACAAGCGAACATTGCACGATCCGGATGAGGTCAGGATCCGGAGTGGTGACTGGAGCCGGTTCGAACTTTAAAAGAGCAGTCCACTCTTTCCGGAAGAAAAGATAGAGCACAAGCCATGCGGCAGCAAGAGATGCAATTGTTGGAAGAAGGAGCCACGTGGCAAAGGTAACAAACGGCGCATGCATCCCACTGTTGACCGCGACAAGCAGGTTTTGGGGGTTTCCTATCGGGCTTGTTACGCTGCCGGTCGTGATGGCAAAGGCAAGTGCAAGAAGCATCAGTTTTGCCGGGATACGGCTCCGGCCGGCAAGGCCAAGTACGAGAGGCGTTCCTATAATGGCGAGCGTATCGTTCATGAGCAGTGCCGCAAGAGCCCCAAAACCAAAGAGTACTAAAGCGACAAGTTCGCCGGACGTGTGCGCATAGCGGAACAAGGTGTCAGTAAGGGTGTCGAGATACCCGCTCCGACAGCATGCTTCCCCGACAATAAACATGCACAATAAAAAGACCATGACATCAGGATTTATGGATGCGAGAGCGTCGGCAGGTGTGATTTGGCCCAGGAAAAGGACGGCACACGCTCCGCCAAGCATAATATGCCAGATTCTCAGGAGAAACCTGCATATCTGCCTGACGGCAATGAGGAGAAAGACAAGGGCCAGAACGATGATCGTAAGATACGTACCAGATTATTTTCAATGCGGCCTGATGAGTCTTGGCATCCGTTAGCCCGTACGGGAAAAGAAGAATCCTGATTACTTCCGCCTGACTTTCCAGTGCACGAGCATACCATCGTCAACACGGGTGATTTCAGCAAGTTCGAGCCGGGAAAAATCGGCCTCGTGTATCCAGCCTTCACCATCTACGAGTGTCGGTGCATCCTTCCCGCCGATGATGATACTTCCGATATAGGTATAGATCTCGTCAACAAGACCGGCCCGGACCAGCCCGGAGATCAGCGTACCCCCGCCTTCCACCATCAGGTACCGGATGCCCATCGCCCCCAGCTCATCAAGGACAAGACCGAGATCCACTTCAGTCTGCCCGGCTACGATCACTGTCGCCTTTGTCCGGAGTACGGCGACCCGGTCCGGATCAGCCCGTTCTGTTACCGCTATTACCCGGACGCCCTCTCCTTTGGTAAGGATAGAGGCATCCGGGGGCGTCCGTGCCCCGCTGTCGATGACAACCCGTACCGGGTGTTCCGGTTTCTGGTTTTTTTGTCGTTCGCGTTTGTAATCCGGGTTCTTGACCGTGAGCGAGGGATCGTCGGCAAGGACCGTGCCTATCCCGACCATCACGGCATCTGAGCCGGCTTTGAGTCGGTCAACCCGGGAAAAATCCTCTGCACCGGAGATCTTTACCTGCCGGCGTTCACGGGTTGACAGTTTTCCGTCCGCGCTCATCGCCACGTTGACTACCACGGAAGGGCGCATAGTACTACTATTCTTGTTGTCGTCATTTTTATATCCCGCTAGTGTATCCCGGCGATGGTAAAATCCGCTACTATTTACCCGAAGAAAGCCCAAACTGGCCGTACTGGAGGGCCACTCTATGGCGCTCATCGCAATAAAAAATTTAAGTAAACGGTTCGGGAACCTTGTCGCGGTCGATAACCTCAGCCTTGAAATCGGGGAAGGGGAAGTGTTCGGGCTGCTGGGCCCAAACGGTGCAGGAAAAACAACGACCCTCCTGATGCTGACCACTCTTCTCCGGCCTACGTCCGGAACTGCCGTCGTCAACGGTTTTGATATCGTTTCGCAGCCGGATAAGGTAAGAAAATCAATCGGTATCGTTTTCCAGGACCCCAGCTCCGATGAAACATTAACCGGCTACGAGAACCTGAACCTGCACGGTCTCCTTTACGACATGCCCCCGGATCTCCGCAAACAACGGATTGCCGAGGTTCTCTCCCTTGTTGACCTTACCGGCAGGAAAGATGATCTGGTGAAGAAATACTCCGGGGGCATGAGACGGCGGCTTGAACTGGCACGCGGCCTGATGCATCACCCGAAAATCCTGTTCCTCGATGAACCGACGCTTGGCCTTGACCCCCAGACCCGTGAGCATATCTGGGCGTATGTAAAGAAACTGGCATTCGAGAAAAATATCACTATCATCATCACCACCCATTACATGGACGAGGCAGACCGGCTCTGCAACCGGATTGGTATCGTTGATGCCGGCAAAATCGCTGTTCTTGGCACCCCAAAAGAGCTGAAACAGGCCGTGGGCGGCGACGTTATTTTTCTCAAAGCGAAGGCTTGCGATGTAGAATCATTACAGGCACTGCCGTTTGTAAAAGGTGTCCGGTCTGACGACGAGGGGATCCTTATTACCGTGCAGGACGCCGGCCTGCACCTGCAGGAGATTCTCGAAAAAGCAGGCCCGGTGGCATTTGTTGAGGTCAGGCCGATGACGCTCGAAAATGTGTTCCTCCATCATACGGGACGGGCAATCCGTGAAGGATCACCGGAAGGCAGTTGGGCAGAAAAAGCGATGATGGCGGGATCAAGACGATGAGCGATCTCCGGGGTATCTACGCACTCTGGTACCGTGAGTTCAAGGTATTTTGCCGGGAACAGTCACGGCTGGTGGCATCGGTTGCAAGTCCCGTCCTGTGGCTTTTGATTATTGGTGGGGGGCTTGGTTCGGTCATCTCATTTAGCGGAATCAATTTCCTCAGTTTCCTCTTTCCCGGGATTCTTCTCCAGACGGCGCTTTTCTCTGCGGTGTTTTTCGGGGTCTATATCGTCTGGGATAAAAAGATCGATTTCTTAAAAGAAGTGCTGGTATCTCCCTTGTCACGGACATCGATATTCATCGGGAAAATTCTCGGGGGGTCCACGGATACCATCATCCAGATAGCAATACTGCTTATTTTCGGTTACCTGTTTTCCGTCTTCGGTATCCTTGAAAACATCACGTTTTCACCGGTTACCGTTGCTATCTCCATAGCATTCCTTCTGGTTATGACGGTCGGTCTGGTCAGTATCGGCCTTATTCTCGGTTCCCAGATGGCAAGCCCGGAAGGGTTCCAGCTGGTGAGCAGTTTTCTCGTGACCCCGCTGTTTTTCCTTTCCGGGGCCCTTTTCCCCATCAATAACCTTCCTTCCTGGCTTGTGCCTTTTGTTCTCTGCAACCCGGCCACCTATGCCGTTGACGGTCTCCGCGGGACGCTTGTGGGCATGCACCAGTTTGATATACGGCTTGATTTTTGTATTGTCTGCATCTTCGCCGTGGTGATGATCCTGGTCGGTACCTATTCATTCAAGCACATGCGGCTGTGAACATTATTTTTTAAAAGAAAACAGCGGGATGATCTCTCCTGCCATTTGATCGGTGATAAAGAAGACCAGCGTATCACCCGCTTCGAGCAGCATTCCCGGGTCCGGCTGGGTAAATCGCATCGTTCCCCGGCGGAACCCGAACTCCCGGATGCCGAACCGGTCCTTGAGTCCCAGTCCGCCGATGGTTTTTCCCTCGGCAAACGAGCCGGATTCTACTTGTACGGTATGGATATGGGTGGCTTTAAAGAGTGTCTCGAAGTTCTGGATTTTCTGCTGCTGGACCGGATCGGTACACTTGGTAAACATGGCAGCGCCCATGCGTTGAGCCCTTTTTATGATTCTTGCGACTTCTTCTTCCGGGATCTCGTAGCGTTTCAGGGCCCGGGTAAATATTTCGAGTGCCGATTCAAATTCTTCGGAAATGACCTCGTCTGCACCGAGATCAAGAAGGTGCTGGGCGTTTCTGACATGCCGCGTTCTTGCGAGGATATGGACCTGAGGTGAGAGATTTCGTGCCGCGTGAATGATGCGAGGAATCGCTTCCTCTTCAGAAACGACGACGACAAGGGTCCGTGCCCGTTTGATACCTGCATGGAGGAGTACCTCTTCCTGGACGGCATCCCCGAAGATAAAGTTGGGCCGGTAGGGAGAGCGTTCCTGCCGGATGATTTCCGGGTTGAGTTCGATGACCATGTACGGTATACCGGCAAGGGTCGCTGCCCGGGCCACACTTTTTCCGGTAATCCCGTACCCGGCGATGATAATGTGGTTGGTGAGTTCCACTTCCGGACCGCTGTCATCCTCGGGTTTCTCGCGTTTTATCCGTGTCGGGAAGAGCCGGTACAGAAGATCGACAACACTCGGTGACGCCCGGATAGCAAATGGCGCACATGCCATCGTTACAATGGCCCCGGCAAGGAAGATCTGGTAGATCTGATCCTGTATGACGCCGGCATCGCGGCCCGTCTCGATAAGGACAAAGGAGAATTCACCGATCTGGGCGAGCGCTAAGCCGGTATAGATGTATACTCGCGCCGGCATCCCGAGTATTGCCGCCGAGAAAGCGCCGGTAAAAACCTTGACGCAGAAAATAACCAGGATGATTAAAGCGACATAAACGAAATTGTCGAGGATGGTCCCGGTGTTTAAGAGCATCCCGATCGAGAGGAAAAAGATGGCGGCAAAGACGTCCCTGAAGGGAATGATGTGTCCTAATGCATCGATGTTGTAGTCAGACTCCCCGATGATAAGGCCGGCAATAAACGCTCCCATCGTAACGGAAAGCCCGGCCTCGTTTGTCAGCCAGGCAATAATGATACAGATGCCGGCGATGGTAAAGAGGAAGAGCTCGTGGCTCCGTTCCTTTGCAACCCGGAAAAGAAGCATGGGGATGATCCAGTACCCAAGGACGATAATAACAAGGAAGATCAGTGCGATTTTTGCAATCTCGTACGGTACGACGGAAAGATCGAAACCGGTGCTGCTCCCGGCAAGGAGCGGCACGAGGAGCATCATCGGGATAATGGCCAGGTCCTGGAAGATCAGGATACCCAGAAGCGTCCTTCCCTGGAACGTATCCACCTCTCCTTTTTCCTGGAGGATCTTCATTACTATGGCGGTACTTGAAAGAGAGACGATGAAGCCAAAGATTAAGGCCTCATTGAAGGGCATCTGGAATGCCAGGTTGATTGCCGTGATTATAAGGACGGTCGTGCAGATCTGGACGATACCGCCGATAATGACGGCACGCCACGAACGGAGGAACGACTGGAAGGAGAACTCAAGGCCGATGGTAAAAAGAAGGAGAATGATGCCGATCTCGCCGATGGTGCTGATAAGGGTCTGGTCCCTGATCAGTGCAAGCCCGAACGGCCCGGCGACCATACCGATAACGAGGAAACTGACAATGCTCGGAAGACCGAACCGGTGGCCGAAGTAGAGGAGGATTATCGACAGGATGATGACACATACGGCGGCAAGTAAAATGTCCATGGCAAAAGCACGCTCGGCAGCTATTTGTGAATAATTTACGGCGTTGCGAATGGTTATAGATTGCGTGGCCGGGCTGTATTTTAAAGAAGAGGATGATACGCTTTCAGTACACCCGCGTTTCTGGCCGCCATGGAGGCAGAGACCATATCAGTAATGTATCGGGGTAACTGAGCTCTTATCCTCATCCAGGAAAAGCCAGAAACTCGCCTGTCCAAATGAGGGCCTGCATGGATATTTTCGTTCGACGTAAAAGATGAGGATATACACCAGTTACGTGTACTATTTCACCCTGGTAATTTTTGTCAGTTATTTCCATTAGAGCATCCTTTATTTCCATTGGAGGATGCATAACCCGATAGTGAAAAGAAATCGCGAGGCAGGCCGACGGTATACAACCCCGGGAATTGTAAAGTTGTCGGCAGTTCTGCATTTTAACACTCCGAAGAAAAGTGGCAACCTCCCGACAACTTGACAGAACCATACCGTCAATGCATTAATAGTGAGGAACACACAAACTTTCACGTACAGAATACATATGGACCCACTTAGTCTCCTCCGTCAACACGAACATGAGCTGAAAACGCGGTTCGGTGTTGCAGCAATCGGCATTTTTGGCTCGTTTGTCCGGGGAGAGGAACAGGCAGACAGTGATGTGGACGTTCTTGTCTCATTCCGCAAAGGACAAGAGACATTTGACAACTATATGGATTGTAAGTTTTATCTTGAAGACCTCTTCGGCCGCAGGGTTGATCTTATCATGAAGGGTGCGATCAAAAAACGGTTGAAACCCTATATCCTGAGTGAGGTCGTATATGCATAGAACCGCACTCCAGTACCTTGATGACATTCTTGAATCAATCGGCAATATTGAAGAGGTCACTGATGGGATATCATGTGAAGATTTTTTAAAAGGATCGGCGGCGCAGGGATGCGGTAATCAGGAATTTTCAGGTTATTGGCAAAGCCATAAAGAAACTCCCGGATGACCTCAAGGAGCGGTATCCTGACACCGACTGGAAGAGGATCGCCGGGTTCCGTGACGTCCTAACCCACGTTTATTTTGGTATCAAAGATACTATCCTTTGGGACAATGCCAAGAGCAAATTGCCTGGTCTGAAAAAAGAGATCCGGCATATCATCAGGAGTGAAGAAGCGCTAAAATGAGTGAATCCGGCTTCGTTCAGAAAACGATCATTAGCAACCTTTCAATGATGATAATGGCATTCAGTTCAAAGTCCGCATGAGGTAAGCAACAACGCAATTGGAGATGGGCATTCATACATCATACTGTTGAGGTAGCAGTCCATAATTGATATCAAAAACTTATCAATTGATATCAAAATTAAATCAATTTATTTTGTAGTGGTGTAAGTGGACATTCGGGAATCCGGAAATATATCGTTCCACTCTGCTCATCACGCCAATTTTTTTGACCGTAATCCATGAATGTGACACACATAACACAGACCTACCATAAAGGTTCTCCATTAGTCTTATGCTTCGAGGAAAGTCATAGATCACCAGATGTCTGATAAAAAATATGAATCATTGAAGATTGAGAACATCGTTGCATCCGGTGTTATCGCCGATTCTATCGATCTCGTTGCGTTGTCAGAGAAGGTCAAGAACTGTGAACTCAATAAAAAACGGTTTCCCGGCGCAGTATATCGTATAGCAGATCCTAAGATGGCGTCCCTGATCTTTTCTTCGGGAAAGATTGTACTCACCGGAGGTCGTAGCATAAAGGCGGTTATGGATGGCCTTTCTGTCATCACTACATCGTTAAACGAGGCAGGTATTGAGACGCTCAAAGAGCCAAGGGTTGCGATCACCAATATGGTCTGTTCCTATGACCTCGGTAAATACATCAACCTCAACAAGGTGGTTGTCACCCTCAATGTGGAAAATATCGAGTACGAACCCGAACAGTTCCCCGGCCTTGTATACCGGATCAGAGATCCCAAGGTCGTTGTGTTAATCTTCTCGTCAGGAAAGCTTATTCTCACGGGTGGCAAGAACCTTGACGACATCAGGAAGGGGCTTGACCTTCTCGAACAGAAGCTCGAAAGCATCTCCTGAAAAAAAGAGCATTTTTTTCGTTGTCGTTTTTAATTGTCCTTGCACCGCGACTTTCATCCACCAGCGTATCTTCACTTTCACCCCGCTCAGTCCGTCCCTTTATCTCCATCAGCGGGTGATCCGGTAGTATGGAGAAAATTCCCGTCCGCAAATACCAGGTGGTCGAGGAAGCGGAAATCGACCTTGTCCTCCAGTGCAAAGACAGCCGTGAATTTTTTGAGCGCTACCTTACGGTATTCCCTGATACCAAAAAAGGTCTTGATAGTATCTCAAAGATCTGGAAACGTAAGAGCGAATTTGCAAAGAAACGGCCTCTGTCCATTCCTCCAAAAGAAGCCGGTGCACAATCCCCGCATGAGATTGCCGCTCTAATCGCCGCACAGACAAAGATCCTGGGTGAGATCTCTACACATATGAGGGAAAATCTCGCCGTAAGTCAGCATATCCTTGAGGAACTTACCCGGCAGAACCAGATCTTAACCGGACATGCCGTACAGGAACCGCCAAAAGAATCTTTGCCTCACGCCCCCGCGGTACTTCATCCCCTGCAGGAAATAGCGTCTAAGGTCCAGAGCCCGATACTTGTCGGTTCGTAAGTGCCGGTGCATCTGCGGTCAGGGACTCATCATTTCCCGTTTCGAAAAGACCCGAAGGGGGATCCCCTTATTTTTTTGCACCCGGTGCAACCATTTTGTCATTTCCGAGAGGGCAGTATGAGACCCGGGACAATTCTCGTTGCATCATCAGGCACGTTGCAAAAGCCCCTCCCGTGGAAGGGGCGTATTGATCGCACTTGGTTTCTTCGCAGAACTCTGCAAGCATATACCCACATGAAACGAGCGAGGCGTTAAAGCTGATGTGGTCCTGGCGGTCAATAGATGAGCCCTGCCGGTTACTTCTTTGCGGCAGGGGGAATCCGGTACATATCTTTTGGTAGGGTTATCTCGAAGCGTGCGCCTTTTCCCGGCTGACCGGTCTCAGTAATAGTTACACCCGTAATCGAAAGAATTTCTCTGGTAAGGAAGAGACCAAGTCCCGTGTTCTTTCCGAACCCCCGTTCGAAGATCTTCTCTTTTTCGTTTCCTGCAACCCCGTCACCATCGTCCTCGCAGATAATGACAGGTATATCACCGGCATTCTGCAGGGAAAACCGGAGGGTCGTAATTTTCCCGCCATGCCGCACCGCATTCTCCACCAGGTTATAAAAGACCTTGACGATGAGAGGATCCGCAAAAATTTCAGTACCCGGAGGAATATCATTTTTCGCCAACACCTTTCCGAGGGAGACCTGCGTTACCGCAGTGTCTACCAGGGTACGACAGTCATGCCAGACCGGGGCATGGACGCCGAGGTCCTCGTATTCTTTGGTAAAGGTGATCTGGCGTTCAATGGTGTTTGCAACCTGCTCTTCCTTGCCGATAAACTCTGACATCTTTGCAGCATCAGCGGTGTATTCTTTTGAGATCTCCAGGTATCCTTTTAATGCGAGGAGCTGGTTCCTGATGTCATGCCGGGTGATGCCCGACAGGATATTGAGCTTCTTGTTTGCCTGCCGTATTGCTGTCTCTTCCTTCCTGCGTTCAGTGATGTCGCTTACTATGGTCGATGCCCCGGTTATGATCCCCTCATCGTTCTTTATCGGGGAGACTATCAGGGACACGTCGATAACCCGCCCGTCTTTTGTCATGCGTTTCGTTTCAAAATAGCGGATCGTCTCCCCGGCCCGGATTCTCGCCAGGATCATGGGGATTTCGTCACGTTCTCCCGGTGGTACCAAAATTGAGATCGGTTTACCTATGGCTTCGCTGGCCGTATAGCCATAGATCTTTTCGGCGCTGGCATTCCACGAGGTGATGATACCCTCCAGGGTCTTTCCGACAATAGCATTCTCTGATGAAGTGACTATGGCCGCAAGGTGGTGGAGTCTCTCATCAGTCTGTTTGCGCACCGTGATATCCTCAAATACCGCAACGAAATACTCTTTCTCCGGGCAAAAGACAGAGATTTTCAGCCATATCTTCAACGGTTTAAAATCGATCTCAAACGTTTCTGGTATTCCGGTGGATGCCACGCGGCCATATATATCAAAGAGCTCAGGTGTCTGTTCACGGATATCCGGTAGTACCTCCAGAACCCTTTTTCCGGTAATATTTTCGAGGCCGGTGATTCTCGCAAAGGCCGCATTTACATTCAGGTATATCCAGTCAGCAGGTCGGCCCTTCTTATCATAGATCATCCGGCAGTAGGCAAATCCCTCAAGCATCTGTTCGAACAGGATCCGGTATTTCTTCTCGCTTTCCCGCAGTGCATCCTCTGCCCGATTGCGATCAGTCACATCATGGATGATCGAATGGAGAAATTGTTTGCCCCCGATCTTGATGGGAGCACTGAAGACCTCGACCGTGCGGATCTCCCCGCTCTTTTTCCGGTGCCGGAACGTGAAAAGTTCACCCTGGTTTTTCAGAGCATCTGACATGTCACTTTTGATGATCGACGGTTCAGTAATATTGATATCCATGATCAGCAGCCGGGAAAATTCTTCGTGGCTGTACCCATAGTAACGGCTTGCAGCGGCATTTGCATCGACGATGCTACCGGTCTCCGGATTGATAACGAGCATAACTGCATAGCTGAGCTCAAACATGTCGCGGTATCGCTTCTCGCTTTCAAGCAATGCACTCTCTGTCTGTTTTCGTGCAGTTATGTCCCTGATGTTGCACTGGATAATCCTCTTTTCACCTACGAGGTAGACATTGCTGATGAATTCCACGTGCATCTCTTTTTCCTGTTTTGTTTGAAGGGGCAGATCCTCATACCTGATATAGCCTTCAGTTTTCAGCTTCAGAAACGCGTCCTGTGAAAGGGATTTGTCTTTAAGAAAACCGAGCTCCCAGAGGTGCTTACCTATAAAATACTCAAGCGGGTATCCCAGCATATCGAGAATGAACTTATTGGCGTCAATAACTTCTCCGGTATCACCGTCAAGGATCAGGATAGCATCCTGTGCGGTCTGGAACAGCCGCCGGTACTGGAGTTCCGATTTTTTCAGGTCGTTTTCAGCAGTTATTCGTTGTTCTTCATGGTCAATGGTCTGCAGAGCAAATGAGATATCCCCGGATTGTTCCTCAAGAAGCCGGATGATCTGGTCGTTAAAAAATCCCGGTTTAGCAGCATAGAAGGTAATAACACCAGCGTTCCGGGAATCAAGTGCGAAGGGGAATGCAGCAAGTGAACGAAATCCTTGTTCGAGTGCACTTTTGCGCCAGGGTGCCATTAACGGATCGTGTTCAACGTCGTTTGAGATCACAAAGGTTCCCGTGCGGAATGCAGTTCCGGTTGGACCCTGCCCACGGGGAGTATTGTCTGTCGATATTAAGATTTTATCAAGGTAGCTGTCAACGTGACCCGCTATGGCCGTCGGTTCTATGAGATGGTTTTCTGTGTTGACGATGCCTGCCCAAGCCATCTTAAAACCGCCGGTATCTACGACAATCCGGCAAATCTCATTCAGCAGTTCCTTTTTATCATGAATATGAACGATTGCCTTGTTGGTGGCGGAAAGCACGGTGTAGAGCCGGTTGAGGGTGGTAACCTGCGCTTCATCACGCCGGTGATTGACTGCCGTCCGGATCTTGAGCATAAGTTCGGCAAACTGGCTCTTTGGCTCGCCGCCTTTTTGGAGATAATAATCGGCGCCATTTTCAAAGGCTTGGATAGCGATTTCTTCCCTGCCCCTGCCGGTAAACAATATGAATGGAATGGTTTTATTCGTCGCCCTGACCTGTTTTAACAGTTCGATGCCATCCATCTCCGGCATCTGGTAATCAGAAACGATAGCCTCGGTGCCATTGGATTTCAAAAGGGTAAGCGCAGCAGACGCAGATGATGCGGTGGTCACCGAAAATTCTTTTGTCTGCTCAAGGAACAGTTTGCAGATGTCGAGGAGGTTGCCCTCATCATCTACATAGAGCACTGAGATCATACACCATCAACTCTCGGAGAGGTATGAAACCTATATTTACGCCTCCCTTTATTAACGTTGATATAATGCGGTTCTTATGCGTTCTTTTAAACAGTCAACAGGTCACGACGACTTCCAGTTCCGACAACACACAAAAAGATGATACTACAGCCTCAATATCGGAAAAGAAAGGGGTTTTACCGGAGTTTGCGGTTGCCACTCTGTTTCTGAAGAGCCATGAATTGCTCATTCCGTGGACATTCGTGCGGATTGACCCCGTCCGTTAAAGGCCATTTGCCTTCCCTCGGGTTGAACCGGGCCGGGCATGACCATTCGCCTGACTTCGCAGTGTTAGGTCCCTGGGCCGTCCTGGTTTTGATGTATTCACA
>Ga0326727_10010567_pt1 | contig 21943 bp, 21 predicted proteins | sample MB2enrmetagenome_FD_207643 | JGI IMG/M metagenome (GOLD analysis project Ga0326727, IMG submission 207643) | Lab enriched peat soil microbial communities from McLean, Ithaca, NY, United States - MB29MY | ecosystem: Environmental > Terrestrial > Soil > Wetlands > Peat | place: USA: New York...
TGCTGGGACGACGTGGAGCCCGGGCCCGAGGCTCGTTTCGCCCGGTATTTTGCGGGCCGCGAGGGGCGCGCGAGGCGCGCAGAAACGGGAATGCACCCATGTAGGCCGCGGCAATGTAGTCCACGTAGGTTATGCTTCAGCACAACACCTGCCGCGGCGGCATGTCACGTCATGCTAAAGCACAACCTACGCGGTTCGCCTCAGGGGTCCTCCGCATCGCCGGTGAGCGTCTCGCCCGGGCGGAGCGGGTTGAAGCGGATGCAGTAAAAGAGGCCCACAGCCGCCATGAACAGGCTCCACCAGATGTCGGCGTGCAGGTCCCACAGGGCGACGCGCTGCTCTACCGGCGGCGGCTGGATCGCCCCGTAGGTCCCCGAGGCGGCAATCAACACGCCGTAGATCAAGAGCAATACGCCGATGAAGAACCAGATCGGTACTTGATGTTCGTCGTGCATGGCGGGCACGTTTCCTGTTTCAAGAGGGCCTCGCGGAATTCTACCAGAAGATCACGTTGACGGCCACCAGGACGGCGGTTAGCAGGGCGGCCCAGAGCATGGGACGCTGGTACCAGGGGCAGGGGCCCTCGTCGGGTAGCGGCGTCAGGCCCATCACCAGGTTGCGCAGCTCCGCCTCCGGCTTCGGCTTGGTGCATAGGCTCACGCCGATGGTCACCGCCAGCGAGAGCAGGAGCGTCCAGAAGGCCGAGTACATGTTCACGGCCATCGGCTTGGCCTTCTCGGAGCGGGCGATGTACTTGGTGTGGGCCGGGTTGAACTCGGCCGGGGCGAAGTAATGCGTGACGTCCTCGGCGTGGACCTCGACGCCCGGCAGGAGCACCACCGGCACGCCGTCCACGCCGAACTTGTCGTTTTCTTTGCTGTCCGACAGGACGACCTCGGGGGCCAGGACCCGCAGCGGCGCGGAGTGGCCGGACTGCCCGACGGCGGCCGGCAGCAGGACCTCGGCGGAGCCGACGACCGTCTCGCCGCGGTGGAGCGGCTCCCGGCCGGCCTGCGGGATGGGGACGTTGGTCGTGCGCACGTCGCCCGACCGGACCGTGACCCGCAGGATCTTCTCGGATTGGCCGTCGCCGGTCTTTTCCACCTGGACCACCGCACCCGTGCCCAGCACGATGTTGGGCTGGGGGCGGAAGCCGTCGGGGAACGTGTGCACGTAGCACCACATGCCGATGGAAAAGAGCATGGCCACGAGGAAGCCCCAGAAGCCGCCGGCCGGGCTCGCCCGCTTCCAGAGCATGCCCACGATCACTACGCCGAACAGCGGCACGATGAAGAAGAAGATCAGCACCTGCAGGAATTCGAGGATGTTCGAGAAATAGAAGAGGGAATAGGCCGTGCCGATGGACAAGAGCACGCCGAGAATCGAGCACCAGCGGCCGACGCTCAGGTAGTGGCGGTCGCCGGCGTTTCGCACGAGGAAGGGCCGGTAGACGTCGTAGGTCCAGACGGTGGCGAACGCGCTGACGTTGCCGGCCATGCCCGACATGAACCCGGCGATCATCGCCGTCACGCCCAGGCCCAACAGTCCCGGCCCGAGGAACTTGCCCATCAACAGCGGCAGCACGTCGTTGTAAGTGTGCTGGGTGATGTTGGCGGCGGCGTCGGTCTCGGACACCAGCACCAGCGGGGCGCCGGACTTGGTCGTCAGCACGGCCAGGCCCAAGAGGCCGGGGATGGTCACGATCAGCGGGACCAGCATCTTGATCGCGCCGCCGATGAGCGTGCCGTTCTGGGCCGCGCGGAGGTTCTTGGCCACGATCACCCGCTGCACCTGCAGGAAATCGGTGCACCAGTAGGCGAGGCTGACGGCCCCCATGCCGAAGGCCATCCCGAACCAGTCGATGCCCATCGGGTTGGTGTCGAACGAGCCGAGATTGTGCCACAGGCAGGTGAAGTCGGCGTTGTGGACGCTGGGGTGGATGACCTTCACGTTCTCCTGGATGGCGGCCATCATCCGCCCCCAGCCCTTGACGTAGATCAGGCCGAGGATCGGGATCAAGAGCGAGCCGAACCAGATGAGGAAGAACTGCAAGACCTCGTTGAACACCGCGGAGATCAGCCCGCCCAGGGTCACGTAGATCGCGACCGTCAGCGAGGCGACCCAGATGCTCCCGTGCACGGGCCAATCCAACAGCAAGTGCAGGATTTTAGCCATGGCGAACATGCTGGCCCCGCTGACCAGCACCATCAGCAAGGCGAACGACACGCCGGCCAGGGCGCGGCTCCCTTCGCCGTAACGGAGTTGCAGGTAGCCGGGCACCGAATGCGTCCGGCAGATGTAGTAGAACGGCATCATCACGATCGCCAGGAACAGGATCGGGGCGGTCCCGCCGATCAAGTAGGCGTGGGCCCCGAGCATCCCGTACTGGTAGGACATGGCCGACCAGCCCATCGTCTCCAGCGAGCTCAGGTTGGCCGAGATGAAGCTCAGCCCGGCAATCCAGGCGGTCATCTTGCGGCCGGCCAGGAAGAAGTCCTCGCCCGTGCTCGCGTAACGCTTCAGGTAGAAGCCGATCGCCAGCACCACGAGGAAGTAGATCCCGATGATGACGTAGTCCAGCGGTCCGATGGAGATCAAGCCTCCGGACGTTCCGGCGGCGGCCGCCAACAGCGGGCAGGGGAAGTTCATGCGGGCTCCTCCGCGGCAAGCGGGTCGGACGAAACAAAACGGCGATTGTCGGCGGCGCGGGCCGGATTGTCAATCCATCCGATACGGGCGTACAGTATGCACACCACCCGCGAACCTTTGCAGCGATGGCGCGAAAGCCGGGAAAACAGCGGGGAAAACACCCCGCGAAGTTTCCGCGTAGCGCTTTCCACCGTCCGCGAAGCCGGGGGGAGGGGGTCAACGGAGTAACACTTTCGGTAACAGTACGGAACCGCGTGGCCGTGGTGGTGGCCATTGCAACGCCCGCCGAGCGCCCGGGCAGGCCCCCCACGGTGTCGGCACCGGCCCCGGTACTAGCGGTTTCGCGTTTTTCGCGGCGCGGGGGCGTGTGAAGCGCTGGGGCGGGTAAGCGGCGTGTCCAATAATTACTTCGTAATTTGGCGCAAGTCCTTGCCAGAGCGAGGCTATTTGCGCTTGGCGAAGTCTGGGACCTGTTTTTGGACAGCCGCTAAGGGCGCAACGGCTGACCCGGTGGTCGAGATACTAACCATTCAGGCGAATGGTTGCGTGGCGAGGCACCATGCTATCTCGCCAAGCCGCCGGCCAGCGGCCGGACGAGGCGGACAACCCTCGCCAACCTCCCTACCTGGCAAGTTCTGCGGGGCAAGCCGGGGAGGCCCCCCGCCCGCGATGGGACCCGGCGGCCGATTAGCGTCCCTCCGGGGTTTTCGGCTGTGCGCCAAGGCTACCACGGCCCAACTCCGGTTGGCTTGTGGGCGAGCCCCGTGCAACCATCGCCCCCAACGCGGCCGTGGCAAGTGCCGGTGTGAGGCAGGCGGTGGGGCTTGGCAGGCGGTGGGGCGGGTGCGAAACTGGTGGCGGTTGCGATGGCCGCTCGGGCTGGCGGGCTGACCGAATATGGGGCTCTGCGAATGGTGGAATTCGGGCCGGTAGCTGCTGCCTCCCCGAGTGCCGATGGTTGGCTAATTCTGCTGGCTTTCGTCATCGGGCTTCTAATACTAAGCCGGGTTTCCGTGGGGCTCAAGCGCGCTTCTGACGCTCGGTTCCTGTCTAACCTAAAGGGGAGGCACGAGGAGGAGCGCCGGCAGCAAGAGGAGGAGCGACGGCTTGAGGCGGAGCGGCACCGCGCGGAATGGGAGGAGCGGGAGCGGCAGCGGAAGGCTGAATGGGACAAGTACGCCCGGGAAAGGTGGGTTGAGTATCACCGCTGCATGAGGATTGATGAAGTCGATGAAATGGACGGCCGGCAATTTGAGAGATTCCTCAAGACCCTTTTTGAGCGGCTGGGCTACAAGCATGTCAGGGAAACCTCAGCAAGCGGCGACCAGGGCGGGGACCTGGTTGGTGTTTCGCCCGATAACAAGCTGACGGTGGTACAGGCGAAGCGATGGAAGGGAGCGGTAGGGAACAGCGCCATCCAAGAGGTCCTCGGTGCAATGCTCTCCTACGGGGCGGAAATCGCGTTTGTCGTAACCAGTTCCGTCTTTACGCCGGCGGCAAAGGCCCTTGCGAGCCTGGATGCTCGTATCCGTCTTGTGGACCGCGCGGAATTAGCGGAAATGCTCCGGCAGGCGTTCCCGCGGGAGGTGCCGGAGTTTGATTTGGACAAGTACAATCAGTTTGTGAAAGGCTGGTGCCCGTACCAGCCCAAGACGGCCGCAGCGCCGAAGGCGGCAAAGAGAACGAGATACCACGGCGGCCGAAGGGGCGGGCACCGCCGGCGGCGGCGGTGGTAGTTGTTTCCAGAGAATAAGGCGACGACCTCTTTTGCGAAAGGTGCGAAGCATGACCACTGAGGAGCGGTTGGCGCGACTGGAGCGGAGGAACCGGCGGCTGACGCTGGGCTTGATCTTGACGGCCATTGCCGCCGGAATGGTTGCCGCCGCCGGCGCGGGGCACGCCGGGGCGGTGCCCGATGAGGTGAAAGCCCGGGCTTTCCGTGTTGTGGACGAGAACGGCAAGGCGCGGGCCGGGATGGCGTTAGTGCAGGACTGCCCGGTCCTTGCTCTATTGGACGAGAACGAGAAACTGCGGGCCGCGCTGATGGTGGACAAGAACGGCCCGGGGCTTCGCCTGTTCGACGAGAACAACAAGGAGCGGGCCAGGCTGCAACTGGACAAGGGCGATCCGATGCTTACCCTGTCGGACGAGAATGGCAAGGACCGCGCCAGGTTGGCCGTTATCAAACTCGGTGGGGGCCTCGTCGTATTGGACGAGAACGGTCGAATCTTGCGGCAGGTGGTGGCCCCGACGCTGGGAAACTGAAAGGCGAGATCATGGGCACGGTTCCACGTTCATGCCGGGGACAGTGACAGCGGCAACGTCGAACATCGGGACGGCCGACGGCGATAGCTACGCCCCGGCCAAGCGTCCGGGTGGGTGTCCGCGGGAAGCCCAATCGCCTACGGGCACCCGCCCGGCGGCCCGTAGAAAGGATTGGGAATCGTGGGGAAGCAGTCACCGCTCGACGCTGCCCACCGCGCCGCCCTTACCCTAACGGCGGAACTCCTTGTCTTGCGGCAGTTGTCTGAGCCCGGATTTCCCTTGCGGTTGCCGGTAGGTCCGGTGACGGTCGAAGAGTTCCAGCCGGTGGTCGATCGTGTCACGGAATGGCTTGGCAAGTTTGAGGGCCTGTACCGGGAGGGAAGAAAGCAACTGGTGGCCGCACGGGCAAGGCTTCCGTACCGTCCCCGGCCGACCGCCCTGGGCGAGACAGGCGTATTCTTTCACGACATTGTTCCGAAAGTTGCGAAGCGGGCCTTGTTCGTTGCGCGGTGGTGCAAGATCACCGCAGACGATCTGCCGTTGTACCAAGGGCGGATTGTGGATTGCATTCCGGAGATGGGGGCGCTTGAGGGACTGTCCGCGGACTTGCAGGGGGAATACGGCGACGCAAGTGGGGTGTTAGAGCGGAAGAAAAGGCCCCCGGTGGCCCCGCCCGATGGCCCGGGGCGCGTGGGCGAATTTCACTGGCGGGGCGTGACCGTGAAAATGGAGCCCCAGCCTTGGCACCTGGTCAAGTTCCTTTGGGGCTGCAAGGACCACCGGGCAGAGATTCACGCGGCGGCTGATGGGGCGTGGGCCACCCCTGATGTTTCGGACACCGCGATAGCCGCGGCAGCCAGCCGCGCTAGCACGGCGTTTACCGAAGCTCGTTTAGCGATTTCGGTATCGGTTAAGAACGGCACGGTTGCCCTTCTTGGCGTCGATTGATTGCTTACCGATTTCTTACGGGTAACGGTAAGGGTTTCGTAAGAAACGCATGGTAGTCTGGCTGTTGTTCTAAGTGAACAGGAGCCAGATATGCCCTCTTCCCCAACACCCGTCGAGATTCCGCGGCCGGAAAAAGTCCGGCAACGGCTGGCCGAATGTCTCCAAGAGGCCCGCCTGTTGCGTAGCTTGCTGCGGGTATCCAACCAGGCCGAACAATCGCGGCAACGCAACAGCGAATCCGCGGAGGAAAGGGGGCACCAGCCATGAGACCCCGCCCCCCTGTCTCCGACCCACGGGCCGCCCTTGGTTCAATTCGTCGTGACGAAGTTGTACCGCTCCCCGAATTCGGCCGCCGGCTGAACATGGCAAGCCGAGCGCTGGCCGACGCCCAACGGCACGGGCTGCGGACCATCCTTTTCGGCCGCAACAAATACGTTCTTGGCAGCGATGCCCTCGACTGGTTCAAGCGGCTGGGGGAGCAACAGGCCGACCAGGCCGCCGGCCCCGCAGCGGGCAACGGATCGCAGGAGGCCGTGAAATGAGGCGGTGGGCGGGTGGCACGGTGCCGGGAAAGGCTTTCCATCTTTTCCCCAGGGGTTCGACTCCCCTCCCGTCCAATCCCAAGAAAGGCAAACGCCCGGCATGGGCCGGGCGCTGTGCCGAGAAAGACTTTCCATCTCCAGAAAGTGTACCACAATGAACGGGGGTATTCAAGCAGTGGGCGCGAACGTCCCCGAGCTGGCCGCCGCAGCCCAAGCGGCGCGGCCATCGGCCGAGCAGGACGCCGGCCAGGCCGCCGGCAACGGGGCGGCGGTGGGCCCGCCGATGCCTGACGTTGCCGTTGCCTCCGACCTGGAAGCCTTGACCCTCAGCTATCGGGCGGGCGGGGTTTCCCTGGTTCCATGTTCGGCCAAGACGAAGCAACCGGACCCCGAGCTATTGCCCCGTGACGAAGACGGCAAGGCGACCTGGAAGCCCTACCAAACGGAGCCGGCGACGGAGCAGACAATCCGCGGCTGGTTTGCCCGCGGCTGCAAGAGCGCGGCGGGCATCGGCGGCAAAGTTTCCGGCGGGCTGTTGGTAATCGACTTTGACGAAGCCCGGTTCTATTCGGCGTGGCGGGAGCTTGTCGGTTCTCTGGCCCATGCGCTCCCCGTGCAACGTACAGGCCGGGCGGGCGGCGGTTTTCAAGTATGGTTGCGTTGCCCCGAGCCCGGCCGCAATGACAAGCTGGCGTGGCTGCCCGACGAAACGGAGGAATCGGGCCGGCGAATCGCAATCGAGACACGGGGCGAAGGCGGTTATGCCGTCATGCCCGGCAGCCTACACCCGAGCGGCCGGCGGTATGAAGCCCTGGCCGGCGACTTCGCCAACATCCCCACGGTGCCCCAAGCCCAAGCCGATGCCCTCTTGGCGGCGGCCCGCAAGTTGGACGAAGCCCCGTTGACCCGGCAGCAAATGGAAGCCCGGGAGAAGGCCGCTAGGACGTGTAACAAGCATCGGGCAGCATCAGACGGCGAGACAAGCGTTATCGACACCTACAACGCCAGCATGACGATTGACGCGGCCCTGGAAGCCTACGGGTACACGAAACGCGGCCCCCGCTATGTTCGCCCCGGCGGCAAGACGGCGAGCGTTGTTGTTGACGGCGGCCGGAGCTTCCACCATTCCGCAAACGATGTTCTTTCGGATGGTTACTGGCATCGGCCGTTTGACGTGTTCTGCCAGTTTGCCCACGGGGGCGACTGCCGGGCGGCCGTCAAGGCGGCGGCGGAACTGTTGGGGCTTGACCGGCGGAGCAACGGCGAGCCGGCCGGAGGTCCTACGGGCGGCGGCGGCGAAGGCGACCGAAGACAGGGCGGCTGGAAGCCCGTGGAGTTCCGCCGCATAACGTGTGCGGAGTTGGACGCGGCCGACTACGCCCTGGAATACCTTATCGACGGTGCCCTGGTGGCCGGGCAACCGTGCATCTTGGCGGGCGGCAAGAAGACCCTGAAAACGAGTCTGCTTATCGACCTTGGAATCTCGCTTGCCGTGGGCGGCTGTTTCCTTGGCCGGCTGAAGGTGAACCGGGCTTGCCGGGTAGGCATTATGACGGGCGAGAGCGGTCTTGCTACACTGCAAGAGACAAGCCGACGAATTGCGGCGGCGGCCGGGTTCCGGCTGGCCGACATTGGCGGGCTGGTCTTCAGTGAAGACCTACCACAATTCGGAAGCGTGGCCCACCAGGAAGCCTTGCGGCGCTTCATTACCGACGATGAGCTGGAGGTCCTGGCCGTTGACCCCGCGTATATGTGCCTCCCCGACGTTGACGCGGCGAACCTCTTCCAGGTGGGCGAGCGGCTGCGGGGCGTTTCCAGGGTGTGCCAAGACACTGGGGCTTTGCTCTTGCTGGCGCATCACACGAAGAAGACGAAGACCGACCCGTTTAGCGCGCCCGAGTTGGAAGACATAGCGTGGGCGGGCTTCCAAGAGTTTTGCCGGCAATGGCTGCTAGTCGGCCGGCGGGAACCGTATCAGCCCGGGACCGGGGTACATTCGCTGTGGCTGTCTGCGGGTGGGTCGGCCGGGCATAGCGGATTGTGGGCCGTCGATGTTGCGGAGGGCACCCGGGAGACACCCGGCGGCCGGTTCTGGCAAGTCAACGTCATGCGGGGCGACGAAGCCCGGCAACAGGTGGCCGACCGCAAGCAGCAAGCCCAGCGGGAGAAGGCGGCCGAAACCCTGGAAGCCGACCGGCGGGAAATCGTGGGCATCGTCGCCAAGGCCAAGACGCCCCCGACCAAGACGGCGCTGCGCGACCACCAGGTGAGTTTCGGGCACGGGCGATTTGAGCGGGCTTTCGCCAGTCTCACCAATGACGGGACGTTGCAACTGGCCGACGTGACCAAGGGTAACAACCGCGACTATCACGGGTGGAAGCTACGGGAGGCGACGGAGGAAACCTAACAGGCATTTTCGCATCCGCCCGCATCCGCCGGGCGGGTGCGATAGGCGGGCAGGCCGTTGCAATCGCATCGGACCCGCCCACACACCCTTATAGGGTGTGGGCGGGCGGGCTGATGCGAAACGGGAGGCGGGTATGGGAAGGCGAGCAACAGGCAAGAGCGAAACGGGCGGATGCGACTGGCCGCCGGCTGCCCTGTCCCTACCCTCCCTGGAGGCCCTGGAAGCCCTTAGCCTGCCCGGCGGCGGCCCGGTGGTGCAAAGCCGTTTGTCCCCCGCGGTGCCCGACGATTCGCGGGAAGGCCGGTTGCGGCGGTTGCTGGCCCCGCCCGGGCGAGCAGGGGCGGACTAACAATCCCCGGCCCGATGCGGTTTCCTCCGGGGCTTCCGGCCACCGGGCGGAAAAGTGTTACCGGAACTGTTGACAACGGGGCGGCAAAAGACGATACTACCCCTGTCGGCCAATCATCGACGGCCGGCAAGGGCTGACTACCCTACGCGAGAATCTGAGATGGTTTCCCACCAGGCTACAAGCCCGGTTATCCGTGCCCGCGTTCAAGCGATGATCCGCCGTAGGGCGGGGAGCAAGGCCGGGCGGCAACCTCGCGTTGCTAGTCAACGGGTAGCCGGGCTTGTGGTCTTTCTTGGGAGCAAGCCCCATGAGTGAGCGCGTCAAGGTTTCGGTGGTCGAGTTCTCTGACCGGCGGTTCTACCAAGGCCAGTGGCGTGACCCGTTGACCGGCCGGAAGCAAACCAAGTCCCTTGGGGTCGAGCGGCCCGCCCCGGAAGCGACCCGCAAGGCAGCGGAGGCGGCCCGCAAGGCAGCGGTGGGCGCGGCGGCCGTCTTGCAAGACGAGTTGAACACCGGGCGGTACTGCCCGGCAAGCAAACTGGCGTGGTCAGACTTTCTCGACCGCTACACCCGTGAAAAGCTGGACACCCTCGCCCCCGCAACCAAGGAAACGGCCCTGACCAGCCTTGACCACTTGGCCCGATTGTGCCATCCCGACAAGCTGGCCAAGGTCGATGGGGCCCTACTGAGCAAGTTTGCCGCGGAGTTGCGGAAGCCCCAAGAGGTTATCGAGGGCGACAAGAAGATCCTCAAACCCGGGATGAAGGAAACCACCCTCGCCAAGACGTTGCGGCACGTCAAGGCGGGGCTGCGGTGGGCGGAGCGCACGGGACTGATGAGCAAGGCCCCCAACATCGAAATGCCCAAGGGGCAACAAGGGCAATCTCTGGCACGTTCCCGGCCGGTCACAACGGAGGAATACGAGCGGCTGTTGCTGACGGTCCCCAAGGCCCGGCCCCTCGACGCGGCAGGGTGGCAGCGGTTCATTACCCTGGTGTGGCTTTCCGGTTTGCGGCTGGGGGAAGCCGTGGCCGTGTCTTGGGACCAGGACGCCCCATTCTGTGTTGACCTTGGCCGCCGGGTGTTTCGCATTTTCGGGGAGTCCCAGAAATCGGGGAAAGATGAGCTAGTCCCCCTGGTCCCTGACCTTGCGGCGTGGCTTGAACTGACCCCGGAAGCCGAGCGGCACGGCCCGGTTGTCCGGCTGATTGACCTTCGGACGCGGCAACCTATCGGACAGCAACAGGTAGGGCAGGTTGTGAGCAGGATCGGCCGGCGGGCCGGCGTGGTGACAAACAAGGCCGATGGCAAGTATGCCGGGTGCCATGACCTACGGCGGGGCTTTGGAACCCGGTGGGCCCGCAAGGTCATGCCCGCGGTTCTGCGGCGGCTGATGCGTCATGCGAGCATCAGCACCACCATGAGCTACTACGTTGACCTTGACGCGGCCGACGTGGCGCGGGAGTTGCAAGCCCAGTTTGGGGTCAAGGCGGCCGAAAGCGCGGCCCCGAGTAACACTCTTGGTAACAGTGGGCTGGTTTTGACCGAAGGGGCCGGAATCATCGAAACCCGCAACCCTTTGACAATAGAAGGTTAGGACAAGAGGCCCCGAGTTACTTCGGGCAGCGCCGGCCGGATTGTCAATCCCCTAGCCACCGGCCTGCCCCGCAGGGTATAATCCCGGAACCTTCTGCAGAAAGCAGCGCCATGCCGAAACTCACCGTGGACGTTGACCACGCCCTGGGCCGGGACGAAGCCACCCGCCGCTTGAAGGACGAGATCGACAAGGCCATCGCGCGGGGCGAACTCCCGGTGGCCGACCTGGCCCAGCAATGGCAAGACGACACCCTCACCTTCGGCTTCCAAGCCATGGGGGTGAAAATCGCGGGAACCCTCACGGTCGAGGACGCGCGGGTCGTCGTGGAGGCCGAGCTGCCCTGGAGTGCCATGATGCTCAAGGCGGTGATCAAAGAGCAGGTTTGCCAGGAGCTGGAGCAGGTGCTGGCCTAGGCGCGGCGCCCGGGGCTCACCTGGCAAGAGGGCGAACAAATCCGAAATCCCAAGCACCAGATGCCAAGCAATCTCGAATTACCAAAGCCCCAATGACAGAAACCTCGCGGTCCGACCCGCGGTCGCGGGTCTTCCGGGTTTTCGACTTTCGGACTTCGTGCTTTGAATTTGTTTGAGATTTGGTGCTTCGGGTTTCGAATTTCTGCCGCCGGTAGTCTCCTGCGCCCGTTCGACCTATCCGTGTGCGCGTTGCGCAGTGTCCGCCGGCAGCGGACAGTAGTCGAACCACTCGCGGTCTTGACGGGCGATCCAGGCGGCGGCCAGCGGCGGGCCCCAGTCGCCGGCCTCGTAGAAGGCCAGCGGCGGCTCGCCCCCCTCGGCCCACGCCGCCTCGATCGGGTCGATCAGCGTCCAGGCCAGCTCCACCTCGTCGGCCCGGGTGAACAAGCTGGCGTCGCCGTGGATCACGTCCAGCAGCAGCCGCTGGTAGGCCTCCGGCATCGGCCCGCGAAACTGCTCCAAGTACTGGAAACTCAGGTCGGTCTGGCGGAGCTTCATGCCGGCGTCGGGTACCTTGGTGTAGAAGTGCAGTTGGATGCCTTCGGCCGGCTGGACCTGGATCACCAGGCGGTTCGATTCCACCGCGTCGCGCGGACCGCCCGCAAACAACATGTGCGGCGGCTGGCGGAACTGAATGACGATCTGCGTGGTCTGGCAGGGCATGGCCTTGCCGCTGCGCAAGAGGAAGGGCACTCCCTGCCAGCGCCAGTTGTCCACCAGGAACCGCACGGCGGCGAACGTGGCGGTGCGGCTGTCCGGCGGCACGCCCGGCTCGTCGCGGTACTTGCGGTACTGGCCGCGGAGCGTGCTCTGGATCACGTGCTGGCGGGTCATCGGCCGGATGGCCCGCAGCACCTTGACCTTCTCGTCGCGGATCGCGTCGGCCTCGTAGGCGCAAGGCGACTCCATGGCCGTGAGCGTCAAGAGCTGCAGGAGGTGGTTCTGGAACATGTCCCGCAGGACGCCGACCTCGTCGTAGTAGGCCGCGCGGTGCCCGATGGTCAGCTCCTCGGCCACGGTGATCTGCACATGGTCGATGAAGTTGCGGTTCCAGACGGGCTCGAAGATGCTGTTGGCGAACCGCAGTACCAGCAGGTTCTGCACCGTCTCCTTGCCGAGGTAGTGGTCGATGCGATAGACTTGGCTCTCGGCGAAAACGCGGTGCACGGCCTGGTTCAAGGCCCGCGCGCTGGCCAGGTCGGTGCCGACGGGCTTTTCCAGCACGATGCGGCGGGGCAGGGGGCTGGCGTCCGCCAGGTGCGCCGTGCCAAGTTGGGTAATCGCGGGCTCGAAGAACTCCGGGGCGGTGGCCAGGTAGTAGACCCGCCCGGCCGGCTCCGGCCCCTCGATCTCGCCGAGGAACTTCCCCAGCGCCTGGAAGTCCTCGCCACGGCCGATGTCCCCCGCATGGTAGAAAATCGACGGGGCCAGGCCGGCCCAGACCACCGGGTCGAACGTGTCGCCCAGCGCGGCGGCCGTGGCTTCGGCCAACCGCGCGCGCCACGCCTCGTGGCTGAAAGGAGTCCGCGAAAAACCGACGATCCGCGTCGGCTGTGGCAGCCGCTTTTTCCGCGCCACCTCGTAGAGGGCCGGGATCAGCTTGCGGCTGGTCAGGTCGCCGGAAGCCCCGAAAATGACGATCGTCCAGGACATGCTGCCCTCCTGCGACAGGGGCGAAACCGCAAGCGGCGGGCGCGTGGGTGCGAAGCCGCAAGCAGCTCTAATCCCCAATCCCCAATCCCTTCTCGTCAGAACCACGCGGCGGTGAAGCCGCCGTCCACGTTGACGTGCGTTCCGGTGATGAAGCTGCCGGCCTTGCGCGAGACCAGCAGCAACAGCGCGCCGACCAGCTCCTCCGGCTCGCCGAAGCGTCGCATGGGCGTGCCGCGCATGATGTTGTCGATCCGCTCGGCGTCCAGCAGTTTGCGGTTCTGCTCGGCGGGGAAGAAACCGGGGCAGATCACGTTCACCCGCACCCCCTTGGCGCCGAAGTCGTGGGCGATGTTGCGGGAGAGGTTCAGCACGCCCGCCTTGGAGGCCGCATAGGCGAACACCCGCGAGAGCGGCAAGTGCGAGGTCACGCTGCCGATGTTGACGATCGCGCCGCCGCCGGCCTGGACCATGTGCCGGCCGAAGACCTGGCACGCCTGGAAGACGCCGCGGAGATTGATCGCCAGGATGCGGTCCCAGTCGGCGTCGCTGGCGTCCAGGAAGGCGGTGCCCACGTTCACGCCGGCGCAGTTCACCAGGATGTCGGCCCGGCCGGTCTGCCGCAGCGTGGCGGCCAGGAGGGCCTCGATCGAGTCCCGGCGGGTCACGTCCACCAGGGCGAAGCCGGCCCGCACGCCGCACGCCTCCAGCTCGGCGACCCGCTGTCGGCAGGGCTCTTCGGCCAGGTCGGCCACGACCAGCCGTGCGCCGGCCTGTCCCAGCCCGCGGGCCAGGGCCGCCCCCAGCACCCCCGCCCCGCCGATGACCACCGCCGTCTGGCCGTCCAGTCCGAACAGGTCTTTGAGAAAACTCTCGTTCATTGCGGGTCACCTTCTAGTTTTCAGTCTTCAGTTGTCAGTTCTTGGTGCGCAGTGTTGAGAACCAGGCGCTGTGTGCTCGGTGCTCGAAATGTATGCGAAGCGCAAGCCGGGGTTCCCGCACTGAAAACTGATAACTGACAACTGATCACTCCCTACGGCTTCTTCCGCAAAGCCAGCCAATCGCTGTGGAAAACGCCCGCCCGATCGACGCGCTGATACGTATGGGCGCCGAAGTAGTCCCGCTGCGCCTGCAGGAGGTTGGCCGGCAGCCGCTGCGAGCGGTAGCCGTCGTAGTAGGCCAGGGCGGCGGAGAAGGCGGGCGTGGGGATGCCCAGCCGGATGGCCGTGGCCACGACGTTCCGCCAGGGGTCTTGGGCCTTGCGGACGGCCTCCTGGAAATACGGGGCCAGGAGCAAATTCTCCAGCTTCGCAGCGGCGTCGAACGCCTCCTTGATCCGCTCCAGGAAGACCGCGCGGATGATGCACCCCCCCCGCCACAACAGGGCAATCGAGCCGAAAGCCAGCGGCCAGTGATGTTCGGCGGCGGCGGCCTGCATCTGCACGAAGCCCTGGGCATAGCTGACGATCTTCGAGGCGTAGAGGGCCTGGCGGACCTCCTCGATGAAGTCGGCCCGTTGGCCCGCGTAGCGGCCCGACGGCCCCCCCAGCACCGGGGCGGCCCGCAGCCGCGCGTCGCGCATCGCCGAAAGGCAGCGGGCATAGACCGCCTCGGTCACCAGCGTGCTGGGCACGCCCAGATCCAGCGCCAACTGGCTCATCCACTTGCCGGTGCCCTTCGCCCCGGCCGTGTCCATCACCAGGTCCACCAGGTGGCGGCCCGTCTCGGAGTCGCGGACGCTGAAGATGTCGCGGGTGATCTCGATCAGGTAGCTGGAAAGCTCGCCGCGGTTCCACTCGGCAAAGACCTGGTAAAGCTCTTCGTTCGATAGACCCAGGGCCTGCTTGAGCATCCAGTAGGCCTCGCAAATCAATTGCATGTCGCCGTACTCGATGCCGTTGTGGACCATCTTGACGTAGTGGCCGGCGCCGCGCGGGCCGACCCACTCGCAGCAGGGGATGTCCCCCTTGGGGCCCACCTTGGCGGCGATGGCCTGGAAGATGGGCTTCACCAGCGGCCAGGCCTTTTCGCTGCCGCCGGGCATCATGCTCGGGCCTTTCAGGGCCCCTTCCTCGCCGCCGGAGACGCCCGTGCCCACGTACAGCAGCCCCTTCGACTCGACGTACTGCGTCCGCCGCTCGGTGTCGCTGAAGAGGGTATTGCCGCCGTCGATCAGCACGTCGCCCGGCTCCAAGAGCGGGATCAGCTTGTCGATGAACTCATCGACGGCCGGGCCGGCTTTGACCATCAGCATGACCTTGCGCGGCCGCTTGAGGCCGGCCGCGAGCTGTTCGAGCGAGTGGCAACCGCAGAAGTTCTTGCCCCGCGCGCGGCCCTGCACGAAATCGTCCACCTTGCTCAGCGTGCGGTTGAACACGGCCACCGAGAACCCGCGGCTCTCGACGTTCAGCGCCAGGTTCTCGCCCATCACCGCCAGGCCGATCAGGCCGAAATCGCATTGTGTTGTCATGAGAATCGTCAGTTGCCAGTTTTCAGTTGTCAGTTTTCAGTTGTCAGTTTTCAGTTGTCAGTTTTCAGTCGTCAGTTTTCAGTCGTCAGTCGTCAGTTCAAGAACTGGAAACTGATAACCGACCACTGATAACTACTCCACCACGGGCCAGGGCGGGCGCTCGGGCAGGCAGCGATCGAACTGGGCCAAGAGGCCCTCCTGGTACTTGCCTGCAAACGTGCCGGCAAGGAACCGCTCGATCCCCTCCTCCAACAACCGCTGCCAGCTTGCTTCCTCTGCACCCGGATTGATCGGGAAGAACAAGCACTTGTTGGCCACCGCCGCCTTGTAGTCGCCCGGCGCGTCGCCGACCATCAGGGCGTGGTGGCCCGGGTAGTTCTTGGCGGTCCGCAGGAATTCCTTCTTGGTCCCGCTCTCCTGGCCGCAGATGGCCACGACGTACTTGGCCAAATCGTGCTCGGCCCATTCCCGCTGCAGCGCCTCCTGCGGGGTGGCCGAGACGACCAGGATGTCGGCCACGCCGCTGAGCTTTTCCAGACATTCGCGGACCTTGGGGAAGGGGGGCACGCCGCGGACCATGTCCGCTACGGCGCGGTTGACCGCCTTAGACCATTCTAGCGCGTGCTTCAAGTCCGGGTCGTCGCTGCGGCGGATCGCCTCCACAAGCGCCGGGTTGCCCAGGGTCGGCTCGTGCTCGACCCAGTCCTTCAGGGCGGGGGGAATGCGGACCTGGACGCCCCGCGCCAGGACTTCGGGCCGCCGGGCCGTCCACTGCAACTCCTCGACCAGCGCCGGAAAGCGGTTGATCCCCCGGCTTTTCGAATACAGGTTCACGAACTCGCAGGCCTCGCGGGCGTACTTGCTCACCCCCTGCAACCCGTAAAAGTTGATCGTGTTGGGCGTGAAGCACTCCTTCTGCTTCAACTCCATCGTGTCGAACGCGCAGCCGTCGGAATCGATCCCGACCAGCCACGCGTGCTGCGGCGTGAAATCGAACATGTCAGCCTTTCTTCCGCTCGGCCTGCGGGACGTACGCGGGCAGTTTCTTTTCGACCAACAGCGGCCGCAAGCGTGCCAGCCGCTGGCGGCCGTCCACGATCGGCAGGCCGATCATGTCGTTGCCCACCAGGGGCCGCGCGTAACGGACGAACTCGTCGCTGACGTCGTTGCCGCCCGGGGCGATCCAAGCCGCGGGGAACGCCCGCTCGCTGTTGGCTACCTCCGCCAGCGGCACCCGGTCGTAGCGGACGGAGTACACCGGCCCCGGATTGCGGAGGATCGTAGCCATGAAGCCGCTTTGGCCGGCGGCCGCCAGAGCGGCGGCCGTCTGCCCCAGGGCATAGGCCTCGTCCAGGTCCACCGGCGAGGCATAGGCCATCGCATGCCGCTGGTCGGTGCCGGGGACGTTGCCCCGCGCCGCTCCCTTGCACGCCAGCCCCGCGTGGTTCAGGTAGTTCACCACGACCTGGGCCACGCTGAGCTTCGTCGAGCCGAACGAGGTATGGCCGAAGGCGTCCTGCACCTCGCCCAGCTCGCCCACCTCGAAACCCTCGCTCACGACGACCAGGCACCGCCCGTCGCGCCGCAACTGCTCGTTCACCCGCTCGGCCAACTGCGGCAGCCCGCAGGGACTCTCGGCCAAATAGATCTGCAGCGGCATTTCCCGGCCCGGATCGGCCAGCCGGGCCGCCGCCGGTATGAAGCCGATCTTGCGGCCCATCGCCTGCATCACCAGCACCGGATCGGCCGGGCACGAGCCGGCGTTCTCCTCATTGGCATTCTGCACCATGTGCATCCAGTAGCGAGCCACGGAGCCGTAGCCGGGCGTGTGATCGATCAATCGAAACTGGCTGTCCCCCACGTCGTTGTCGATCGTCTTGGGCACCCCGACCGCCACCAGGTCCAGCCCCCGCGCGTGGGCCAGTTGGGCGATCTTGTGGGCCGTGTCCATCGAATCGTTGCCGCCGATGTAGAGGAGATAGCCGACCTGATGGGCCCGCAACACGTCCAGCGTCCGCTGGAAATCCTCGTCCTGCCCCGGCCTGAGCTTGTAGCGGCACGTGCCGATGGAGCCCGCCGCCGGCGTGAACCGCAGCAAGCCGATCTCCTCGGCCGGCTGGCCCGACAGGTCCAGCAGATCCTCCCTCAACACCCCCTCGATGCCGTGGCGGGCGGCGAAAACCGTGCCGATGGGGCCGAGGTCCCGCGCCGCCTCGACGATCCCTTGCAGGCTGCTGTTGATGACCGGGGTGGGGCCACCGCTTTGGGCCACCACCAGGTTCTTCGCTCGACTCATCCCCGGACCTCACTACCCCGGCGCACGCGGACCGAAAAGGTCACATTCTAATGGGCCCCGCCGCAGCGTGCAATCGGCCGGCGTCGCTCGACGGCGCACAAAGCCGCGACCGTTGGTGGCGCCTCGCCGGAACAGGTTGGGGCGCGGCGGACGGCAAGGGCGTCGGACAGCAACTCAGGCCGCCTTCGCCATCCAGTCCCAGCCCGCGGCCGAGCGGAGCCGGGCAATGTCGTCCACGACCAGCGCAGTCACTTGCTCGATCGCCTCGGCAAAGATGCCGGCACGCAACGACGGGCTGATCCGCCGGCGGCTCAAGACGGCGTCGATCTCTCGGGCAACGAATCCGGGAGCCAGGGCCCGAATATATCCCCGCGCCTGGGGGATGCTCATCTGCTGGACGGCTGTTAGGGCGCGGGCGAGGATGGCCCCACGGCACTCCCGTGCCACCTCGCCGGCCGCCTGTCTGGCCAGTGGCGCATGCAACCAGTGAAACAACGCCCCCACCCAGCGATCCATGCAGGAGATAATGTGGGGCGGCTCGGAATGGGTGCCATCCAGGGGAAGTACCGGCGTCATGGAATCGTGTTGCGCGTGAGGTGACGGCCCAGCGGGAAATCCGCAGGCCGAGAAGTGCTATAAGAATCGTGTTGGCCGGCGTCGGGTCTTGACGAATTCCCGCCAGCGGAGGGAAATCTGAGAAAGAGGAGAGCGGAACGGGTTCCTGCGCTGCGGCGGATTTCGTTGTAGCCGCGGGTGCATACCCGCGCGTGGCGTGGCCGCTTAGACACCCGCAACCTGATCGCACCTTGCCCAGCTTTTCCAGACACCGCACACACCCTTGGCGGATCAATCCCTAGACTTCCCTCAAGCCGCAAAGTTCCGCCCGACGAAGTAAGTATTAGCGGTCTTCTGGCCTGGAGGCAGGGGCCGGGTTACCGTGGCTCGAAAAGGCGCCTGAAACATGGCCAGCAACACTTCCATGCGGAACAACCAGTCCGGACCCTGGCGGGTTTCCCGAGCAGCGGCGGATTGGGTTGCCGACCTGGGGGCCGTCGTGATCGACTGGGTGGTGGGCCTGGGAAACCTCTCGCTGTTCGGGCTGCGGACCGCCGGCTGGCTGCTCTCCCGCGTCCCGCGGCGCGAGACCCTCGTGCCGGCTTGTTACCACATCGGCGTCTTGAGCCTGCCGGTGGTGGCCCTGACGGGGACCTTCATCGGCATGGTTCTGGCGGTGCAGGCCTACGGCCAGTTCCGCATGTTGCACATGGAGTCGCGGCTGGGGTCGGTGATCAACCTGTCGCTGGTGCGGGAACTGGGGCCGGTGCTGGCGGCCACGATGCTGGCCGGCCGCGTCGGCAGCGCGATGGCGGCCGAGCTGGGCACTATGCGGGTCACCGAGCAGATCGACGCCATGGCGAGCATGGGGGCCGACCCGGTGCAGTACCTGGTCGTGCCACGGTTTCTCGCCTGCCTGCTGTTAATCCCCGCCTTGACGATCGTGGCCGACTTCATGGGAATTGTGGGCGGGGCCTTTTACGGCGTCTACCTGCTGGGGATCGACTGGCACCACTATTGGGTCAATTCGCAGGAGTACGTGCGGGGGTTCGACCTCTTCGCCGGGGTCTTCAAGAGCTTGTTCTTCGGGGCCGCTATTGCCTTGATCAGTTGTTACCGGGGGTTTCATTGTGACGCCGGGGCGGAGGGGGTGGGCCGGGCGGCCACGACCGCTTTCGTCTACTCGTTCGTCGTGATCCTCCTGCTGGACCTTTTCCTGGCCATCGGCCTGGACAGCCTTTACTTCCTGTTCTGGCCGCAAGGGCCGAAATTGATGTAAATGGTCACTACCGCTTTCGACAAGACCGCTGCCGGCGAACCGCTGATCCGCATCGACCAGTTGAGCGTCGGGTTCGGGCGGCACGCGGTGTTGCGCGACATCTCGCTGACGGTCCCGCGCGGCCAGACCTTGGCCGTGATCGGCGAGAGCGGCTGCGGCAAGACCGTGTTCTTGAAGATGATCATCGGGCTGTTGCGGCCCACGCACGGCAGTGTCTGCTTCGACGGCGAGGACCTGGCCGCGCTGGGGCACCGCGGGTTGGCGCGGTTGCGGACGCGCTTCGGGTTCGTGTTCCAGCAGGCGGCCCTGTTCGACAGCATGACGATCGCGCAAAACGTCGCCTTCCCGCTCCGCCAGCACACCGCCAGGAGCCGCGAGGAGATCCGCCAGGCCGTCGTCTCGCGGCTGGCGGAAGTGGGACTGACGGAAACGGTCATGGAACGCAAACCGGCCGAGCTGTCCGGGGGTATGCGGAAACGGGTAGGGCTGGCCCGGGCCCTGGCCCTGGAGCCCGAAGCCATCCTCTACGACGAGCCGACCACGGGCCTGGATCCCATCATGAGCGACGTGATCAACGAACTGATTCTCAGCACCCGGCGGCAGCACCCGGTCACCAGCGTCGTGGTCACGCACGACATGAGCACGGCCCGGAAAGTCGCCGACCGCATTGTCATGCTCTATCCGTTGTCGCGGCTGGCGGCGGGGGAGCCGCAGATCCTTTTCGACGGCCCGCCGCACCTGCTGGACCAGGCCGGCGACCGCCGCGTGCGGCAGTTCGTCCGCGGCGAGGCGGGCCAGCGCCTGAAGGAACTGGAACAGGAGTCGGACGACTAGGCCTACTGCCATGAACGAGCGCTTGATGCAATTCCGCGTGGGCGTGATGGTCTTGGCCACGCTGATCCTGGTGGCAATCCTCGTGTCGCTGTTCGGAGGCTTGTCCCCGCTGGGCCCCCGCCCCTATACGATCTACGTGCGCTTCCCGGAGACGCCGGGCGTGACCCGCGATACGCCGATCCGCAAGAGCGGCATCCGCATCGGCCGGGTCGCCGACATTCGCTTCACCGAGCAGGACACCGCCGTGCTGGTCGTGGCCAAGATCGACGGCGACCGCCATGTCTACCACAATGAGGTGTGCCGCGTGGTCAGCTCGATCCTGATGGGCGACGCCGCGCTGGAGTTCAGCCGCTCGCCGGACCCCGATCTGCCCGACACCCCCGTCGAACCAGGCGAAACCCTGCAGGGTCTCGTGGCCCAGGATCCCAGCCGCGCCATCGCCAACCTCCAGCAAAACCTGGGCAATACCATCGGCTCGGTCGATGTCGCCAGCAAGGACATGCACGCCATCCTCAGCCGGCTCGACCACCTCCTGGCGGCCAATGAAGAGCGCATCACGAAGGTCATCGGCCAATCGGACCAGACGCTGCAGCTCCTGCAAAAAACGCTTACCAGCGCCAACGGCGTGCTGGGCGACCCGCTGGTGCGGGAACAGTTCAAGCAGAGCATGGCGGAGCTGCCCGGCGTGCTCAAGGATACCCGCAACGCGATCGACCACCTGGACCGCGGCCTGAGCTCGCTGGAGGTCAACCTGAAGAACGTCGAGGGGGTCACCGAGCCCTTGGGCAAACGCGGCGAGACGGTGATCCGCCGCATCGACGAAAGCGCCGAGAAGCTCGATCGGCTCATGGACGAAATGCTCCGCTTCAGCCAGGACCTGAACAACCCCCAAGGCTCGATCGGCCAGCTCGTCCACGACCGGGAGCTCTACCAACACCTGAACCACGCGGCCCGCAACGTCGAGGAGGTGACCCGCGAGCTGCGGCCGATCCTCGACGACGTTCGCTCCTTCAGCGACAAGATCTCCCGCCATCCCGAGATGCTGGGCGTCCGCGGCGCCATCCAGCGGAATTCCGGCATGAAATAGGCTGTTGGCGCGCAGTAGCCGGCGGCTAACAGCCGCCGGAACAACACCAATGCCGGTCTACCTCTTCACCTATCACGCGTATCGCAGTTGGATGCCGGACCGGGCCAAAGGCTTCGTGCGACGCCGGACCGGCGTGCTGCCGCCCGACGAGGCGCTCGCGCAGAGGTACCGGCGACAGGCAACCGAAGGAGCGGTGCTGTTCGCGCCCCGGCAGCAGCTTTGGCTGATCGAGGAGCTACGGAGGGCTTTTGAGAAGCAGCAATGCCGCGGCCATTTCTTTGCGACCGACCCGACACACGTTCACGTTCTGGTGAGTTGGCGCGACGGGCGGCCCTGGTTCAAGCTGCGGGGCGGGTTGAAACAGTCGATGACTCGGCGGCTGAACCAAGCAACGAGACTAGAACACTGGTTTTGCGGAGGTGCCAGCCGCAAACGGGTCAAGGATGAGGAACATTTCAACCTGCTGATCTGCGAGTACTTGCCCTCCCATCGCGGGTGGAAGTGGCGTGAGGGCGCAGACGCGTTCCGCTGATGGTCCCTTA
>Ga0326727_10010570_pt1 | contig 21938 bp, 20 predicted proteins | sample MB2enrmetagenome_FD_207643 | JGI IMG/M metagenome (GOLD analysis project Ga0326727, IMG submission 207643) | Lab enriched peat soil microbial communities from McLean, Ithaca, NY, United States - MB29MY | ecosystem: Environmental > Terrestrial > Soil > Wetlands > Peat | place: USA: New York...
GCCCAATTTCCGGAGAACTTCATGGGCCCACTCATTGCCATAGGTGACCTTACCACCCAGGTCTATTTCCAGAACCGGGTTGGGATTCAGCCGGGGAAAGGAGGCAAAGCGCAAAATTTCTTCCTCGGCCCGCTTGCGCGCGGTGATGTCCAGGGAAAAAACGGCCAGCTTGGAAACTTTACCTTCAGCATTAATGACGGGATGGATGAAGTTGTCCAAGAACCTGCCCTCCCGCATATCTTCAAAATGAACCGCCCTCCCGGTTCTTAGGGCTTCGTCAGTGTAAGCCTTTCTCCTTTTGACTACTTCGGAAGGAATTAGCTCGGACATCTTAGATCCAATAAGTTCATCAAGACCTTTGCCTAATCTTTTTGCCAAGGTTTCATTTGCCGCAACGATGACCCCGCCCCTACCGATCAGGAAAATTGACTCCGGAATGCCATTTAGAAGTGCTCTTAGAGTTTCCTTGTTTTCGCGCAAGTCATCTTCCATCTTCTTCCGCTCGGTGATTTCATTTTCCAGTCGCTCATTCAGCATCTGCAATTCGGCCAGAGCCCTCCGGGTATCGTTTCGATCCCGGGCTATGCAGAGGCTGCCAGTGAGATTATGTTGCCTGTCGTATAAAAGATTGATGGACAGATGAAACGGCGCAATAATGCCATCCTTTTTCTTCATGTTGATTTCATACTTTCTAACGAAGCCATGCCGGCGCAGCCGGGTGAGCATTATCTCAAGCTCAGCCGGATCTGCGTAGAGCTCAGAAAAATCCTTTTCTTTAATCTCTGCCGCACTGTAGCCAAAAATCTCCTCTGCCGCCGCATTCCATCTGGTGAATCGGCCTTTGGCGTCCACCACGCCAATGGCGTCGGCAGAGCTGTCCAATAGATTTTCCAAGACGTATTTCGCTTCTTGGAGATCATCATACTGCTCTAGCTGCCTGATACGATCCGGGAAGTTCACCACCAGCCCTCCATGAAATAAACTCCGCACCCTATAATCAATGCAAGTTTCAGGCCGCAATAGTTGCCGCTGCGATTAATTCCTTATTTTTCAAACAATTTTTTTGATAGCCCGACGCCCCGGATGGAGAACCGGCAAGGCGCCATAAGCCCTCCAGGTGAACCTGGTACAAAATGTTGGCTTGGGCTCAAGGACGGTTAGGTTTGTATGGTGCGGGCAGCAGGCCACGGTTGGCGGTACCTCTGGTCGTGGCCTTGAGAATGACGGCGGCCCCGGTTCGCTCCCTCGGTTTCCCCCAAAGGCCCTGGGAAAAAGCTCCCCTTTTTCCGCCACTTCTTTAAAAGGACCCACGGTCACAATACGTCCTTCATCCATCAACACAATCTCATCCGCCCATTGGCGTCCCCAACCGGATTTGAACCGGTGTTGCCGGCCTGAAAGGCCGGCAGCCGCCGCTGACGCTCGGAGTCACACCTTGATCAACCGGGCAAAATCCATTTCCCCTATTCTGCTCCGTAGTTAAATTTAACACAAAAATATTATTGGGTTATTAGAAAAAGTATTTCAGGTAGCGGATAATTGCTATTACTAGATCTTTTTAAACGGCAAATAATTTTACCTATTTGTAAAATAATAATTTTTCGCGATCTTGACTATTATTTCCACAAGAACAAGAATATCTACTGCTATCATTCCCTTATTTCCGTTTGTTAATCCTAACTTAAAATCTTGATAATTTATGAGAGGTCCAATTTTATTTTCATTAGCTTGACATTGAAAAATTTTCTGGTAAAATATAGAAAGTTTAGCATGTCAGACTGAGAGCCAGGCCACGAGTCCTGGAAAAGGATCGGACGGGGGTGCTAAGTCTCCCGGCCGTATTTTTTTGCCTGACTGCTGTGCGCCCTGCTTTTTTGGCGGGATATTATTGCAGTATCTGCAGGAGGTTTCGCAATGAAGGAAACTGGTACGGTAAAATGGTTTAACGACTCCAAGGGTTTTGGCTTCATCTCCCGGGAAGACGGCCCCGATGTCTTCGTGCATCACAGCGCCATCCAGGGCGAGGGCTTTCACTCCCTGGCGGAAGAACAAGCGGTGGAATTTGAAGTAACCCAGGGTCCCAAGGGGCCTCAGGCCCAAAACGTGATAAAGCTTTAGGCAGAAACGCCTGATGATCGGAACTCCGGTGGTCTCCGGATCATGGAGTTCCGGCATTTTTTGCCCCAACCCATGGGAAAGACCCGCCGGCAAAAGACTCCGGTAAGTCCATCCCGGCAAGACCAACACCGTCCTGGGCAGCCCCAAGAGGGTGTCTCTGCAAAACAAACTTAGAAAAGAGCGAAGGTAATCCGACTAATTGAGTCTGTCGAGGTCCGTTGGGTGAGAGGCGCTCGAGGAGGCATAAGTAAGATGGAGAAAATTGTTCTGAAAGCTACCAGGCGTGACGTGGTCGGCAAGAAGGTGGGGGCCTTGCGCCGCCAAGGGAAACTCCCGGCCGTGCTGTACGGGCACCGTATCGAGACGACTCCGATCATGCTGGATGCCTATGAGGGGTCGCAGACGCTGTCCCACCTGACCTCGTCCAGCCTGTTGACGATCGACCTGGACGGGAAGCAATACTTGACGCAGGTGCGAGAGAAGCAGCGCGATTTTATCAAGAACCGCCTGGTGCATATAGACTTCCAGATCATATCGCTCACTGAGAAGATGCGCGTCAAGGTCGGCATTGAGCTGACCGGCACGGCCCCGGCGGTCAAGAACTTCAACGCCGTGATCCATACCGGCCTGACCGCGTTGGAGGTCGAGTGCATGCCGCAGGACCTGCCGGAGCGGATCGTGGTGGATATCTCCGGCCTGGCCGAACTCGGCGACGGCCTACGCGTGCGCGATGTCATCCTTTCAGACAAGGTGAAAATCCTGGCCGATCTGGAAGAGGTCGTCGCCATTGCTGCCGCCCCCAAGAAAGAGGAGATCAGCGCAGAGGCCCCGGTTGCAGAGGAAGCCGCGCCCGAAGAGATCGACCGCGGCAAGAAGGAATAGGAAGTTCCCAAAGAGGACAAGGAATAATTCCCTTGCTAATTACGGAACAGCGGTGCGTTAAACACCGCTGTTTTTTTTGATCTTTCCGCTCACAATTCCACTAATCTCCTTATGAGTATTATCTACTATGACTGGAAATTGATCACGAAGCCAAAAACTTCCCATACCCATTTCATATCTGGAACTTTTTCTCCTGCGCCGATAATTTTCGCTCCTGGCAAGCTAGTGCGCATCGACCTCCCTCTTATCCTCCCAGATTAATTACTTTGGGTCCTACCGGAGAGGGGAAGCACGTATAGGAGATTGGTTTGGATTCTAACCGGACCCGCACCCCTTCGTGCATCGGAAATCTTGACTTTCCACCTAGGAGCGGAGCGCCTCTTACTCCGCCGCCGCCTCGTTCACCACCCGGTGGATAATCCGGCAGGTCTCCGGGGAGACCGAAGTAAACCGGATGGTAGCGGTAAGCGAGCCGTCGGCTCCGGGCTGCACCCGGGTCACCTTGCCGTAGATTTTCCCTGGGATCGGCGTCCCGTCCGGCTCAAACAGGTGCAGGCGCACATCCTCCCATTCCACCAGGTCCCCGGCTGATATCACCTGGGCCCCGGTTTCGCTGAGATGGGTGAGCTGCATCTCCTGGTTGCTGCGGATAACCACTTTTTCCCGGATATGGTGGAGGTGGATATTGATAGGCGAAGCTAACTGGACCAGGGCGCTGCGGCGGGCCTGGAGTCGAATATTATAGGGGGCGCCGATGGCGCACACTTCGTACAGGGTGGCTTTCCCCGGAATGCCCTTCATTTCCGCGTGCAGAACGTCCCCCACCTCCACCAGCTCTTTTACCCGCTCATAGGTGGAGGCGCTGATGAGCACCTGGCCCCCCAGGGCAAAGGATTCGATGCGGCTGGCGAAGTTGACGTGGGAGCCCACCACGCTGTACTTGCTACGGCGCTCCGAGCCGATGTTGCCCACCACCACCGTGCCGGTATTAACCGCGATGCCCATCTCCAGGTGGGGCAGGCCATCGGCCTGGTTAATGCGGTTGAGGTCGCCCATGGCCGCCTGCATAGCCAGGGCGCAGGCCACCGCCCGGCGCGGATGGTCCTCCAAGGGCTCCGGTGCCCCGAAAAAGGCCAGGATGCCGTCACCCAAAATCTCGTCAATGATCGCCCGGTAATCCATGAGGATCTCGATCATCTTCCCCAGATAGCGGTTGAGGAAGGTGATGATGTCCTGCGGCTTTATGTCCGAGGTCAGGGCGGTAAAGCCCCGCAGGTCCGAGATGAGCAGGGAGACTTCCCGGGTCTCGCCCCCCATCTCCAGGGCCTCTTTGGACTCCAGCAGTCTTTTTACCACTTCCGGGGTGACGTAGCGGCCGAAGGTGTCCCGGATGAAGTCCCGCTTCTCCATATAATCGGTGAGTTCCCGGCCCATCCGGTTGAAGGAACCGGCCAGATGGGCGATCTCTCTGGCCCCGGTTTCCGGCACGGTGGCGGTGAAGTCGCCGTGGGCGATGTCCGCGGTCTTCCGGGCCAGAAGCCGCAGGGGCCGGGTGATCCTCCGGGAGATGACAATGATCACCGCGGCCAGAATGCCCAGACCCAGGACCGCGACAGCCGCGCTGCGGCGCAGCAGACGCTGGGCGTCCGCGAATAATTCCGCCTCTCGGAAGACCACCCCCAGGGACCAGCCGGTGGCCGGCAGGGGGGCATAGTAGAGCCAGGACCTCTTGCCGGTAAGGGATTTCGGGATGGGCACAAAACCCTCGCCGCCGTGGATCATGTCCCGCCCCACTTCCCGCATCTTGGGGTCGTTCCTGGCCTCCGCCAGTCCGAAAATACTCTCCCGCATGATCAACCGTTGTTCCGGATAAGTGAGGAACATGCCGTTTTGGGAAATGAGAAAGGCGTAACCGGTTTCGTAGATCTTCACTGCGGAGACGATGTCTTTCAGCCACATGAGGGAGATATCAGCCGAAACCACCCCGGCTATTTCCCGGCGTCCCCCCCTTTCCCGGTAGAAAGGCACAGAATAGGTGGATTCAATAACGTTGCCGGCGCCGAAATAAGGCTCGCTCCAGAGCGGGCGCCCCAGCTCCCGGGGAATTTGATACCAATCCAGGTAAAAGTAGCGGTAGGATTCGCCTCCCAGCATCCTCACCTGGAGTTGATCATCACTGCGGAAAACGTACGGACAAAAATATAGAGATTTGGGGTTATGGCCATAGGGTTCAAATCCGATGCCCAGGCCGAACAACTCCTTATTGTTGCTCACGGCAGTCTGCAGCAAGGGCACCAGGTTTTGCTCCTGCCACGGCAGATGTTCCAGGGTGGCCGCCAGGTTCAAAGGGATCTTTTCCACCCCCCGCAGGATCGCCTCTATGCGGAAAACGGTCTCATGGCTTAGGTGCCGGGCGTTCTCGGAGGCCCGGCGGATGATGCCCTCTTCGGAGGCATTATAACTATAGATGGAGGCGGTAAGGAAGATGATCGCCACACTAGTGAGGATCAAAAAGATGAGTTGGCTGGCCAGGCTTCTATTTTTTATCGGCATTGGCGCAATCGTGATAAAACTCGGAAAAATTGGGAATAACTTTAATGGTCCCATCCATCTTCAGGGCTTCCGCCGTCCGGTAGTAGTCTTCCCGGTCCAGACTCCCCACCGGCCTGCCGCGGGCCAGGATCATGGTCCGCAGGTGCTCCAGCATCCACTTTTGGTGCACCCGGTCGGTGGGCACGTGGGCGGCATCCACGTATTTCATGACGATGTCCAGGGCCTCTTCTGGGTGGACCAAGGCATATTGCCAGCCGGCAATGCTGGCCTGGACAAAGGCCCGGCATACCTGGGGCCTATCCCTGAAAGTCTGCTCCAGGCAATAGATGCCGTCTTCGGGGAAATCGAAGCCGTAGTCGGCCATGGGAAAAGTGGTCAATGCCTCCGGGTTCAGGCCGGCGTTGAGCAGCAAGTGGTATTCGTTGTACCTCATGGCCGAAGCCACCTCCACGCCGCCCCGCAAAAAGAGGTTCAGGGTAGTCCCCTGGGGAACGGGGCGCACCTTAAGAGTGAACTTGCGGAAAAAGGCATCTATCTGGCCTTGAAAGTCCTCGCCCCAGAGGCCCACTTTCTTGCCGTTGATATCCTCAGGGTTATTGATGCCGCTGGATTTCTTGGCCACCAGCATCAGGGCCGAATGCTGGGCCAACTGGCAGACATTCACCAGCTTGAGGCCCCGGGCCCGGCGAACAATGCCGGCGGAGAGGAACATGGTGCCGAAATCGGCCCGGCCCCGGTTCAGCATCTCCGAGGGGGGAAAATCCGGCCCGCCCCGCAAGATCTCCACCTCCAGGCCCTGCTCCCGGTAGAACCCTTTTTCGTAGGCCACATAATATCCGGCGAATTGGGCCTGGGGCTGCCACTGGGGAATAAATCTGACCTGCTGCGCCCGGGGCTCCTGCGCCGCGGCGGTCTTCAGGAAATGGCCTGGCAAAAGCGGGCCAGGCTCGGCAAGGGCCCACAAGCCCACGCTGAGGAACAGAATCCGCAGCAAAGGGAAGGCCCGCCCGGAGGCGCGGCTCTTGCGGCAGCAAAATTTCCTGGCCATCTGCGAAGGCCTCTGACGTAGGGGCGTATTGTGGTGTTCCAGGGATAACACCGGTCGATGGTCCGGGGCCTGGGGATACCTTTTGAAGGACTGCGCCCTGGAAGAATTGGTGAAGGCCATCCGCACCGTGATGCGGGAAAAGACCTAGATCAGCCCCGGGGTTTCCAATATTTGGATCAAGGACTTCGCCTACAATCTTGCCGAGGAACCCTGGTCGGCCTATACCTTGCTGACCCCTCGGGAACGGGAGGTCTTGCAGCTCATGGCCGAAGGCAGAAGCACCGTGCAAATCGCCAATACCCTAGGCCTCAGCAGCAAGACCGTGGAAGCGCACCCCAAGCAAATCATGAACAAGGTGGGCATCCACAACGTTGCCGAACTCACCAAATATGCCATTCGCCAGGGCCTGACCTCCCTGGGAGAATGAACCCCGTAACCTTTGATCGCCTAATATCTCATTATGTGGGTAATTCATATTTAAGGGCCAGGTATCGGAGCTTTTACTTAAGCCTTCGCCTTCTTTCTCCTCCCTCCCTCTTTCCCAAACCCCCGATTTTTCGCCATCTGACTCCGCTGCGCCGAATATTCCTTGCACACCAAAGAAAATTTTTTCGGATCAAGCCCATACCGTTTAAAGTATTCTTTTGGCAGTAAACCATGGGCTTTCCGGATATGTGTTTTCAGAGTTCTCATCTTCTTGCCGCATTCCAGACAAACCACGTACTTCTGGGTCACAATATCCTTCATGGGGATCGACGGTTTCTTTACCACTTCGGCTTCTGGCGTTTTTCCAGGAGTCATGATCTCTGGTACCACACCGCCTTCCAGAGAAGACAAAACGCCATAGACCATCTTGATCTCTTCCAATAGCTGCTGGGTTGATAACTCGGTCAGGGAGGCATGAGAAACGATGATTTCTGTAGTTAATTTCAGGATTTCTGTTGCCATGTGCATGGTCTCCTTATTTTTTTGACCTAATGGGTGAATCGATGTAATTATACTATTAATTTGCCAATTGATGAGTTTTGTCAAGGAAATTGTGGATAGAAATCAGGGTAAGGGTGTGGAAATTCCCAAATAATTTTTCCCCCAATACGTTCTCCTGTTGAATAATCTCGAATTAGAGGATACAGCATTCTCCTGTCCCCAAATTCCTTGTTATCGAAGGCAAATATCAGGGAAATCCTGATTTACCTTTTCCCACCGATGAACCATATTACCATCAAAGCCAAAGAAGCATCGGCAAATCCATCAGATAAATCTCAAAATTCAATATAGTATTAAGCTCAGAGGAATGGCCGAAATGGAGAGTGCACGTATTAAAAGAGAGATTCTGGCGGTTTTGATGGAAAGCCCGCTTTATTTCACTATACCGCTTCCAAAAAGGCTGGAATTCCTAAAATTATTTTCCCAGCAATCTATTCCTCATAGCATTTGTGAATATAAAGAACTCCGGATAAGTGGAAAGTCTGATTTCAAATGAGCGATATTTGATAAAACCATGAACCTTAACGATCCCAAAGACCCGGATGCTGGCTCACTTTAGGCTCCTTCTTCCCCAAAAAATTTCTCCGCAAATTCCTAATATTTTACTTTCCAATATACCCCTCCGATTGCCCCTTATGCTTCTCCCAATTCTCAAAATATTCTCTAGCCAGCTCCTGTGATCGAATTATCAACACATTTTCAGGATTGCTCTCTTCAGCAGCCCTGGTGAAATTAAAACTACCGGTTATCACAATTTCCCGGTGGACGATCATCACTTTGTTTATGGGCAATGGCATGGACCGGAGCAATGCGCCTCGGGATTCCCATGTGAGCCAGAAAGGGAAGTTAATCCGCATAGATGAAAACCGGCCCCGAAAGGAATTCCAGCGCTACCCCAAAATCGGAGGATTCTTTAGTCGGCTGCTCTATGCGCTTGACTTTCCCTTTGGCCTCGATTTTGTGGGGAATGAGGGGATTCGCCTGGTCAGGCTGGAATTTGAAAATGAAGTCTGCAATATCGTCAGGTTGCAGTATAGGTGCGGTCTCGGACATAAAATACAGGCCGCCTATGCTGATGTCTTTCATAACGGCCCGGTTTGAAAAGGAATCTTTCGAACCTTGCAATTGTACCTGATATTCAAATCCCAAGGATGTATAGATCCGGGGGAATAGTCGCCGCTCCATGAACTATCCTCCTACCCCAAAATCTTAATTTTTCAAGATGATAATATCATAAATAATTTTTATTCTATGATACGAAGTTCAAATTTAGAAATCGGGGAATTCCTGATTTTTAAGGTAAAAATCCTGCTTTTATCCAAAAAAATAGGTGTAGTCCGAGATTAACAAGCTTTGCCCGTCTCTAATTAGAGGATACAGCATTCTCCTGCCCCAAATTCATTGTTATCAAAGGTACATATCAGGGAAATCCTGATTTACCTTTTCCCGCCGATGAACCATATTACCATCAAAGCCAAAGAGACATCGGCAAATCAATCAGGGAGGAATGGCCCAAATGGCGAGTGCACATATTAGAAGAGAGATTTTGGCGGCTTTGATGGAAAGCCAGTTTTATCTCACTAGACCGCTTCGAAAAAGGGTGCAATTCCTAAAATTATTTTCCCAGCAATCCTTAACTTTGGCGCCAAATTGGACGTCGGCGGCGACAGGGACGGCTGCGGCTTAACGGAAAAAGGATACAGGAACCAACCTGCTGGGATACTGTCAAATCAAGTCTGATTCAGAACATATTAGAGGATCTTATGTTTATTTTATTTTATCCCTACATCAATATAACTTTGTTTCGCATATGTACTTATTGTATCAGCAATATTTCTAAAACCAGCTTGGGTTAATAAATCCCTTTGCTCATTTTTTTCGACGAATGCATATTTGCCATTCTTGTCTTTTCTTATTATAAGGTAGCTATAATAAAATAATTTCCATATCGCATTACTTTTTGTTATTAGATTAATTGCTGTTTTTTTGATCCCATTTATTTTCAATGAATGGTTTATGTGATCTCTAAAAATCATGAGTGGATTAAATCTATTATGAACATTAGCAATGACAAATTTGCCATTTATTTTTAATACTCTATAAATTTCTTTAAAAATCGATAGTCTGATCCTTCTGTCTATAGTATATATGACATTATTAGATACAACTTTATCAAAATAATTATCTGGAAAGAGTAGTTTATTTGTTAGGTCACCATAATATACTTCAGCATTCTGATCTTTCATGAGATGAATCTTTATAGCCTTCTTGGAGAAATCATATCCCGTTGGGTGCGCTCCATATTCTTTTAAAAGTATGCATAAGTTTCCGGTCCCTGAGCCTGCATCAAAGATTAAATCACCCTTTTCCACCTCCAATACTCTAATGAGATCATTCATTAGGTTTTGATATGGAATCACTTCATTTAAAAGATCATATGTCAAAAAATATTTTTCCCAGAATTGTTGATCCATTCCACCTTACCTTTATCAATCCTCTTAATTCGGATTAGTTTGTCCTTTCGTTGATGTTGCCCATAGCTTGCTGGATTGCTCAGGCTAAGTAAATCGGGGATTCCCTAATTCTTTAGGGGAAATTCCCTAATTATAAAAAAAAGCCCGGATCACCTATTCCCGGCTTTCACCACTAACGAGCATCTGTTACCCAGGAAATTACCTATTATTCCTCCCTTAATCAAACAGTTATGCTTATTTCAGGCAATTCCTGCCCATAATCCAGGATCAATTGATCTTTTGAATCTCCGCAGATCCGACATTATGCCGCATCCATAGCTATTTCTGCCCAATGAGGTTTTGGAGCCTCTTGGCCCGAGTAAAATCTCCCAAACGGGCCTCTTCTCGAAGCCAAATTATCTCGTCGAGGGCATGATCGCGCAAATTTGGGCGGAAAGTCGATTCTGCCCAGATTTCGGGCATACCAAGCCATCGGCGACCAGATACTATCTGGCTGATAAGCCTAAGGAGCCCAACCCAGCACCGCGCTGTAGGGATGAGCCAGGGGAAAAGTATAAGTCACAGGGACTTGCCACCTTTATGGCCGGGATAAATTCACCAACTTCGGGAACTTTGCCACGCTTTTAAATCCCATTGCAGATCTTCTCAGCCGTCGTTTCAGCCAGCTTCATCACGTCCTCATGACCTTCGACTTCCCCCGGTTCACGAACTCCGAACGCACGAATGAGATGACTCTCAACAAAGCCGTAGGCTTTGAAGATGTAGTCGAATTTTTGGAAAATATCGGGATAGCTGCTTCGATCTGGATTGCCCTGAGCGAGAATGAAGACCAGCTTCTTCCCCGGCGCAAGGCGAGATTTCTTGGGATTGGTAATGAAGTCGGGCACCAGATATGAGAAGGTACGATCCATGAATGTCTTGAGTTGACCGGAGATATCATAAAAATAAACCGGCGCTGCCAGCACGAGAACATCGGTCTCACGAATCGCCTCCAGAACTTCTGTGAGGTCATCGTTCAGCACACATCTGTCGAGCTTGGTCTTGCACGCCATACATCCTTGGCATCCACGGTATTCGAGATTGTTCAGGATAAAAGTCTTCACTTCTGCACCCAGTCCTGCGGCGCTGTTGCAAAATCGATTTGCGATGGTGGCACTATTCCCTTTTTCTCTTGGGCTCCCGAGCAAGCAGACGATTTTCATTTCACTCTCCCATGTCCTGGGGGGATACTGTCAAATCAAGTCTGATTCAGGACACATTGTCATATTTGGCCGAAAGGGTGCGGTCTATCGCCTATTAAGAGATTATTATATAACGAAATCTTTTTTTCGTACAAGGTGAAGGTGGGCTTTTTGATCCCCTTTTAATATAGTGTCAAAAAGTCGTTGGCCACTTTTATCAATTTCATCGATATTATTACTAATGATAACAAGTCTGAACCTATTGAAGTTATTTTGATTTCGTTCGTCTATCCCATGTGCAACTATTTTCAAAAGACTCTGGCGTAGAAATTCCTTATCGTTAATTTCTATAATATAAATTAATAAACGGTTTCCGATATTGATTTTATAATTAAGATTGATGCTCTGATCTAATTGAATATCTTTTTCCCATTCGATTATATTAAATACTTCGCTTGGGCAATTGCACCCCAACTTATTTATCACAAATGTTTTTATATCCTCTTTATTATTCATAAGTACCTTTCCCTATAAAAGAGATAGTGCAAGAGAAAAATATAGAAGCCTTGAGATCCTCCACTCCAAGTTACCTCGGAATCTCTCGGGTTAAGCGCAGGGATTATTTGGCGTCCCCAACCGGATTTGAACCGGTGTTGCCGGCGTGAAAGGCCGGTGTCCTGGACCAGGCTAGACGATGGGGACGGAGAGGGTTTTTGTGGGCCGTGTTGGATTCGAACCAACGACTCTCTGCTTAAAAGGCAGATACTCTACCGACTGAGTTAACGGCCCAAATGGAATATTTTTAACTTTTGGGGGTGGCGTTTGTCAAGGGTTGGCAGGCAGCCAGGAGAGCCAGGTTCACGAGGCTGGCGAGGTGGTAACCGGACACTAGGCAGCAGCCGCTTCCCTAAGGGCCATGCGGGTCTCCTCCAGGATGGCGGCATGCACCGAAAGGGGCGGCCGGGAGGCCTCCACCCGCCGAAACCGGGGGCCCTGAAGAGCGGCGTAAATGGCCGCCACCTGTCTCAGGTAAGGGAAGGACTCGCTCACCTGCCGGGCCCCTTTGCCCTTCCGGGCCAGGCGGCGCAGGGCCTCGGCCAGCGGCAGCACCAGGATGAACACCAGGTCCGGCGCCGGGGCAAAGGATTGGTTGGCGGCCAGAATATCGTCGGGGTCCAGGCCCAGGGCCCCCTGGTAGGCCACCGAGGAATAGTAGTAGCGGTCGCTGATGACGATCTTCCCCCGGGCCAGGGACGGTAAGATGGTCTGGGACACGTGCCCCCGGCGGTCCTCCATGAAGAGCTTGAGCTCCTCTTCCGGAGAGAGATGGCGGCCGGGCCCCTTAAGATAGCTCCGGAGCTGCTGTCCGGCGGGACCGTCAGTGGGTTCCCGGGTCAGGACCACCGGGTGGCCGTCCTTTTCCAGGGAGGCGGCCAACAGCCCGGCCTGGGTGCTCTTGCCGGAGCCGTCCACCCCTTCAAGCGCGATGAGGAAGCCTTTGGCCATTCCTCAGCTCTCATACCAGGCTTCCGGGAAGGCCGTGTTATCGTAAAGGTATTCCATCTTTTCCTTGTGGGACAGCTCCACCTGGGCCATCTTCTCCAGGAAATCCCTGATTTCCCCAGGGGGCTGCAGGGCGGCCAGGGCTTTATAGAAGCGCTGCGAGCCCTCTTCCCGCTTCATGGCCACCACCAGGGCCTCTTTGGGGGACAGGGCGTCGTGGAAGCTGGGGGCCTCCAGCATTTCCGCCAGATGGACCTCTTGGGGGCGGCCGGTCAATTTGCAGCCCTGGGGGGTGATACAGCCCTCCAGGAACTGCTTGTGCTCCAGCTCCTCCCTGGCCAGATACCGAAGGGTCTCTTTGGTGTCGGCGTGGCTCACCAGGTCGGCCAGGCGCAGATAAAATTCGTGGGAGAGTTCTTCCTGGGCGATGGCGTTCTTAATGACGGCTTCCATTTCCGTGCTCATGGGATCTTTCCTCGTCAGGTCGACCCCTGGGGCCGCCTCTAGTTAGACGATTTGAAACCTTTGCGGTGTCTGACAGCCGAAGACCGCTCAGACCAAAAAAACCAAAAACCCATATGGGGATTTCCGCATTTTTCGTATTGTACCCATTTTCCGTATTTTTTGTATTTTTCGTAATAGTCTAGAGTTATTTGGTTTTAATGGTGATGGCCTTGGGTTTGACCACCTCCTTCTTGGGACAGGTAATGGTCAGAACCCCTTTTTCATATTGGGCCTCGATCTTGTTGGCGTCCACAGCGGTGGGCAGCCGCAAGGCCCGGGAGAAGGAGCCGTGGCTGCGCTCCACCAGGTGGTAGTTCTCCTTGGTCTCCTGCCGCTCCGATTTTTTTTCGCCCTTGATGGTGAGGAGATCGCCCACCAGGGAGATATCGAGATTTTTGGGTTCGATGCCCGGGACCTCGGCCTTCACCGTCACCTTTTCGGGGGTTTCCGCCACGTCCACCGCCGGGATCCACTCCTCGACCCCGCGCTGCGACAGGGGACCCGGCCCGAAAAAGTCCTCCCAGAAACGGTCCATTTCCCGGCGCAGCCGGGAGACTTCCCGAAACGGTTCCCATTTCACCACTTCTCCGGCCACCTTCGCTTCCTCCTGATGTCATGGTCTTTTGCATTAAATAGGGCCGCGCCGGAAAATTGTCAACCGGCAGCCAGGGAAAATTTCCTGGGATTATTCTTGAATTTTTCTCAGGGGAATGGTAAAAAGTTATCGATGCCGGCAGGCTGCCTATGAACCGCGAAATCCAGGATATCGAGACCCGCCTCCTTTTCCAAGGAGGTTTTTTTTGGCAAATCCCGGGAGCAGTTTCTCCGGCGGGCCGCCGGGGTTAGGTTAACCACTCCTGGCGGGTGCTTTGGCCCGGTTTTATCCAGGACCAGACCTGTTTCGCCGCTAAGATTGGCGGCCGGCCATCTCTCGCCGGGGATAAAAAGGAGCCGCCATGGAATTCCGGCACAAGGATCTGGTGGCCATCGCCGACCTTTCGGCGGGGGAGATCCACCTTATTCTTTCGACCGCCGCCTCCCTCAAGGAGATCTCCCGGCGGCCCATCAAGAAGGTCCCCACCTTGCGGGGCAAGACGGTGGTGACCCTGTTCTACGAACCCAGCACCCGGACCCGCATGTCCTTTGAGATTGCGGCCAAGCGCCTCAGCGCCGACACCCTCAACCTGACGGTGGCCGCTTCCAGCGCCGTGAAGGGCGAGACCCTGGCGGACACCGCCCACAACCTGGAGGCCATGCAACCGGACCTTTTGGTCATCCGCCATTACGCCAGCGGCGCCCCGAGCTATCTGGCCGGCAAGCTCCGCTGCGGGGTGGTCAATGCCGGCGACGGCCTGCATGAGCACCCCACCCAGGCCCTCCTGGACCTGCTCACGGTGCAGGAGGCCAAAGGCCGCCTGGATGGCCTGAAGGTGGCCATTATCGGCGACATTGCCCATTCCCGGGTGGCCCGCTCCGACATTTTGGCCTTCAGCAAGATGGGCTCCCAGGTGACGGTGGCCGGCCCCGCTACCATGCTGCCCCCGTTTCTTTCCGACCTGGGAGTGCAGGTCACCTATTCCCTGGAAGAGGCGGTGGCCGGGGCCGACGTCATCATGATGCTGAGATTACAACTGGAGCGCATGGGCCAGGGGTTCATCTCCACCCTGCGGGAATACAGCCAGCACTTCGGCCTGGCCCGCCGGCACCTGGAGTTGGCCAAGGAAGACGCGATCATTATGCATCCGGGGCCCTTGAACCGGGGGGTGGAGATCTCGCCGGAGGTGGCCGACGGGGCCCACTCCGTCATCCTGGAGCAGGTGACCAACGGAGTGGCGGTGCGCATGGCCGTCCTCTACCTCTTGATCGGAGGAGAAAAGACTTGATGCTGATTAAGGGCGCCCTGGTGGTGGATCCGGCCCAAGCCCTGGAAGCTCCCATGGACCTGCTGCTGGCGGACGGCAAAATCGCCCTGCTTTCGCCCCCGGGGACCATCCCCGGTGAGGGCCGCCGGGTGGTGGAGGCCCGGGGCCTGGTGCTGACCCCGGGACTCATCGATATGCACGTCCACCTGCGGGAGCCGGGGGAGGAATACAAAGAGACCATCGAGACCGGGACCCGGGCCGCGGCGCAGGGCGGCTTCACCGCGGTGGCGGCCATGCCCAACACCAGTCCGGTGAACGACACCGCCTCGGTAAGCCGCTATATCCGGGAGCAGGCCGCGGCCGCCGGCCTGGCCCGGGTCTACCCGGTGGCCGCCATCTCCATGGGTTCCAAGGGGGAGAGCCTGAGCGAATTCGGCGACCAGAAGGAGGCCGGGGCAGTGGCCGTCTCCGACGACGGCAAGCCGGTGATGAACTCCATGCTCATGCGCCGGGCCCTGGAATATGCCCGCACCTTCGCCTTGCCGGTCATCTCCCACAGCGAGGACCTGGAACTGCGGGGCAGGGGGATGATGCACGAAGGCCGGGTCTCTCTTATCCTGGGCCTGAAGGGCATCCCGGCGGCGGTGGAGGAGGTCATGGTCTTCCGGGACCTTGCCCTGGCCGGCCTCACCGGCGCCCGCCTTCACATCGCCCACGTCTCCACCGCGGGCGCGGTTGAGCTAATCCGCCGGGCCAAGGCCGCGGGGCTCAAGGTGAGCGCCGAGACCGCGCCCCACTACTTCAGCCTGACCGACGCCGCGGTCATAGGCTACGACACCAACGCCAAGGTGAACCCGCCTTTGCGCGGTGCCGCGGATCTGGCCGCGATCACAGAAGGCTTGCGCGACGGCGCCCTGGACGCCATTGCCAGCGACCACGCCCCCCACAGCACCCTGGAAAAGGACCTGGAGTTTGAGGCCGCGGCCTTCGGCCTCATCGGCCTGGAGACCAGCCTGGGCCTCAGCCTGAAACTGGTGCACGAGGGGGTCCTCAGCCTTTCCCAGTTAATCGCCAAGATGAGCCTCAACCCGGCCCGCATCCTGGGATTGGCCGGCGGCACCCTGGCCGTGGGCGCCCCCGCGGACCTGACCCTCATCGACCTCAACCGGGAGTGGACCGTGGACGTGGGGAAGTTCGCCTCCAAATCCCGCAACTGTCCCTTCCACGGCTGGACCCTCAAGGGCCGGGCGGTGATGACGGTGGTGGGCGGAAAAATAGTGAGCAGTGAGCAGTGAGCAGAAAAGGCAGGGGTTAGGGGTCAGGGATCAGTTTTCGGCGGCGGCATTCAGTGTAGCCGCAGGCTTTAGCCTGCGCCAGAGAAAAGGTTGCTCGCTTTCTTCCAGAATCTTTTGCCACGCGGTAACCGGATTCCTCCTCCCCCTCTCCTCAAGGGCCGGGCGGTGATGACGGTGGTGGGCGGCAAGGTGGTGTGGGAGGAAGCAGTTGGCAGTTAGGGGCGAGGGCGTTGATGACTATTGCAATATGGCAAATGGGCAGGGCTGGAAATTCATAGCCCACGCAAGGGTACGGTTTTTTCTCCCTCTCCCCTGAGAGGGGAGAGGGGGATTTAGGGCCAAAACTCGAAACTAAGAGGATGATATGCCTAGCCAGGTATTCTTCATGGATCTCCGGGCCAGCGCCAAGGAGCCCAATTTCAAGAAATTCCAGCGGCTCCTGGAGGCCCTGGAGGTCAAGGGCATCATCCGGCGCAAGAAGAAGCGGCCCCTGATCGGGGTGAAGCTCCATTTCGGCGAGCGCGGCAACACCTCCTTCATCCGCCCCATCTACGTGCGCCGGGTGGTGGACCACCTCTGGGAGGCCGGCGGCCGCCCTTTCCTGACCGACGCCAACACCGTCTACGTGGGTACCCGGGCCGAGGCGGCGAGCCACCTCACCACCGCCATCGAAAACGGCTTCGCCTACGCGGTGGTGCGGGCGCCGCTAATCATCGCCGACGGCCTCACCGGCAAGGCGGAGGTGGAGGTGCAGATCAACCGGGAGCAGTTCCAAAAGGTCTATCTGGCCGAGGCCATCATGGAGGCGGAGGCCCTGGTGGTCCTGAGCCACTTCAAGCTCCACGAACTCTCGGGCTTCGGCGGGGCCCTGAAGAACCTGGGGATGGGCTGCGCCTCCCGCAAGGGCAAGCTGGCCCAGCACTCCAACATCTCCCCCAAGGTGAGCAAAAAGAAGTGCACCGGCTGCGGCGAATGCGTGATCCACTGCGCCCAGGAGGCCATCCGCATCAACCCGGAGACGGAGAAGGCCGTCATCGATCCCACCCGGTGCGTGGGTTGCGCCGAATGCCTGCTGGTCTGCCCCTACGGCAACATCCAGATCCAGTGGAACGAATCCATCCCGGTGTTCCTCAAGAAGATGATGGAATACGCTTACGGGGTGGTTAAAGACCGGCAGGACCGGGTGGTGTTCGTCAACTTTCTCACCCAGGTGTCGCCGGCCTGCGACTGTTATGGCCACAACGATCTGCCGCTGGTGGGTGACCTCGGCATCCTGGCCTCCCGGGACCCGGTGGCCATCGACCAGGCCTGCGTGGACCTGGTCATCCAGAGCCCCGGGCGCCTGGGCTCCGCCCTGAAGGAGCTGGCCCCCGGCAGCGATAAATTCAAGGACATTTACCCCCAGGTGGACTGGCCCCTGCAACTGGAGTACGCCGAGCAGCTGCGCCTGGGCGCCCGGGAGTACGAATTGGTGAAGGTGTAGCACTTCCGTATCCTGGCGTTCCTGGTCTGGCGTGAGATTTTTCACGCCAGGGCGCCAAGACGCAAACCTTTAAAGGAATAAAGATGATGCTGCCCATCGGACCCCTGATGATCGAACACCGCCTCATCGAGCGCATGATTGCCCTCATGGGGCAGGAGTTGGCCCGCCTCAAGGACAACATCGCGGTGGCTCCTGAGTTTGCCTTTGTGGACCCGCTCTTCATCGACACCGCGGTGGATTTCACCAGAACCTACGCCGACCGCTGCCACCACGGCAAAGAGGAAGGCATCCTGTTCGCGGCCCTGGCCGGCAAGAACCTGGCCCCGGAGCACCGGCTGGCCATGGAGGAATTGATCCAGGACCACCTCTGGGGCCGGCAGACCACCGCCTCGCTGCTCCAGGCCAAGGATGACTATCTCCTGGAAAAAGCCGGGGCCCTGGACGACCTCCTGCTTCATCTGCAGGAGCTGGCGATTTTCTATCCCCGCCATATTGAAAAGGAAGACAAGCACTTCTTCCTGCCCTGCATGAACTATTTCAGCGAGGCCGAAAAGGCCCAGATGCTGGAGCGCATGTGGGAATTCGACCGCAAGTTGATCCATGAACACTATCGCCGCCTGGTGGAAGCCCTGGAACACGGGAAGGCCTGCAAGACATGTAAATAGGCGCTCTTTGCGAGTAGCCACGCAACCAGACCGCACCCCTGACCAGGAATTTAAGGGGCGACCCAGCGGGTCGCCCCTGCTTATGGGGGTTGGGTGGGGGGCTTGGGGGAAGGCCAGGGGCCTTCGGCCCCTGGCCCTCCCCCAATAAAATCTTTTTTTAGGCTGGGGCCGAAGGCTCCAGCCCAAAAAAATGATACTATCAAGATATGGTCTATTTAGTCGGGGCAGGGCCGGGGGATCCTGGTCTGATCACGGCCAAGGGGTTGGCGGTGTTGCGCCGCGCCCAGGTGGTGGTCTACGACCAGTTGGCCAGCCCGGAGCTCCTCAAGGAGGCCCCGGCGGAGGCGGAGATCATTTACGCCGGCAAGCAGGCGGGGGCCCATACCCTGCCCCAGGAGCGGATCAACGAGGTTTTAATAGCCAGGGGCCGGGCCGGACTTACGGTGGTGCGCCTCAAAGGCGGCGACCCCTTCGTCTTCGGCCGCGGCGGTGAAGAGGCCGAGGAACTGGCCAAAGCCGGCGTCCCCTTTGAAATCGTGCCCGGGGTGACCGCGGCGGTGGCGGTGCCGGCCTATGCCGGCATCCCGGTAACCCACCGGCGCTACACCACCCTGGTGACCTTGATCACCGGCCACGAAGACCCCAACAAGGAGGCCAGCACCATCCCCTGGGAGGCCCTGGGCCAAAATCCCGGCACCCTGGTCTTCCTCATGGGGGTGAAGAACCTGCCGGAGATTTGCCGGCAACTGGTGGCCAGGGGGCGCGATCCCCAGACCCCGGCGGCGCTGATCGAAAAGGGCGCCACCCTGGCGCAGCGCACCGTGACCGGCACCCTGACCGACCTGGCCTCAAAGGCCCGGGAGGCGGCCATCCAGCCCCCGGCGATCTTAGTGGTAGGCGAGGTGGTGGAACTGCGGCAACGCCTGCAATGGTGGGAGACCCGGCCCCTGTGGGGCAAGACCGTGGTGGTGACCCGTTCCCGGCAGCAGGCCAGCAAGCTGGTGGCGTTGCTGGCCGCGGCCGGGGCCCGCTGCCTGGAGGTGCCCACCCTGGAGATCGGTCCGCCGGACGATTTTGCTCCCCTGGATGAGGCCCTGACGCGCCTGGACCAATTCCACTGGCTGGTTTTCACCAGCGCCAACGGGGTGGCGGCCTTCATGGCCCGCCTGTTTGGCCGGGGAAAGGACGTGCGGGTCCTGGGCCAGGCAAAGATCGCCGCCATCGGTCCGGCCACCGCCCAGGCCTTGGCGGAGTTTGGCCTCAAGGCTGACGTGGTGCCCAGCGCCTTCAAGGCCGAGGTGTTGCTCCAGGCCCTGTCGCCCCTGGTGGCCCCCGGCAGCCGCATCCTGCTGGTCCGGGCCCAGATCGCCCGGGAGGTGCTGCCCCAGGGGCTGGTCCGGCTGGGCGCAAAAGTGGAGGTGGCGCCAGTTTATAAATCGCGGCTCCCCCACGAGATTCCCCCTGAGGCCGAGGCCACCCTGAAAGAAGGCCAGGTGGATATCCTCACCTTCACCAGCTCCGCCACGGTGCACAACTTCGCCCGGCTTCTGGGCAAAGAAAGGTTTCAAGCCCTGGCCGCCACGGCGACGCTGGCCGCTATCGGCCCCATCACTGCGGCCACCCTGGGGGAATACGGCCTCAGCCCGCAGATCGAACCGGCGGACTACACCATCCCGGCCCTGGCCCAGGCGATCATAGACCATTTTAGGAGATGAGGGTTTGTGGGGGGAGGGCCAGGGATTTCATCCCTGCCCTCCCTCCACGCCCCCCACCCAACCCGTATATGGGGCCGTGGAAGGTGAGACCTGCGGTCTCGACTTCCACGGCAAAAAATAATTAATTCAGTTAGCGTCTAGAGGCATTGTTAGTAGGTATGAATCTTATATTTTCTGGTTCCCAAGCGGGAGCTGGGGAATGAGCGCCAAAAAGCCTTATGCCCCCTCACCCCAGTCCTCTCCCCCGTTGGGGGAGAGGGAGTTAGTACTTTACTTGTGCTTAGTTTTTACTAACCACTGACCACTGGCCACTGGCCACTGACAAAATGCCAACTCGAATCATAGCCATAGCCCAGGAGGCACCGGGGAGGCGTCTCGATTATCGCCGGGAACTCAATCCCGCCCAATATCTGGCGGTGACCACCCTTGAGGGCCCGGTGCTGGTCATTGCCGGGGCGGGCAGCGGCAAGACCCGCACCCTGGTCTACCGCCTGGCCTACCTGGTGGAGCAGGGGGTGGACCCCGGGGCCATTTTGCTCCTCACCTTTACCCGCAAAGCCGCCCAGGAGATGCTGTCCCGGGCGGTGCGGCTGCTGGACCGGCCCCTGGCGCAGGTCACCGGGGGCACCTTCCACAGCGTCTGCTACCAGTGGCTGCGCCAATACGGCGACCGGGTGGGCTACCCCCATGGGTTTACCGTCATGGACCGCGGCGACCAGGGCGACCTGCTGCAGATGCTCAAGGAGCGCTACGGGTTCAAACACCCGGCCGGCGCCTTTCCCCGCAAGGAGACCATGGCGGAGATCTTCAGCGCCGTGATCAATAAGAGTGCCTCCCTGGAATCGCTGCTGGCCCGGGACTATCCCCAGTTTCAGGAGCAGCGGGAAGAACTGGCCAAAATCCAGGCGGGCTACCGGCAAGAGAAGCGCCGCCAGCATCTGATGGACTATGACGACCTGCTGGTGGAGGGCCGGCGCCTGCTGGAGACGCACGAAGACGTGCGCCGCCAGTTGTCGGAGCGTTTTCGCTATCTGATGGTGGACGAATACCAGGACACCAACCACCTGCAGGCGGAATTGGTGCGGCTGCTGGCCTACAGCCACCGCAACGTCATGGCCGTGGGGGACGACTCCCAATCCATCTACTCCTTCCGGGGCGCCGATTTCCGCAACATCATGGACTTCCCGCGGCTGTTCCCCGAGACCCAGGTCATCAAGCTGGAGGAGAACTACCGCAGCACCCAGCCCATCCTGGACCTGGCCAACGCGGTCATTGCCGGGGCCCGGGAAAAGTACACCAAGTGTCTGTTCAGCCTCAAGCCAAACGGCCGGCGGCCCCGGCTCTTCCGCACCGCCAGCGAAAACGAGCAATCCCGCCTGGTGGTTTCCCAAATACAGGAGCTGCAAAGACAGGGCCTCCCCCTGAAAGAGGTAGCGGTTCTGGTGCGGGCCGGTTATCATTCCTTCGACCTGGAGATCGAACTGGCCAGGGTTGGCCTGCACTTCATCAAGGTCGGCGGCTTCAAGTTCGTGGAAAGCGCTCACATCAAGGACATCCTGGCCTATCTGCGGGTCCTGGCCAACCCCAAGGATGCCCTGAGTTGGCACCGGCTGCTGCTGTTGCTGCCGGGAGTGGGCCGCCAGGCCTGCGCCAAATTCGATGCTCAAC
>Ga0326727_10010571_pt1 | contig 21937 bp, 18 predicted proteins | sample MB2enrmetagenome_FD_207643 | JGI IMG/M metagenome (GOLD analysis project Ga0326727, IMG submission 207643) | Lab enriched peat soil microbial communities from McLean, Ithaca, NY, United States - MB29MY | ecosystem: Environmental > Terrestrial > Soil > Wetlands > Peat | place: USA: New York...
TTCCCAGCGCCGCGGCCTGCATTGCCACGATGAAACCCACGCAGGCGGGCCATTTGCCCAGCCTCCAGAAGACGCCCGGAACCACACCCGCGGCCGTCCCGCCCAGATAGTAGAAGGTGATATAAACCCCCGCCGCCGTCACCCGCGCTTCGGCCGGCGACGCCACGCGCAGGTGGCTCTGCGAGGCGGTTTGAGCGATGAAGACTCCGGTGGAAACCAGCGTCAGCCCCAGAATGATCACTGGCAGCGACGGCGCCAGCGTCAGCAGCACACCCGCCATCGATAAGCAAAGGGCTCCGCCGATGCCCGCGCGCAGGCCCACCCGCGTGATCAGGTAACCGGCGCCCGGCGTCACCACCAGGCCTACCAGGTAGACAAAGAACAGGGAACTCAGCGCGGTGGTCGAAAGGAAGTACGGCGCGGCGCTCAGGTGAAATGTGATCCAGGTGAAGACGCTGACCAGCGAGAACAGCACGATGAAGCCCACCGCAAACGTGGCCAGCAGGCGCCGGCTGCGAAACAGCCCCTGCACCTGGTAGAGAAAGGACAGTTGCAGCCCGTGCGCTCGCGGCGCCGGCCGTCGCCGGCCGTGCGGAAGCCACGCCGCCACCGCGGCCGCTCCCGCCAGCGAGACCGCGCCCAGCACCAGGAAGCTCACCCGCCAGTTGAATGCTTCGGCCAGGATCCCGCCCAGAACCCGCCCGGTAAATCCACCCAGCGCCGTTCCGCTCACATAGAAGCTCATGATCAGCGCAACCCGGTTCGCAGGCCACTCCTCACCGATATAAGTCACGATCACGGCCACGATGCCGGGCACCATCACGCCCTGCAGAAAGCGCCAGAAGATGAGCTGCGCCAGCGATGTGGACGTAGCGGCAAGCAGCGTCGGCGCCGCGACCCCCACGATGGAGGCCACAATCACCCGCTTGCGTCCCATCCGCTCCGTGAGCCGGCCAAAGAGAGGCGCGGACAGCGCGACGCCCAGCGTGGTCGCGGAAACCGTCATGCCCGCGCCGGTCTTCGATGCATGAAAAATATGCGTCAACAGCGGCAGCAGCGGCTGGGTGCAATAGACCTCAAGAAAGGCGCACACGCCGCACAGAGCGACAGCCGCCGCGGCCAGCGCGCTCGGCGATGGATGAACTGATTGGGATTGGCTTTCCAATAAGCAGGATAATCGATAGCCCGCTTTGAAAGGACCTGGCTTCACATGCTGAACAAATGGCCAGTCGTGTTTCAGGGCGCGGTTTCACAGGTTGCTTAATAACTCAATGCGGAGGGAGGCGGGGGTTTCACCCCCCGCATGAGACCAGCAAAATGAGGGCGGGCTTTAGCCCCGGAGAGAACTCAATCTTTGGAAGGGCACGGCTTCAGCCGTGCCTCAAGAGGTGGTACACGCGCCCAGCTTCAGCCACTGAGGGATGAATTGTCTCGGCCCGGTTGCCGAGGCCAGGTCATGCGCCCAACTCAAAAGACCTACGCCATCGAAGCCTCAAGATCGAACGCCCGCGCATAGGTATAGGGACCTTCCGGCACCAGCGCCACCCGCGCGCCGCGTGGCAGACCGTCCAGGGTCGCGGCAATGGCTTCCTCAAGGCTATCGAAGGCCTGCGCGCCCAGAATCCCCAGTTCCGCCTTCGTCACCCCCGGCGTGTAAAACAACAGCCTGTTCTTCACACCGGCCAGGGCCAGCTTCTCGAGCTGCCATTGGTCGTTCACGACCGGAGCTGTGCGAATCGCCTCAAGGAAATCCTCGTTGCCCGTGAATTCCGCCAGCATGCGCGCGAACGGAGGCGAGCCAACTCCCTCCGCGCACGCGCTGACAATCAGAATTCTGGCCCCAGGCTTCGCGATGTGCTGCGCCGCAGTGATGCCCTTGGCGGTCTGGTAGAAGGTCAGGTCCAGCGGATAACCCGCTGCGCTCGTGATCACCGCATCCGCCGGCCACGGCAGCCGTTCCAGAGACGTGGTCTCAATAAACTCCACGCCCGCAGCATGCGCCTTCACAGGCTCGCCCGCAAACACGCCGGAAATTCGCCGGTCCTGAGTCAGCGTCACATCCAGAATGAAATCGTGGCGCGCCATGCGCGCGATCTCCAGCAGCTCATCGTGCAGCGGATTGCCGGCGATCGACCCCTCCGTCGCCAGCGGTTCGCGGATGAATCGCGGCGAGTGCAGCACCTGGATGGTCTCCTGCGCCGCCAGCCCCGGCGCCACCAGCTTGCGCCCACCGGAGAAACCCAGCATCAGGTGCTGCTCGATGAAGCCCAGCGTCAGATGCAGATCGGCAGCCACAAACCGCTCGTCGACATACACGGGCGTGCCGCGGCCGGTCGTCCCAAGCGCGCGATGCTGCTTGAGCGTGTGGGCGTCGTGGTTCACCACGCGATAGCCCACCGCGATCTCCGGCCCCAGAATCGTCTGGATCTCGTCTTCTGTCGCCGGCCGGTGCAGTCCCGTCGCAATCAGGATGGTGACGCCTTCCACCGGTATGCCTGCCTGATGCAGCCGGCGGAGCAGCGGTGGCAGCGTTACCCGGTTGGGCGCCGGCCGCGTGATATCGCATACCGAGATCGCAGCGGTCTTCTTGCCGGCAGCCAGCTCGCGCAGCGGCGCGCAGCCGATCGGCCGGTCCAGCGCGGCGTCGAGGGCAGCCGCCACGTCCGTCAATGCGGATGCCGAGCGGCTCCTCACCACCTCGGTCTCAAAGCCATCCGGAATCGACACGTCGATCCCGTCCTTGCCAAACGAAAAACGTACGTTCATAAGTTGCCGTGGCCGATCAATGGAATGGGAACGAAGTTCGTCCCTGTTTCGAGTTTAAATCGCTTTCCGACGCTGGATTCAGCGCACATCGAAAAGCACAGAATCGAATGGCCGGCCGCTGCTCAATCGGCCGCACCTTCAAATCCGGGATGTCCCGCCACCCCGGCCGTCCGTGTGCGCCGGAGTTTGTAGATCGCCAGCCCGATCCCGATCGCCAACAGCCCGCCAAAAGCCCACAACAGCGGCGTCGACCACGCCTCCAGCGTGTTGGACCACATGCGGACCATGTGCCGTCCGTAGGTTGCGCCCAGCCACGCCACCAGGGAGTAGCGGACTGCCCGGGCTGCGCTGAAAGCAACCAGAAAGCGGGCCAGCGGAACACCCAGCGCGCCCGACGCCAGCAGAAAGGGCGACAGCGGCATGGGCGGAGGCAGCGCGGAGGGAATACAGACCGCGAGGATGGGATGACGCTTTACCCATCGGCAAACCGGATCGAGCAGCCATGCAGGCACATAGCGGTGCAGCGCGGCCTCGCCGCCTTTGCGGCCGATGTGCCAGGTAGTATATCCGCCCAGAATGCTGCCGGCTATCGCGCACACCGCCAGCAGCCAGGGATCGCCATTATGTGACACCAGCCACAGCAGCAGCAGGTCCGTGGTGCCGGGTATAGGCAGCGGCACCACCGAGGCATCGATCGCGGAAACGCAGAACAAGCCCGGCATGCCAAGATGCGCAAGCCAGCGCAGTGTTTGCGATTGGTGCCCATGAGGCGCGCTGGCCGGCGATGGGGATGCAAGGTTCACACAGGGTTAGATGCTCTTCTTGCGTCTTGCGGTACTCCTGTGGCGAAGAATGAGGCATTCTGTCCTATGTGCTCAAGGGCGATATATCCTAGGGGCAGCACATGCAGCCTTTCCCCAACAAGCCACAGCGGCGCGGCATGGAGGCTTTTGCCTTCCGCGACTTCCGGCGGTACCAGTTGGCGCGGGTGGTGGCCATCCTGGGAGCCGAGGCACAGACGGTCGCCGTGGCCTGGCAGGTGTATTCCATCACCCACAGGGCCATTGACCTGGGCTATACCGGCCTGGCGCTGTTTCTTCCCGGCCTCTTTTTCCTGCTGCCGGCTGGGCACGTGGCCGACCGCTTTGACCGTCGCCAGATCATCATGGTGTGTTACAGCCTTCAGGTGCTCTGCACCACGGCTTTGCTGCTGATGACGCGTGCGGGCGCGCACCAGGTGCTGCCCATCTATGCGGTGCTTTTTTTCGTCGGGACGGGCCGCGCTTTCTCCGGTCCGGCCAGTTCTGCGCTGATCCCGCACCTCGTCCCGGAAGAGTATTTTGTCAACGCGGTCACCTGGGGCGCAACCATCTGGCAGTTCTCCAACATCGCCGGGCCTGCGCTCGGTGGAGTGCTCTTTACCCTGCCGCTGGCCAGCTTTGTCTCCGACTCCAAACTGGCGGGCGCGGGCATCGTCTATGTATTCACACTGGGCTCTCTGGGCTGGTTCCTGGTTCTCGTCGGCAGCATGCGCGTCAGGCCAGGCCGCATGGAACACCGCGCCGCTTCGCTCAAGGTAGTCATGGCCGGCTTTCAATACATGCTGCGCTCTTCGCTGCTGCTGGGCGCTTCTTCGCTCGATCTCTTTGTCGTGCTGCTGGGCGGCGCCACCGCGCTCATGCCCATCTTTGCCCATGAGATTCTGCACCAGGGTCCGCGCGGCCTGGGAATGTTGCGCGCGGCTCCGGCGGCCGGTGCTCTCGTCATGTCCCTGCTCATGGCGCGGTTCCCCATCCGCAGGCGCGCCGGACTGCGCCTGTTCATCTGCGTAGCCACCTTCGGCGCGGGCACGGTGGTCTTCGGGCTCTCGCACAACTTGTGGCTGTCGCTGGGGGCGCTGGCCGTCGCCGGTGCCGCCGATACCGTCAGCGTCATCATTCGTGGCTCTCTGCTCCAACTGGGCACGCCGCCCGAGATGCGCGGCCGTGTCAGCGCAGTCAACTCTCTCTTCATTGGCGCATCTAACGAACTGGGCGAGTTTGAGAGCGGGCTCACCGCGCAGTGGTGGGGAGCGGTGCGCGCCACAGTGGTGGGCGGCGTAGGTGCGTTGGCCGTGGCTGGCCTCTGGGCAGTGTGGTTTCCAGCGTTGCGCAATGCCAACGAGTTGACCGCGCAGGCGCTTCGTCCCAAGGCGGAGCAGGATCCCAAGCCCGAATCTTCCCTGGTCTGAACCGTCCGCACTGCAAACGCAAGGAGATCGTATGAAGACCTGGAAAGTGATTCTCGTTTCGACTTTGGTCACGCTGGCCATCGGCGGCGTCTACTTGTTCTCGGTCTGGAAGCATCGCCAGAATCCCGGCGTCATCGGGCAGCAGAGCGGTGCCGGCGAAATGCAAAGCCTCGATGATGTCGCCGTGGTCCGCATCCTCTCGCCCGCGCACTTTGACGACCTCTCGGGTCTGCCGGGCACGAGCGTGTGGATGAAGGACGGCTACGCCATGCCATACTACCCCTTCAGCGGAGGCCGCGTGGTGTTCGCCAAGCGAGTGGGCCTCATCCCCGCGGCGCAACGCATGGATGTAAAGAAAATCGTCAAGCAGGCTGTGCCCGCGCAACTCAGTGACAGCATGGAACACGGCAGCCGCCAGGCGTTTGCGGTCTTCTCGCTGCCGGGCGGCACAGATCTCCTTGCCACGCCCGTCGGGTACATGCAGGGCGACGACGAGGCCTACTACACCGATCTGCTCTTCTACTACGACGACCCGCACAAGATCTACGATAACTGGCCTAAGGATGTGTGGGCTGCCATAGATGCACATCAGGTCAAGCTCGGCATGAGCGAGCTTGAAACCCGCATGTCCATTGGACAGAACGAGCACCCCGACAGCCAGGCCGAAGGCGACCGCACAGTGACCTACGACCAGGACGGCAAAAAATGGATCGTCAATTACGTGAAAAACCGAGCGACTTCGATCAAGACCCCTTAGGCACCACGCCGCTTTGAAAGGGCAGGACTTCAGTCGTGCCGAAATGAACGGCGAACAATCTCGGCTTCTGCCGCTGAGGGAACGCCAATCGCGAACAAGATGCCGATCGGAGCATTGCTATATTCCCAGCCGCTCCTTCAGCGCCCGCACGCGGTCCCGCGCCACCGGTAGCTGCGTTCTCTGCACATCTTTCAGCGACACGATCACCTTGCCGGCGAACCACGAATTGACCTCGTGAATCCAGTCCACATTCACCAGCGCCGCGCGATGAATACGCAGAAACTTCGCCGGATCGAGCCGCCGCTCCAGCTCCGCGATGGTCTGATCGACCGAGTGCTGCCGCCCGTTGACAACCGCATAGGTCAGCTTGTCGTGCGCCATGAAATGCGTGACGGAGTCGAGATCGAGAAACGAGATGCGCTCGCCCACGCGCGTGGCGATGCGGCGCGGATAATCCGCTCGCTGGCCGCGCAGTTGATCCGCTAACTCCCGCAGCATGGTCTGTAACTCCGGATTCCGCTGCCAGTCCGGCTTCTCCGCGGGCCGCAGGCGGTCGAGCTTTTTCAGTGCCCGCTCCAGTTGCTCCGCATCGACAGGCTTCAACAGATAGTCGATCGAATTCACCTGAAACGCCCGCAGCGCATATTCGTCGTACGCGGTGGTGAAGATGACGAAGGGCTGCTCAGCCAGCCGCGACAGCAGCTCGAAGCCATTCATCCCCGGCATCTGAATATCCAGAAACAGCACATCCACTGTCTCGCTGGCCAGGTATTCGAGCGCCGCCGCCGGATCGATGGCGCTGCCGGCGACCCGCACTGCCGGGAAATTCGACAACAGCCGCTCCAGCCGCTCGATAGCCAGCGGTTCGTCGTCCACGAGATAGGCGCGCAGCGGAGCAGCTTCCATAGGTACCTCAAATCAGCCGGGGAACAGCATGCGGACAACGGTCTGTTCGCCGGCGCGCGCAACCTCAAGCCGCCCGGCCGCGCCAAACAGGAGCTCCAGCCGCGCCATCAGATTGCCGAGCCCGTGTTCCGGCGTAATGGCCTCCAGCGAGAAGCCGGGCCCGTCGTCAATCACTTCCAGCCGGATGTTCCCCGCGTCGTTTGAGCCGGTAATCTGAATCGAGGCGCCGTGGGCGCGCTGCGCAACCACGTGCTTCACTGCATTCTCCACCAGCGTCTGCAGCGCCAGCGGAGGCACTCTGACGTCCTGCATGCTCTCCGGAATCGCTATCTCATAGCGGATGCGCGCGCCGAACCGGGTCTTCTCAATTTCAAGATAGTCGCGCACCACCTTGAGTTCTTGCCACAGTGGCGCCAGGCCGCTTTGATTGGCATTCAATGAAAACCTCAGCAGCGAAGCAAGCTTGCCGACCGTAGCCTCGGCCCGCGCGGGGTCCGACGGGATAAGCGCTGCGATGGAATTGAGCGTGTTGAAAAGAAAGTGCGGATGGATGCGCGACTCCAGCGAAGACAGCCGCGCCTCCGCCAGCAGCTTGTAGGCCCGCTCCTGCTCCACCTGCCTGGTGCGTAGTTCCAGCACCGCGGCTTGCAGCCTATAGCGCAGGGTCTCGAAAGTTGAGATGCTCAATCCGAACATCAAAGAGATCACAACGCTGAAAGGGAGGACAGCCCGGAACTCATTCCAATACTCATCGCGCGGAACAAGTCCAGTAAGTTGGAAAATGATGCCGGCCGCGAGACTGCCCGTGACTGCAAGGCAGGCCAGGGTTCCCGCCTGCATTAGAACGATCAGCCGCGGAAACCTTGCGGCGTAGAGATGAGAGATGCGGGTAAGAAGAGCGACAGCTGGCAGGGCAATCAAAATGCAGTAGGTAAGCGCGACCAGAAGCTCACGGCCGGTTTCGGATAGCCTGAATTTTCCCAGCGAAAGGAGCAGCACAACAATAATCAGCGCCGCGCCCACAGTGATCGATATCGCCCTCAGGATCGGGGCGGCGTAGTTGCGCGCGAACCGGGGCGTCTCGGCAACATCGGGGCTGCTCGGATTGAGCTCTTGGTTCATAGCTGGAATCGTATCCCCGCCGACGTGGCTGTGGAGTAAGGAGTGCTGCCGTAATCCGAAGTCTTGCTGCCCACCGGTATCTCCATGTGCATATACGAGGAGAAATGGTTGCCGAATCGCCGCGTGGCGTCGAAGATGGCCGTATAACTGCGGTCGTTCAGATTTTCGACTATCGCGCCGGACAAGTCCCACTGCTTCCAGCCGGGCAACTCGCGCAAGCGGTTCTTGTAGGCAGTAAAAAAAGCGTAGTTCTGCCGCCCGGCCGTAGGCGAAATCGTCGCGTCTCGGAAGTACGGAATATTGGGTGGCGTGTAGAACTCGCCAAGAAATGTAATGCCGGAGGCCGTCGTATACTTCGCCCCCAGCAGCACCGCTCCCTGCTCGCGCCACATCGCTTCGCCATGCAGCTCCCATGCCTCGCCGAAAACGCGTGTGAACGTCAGACCGCCAAAAGCGTCTCCGCCGCGATCGTCGCCGGCGAGCAGCGATGTGTCGAATCCATGCACCAAAACGTTATACCGGAACGCGGTGGTGTCGTGCAGGTTGGCCGCGGCGGGCGCCAGTGCCGCCGTCGACCAGGCCAGCGAAAGCGCGTGCGGCCCGTGCACCCAGTCGGCCTTGACCATGTCGCGCCCCTCATTCAGGTTCAGCCTGTCGGTGGGATTGGTGGGTATGCGCGGCGGGTCCAGCACGCCGGCCGCGGTAAAAGCGTAGCCCGTGCCCCAGCGTACCAATCTGCGTCCGGCCATGAAGTCGAAGTCCCCTGCGGAGAGGCCCGCGTAGGTTTCTTTCACGCGCAACTGCGTGTGCGTGCCGGTGTACGCGTCCAGCAGGGTCTTGAGGCCGGCAGGAGCTGCGGCCTTGCCCGGAGCAATCTCGAAATCCGCGGCAGAGAGGCCGTGAAACGATTCGGCGAGGCCGACCACGCTCGATGAGACAGTCCAGCGCGACCGGTAGCGGAACGTGAAGGAAGGCTCGAGAAGCAGCTGATTCTGAAGCAGCGTGAACGACGGATTGTGCAGCAATTCACTTAACGTCGCCGGCAGCGGCGGCTGCAGGTTGCTATAGAACGTTGCATCGTCGATGACCGCCAAGGTGTAGCGCGAATCGAACCGCGGCTCGGGCGGCGGATCCTGCGCCGCCAACGGCGCAGCAATCGACACCAGAGCCGCGAGTGCGAAGATGAGTTTCACCAGCCGAGCCTGCTGCTTGTTGAATGATCTAAGAATGTGTGGGAGCGGCCTATCCCCCTGCGCATCGAAAGAGCAGGCCGCATCTGCAGCCGTTCGCGTCCGCCTATGTCCAGGCCCCATGACACTGCCAGCGTCTTTGCGGGGCATGCGCTCACGCAGGTGTTGCAGAGGATACATTCCGTTGACAGCACGCGCTGCCCGGCCATCACGTAATCCGGAATGCGAATATTCATGGGGCACACCTTTACGCAGGCCATGCACTGGTTGCAACTCTCTCTCGCGCCGGCGACCTTGAGCAGCGCGAAGCGCGAGCCGAGCTTCATCAGCACCGGCACCGGGCATAGGTATTTGCAAAAGGCGCGGTTGTCCTTGAGCACGTAGGCCAATGGGACTGCAGACGCGTAGTAGAGCAGGTTGCCGGCCAGCAACCAACTCAGCGGAGCCAGTCCCCAGGGCCGGTAGCCAATCAGGAAGACCAGCGACGCCACCAGGCCAAGACTCAGCGCGAAATGAACATAGCGCATCCACTTCCATGGGCCGGGCAGCCACCCCTTGCTCCTGTCGAAGGGCAGCAGGTCGAGGACCATCGCCGTCCAGCACGCCCATCCGCAAAAGCCGCGGCCGAAGATAAGAGGACCGAAGAGCTTGGCGATCGAATAATGAATAATAGCGCCCGAGAAGACTCCGGTGAACAGGAAGAAGAACAGGCCCTCGAGTTGCATGTTCTGCAAGACGAACAACCCCAGAAAACCGACCATATAAATACCGATTAGAAACTGGGCCAGGCGGCGGCCGATGGGTCTCTTCTGCCGCGGCAGCAGAGCGTAAAGCCCGGTGCCCGCCGCCAGTGAGGTGCCGATGTAGCCGATGTCAAAGAGGAAGAAGAGCGTGCCGGTCTTGCGCCAAAGTGTGATCGCCACCGCCCAGAAGATCAGCAGCAGGGAGCCCGGGACGAGAAGCTTCTTCAGCCGCCCGGGCTCGCTGTCTTGATTTGGAATCGCTAACTCTTTCTTCGTCATGGGAGACCCCTCATTCGTTCAGAAGCGGTCTGTCCGTCCCTGGTAGAAGAGTTTGTCGGGCAACTCGCGCGGCGCGATGCCTGAGTATTCGAGCACGCTGTGCGAGTTATGCCGGATCTGGTCGTAGAGAGTCATCCGGCGCAGTTGTATCTTGCCGCCTACCGGGGCAAACTCGTCGAAGGTGGCCGACTTGATGTGCTTGCCCGACGTAAGATAAAACTCCGCCTTTACGGGCCGCGCATCCTCTACGCGCAGCCAGTACTCGATGCGCTGGTAAGTCGAGCCTTTGCGCTTGGCGGTGAGCTCCAGCACATAGCAGTCGTCGGAACCGACCTTTTCGCTGCGCAGATACACGGGCGCGTAGTCGGCCGCATAGTTGGTGCGGGCCACGTCGCCGTTGGAGGCGTCGCCGGAGAGCCGCTCCAGCGGAGTGATGCGCACCGGCCTGCTGGTATCGGGCAGATATACCCACATATCGTCGCCCAGCATCAGCAGGTGACGGCCCTTTTCGCGCGGGCTCATAAACTCCACGTACGTCTTGTCGACGCCCTTCTGTGAGACCTCGTAGAGCTTCTCCTCGTCGGACTTATCCGACTCGAAGTTAGTGATCTTCACGTGCAGCACATACGAGGGCCAGCCGTTGCGAAACGCGTCGGAGCGCTTGAGCAGCGCCTCCGCGTCGACCGGCGGCGCGGTTGCGGCGCGGCTTACCAGCGCGCAGGTGAGCAGAAAGCCGATGAGAAACAGCAGGAGAAAAGTCCGCAATACGCAATTGATCCTATACATGGGCCAATGCCTCCGCAATTTGCAGCCGGGATGCGCGGATCGCCGGGAGAATGGCCGCCAGAGCCAGCGAAACGATGACCAGCAGCGAGGAACCCACCATCAGGCTTGGCACGTGCAGAACCTGGAATGCCATCGGAACCGTGGTTCCCGGTGGTGGAGGCAGATGAAGTCCCGAGGCATTCAATAGAACTCCAAGCAGGTTGCCTCCCACCACACCCACAATCGCGCCCATGATGCCGAGCAGCGTGGCTTCCAGAACAAACAGGGCCATGATCCAGGAACGGGGCGTGCCCATCGCCAGCATGGTGCCGATTTCCCGTGTGCGCTCAAACATGGCCATCAGCAGCGTGTTCACGCTGGACATGAGAACCATGAAGAAGACAATGACGCCCAGGAAGGCGAAGATTGTGTTGAAGAGGGAGCGGACTTGTTTGTAATAGGTGGCCAGATCGATCCATTTCTTGAGAACCAGCTTTTGGGGCAGGCCGTTGAGGCGCGGAGCCAGCGACGCCGCCACCTCGTCGGTGTTTTCTGTTTTGTCCAGCCCGACCACGAGATTGGTGACGCGATCGCTCTGCAGCAGGCGCTGCGCCGAGGGCAGAGTGATGCGGAGATAGCGGTCGTCTACTTCCTTGAATCCAGTGTTGACGATGCCCACGATCTGTACATCGATGCCATTCAGCGCGCCGTCTGACGTGACCGCCAGCAGTGTCAGCCCGTCGCCCGGCTTCACGTTCATCGAGCGCGCAACGCCAGCGCCGATCAGAGCTTCTACCTCGCCTTCCGGTTTGGTGCTCAGGTCTCTTCCCTGTGCCAGGCGGGCACTGAAGCCCAGGCTCTTTTCGGCCTCAGGTTCGACGGCGCTGCCCATGAAGACCGCGGATTTCACGCCGTTCGAGAGCATTCCGTAAAACTCGATCCGGGGCGCAACGCCACGCACGTGGCCGCCGGTTGAGACCGTTGCCGCCACCTGCCGCCAGTTATCGATGCCGGTGTCGAGGACGTGCTTCTCTTCGCGGTCAAAGTGCTCGGCGGTAAAAATCTGTATATGTCCAAGGCCATCGTTGATGGTGCTCTCGCGGAGCCCCCAGAACATGCGTGCAAAGAAGCCGCCCACCAGCAGCAGCCCAGCCACGCCGCCGCCCACCATCATCAGCGTCATGATCGTCCGCCGCCGGTTGCGGAATACGTTTCTAAACGACAGCAGTAAGAACTTGCCCATGGCTGCCTCCTTCATTCGCGGCGCTTGATTGCATGGTCTTGGCAGTGAGGATGTCGTCGGTCACCTGTCCGTCGCAAAGCCGGACGATGCGGTCGGTGTGCTCCAGCAGCCGCTGGTCGTGCGTTGAGAAGATGAAGGTGAGGCCGAGACGGCGATTCAGGTCGTGCATCAGGTCGATCAGTTGCGTGGCATTGCGCGTATCCAGGTTGGCAGTGGGCTCATCGGCCAGCACCAGAGCAGGCCGGTGCACAATGGCGCGCGCCACCGCGACGCGCTGTCGTTCGCCGCCGCTCAGCAGGTCAGGCCGGTGGTTGGCGCGTGCCGCCAGGCCCACGCTGTCGAGGGCCGCGGCTACCCGCTCCCGGCGCTCGCGCGCGCTCAGGCCCTGCACCAGCAGCGGGAACTCCACATTCTCGGCGGCCGTGAACACGGGAATCAGGTTGAAGGTCTGAAAGACAAAGCCGATCTTCTCGCGGCGCAGCCTGGTCAGTTGAGACGGGTTCAGCGTCGAAGTGTCCACCCCCTCGATCCGGATTCGCCCGGCGGTCGGCTTGTCGATGCAGCCGATAAGGTTCAGCAGGGTCGATTTGCCGCTTCCGCTGGGACCCGAGATAGCCAGAAACTCCCCGGCCGTCACGCGCAGGTTCACGTCGTCGAGCGCGTTCACAAAGCTATGGTCCAGCGGGAATCTGCGGCTCATCGCTTCCACTCGGACGATTTCGTCGATTGCATCCATGGGGACCGTTCCCTTTCCCGAGCGTGATTGCTCTGGATGAAAGGTAACGGGGCCCGGCTTGGAATTGCGCGAGGTTCCGGACGAAGGGTTGCGAAAGCTGATGGAAGGTAGAAATGGCGGGATGAAGTGCGCAGGTATGCCTCGCCGCTGCGCTACTTCGGTTCCCTCGACGGTGCATCACTCTGCGGCTGCCCCATCACCGCAACCGACGCCGCCACAAAGGTCCCATCCTTCACCGCGCCTTCCACGGCGATCATGTCGCCGACCTGCACATCGCCCAGCGTGATAGGCTCGCGGTGCTTGCGGAAGGTGGTGTTCTCGTCGGCCATAAAGCTATGGGTGGCGTTGCCCGGCCCGCCCTGCACTGTCACCTTGACGCCATCGATCGCGGTGACCTTGCCTGCCAGCCAGGTCTTGCCAAAGTTGGCCTGCCGCTCGCGAATCTGCCTCGCGCGCTCGGGGTCAATCTGCATGATCACCACCGCGCCGATCGATTTGGCGTTGGCATCGATCTCCCCGCCGGCCGTGATCGCGTCGCCCACTTTGATGTCGGTAGCCTTGATCGGCAGCGGGGGATTCACGCCCTCCGCGCGGTCGCTCTCGCCTCGCGGTGCGGGCGGCTTCAGGATCCGCGTGTTGGCGCTGAAGTGGACGGTGTAGACCTCGCCGGTGTCGGTCTTGATGGTGTAGTGATCGGCGGCTACTTCGGTCACTGTGCCCATCACCCCGCGGCCGTTGCCCATTCCGCCGCCCCAAACGCCGCGCGCCCGCCATGGTCCTGGGCCCGGCCCCGGCGCCGACGGGTTCTGCCTGGCAGGCGGAGCCTGGTTGGCATCCTGGGCGGCAGCGGCCGCGCTCAGCGCAAGCCCCACTACGATGACAGACACGAATCCCTTCTTCATGGCAACTCCGAACAGGGGTACAACGTTAACCCTGCCAGCATAGACGATGGAAGCGCCTCGCGGGACGACAACGTGTGGCGCTAAGGAGTGCGCTGCGACGCCAGAAGCTGCTCGAAGGCGGGAATCCCGCGCAGGCTGGCGAACTCGCTGTCGGCAATGATCTTCTTGGGATTCGTGAATCCTTCATTGAGAGCCATCCGCAGGTACTCGATGGCGCGGTCATTCTCCCCGGCGCGCACGCAGCCTTTGGCCATGTAGTAGTTCATGGCGCCGCGATCCTCTACCGAAGCCGGATTCTCAATCCGCGGGCTGGCGCTGCGGTCGAAGATATGCGGATCGAGCCCCAGGGCGGCCTGGTAGGCCTCCCAGCCCTTTTTGTACTTATGCTGGGCCAGCAGGTTGGTGCCCAGGTTTTTGTGAATCAGTGCGGACTTCGGATCGTACTTCAGCGCCTTGTGGTACATGCGCTCCGCGGCCTGAAACTCCTTGTGCGAATCGAAAATAGTACCCAGGTTATTGAGCACGGTCGAGTTCTTGGGGTCGAGCCGCAGCGATCTCTCGTAGCACCGGGTCGCTTCCTCCTGGTTGAACATGAGCTGATAGGCGATGCCCATCTTGTTCCACAGGCTGGCGGAGTTGCCGGGGCCCTTTCTGTAGGCCTCAATCGCGGCCTGGTACCGCTGCCGCGCCATCAGGGTGTCGCCCAGGTCCTCAGCCGAGGGAGATGGCACGACTACTGCGGGCGGCGAGGCCGCCGATGCGGTCACAGGGGTGGCGGACTGAGAAGTGGAGAATTGGGCTGTGCTGCCGGGTTGTGCCTGCAGCACTGAAGTGGAGAGGACTGCGATTGCGGTGCACGCCGGCAGCCAGCAGCGCTGATCGATCCAGGCCATACATTCCCTCCCATCGAAGGAATCCAGGGGCGAAACGCTTCCTCATCGCTCACCGGCAAGAGATCACTTATATTAGACCACTTAATATGCGAAGTGCACTGCCCAAAACTGGTCATTCCTTGAGTGGTCGGCCAAAACGGCTAAAAGTGGCTATGGATAGGGAATGCCACCCGGCCCGGGTTTCGCGGTAAACTCAATCCGAGCCTCGAGGGTGCCCTTTGAGCACGATTCTTCCATGTAGTCCGCAAATCGATCTTGCCGGCCGGCTGCGCATCACGCGCCGGCGCACGCTGGCCCTGTGCGAGCCGCTGTCGCCTGAGGACATGATGGTGCAATCCTCGCCGGAAGCTTCCCCGGCGAAATGGCACCTGGCTCATACCGCGTGGTTCTTCGAGTCCTTCATTCTGCGCGAGTTCCTGCCCGGCTACCAGCTCTTTCATGGGGATTTTCCCTGGCTCTTCAACAGCTATTATCAGAGCTTTGCCGCTTTTCCTGAGAAGCGCTTGCGAGCCTCGTTTTCGCGCCCGAACTTGGAAGCAATCCTGCGCTACCGCGAGCACGTCGATGAGCACCTGGAGCGGCTCCTCAGCCAGAATCCCGAACCCGAGGCGCTCAGGCGCATCGAACTCGGCGTGAACCACGAGGAGCAACACCAGGAGCTCCTGCTGACCGACATCCTCAACGCCTTCTTCACCAATCCGCTGCGACCGGCGTATCAGGCTGGCCATCTCGGCACGGGTACAGATGCCCCAGGTCTTGTCCGCCGCGGCGGAGAGACCTGGGAAAGCACCAACCTGGCCGGAGCTTCCAATCCCGAAGAAAGCAAATTGAGCTTCATCCCCTTCGAGGGCGGGTTGCGGGAGATCGGCCACCGGGGCGAAGGCTTCTGCTTCGATAACGAACTTCAGCGCCATCGGGTCTGGCTGGAACCCTATGCGCTGGCTTCGCGCCTCGTCACCTGCGGCGAATTTGCCTCCTTCATCGCCGATGGCGGGTACCGCCGGCCCGAACTGTGGCTCTCGGCGGGCTGGGATGCGGTGCAAAGCCAGCAGTGGCGCTCCCCGCTCTACTGGTCGCATGCCGACAGCCAATGGTGCGTGTTTACGCTGCACGGCGAACAGCCCCTGAATGCGCTCGAATTCGCACCGGTAAGCCACGTGAGCTACTTTGAAGCCGACGCCTACGCTCGCTGGGCTGGCCGACGCCTGGCGACCGAATTTGAATGGGAGGCTGCGGCAGAGGACCAGCCGCCGACTTCGGCCAACCTGCTCGATTCAGGCCGCTTGACGCCTGTGCCCGCCGCTGAGACGGTGGACGATCCGGCCGGCGCAGGCGCTTCCCCCAGGCTTCAGCAGCAGTTCGGCGATTGCTGGGAGTGGACGGCCAGCGCCTATCTCGCTTATCCCGGCTTCAAGCCGCTCGCGGGCTCGCTGGGCGAGTATAACGGCAAGTTCATGAGCGGCCAGATGGTGCTGCGCGGCGGCTCCTGTGTCACGCCCAAGGCACACATCCGCGCCAGCTACCGCAACTTCTTTCCCCCCGAAACCCGCTGGCAGTTTTCCGGAATTCGTCTGGCTTTGTAGTAACTAACGCACCAGCAACAGCATCCAACCACCGCATGACCACGATCGCTTTCCCTGCATGCACTGCGCAAATTGAGGAACGTGTCGCTTCCGCGGTCCGCGAAGGCCTGACGGCGCGGCCCAAGTGGCTGCCGCCCTGGCTGTTTTACGACGCGGCCGGTTCGCGCCTCTTCGACCGCATCACCGAACTGCCCGAGTACTACCTCACCCGGACGGAGCGTGGGATTCTTGCCACCCACGCCGGCGCCATGATCGCCCAGGCGGCTGAGGGCAAACGGTTGCGGCTCGTCGAACTGGGCGCGGGCTCGGCAGACAAGACGCGGCTGCTGCTGGCCGCCGCCGCCGGCCGGCAGGGGACCTTGCTCTACGAGCCGCTGGACGTTTCGGCCAGCGCCTTGGAGGCGGCGCTGGAGCGTATCGAGATCGAGATCCCAGGGGTCCGGGTGACGCCGCGGGTCCTGGATTACACTCATGAACTGGAGTTGCACGCCATCGCTCCTGGAGAGCGCCGGCTGGTGCTTTACATCGGGTCGAGCATCGGCAATTTTGAACCGGATGAGGCGGCGTCCCTGCTTTGCCGTCTGCGTGCCTGCCTAGACCCCGGCGATGGGCTGCTTCTGGGTGTGGACCTGGGGAAGGACGAGGACACGCTCCTGGCCGCCTACGACGATGCGGATGGAGTGACCGCCGCATTCAATCGCAACCTCCTCGTCCGGCTGAATCGCGAACTGGCTGCCGACTTCGATCCGGACAGCTTCGCCCACCGTGCCGTCTGGAACCGCGCTGCCTCCCGGATCGAAATGCACCTGGAGAGCCGCAGCGAACAGGCGGTCCGGCTGGCTGCGCTCGATCTTGACATCGAATTCGCCGAAGGCGAGAGCATCCACACCGAGAACAGCTACAAGTACTCAACCAGCGCCGCGGAAGCGATGCTCTCCGGAGCCGGCTTTACCCCTGCCGCAACCTGGACGGATGCGCAGGGATGGTTTGCTGTTTGCCTTGCGCGTGTGGAATAGGCGCTGCGCCGCTGTCTCATGGATGGGCCGGGCTTGGAACACGCCGGTCTTTCCAACGCAGAATCCGCGATTCCATGCCGTACCACAGTCCGTAAGCCACGCCAAAACTGAGTACCAGCCCCAGTGCCACCGACGCCACTGCCTCCACGTGCCGGGATAGATTCAGCCGCGCCATCGCCTCCATGCCGATGAATCGCAGCGGATAGTGGAAGAGGTAAAGGCTGTAGCTGACCATGCCGATCGATCGCAGCCAGCGCGCCCGGAAGGCCCGCACCCACCACTGCGGACCCTGGGCTCTGCGAATCAGCGCGTGGGTCAACAGCGCAAAGCTGGCGTCGGCGAGCACCAGGCCAACCGTAGTTACCAGCACGCTGCTCCGGTCCCCGCCCGTCACCAGCCAGAACAGCGCAGTCGCCGGAAGCACCATCAAGGCCGCACCGTCGAAGAATCTGTCCGTGCGCAGCCACTTTTCCGGGCACAGGCGCCGGTCCCGGATCAGCAGCGCCACCGCCGAGCCGTACGCCAGTCCGTCCATGCGGCAATAGAAGGTGTAGGTTTCGGGAAACTGCGGCGTGTGCAGCCACCAGCGGAGCAGCGGCGCAGCCACGATCATCCCTGCCAGGATGGCCGCAAATCCCGTCTGCGACGTAAACCGCACCACCGGTGCCCAGACGGTGTAGTAGATCTCTTCGACCGACAGCGACCACAGCACCGCCAATCCCAGCACCACGACAAACGGCACCGGCGGCGGAGTCGCAATCAGCGCCGGCGGCTGACCCACAAACAGGCTGGTGTAATAAAAGACATACTGCAGCCAGAGTCCCCAGGTGCCCGGCCTTCCCTGTTCGATGGAATAGCCAAGGTAGACCAGCAGCCCGAGGAAATACGGCGGAAAGATGCGCAGCGCCCGGCGCGCATAGAACACGCTGAAATAGCGCTCCTTGTCGCGCAGTTCGAGCAGAATGCTGGTGATCAGGAAACCGGACAGGATAAAGAACAGGTCGACGCCCAGCCATCCGTAGCGCGAGCCAACCGCGGGCACCCAGGCGAGGTAGTGCTCGCTGATCACCGCCAGCACGGCAATGCCCCGCAGTCCGTCGAGCTCCTTAATGCGCATCTACTCGCTCCTGCGGTAAAACCGTCCCAGGAACGCCGCCAGCCCAGCGCGCAGCCGCATGATCTTCAGAGCTCCAGCCCGATAAGGATGCAGCGGCCCATCCGCGCAGGCCAGGAAGTGTTTGTCCCCGTCGGAAGGCGGCATCCCCATGAGGCTCGACTGAATGAACTTCTTCCTCCAGGCCTTCGAGCGGCCCACTGAGTGATACATCGTAAAGCCGCCGCGCATAAAGCCCATCCCCTCAGGACCGATGGTCGAGAAGGGCACATCCGCGTACATGGTAGCTATGTTCAAGGTGTCCTGGTCCACGGTATAAAACACCTGCGCCCGATTGCCTTTCTGGAATTGAGTAGGTACCACGCCGCTGCGGTTGGCCAGCCGCACCGCGCCGATCCACTGGGCCAGAAAGCCGCGATACTCGATATCCAAGCCCACAAAGCCGCTGTTGTAGTAGCGCTCCTGCTCTCGGCGCGGCTCGCCCCAGCCGGCCTCGCGCGCCAGCGCCATCCATTCGCAGCGAAAGGGGTGCCGCGAAGGCATGGTGCCCATGGCGATCTCCTGGCAAAGGCAGACCCCGTGCCGCACCCACATCTCAAAGAAGCTCCACGTGCACCGAACCGTGATGTCGGGGTCGAAGTACCAGAGGTAGCGGCGGGCAATTCCAGCTTCGATTACGTGGGAGAGAAACTCCGGCTTGAACTGGCCAAAGTGCCGGTTGGGGTCGATGGTTTCAAAACCCAGCAGCGCCTCGCCCACCTCGAATAACCCGTCATCGCGGCGCTTGAGCGGTGCGGTCCATGGCGGCAGCTCACCGCGGCAGCCGATCCAGAAGAGCCCCTTGAACCCGGCCCGCACAATCGAGTTGATCAGCACCGCCAGCCCCAGGTGGAAGTCCCCCTCGAACAGGCTGCAGATCACCTGGTCATGGCCGGTGGGCGCCGGGCCGGATGCCGCGAGGGGCGGACACTGCTCAGGCATGCATCTCTCCCTTGATCTCGGCGGGGACGACTTCTCCGGAGGTGATCCCGCCGGAAACCTCCGCAGCGGTTCCCTCGATGCGGCGCGGGCCATAGATGAAGCCATAAAAGGCGCAGAGAATATTCACACCCAGGGTCGTGGCTGCGGAAACGATGTTGAACATGAGTGCGGAGCGAACCGTCCCTAGGTGGCCCTGGAACAGGAACACCACCTGTACCAGCAGCGTAAGAGTAATCACCGACAGGTTGTTCCACCAGTATACAAACCGGCGCGAGGAGTGGATGACCCACATCGAGCCGCTCAGGTAGCGGATCGAGCTGCCGATCAGCAGCAGCAGGACCTCTTCATGCAATTTGGCGTACTTGGGTCCGAGCACCCATAGGAAAAGTCCTGGAAACTGCCACCCTAGTCCAATGACCGCGAGGCAAATGGAGCAGAGGGCTGCGATGGCGGCCAGATAGCTTGCCTTGAGACGGCTCCGCGGCAGCCGCGCAAAGTAGGGCTCCAGCAGGATCGGGCTCATTTGCGAGAAAATTACAAATATCTGCGCCAGCCGGCTGACCGCGCCCACGTCGGCCACCGCGGCTGTTACGCCGAAGACCGTCACCAGCAGTTGCGGAATCTGCCCTTGAATGGCGTAGAAGATCACGTTGGGCGTGTTGGGCAGGATCAGCCGGATAATCGCCTTGCGCTTTTGAGCCGATGGCCTGCCCTTCACGCCCAGCAGCGTCCGCGCCCTGAAGTAATAAGACTGGCCGATATACACAATGCCGGCCACGTTGATGAGGATGGCGGAATACACGTTGAGCCAGTGCGCCGCCCAGAAAACTCCCAGCAGCGCCAGAGTGCCCAGGCTGGAGACCATCTGCGCCCGGTACCAGCGCGGACGGTCGCGGCGTACGATCAGCACCGCGCCGTAGGCGGAGCAGATGCGCGCGAACCATGCGGCCACCAGGATGATCGCAACCATGGCCGTGACCACCCGCCAGCCCCAATGCTGCCGGTGAACCATCAGAGGAAAAACCACAATGGTGACCGGCGCCATGATCGCGAACAGGCGGTGGGTCAGGGTCCGCAGCGAGGCCACGTAATCGGCGATCAGCTGCAGATCGCCCGTGTTCTCGCCCACCAGCGGCATCAGGCTATTGGAAATGCCAATGTCCAGCAGCAGCGCCAGCGAAGCCAGGGCCGCGAACAGCACCGCGAATTGAGCGTATTCCGCCTTGGGCAGCAGCCGCACGCACAACAGGCCGTAGAGCAGGTTGCCCGCCATGGTGATTCCCTGCGCGGCCATGAATTCGGCCACCCGGTGCAGCTTGGGAACCATGAAATCTCTTGAACGGGTCAGGCGGCTCATTCGGGGGCTGGGCTCGACTTCCTTCCTTGGCCGCGGCGCAAACGCCTTGTGCTTTGGCTACTTGCCTCATCCTAAACCAAAGCCTGGCGGCATCTTGCGCGAAGGGATCGCCGGACGCCGGTTGTTCAAAATGGCATTCTCCCGCGACCGGCCGCCTTTCGCGAGTCCGTTCCATCTCCTTGCGGGCCTATTTACCACGTTCCAAGTTGCCCCCTCCCTCCCGGTGGCCCTGATTGCTAAACTATTGATTGCGCGTAGATAGGGCAGAGACTGATTCGGATCGTCTTTTTTACGGGAAGTGGGTATGGCAAGGGCAAAGCCGGAAAACCGGGTTCTGATGGTGCATCCGACTGGCAATGCCAACGTGCGCCAGGCCGCTCTGGCCCTCGAACAGGCCGGTATGCTGGCCGCTTTCCACACCACCATTGCCTGGCAGCCTGGCGCGACCCTGGATCGCATGCTCCCCGAGTCTCTGCGCGCTGAAATGGCCCGGCGCAGCTTCCCCGGCATTGCCCCGGCCCACCTGCGCGCCCATCCCTGGGGCGAGATGATGCGGCTGGCGATGTTCCGTTATGGATTCAAACGCCGGCTCGGGTACGAGACCGGCCTCTTCAGCTACGACAAGGTCTCTGCCGCGCTGCAACGCAAAGCGGCGGCCAGTGTCAGGCGTACGCGCGGGCTTGCCGGCGTCTACGTCTACGACGTTTGCGCGTTGCACGTCCTTGAGGCCGCCAGCCGCCGCGACCTGCGCTGCATCTACGACCTGCCTACGGGCCATTACCGGGTCTCGCAGCAGATTGTGGAGGAGGAGCGCGACCTGCGCCCGGAGTGGGCTTCGACCCTGGCCGGCATCTACGACAGCCCCAGGAAACTGGCCCGCAAGGACCGGGAAATCGCGCTGGCGGATTCGATCCTGGTGGCCAGCTCGTTCACCGCCAAGACCTTGGAGGCCTATCCGGAGACCATCAACGCGAAGATCTACCGCGTGCCCTATGGAGCTCCCCCGGTAGGCCCGGAGCGGGAACTCACGGAGCGCGATCACCCGCTCCGGGTGCTGTTTGTGGGCCAGATCGGCCAGCGCAAGGGCATCGCCTATCTGCTGGAGGCGATTGACCAGCTCCAGGTGCCCTGTAAGCTGACGCTGCTCGGCCATCCCACGGCCTCGCCGCCCATCATGCAGAAGGCTCTTTACAATCACCGCTGGATCGAGTCGGCTCCGCATGCCGAGGTGCTGAAGCTGATGCGCCTGCACGACGTGCTGGTGTTCCCTTCGCTCTTCGATGGCTTTGGCCTGGTGATGCTGGAGGCGATGGCACAGGGAACAGTCGTCATCGCCACCCCGCATTCGGCCGCG
>Ga0326727_10010573_pt1 | contig 21932 bp, 13 predicted proteins | sample MB2enrmetagenome_FD_207643 | JGI IMG/M metagenome (GOLD analysis project Ga0326727, IMG submission 207643) | Lab enriched peat soil microbial communities from McLean, Ithaca, NY, United States - MB29MY | ecosystem: Environmental > Terrestrial > Soil > Wetlands > Peat | place: USA: New York...
GTTACAATCTGACGCATTCATGTGACAAATTATTACACTTGACACACCCCGCCTCGATCCACCGCCTCCCGCCACCGCTCTCGCTCCCAGCACCAACCCTGCCAAACACTACTGGCAAATAGCAGCAATCATTGGCATTTTTGAGGATTTTTGGGGTTTAAGGGAATCCAAAAAGGCAGTCTCGCGCCGGGTACACAGAGAAGGTCGAGCCGGGGAGTCTGAACAGGAGCAAACAGAGGGAACTGAGGAGGAACCGGGCGGCAAACGGTCGCAAATATCAGCAATCATTGGCATTTTTGAGGATTTTTGAGGCTGGAATCCAAAAAGGGCAGGCTCGCGCAGAGAGTTCTGAGCGCGCAGAGAAGGCCAAGCCTTGACATCGCTTGATTGACCTTGACTCACTGTGCCCTCCCCCGGGGAGCAGGCCGGGATTTGCGTTAATGTTAACGGGGCTTGATCCGAGTGGAGGGATGATGGGGAGTCAATGGGCGACACGGGAGTGGATTTGTTTGCCGATATGTCAAAGAACCCCGCCTTCGCTATAGTTCCGGCGCGGCGGGCAAAGCAGCCCGCCCACCTTCAATGTCCCATATAATAGTGGGACTCGCAAGCGTTTTTTTTGTTTTTTTTGGATTGGCGGCCACAGGGAATCCGACGACAGAAAGATGGAGGCAGGAAAATGGGCGATTGAAAAATGGACAATTGCAATTTGATCAAGAGGGAAGTCGTTGATGGAAAGGAGGTTAAGAATTATGGCTTGCAAAGTGGGTGGTCGGATGGCACGCTCGCGTCAGTCAACGACACGACGCGGATGAGGACGGCCAAAGAATTGATCGAAAACTCCGACACCACTTACCTCGCCCAAAAAGCCTTGCTGGCCAAACTGGATAAGGGAGAACTCCGGCTCGACGAATTGCAAGCCCGGACCCGCGAACTCTTCGAGGCCGAAGTGACCAAGTTGAGTTAGTTTGGCGAAATGTTAATGTTAAGATGTGACACTGATGGCTCTAACTGTGCAACGCACGACGACATTCCTTCTATTATTTCTTTGCCTGCCCTCAATTTGGGCGGCAGAAACACCGTCGGAAAAGGCCGACGCCTTGCTGGCTGGATTGGTAAAGACCAATGACCCCGGCTTGGCGGTCCTGGTGGCGCAGGGCGGCAGAATCTTGTTTGAAAAGGGTTACGGGCTAGCCGACCGGGAACATGCTGTACCCGTCATCCCGCAAACTGCCTTCCGCATCGCCTCGATCACCAAGCAATTCACCGCCTCGGCAGTTTTGAAACTACAGGAGCAGGGAAAACTGAGCATCGACGATAAATTATCCAAATACGTCGCCGATTTTCCGCGTGGGGATCAGGTCACCCTGCGCCAATTACTGACCCATACCTCCGGCATCCACAATTACAATGACGACCCGGAATTCTCTGATCCTGCGACCAACGACACCACCGAGGCCATCATTGAGGCGATGAAGAAGGAACCTTATAATTTCGATCCTGGGACGAAATGGAGTTGCGACAATTCGGGCTACGTGTTGCTCGGTTACATCGTAGAGAAGGTTTCGGGGCAAGGTTACGGGGATTTTCTACGTGAGAATTTCTTCCAGCCCCTGGGCATGACCAACACCGGCGTTTACCACGCGCAGCTTGGTCTGTCGCACGAGGCGATGGGCTACAGACTGGGCACCAACGGCTTCAAGCGGGTGAACTGGGATCCATCGTGGTTTGGCGGCGCCGGCGCGCTCTACTCCACAGTCGAAGACCTGTATCGCTGGAACGAGGGCATCTTCAACGGCCGGGTGCTGGACCCTGCCAGCCTCCAAGCGGCATTCACTCCTGCCAAGATGAGTATATACGAGGCCGCCAATTCGGGTGCCGGCGGCGGTTTCGGCTGGCTGGTCACCCGGCACCGCGGGTTGCTGGAAATTATGCACGGCGGCTCCGTGCCCGGCTTCAGAAGCTGGGTGCGGCGGGTGCCGGAGGAAAAATTCACTGTGGCCATCCTAGCCAACTCCAGACCCGGACGTACAAACGCGATTCCCCAAGAACTAACGCAGCAACTGGTGGACATTTTTCTGGCGGACAAACTCACGCCGCTGCCCAGCGTAAACACGAACGTTTCGCCTGAGGCGTATGACGCCTTAACGGGCCGGTACGAGCTGGGAGGGCAAATCGTGACCATCAGCAGACGCGGCCCTCACCTGTTTGTTCAGTATGCTGGCTCCCCGGAAGCAGAAATATTCCCCCAGTCCGACACGCAATTCTTCCTAAAAGGGGGGAACGCACAAATCACCTTCGTGAAGGATGAAAGCGGCAACGCTGTCAAATTAATCTACCACGACGATATCGGTCTCGCCCCGGCCGCCCTGCGGGTACACCCGGACCCGTAACAGCGAAGGCCGGTACGCAATGATTTAAGAGGGAAAACTCACGCCACCCGGCATAGTTCCGAGGCCGGTGCCACCGATGACGGAATTGATTCCGGGTTCAATCGTCCGATCCAAGTCATGTGGGTAAAGACGATCAGCTCCCTTGACACTGGCTCGGTTTACGTTGATCCAGTCTGTAATCATTTTAAGGCATTTCTAATCTTAACAATAACTTGCCCAAATCCTCCGGTTCGAGGCTGCGGTTATCGATCTCGAGAGATTATCCAATGTGCTCCATCTGGTCAATAAACCTCTGAGTGTTCATTAGGACTGACAAGCCGTTCGCCGGGCGCCGTGCCCCACCGCGCGCTCGGGATTTTCAGTGCCAGAACGGGAGAAAGTCCTGGCGGTGCCAAGCGATGACGGTTCGTGGCCCAACCATCACGGGCTACCGGCGCCAGCCGGACCACCATCGGTGGAGCAACCTGCCTGAGGTTTTTTAGGCTTGTCATCCGGCGCGCAGTTCGATAAACGTCGCTGTGTGATCGTGAATAGACAGGGGACCCAAACCCACTATTTGCCACGTCGGCGCAGACTGAGCGATCAAATCTTGTACTGTTTTGTTGCTTGGGTTCTGTTGTCCATTCAAGCCGATCTCGTTGCCCAGGCACCACCAGGGGTGATTTCCTGGTGGCCGGCGGACGGGAACGCAGACGACATCGTTAGTACCAATAATGGAGTTCTTGTAAATGACGTCACTTTTGCGCCGGGGGAGTCCGGAGAGGCGTTCGACATTACTCCTGGCAGCTATGTGGAAATCCCCGACGCTCCAAACTTGGACCCGACCAACGGCATCACCATTGAAGCATGGATCAATCGCACCGAGGAAGTTGGCCCATACGACCCCATTGTCAAAAAGGCGGGGCCAACCAATGGGTCCTACTCGTTGGAGTTTTCCGGAAACCAACTTTGCTTCTGGGTTTTTACCGGGGGTTGGCAAGGCTGTTGTGCCGGCGCTGTGCCGTTCAATCAATGGTGCCATGTCGCCGGAACATACGACGGAAGCACTGTCAGTGTGTACATCAACGGGACGTTGGTCGGCGCAGGGGGTGCCAGCGGGCAGCTTGTACCCTCCCAAAATCCGATAAACTTCGGACGGGACCCATCAGGCAATGGCAGGAGCTACAGCGGTTTGATTGACGAACTTCGCATTTATAATCGCGCGCTCAATCAGTTGGAAATCTACGCCATTTACAGCGGACAGCCTCCGCTCACTAACTTGCCTAGCACGGGACCCATCGTGCCCGAGCTAGCTCTTCTTGAGCAGGTGATGACCAACGCCATGGCCAACCACCAGGTCAATGCCGCAACGGTGGCACTGATGAAAGACGACAAGCTCGTTTTTCGCCAAGGCTACGGCTGGGCTAACAAGCATTTGACTGCCGTGACACATCCTGACCAACCGTTTCGCCTGGCCAGCGTTTCCAAGATGTTGACCAGTTCCGCCATCACAAAGTTGGTCAACGAAGGCGTCATCTCCAATGACACGACGGTTTATTCGTACCTCGGCATCCCGCCATGGGGCGGCGTGTTGGCCGACAACCGCATCACTAATATTACCGTGGCCGAACTGCTCAATCACTCCGGGGGTTGGGACACCACCGTTTCTCCAGTGGGCGAATTCAGCAGCCTGGAAATCTCGCAACAGATGGGGCTGAACTATCCCGCCGCGCCCACCAACGTCATCAGTTGGGTGTTCGGCAAACGACCTCTCGACTTCGCGCCAGGCACAAGCAATGTCTATTGCAATTTTGGCTATGAAATTCTTGGACGGGTGATCGAAAAGGCCAACGGCATGTCTTACGTCAACTATATTCAAAATGTGCTGCTTGGCCCCTCTGTGATCCTCAACCCAAGCGGCTTCACCAATCTCGTCCAGTCCCGTTCCCGGCCCAGCGACCTGGCGCCGTGGGAGATTTGGTACGACAATCCCGGCGGCTGGGGCCAATGCGTCGCTGATTACCCAACCAACATTAGCGCGGCATCCGCCGACGGCGGCTGGTATTACTTTGAATCCTTCGACTCCTTTGGCGGACTGAGTGCCTCCGTCAGGGCCTTGTGCTCTTACCTCCTAAACTATTGGGAGAGTGACGGCCCTCGCTATTTTGGGGAGTATTGGGGTTGGGGATACACCTTTTTTGGGGGGCTGCCGGGCGCCTCCACCGTGTTGTACCAGAGCATTACTGAGGACCCGACCACGACTAACGGTTTGGAATTTGCCGCACTCTTCAATGGTGGCCGCGGAGCTGGTGGGCCTAGCAATGACGCGTTTGACGGACTTCAGAGTGCCGCAACAAACATCACCTCTTGGCCTGCCAATGGCGGCGGCGCGGTTGAGTGGGAGACCGCCTCAACGAATATTCCCGAGAGCGCTGGAGCGCTGAATGTGCGGCTTGTTAGAACCGGCTTGAGTACCCTGCCGGTGAAAGTCAGCTACACGACCTATGCCACCACCGCGACGGCCTCCAACTTTGCCGCCGTTTCCGGTATCGTCGCATTCACCGCCGCCCAGACCAACCAAACCATCACCGTGCCGATCTTCAACACGGGCCGTGTCGATCCTTCCTGCCAATTCCTGCTGGAATTGTTATCTGCCTCCGGTGGCTGCTGGCTGGGCAGAAATTGCACCTGCGTTGTTAATATCGAAGGCACGAATCAATTGCCGTTCTTTGTGACGGAGCCTCAGAGGCAGACTGCGTGGGTTGGAGGAACGGCGGTCTTTAATGCCAAGGCGCAAGGCGTCCCGCCACTTGCATACCAATGGCGCCAAAATGGGGTGCCAATTCTCAATGCAACCAACAGCGCGTACGATCTTGCGACCTTACGGGCCGCTGATGCGGGAAATTATGACGTCGTTGTGCAAAGTGGCGCCGGGGCGGTGACAAGCTCTGTTGCCATCTTGACGGTGAGCGGATCGACCACCAACTGCGCCGTCTGCGCTCCGGCCGGATTGATTTCATGGTGGCCCTGCGACGGCGACACCAGCGACCGTGTCGGCACGAACTCCGCCGTGCTTGAAAACGGCGCCACGTTCGGCCCAGGCGAGGTGGGGGAGGCCGTCTTTTTTGATGGCGCCACCGGCTACATGTTGGTCAACAGCGCAGAGTACATAACCGGGCCAAGGACGATTGAAACATGGGTTTATCCGCATTCGCACTCAGGCTTGGGGATGCCCATTGCGACGACAGGAGTTCCCGGGCAAGGGGACATGTTTGGTATATCGGGCGGCAACGGCGGTTGCGGAAGCACTGATGTCGTCTATATCGATCATTGGGGAACAGGCTGCCTGCACAGCGCCTTGCCTCTGGTGACCGACACATGGAATCACGCGGCGTTCACGTACGATGGGACGGCCATTTGTTTTTACGTCAATGGCGTGCCTGGCGCGCCCATTAACCAATCGCTCTACGATTTTGACCTCAGCACCCTGACTATTGGTTGCGACCTGATTGGAGGTTCCAGCACGCAACTTTCCCTGGATGGCGGAATTGATGAGTTTCGCGTCTATAATCGCGCACTCACGCCGTGGGAGATCCAGGCCATCTACGCGGCGGGCACAAACGGCATGTGTCCACCGACGCCGCTGATGTTTGCGGGAGCCGGATCGCTCAGTGGCGGCAAAGGATTGGTTTTGAATGGCAGCCTGCGCAGCGGACAGAACTACTATCTTCAAACCACGACCAACCTGGCTTCATCGAACTGGATAACACTGACCAATTTCACGGCGGCAACTGCGCCCACTTTTCCCTTCACTATCAGTAGCGCCAATTCACCTGAGCGGTTCTATCGTCTTCTCAGCGTCGAAGGCGCGAACATATCACCGTATTTTGTGACGCAACCTCAGAATCAGACGGCGTTGATTGGAGCAACAGCGGTGTTCAGCGCAACTGCCCAAGGATCGCCGCCCCTTCAATACCAATGGCGAAAAAATGGTGTTCCTATTCTCAACGCGACCAACAGCGAGTGCGATCTGGCGACTTTGTGGACGGTTGATGCCGGCGATTATGACGTGGTTGCCTGCAACCGTTTTGGCGCTGTGACAAGTTTTGTCGCCCTATTGACGCTCAGCGGTTCGAGCCAAACCAACTGCGCCGTCTGCGCCCCAGCCGGTCTGATTTCATGGTGGCCTTGCGACGGCGACACCAGCGACCGTGTCGGCACGAACTCCGCCGTGCTTGAAAACGGCGCCACGTTCGGCCCAGGCGAGGTGGGGGAGGCCGTCTTTTTTGATGGCGCCACCGGCTACCTGTTGGTCAACGGCGCGCAGAATATAAGCGGGCCAAGGACGATTGAAGCATGGGTCTATCCGCATTCGCACTCAGGGTTAGGGATGCCCATTGCGACAACAGGAGTTCCCGGCCAAGGGGACATGTTTGGCATATCGGGCAACGGCGGTTGCGGAAGCACCGATGTCGTCTATATCGATCACTGGGGAACAGCCTGCTTGGACAGTGGCTTGCACGTTCTGACGAATACGTGGAACCATGTGGGCGTCACATACGACGGTACGACGATCTACTTTTACGTCAATGGCGTGGCTAGCGCGCCCATTACCCAATCGCTTTACGATTTTGACCTCAACACCCTGACAATTGGTTGCGACCTGATAGGAGGTTCCACCACGCAACCTTCATTCGATGGCGGAATCAATGACTTCCGCATTTACAATCGCGCACTGTCGCCACCCGAAATTCAGGGGATCTATACCGCCGGAACCAACGGCATGTGTCCGCCCATGCCGCTCCTGTTTGTGGGAACCCAGTCGTTCAGCAGCAGCGGCGGATTAGTTTTGAATGCCAGCCTGCGTAGCGGGCAAAGCTATCACGTTGAAGTCACCACCAACCTATGTTCCAACACTTGGGTCAACCTCACGAATTTTACCGCCGGAACCGCCCCGTTTTTTCAATTTACAAACCAGTCCGCAACCAACGTCCAAAGTCAGTTTTATCGCCTTGTTTCTCCATGAACTGACAACACCTCTTATTACCACGAACTGCATGGAGCGTCAGAGTCAGAGGGTTCAGTCCTCGGGATCACGTATCCACCTCCGCCGGACTCAAACGCTCCAACTCCGTCCGCGCGGCCTCAAACCTCCGGCAATCACCCGCGCATAGCTTCCGGCTCTCCTGGCTGACGTTGCCCGGATGGCCCATCCTCAATCGCCGGCTCACCCACTCCAACGAGGCCGTGGTCGGCCCTACACCAGAATATGTCGCTTCCAATGAACCTCAGTTTTTGTGGTTCATTGGCACGATGAACCACAATCTGTTGTGGTCGGTGTCTCCTGACGGATCTGAATGATTTTTTTCGGCGTGGTTCTACAACGAGGTCGCGCCTACGGCGCTGCAAGCGGCAGAGTCGGTTCCGGGTTCAGGACGGCGTTCCAGCGCCGTAGGGGTGCTTTGTAGAACCCAGGGATCCAGAGGATTAAAGCCCCAGCGGGGCGGCATGGACGCACACAACCTTTTATGAATCAATGTTTTGTGTCTTAAGTAAGCGCCATTCTCCCTTTGGGATTGTAGAACGGCCCTCTGTAAGGTCGAAAGCGGTGTCGCCGCCGCGCTCTGCCACCGCGCTCCATAAAGGAGGAGCACAAAGACAGGAGTTTATATTCTTCAATTTTTGTGATCTTTGCGATCTTTCGTGGCAATTCATCTTTGGTTGCGGCTTGCCGCGCTGTGTCCTTTGCGGCTAATCATTTGCCATTCCTTGGACGGGGGGGGCAATCCCAGACCGTTGTTTCATGAGGTTGCAATTTTGGGAAAAGCGGCGCACTTTATCGCCGCTGAAAAGAAAGATTGTGCTATGAAATTTGTGCAAGTTGCAAAACGGATAACGCTGCTGGTGCTGGTGAACGTGCTCGTCATGGTCACCATAGGGATTATCGTCGGCCTGCTGTTTCGCGGGCCACTGGCGCGGATGGGCGGCTATGAGAATCTGTTTGTGTTCTGCCTGATCTTCGGCATGGGCGGGGCCTTCATCTCGCTGCTGCTCTCGCGCTGGATGGCCAAAGTGATGATGGGCGTGCAGGTGATCGATCCCGACACAGCCGATCCGGACGAGCAGCGCCTGGTGCAAACGGTGTATCATTTGGCCCATGCGGCCCAACTGCCTTCCATGCCGGAAGTGGGCATTTATGATTCGCCGGAAATCAACGCTTTCGCGACCGGACCGAGCCGGTCACGGGCGTTGGTGGCGGTTTCGGCCGGATTGCTGCGGCAAATGCGGCAATACGACGTGGAGGGGGTGTTGGGGCACGAGATCGCGCACGTGGCCAATGGGGACATGGTGACGATGACGCTGATTCAGGGTGTGGTGAACGCGTTTGCGATGTTCCTGGCGCGGGTGCTGGCGTTCGCGCTGTCGCGCGGCTCCAGCCGGGACGATGATCGCGGGGGCAATTGGTTCATGGAATTCATTTTAATCAACCTTTTCCAGTATGTGTTTATGATGCTGGGATACATCGTCATCGCTTGGTTTTCGCGCTGGCGGGAATTTCGGGCTGACGCGGGCGGGGCACGCTACGCCGGGCGGGAACACATGCTCTCGGCGCTGAAAACACTCAAGGCCATTCACGAGGGGGGCGCCGACCTTGCGGGGGCGCAACAGCCGGCCTTTCAAGCGCTGAAGATTTCGGGCAAGAGCGGCGGTATTGGCGCGCTTTTTGCCGATCATCCTCCTTTGGAAGAACGGATTGCGCGCCTGGAACACGGCATTCGCTAAACGGCAAACGGATCGCTTTTCCGCGGCTTGACTTGGAGGCCGATTTCGTCCGGCGCCGCCGCAAGGGAGACAATTCCCTTTTCGGCGGTGGCGCCCGCGTAGGGGTCGTTGCTGATGAGGAGATTTCCGTCGATGTCCAGGTGGTCGGTTAATTCGGCCAAATGGGCGGCGGCGGTGATGAGAATGCTCGTTTCGATCATGCACCCGACCATGGTTTTCAAACCCGCCTTGCGCGCCGCCGTCAACGCGTCGAAGGCCGTGGTGACACCGCCGGTTTTGAGCAGCTTGACATTGACGCCGTGGAAACACTGGGCGCAGAGGGAGATGTCCTTGGCGTGATGATAGGACTCATCGCCGAACAAGGGGAGCGGGGAACGGGTCTTGAGCCAGGCCAAATCCTTGAGAGGGGTTGCCGCAGGCATCGGCTGTTCGACAAACTCGATGTGGGGGTCCTTGGCCAGCCATTCGAGATTGCGCAGGGCCTCCTCCTTGGTGTGCCATGCTTCATTGGCATCGACGCGCACGGTGCGGTCCGGCGCCAGGCGGCGCAAGGCGGCGAGGTTTTCGCGGTCGCCCGGCGTGCCGATTTTGAGTTTGAGAATCGGAAAGGCCGCGGCGGCGGCGACCTTCTGAGCGATGATTTGCGGGGTATCGATGCCAATGCTGAAAGAGGTGACATGCGTATTCTCCATAAAGGCGAGGCCCAAATAGGTGTGGAGGGGCTTGGCGGCTTTGCGGGCGGCGCCATCGGCCAAGGCGACGTTGAGGGCGCATTTGGCGGAGCTGTTTTTTGGGGCCAGTTTTTCCAGGTAATCCATGCTGGCCGGGATATCGTCGAATGAGATTTTGTCGGGATCGACCAGGCGGAGAAAGGCCTGGATGGAAGGGGGAGTTTCGGAATAGCGGTTTGAGAAAGGAGCTTCGCCCAAGCCGGTGATCGATTTGTCAGTCAAGCGCACGAGGATGGTGGGAGCGGTATCGGCGCCGCCGCCGCTTTTTGCGTCGCGGGAGACGGCCCAAGTATGACAGAGCCGCAAGTTGAAGGGGAGAAAGGCCAATTTCATAATTGCGATAGGACAGCTTAAAAGGAGGAGATATGCAAGAAATCAATTGCGAGAGGGATCCATTGCGGCGTGAAGTTGGGATCGGCCTTGTGGGAGCCAGACGCGCAAGGCGTTGACGCTCAAGGTGATGTCGAATGCCTTAACTTCGCGCCCGAATGTGCCGATAAACTGACGATGAATCGTAAATTGGAATACTTCATGCTGTCGCAGTCATGCACGTGAAATTAGAGGCGTTTAATCTCATATTCTCGCAAGAGTACCTGCGGGCGGCGCTGATGGTGTCGCTATTGAGCGTGTGGGTATTGGTGGGGTTGTTCTTCTATCTGAACCGGTTCACCCGGCGGCAGTATTTCACGGTCTGGACGGCGGCGTGGCTGTTTTATGCGTTGTGGCTGACGTTGTGTTTGACGGCACCGGACGCGGCGGTAGGGTCGCTGATGTTCCTCTTCAAGCAATGGTGCATAGCGGTGAGCGCGGTGTTTCTGTTGTGGGGCAGCCTGGCATTTCTGAGCCTTCCCGTGCGGCAAACGTCCTTTGGCCTGTTCATGCTTTTCCTGATGGTGTGGAGTGTTGTCAGCCCCGCGGTTTTATCATCCGCGGTGAAGGTGGAAATGCCGGTGTTCCTGCTGCTGGGATCGGGGAGCGTGTTCGCGGCCAGTTGCTTCTTCCGGTTGCGCAAGAAAATGCCCTACGTGGGAGCCGGGATGTTATCGCTCGGATTTACATTATGGGGAGTGTATCTGGCGACGTATCCGATGTCGCTGATGGACAACAACCTACGCAGCGCCGGATTTTTCGCGGCGGCGGTGGTGCAACTTTACATTGCGGTCAGCATGATCGTGCTGGTGCTGGAGGAGGTGCGGCACAAGACCGAACAAATGAGGGCGGAAATGGAGGCCGTGCGATTGGAGAAGGAACAGTTGCAGGTCAAAGTGGTCAGCGCCGAGGAGCAATGCCGCTCCCTCTACGACCAGGTGCGATTGACGCAAGGGGTGCAGAAGGCGTACGACGAATTGCGCCGCACGCAGGCCAACGTGGTCCGCCAGGAACGCCTCTGCGCGCTGGGTCAAATGGCCAGCGGCGTGGCGCACGACGTCAACAATTCCCTTTCTCCCATCGCCGCTTACAGCGACCTGTTGCTCATGACGGTGCCGGAACTGCCGGAGAGCGCGCGACGCTATCTCCAGACCATCCACCGTTGCGGAGATGACATCGCGCACATCGTTTCCCGCATGAGGGAATTCTACCGTCCTCAAGCCGAAAGTGAGAGCCTCGTGATGGTGAACGTCAACGAAATCATTGAGGAGACGATTGAATTGACACGTCCGCGCTGGCGCGACTTGCCGCAGCGCCAGGGCGTATCGATCCAAATCCAACCGCAATTGGCGGACAAGCTGCCGCGGCTGCTCTGCGACCCCCGGGACCTTTGCCAGGCGCTGACCAATCTCATTTTCAACGCGGTGGACGCCCTTCCCCAAGGTGGCAAAATAACCTTGGTAACGAGCACCTTCACGTGGCCTGATCCCAGCGATGAGCGGGCCAAAGTGGCCCATCTCCAGATCCAAGTGCGGGACAACGGACTGGGCATGGACGAACACACGCGACAACATTGCCTGGAACCCTTTTTCTCGACCAAAGCCCAGCGCGGGGGCACCGGGTTGGGGTTGGCGATGGTCTATGGGATGATGCGGCGGCACGACGGCTCCATTGACATCGAGAGCACTCCCGGTTCGGGGACCTGCGTCAGGCTCACATTCCCGGTCCGCGAGAAAGCACTGTCGTCCCCCAAGGCGGAGCCGGCGCCGCCAAAGCCGAGCCGTTGCCTCAATGTGCTGTGCGTCGATGATGAGCCGGAACTGCGCACGCTGCTCCACGATTGCCTGGGCGTCTTCCACCACAGGGTCACAGTCGCCTCCAACGGAGTCGAGGGGCTGAAGCTATTCCAAGACGCGTTGATCCGGAAGCAGCCCTTCGAAGCGGTCATCACCGATCTGGGGATGCCGGAAATGGACGGGAAACAATTGACGCACAGCATCAAGGCGCAGGCGCCGCAAACGCCCGTCATAATGATGACCGGGTGGGGAGCGATAATGAAGGCCGACGGGGAAAGCGCGGGCGAAGTGGACGCCCTACTGAGCAAACCAGTGCGTTTGCAGGAATTGAACACCCTCCTGCTCGAACTCTGCCGGTAGAGCTTCCACGTGCGCTTGACCCCGCATTCTAATCTAAAGCTTTCTGATTCTGAGGATTAGGATTAGGATTAGGATTGAGATTCGGAGGGGAGGGCCGAAGAGAGAGATACATGGCGGGACCGTGGCGCATATCACTTTTTTGGGTTCCTCTCTTAATCTTACTCGTAATCTTAATCTCGTCCCCCCTCACTTGAGAATTGACAATCGTTGGATTCGTTCAATCCTTGGGCGCGTGACTCGAATCAAAACAATCGCTCTTGCCGCGTTGCTGGGCGGCATACTGGCGCCCGCCGCGCGGGCAGTGGATTGGACGCAATTCCGCGGGCCAAACCATGACGGGACATCAACGGAAGAAATCCTCACCGCCTGGCCTCCCAGCGGGCTGCCGCTGATTTGGAAACATCCCCTGACCGACGGATTCAGCGGCATGACTATCGCGGCGGGAAAGGCGTTCACGCTTGTGAAGCGGGAAGTCGATGGGGCCAGCCAGGAAGTCTGCGTGGCGCTGGACGCGAACACCGGAAAGGAATTGTGGGCCGTGCCGCTGGGCATCGCGAAATATGATGGCGGCGGCGACTCGGGGACGCCCGATAATGCCGGCGGAGACGGTCCGCGTTCGACGCCGTCGTTTGACAGCGGCAAGGTCTATACCTATTCCTCGCGCATGGTTTTGAAGTGCCTGGACGCGGCCACAGGCGCGCAGATTTGGGTTTGCGACATCGCCAAGGAACACGACGGACGCAACATCCATTGGGAGAGCGCGGCTTCGCCGTTGATCGACGGGGACCTGGTCTTTGTGGCGGGCGGGGGCCCGGGGCAGGCTCTGTTGGCCTTAAACAAAAACGACGGCCAAGTGGTCTGGCACGGGCAGGACGATCTGATGACGCAATCGACGCCGGTAGCGGCAACGATCCTGGGGCAGCGGCAGGTCATTTACTTTACGCAAAAGGGATTGGTTTCGGTGACGCCGGCCAACGGCGCCGTTCTCTGGCGGTTTCCCTACAAGTTTTCCGGCTCGACCGCGATATCGCCGGTGGTGTACGGCGACATCGTGTATTGCTCGGCGGGGTACGGCATAGGATCAAGCGCGTGCAAAATCATCAAAACGGCCGAAGGGTTTGAGGCACAGGAGCTGTGGCATCAGCCGGCCAACGTGCTGGCAAGCCATTGGAGCACACCGGTGTGCAGCAAGGGGTATCTTTACGGGCTTAACGGACAGGCGAAGTTTGGGCAGGCGCCCCTGGTTTGTGTGGAATTGGCCACCGGCCGGATTTTGTGGTCACATCCCGGTTTTGGGCCGGGGGGATGCACGCTGGTCGATGGCCAGGTGCTGGTGCTCAGCGACGCCGGCGACCTGGTCCTGGTGAAGGCGGAGCCGGCGGCTTACGTTGAAACGGCGCGCAGGCACGTGCTGGCGGGCAAATGCTGGAACTGCGCCAGCGTGAGCAATGGCCGCATTTACGCGCGCAGCACCAAGGAAGGGGTCAGCGTGGACGTGTCAGTCAAATGAAGCAAAAGGGCGGGGCCGCAAAGAGCAGAAACGCGAATGGCACGAAAACTGCCCTGAATGCAGTGGGCGTGGAAGCTCGAAAATCGTAGAACACCGAGAAAGGTGAGTCATGCGCGCGTTGAGCGTTTATTTGGGATTGGTGGCGGCGTTGCTGGCCGGGCCGCTGGCCGCGCGGTGCTCGGCGCAGGTGACGCTGGCGTGGAACGCTTCTTCAGACCCAACGGTGGTGGGCTATTATCTGGTTTGGGGAACCAGCAGCGGAGACTACACCTTTACCAACACTTATGGCGGCGCGCAGACCAACGCCACCATTAGCAGCCTGACGGAGGGGCTGGTTTATTATTTCAACGTCGCGGCTTTCAACAGCAACGGCGTCGTCAGCGCTTATGCCAACGAGATCGTGATCACCAACGGACTCCCGGCCACTAATGCTCCGCCTGCGCCGCCTGCGCCGCCCGGAACCAACACCACCGGCAGCGGCGGCGGCGCCACTGGCGGAACCGGCGGCGGCGGCACCAATTCGCACGCGATTACAACCAACTTGACGCAATCCTTGTTCTGGGGCGTTCCGCCATTTCTCACCGTTGGACTGAGCAACGGGCAGCCGAATTTGACAATTGGGGGGACGGTCGGAGCGACGCTCACGATCCAAGCGACCACCAATTTGTTTTCGCTGGATCAGTGGAGCGAGGTGACCAATGTCAGTATCTCCAACATCGCGTCCGTGGGGGAAACCAACCAGTCGGGCCAGACGCAAGACGCGCTGGACCTGGCCTTCGTGCCCGGCGCGCAGTCAGTGGCGGTGACCAATTCCAGCGCGGCGCAGTTTTTCCGCGCGGTCATGCCCTACGATTACGTCATCCTGGCGGGCATGGTGCTGCCGGCCAAGGGCTACACGCCGCGCCTGATTGTGGTGAACATGCCGGGCATCGTGTGCGATGACGCCTGTTACGTGAACGAATCGAGCAGCTTCATCCATTGGGACCGCTCAACTTATGCGCTGCAACTGGAAGGCTCCGCCTCGACCATCCGGCAAATTGCTACGACCCTGGCCGACTCGCTGAATTTGGACTGGACATCGGCGTCGGAGTTTAGTTATTCTAATGGTCTGGGCCAAATACTGGCCACTGTTATTGAAACCGAATCGCCATCTTCCGACCCGGTGGCGGGACAAGCCCCGCCGAGTGCGCCCATCGTTATCAACTTCTAAAAGTCCTCGTTCCGTCCGCGCGCTATGAAAGAGAACATCGAACAGCGTGTCATCGGTCTATTTGTCCTCATGCTGGGCATTCTGGCGTTCGTGGCCGTCTCGGCCGTGCGCAACATCCAGCAGTCAATCAAAGACAGCGATTGGGTCAATCATACGCACGCCGTCATCATCGACGTGAGCGAGGTTCTTTCCTATCTGCACGCGGGCGACTCGGCGTTGCGCAATTACGTTCTTACGGGTGACAAACGCGATCAGGGAGCCTACCGCGGCGCCTATTCAACCATGGTCGAGCGGTTGGACGACGCGAAGGCGTTGACCCGTTCCGGCGCGGAAGAAGCAGGCATCCAATTGCAGATTGTCGGCCTGCAGAATCTCATCAGCAACCGCATCGATATCGCCCGGTCCATTGTCAAGGCGCGGGAGCAGGGCGGATTGGAGGCCGCCCGGCGCCTCTTTCTCACCAACCCCGATCTCGACTCGATGGTGACGATTGAGCGGGCCGCCAACAGGCTCGTGGGCGATGAAAACAAGCTGCTGACGGCCCGAGACAAGGCCGAGCATCTCCAGGCGCAAGGGACAAAACTCTCCGTTTACAGCGGGGTGGCGGTCAATTTCATGCTGCTGGCCTTTGTGTTCTGGCTGTTGCGCGACGATTTGAAGGCGCGACGCCAGGCGGCCAAGGCGCTGGAGGACGCCAACGCCCAATTGGAGGCCAAAGTGCAGGAGCGCACCGCCGAGCTTGTCAAGGCCAACCAGGCGCTCAAACAGGAGAATCTGGAGCGGCGCTGGTCCTACCAGGCGCTGGAACATCAAATGCGCTACAACCAACTGATCATCAATTCCATTGTGGAAATGGTCTTTGTCGTCAGCCGCGCCCTCAACATCAGCCGCGTCAATCCGGCGGTGGTGCATCAGACCAGTTGGAATCCGCAGGACTTGGTGGCGCACTCCATTGAGCGCGTGTTGCAACTGCCGCTGGAGACGGAGGCGGGCGCGCCCCAGAACCCGCTGATCATCGCCATGAGAGACGGCCGTGAGATTCAGGAGCAGCCGGCCGTGCTCATCTCCCGCTCCGGGAAAACCACCCCCGTTCAATACAGCCTGATTCCCTTGCACGACCAGGACAAAGTCGTGGGCGGGGTGGTCACCGTGCGCCCGCGCAACGGCGCCTCGCCGGAACATCAACAATAACCGGCAAGTTCTTATGAAGAAGCACATTCTCTCGATCGACGATGAAGCCGACATCCGCGAATTATTGCAGGAAGCATTGACCATGAGAGGCTACCGGGTTTCCACGGCCGCCGACGCCGAGACAGCCAAGAGAATCGTCCAACAAGACCCGCCCGACCTCATCATCATGGATTTCCAGATCGAAGATGGGGACGGGCTTGTGCTCATCGAGGACATCCGGCAGGCCGGACGGGACATCCCCATCCTGCTATTGACAGGGGCGGTGTTCGACAGCGATGTGGTGCGGGAGACCATTGAGAAGAAGGTTTCCCGCTACCTGGATAAAACGGCCTCCTTGAGCCAGATCGTGACGGAGGTCGAAAAACTGCTGGGCCAAGCTCCCCGTTCCTGAAGCCCAAGTCAGGCCAGCGCGGAATTGATGCGCTCAATGGCCTCGTCAATCTCCGCACGGCTTTTGAATCCGACAACCACCGCGTCCAATTCCGGGCGCGACATGGCGAAGCGAAGGGATTTTTCGCGCTCCTCGGCATCGACAAAGGTGCCATTGCCAATCATCTTCATGCCGATGACGCCGCGGCCCTTGGCGCGCATGACAGCCAACTGTTGGAGCACCGGGCCGGTGGGATGGTTGGCCATGTTGACGTGCTCATCCGGTCCATCCATGAAGGCGCCCTGGGGGTTGACCCGCACCAGATGCACCTGCGGCCAATCCGACTCGGTGGCGTCGCTCAAAGCGGGCAAACTGTGGCAGGAAACGCCTTTGGCGCGAATCCACTTCCGCTCCTGGGCCTGGTCAAAACCATCGCGGACGCCTTTCCATGTTTCGGGCCAGTTTTTGCTCACCATGCAGTGAATGAGCAGGCTATCGACGTAATCGGTGTCAAACACTTTTCGGTGATGGTCGATGACTCCAAGAATATCGTCGGGGCGATGGTCCACTTTGGATTGAATAAAGAGCTTTTCGCGCGGCAGCCCTTTGAGGGCGCCGGCCATCCACTCGAAGGTTGAATAGGCCTGCGCGCAATCAAAGTAAGTGATGCCCCGGTCAAAGGCGTAGTGAATGAGGCTGTTGAAGGCCTCCCGGCCGAGGTTGCGTTGAATGTGGCCGCTGTCGCTGCCGGTCCCAAAGCCGAGGCGGCTTAACCGGATTCCGGTCCGGCCGAGCGTGACCTGGTCCACTGCGGTTCGCTTGACAGGCAGGCTCTCTACCGGCAAAGCGTCCGAGGCGATGAGCAAGGACCCCACGGCGGCGGAACGCGCGAAGAACTGGCGGCGGCTATAACGACTGGTCTTCATACCGGGAGGAATTCTATCATCATCGGGCCGGCTCGGCAACTCAAGAAATGGCGGATATTCGCCGGAAAACACGCGCTCCATCGGGGAATGCCTCATCAAGGAAAGCTGCGTTTCACATTTTTGGCCGCCTCCCTTATGGAGCGCGGTGGCAGAGCGCAGCGGCGACACCGCTTTGGACTTAACGGAATACGCCATTATGCGGGACTGAGAGCGTGTTTTAAAAATGTGACAAAGCGCCGCGTGGGGGCACGCGGCCTACAGGAAATGGCAAGAAACCCAGTGTTCGTGCGGTCCGACACCGACGCTAGCCGCGAGACGTTGTCGTACTAATAGTCAAAACGAATGCGCGTGAAATGTTAAATGTTGATTCTGCTGAAAAACCCCACTTTTCAAAAAGGAGCGATTTCAGAAACCACCAAAACACTCCAATCATCCAGGAAAAGTCGTCTATAACCGATTCTGGAGAATCCTCTGCTTGACAGTTTTCGCGGTTTTTTCGTGGATTTTCAAAACAGGAGTTTTTTTCAGCAGAATCAAATGTTAAGATGCGGTACTGTTGGCCTTGGGCGCTTCCCGATTCATTTTTTCATCAGACGGAAGAACATCGGCCCGCCAGAAGGGGTTAACGCGACGTTGCTGTTCGTGCCGTCGTTGCCGATGGTCAGGCTGCTGTCGGACCAACCGGCGCTATTGGCCAGATTTGTGTTCTGCTGCAACGTCCAGCCCGTTTCCATCAATGGCCAGTAAATGACCGCTCCGGCGCCAGCGCGCTGAATGTCCAGCGGCGATGCCCCTTCCGCCAAGCTCAAGCCGAAAACCGACCCTTTGCCTTGCGCCCCCCCGTTGCAGAGCGTGGCGTAAAGCATGTCCCCGGCCACCGCCAAGTCGCAGTAAGGATTGGCCCCGTCCAGATTGGTGCCATAGACAGCATTCGTGCCATACTCCAGCGCGCTGAAGGTGAACGCGTTAGTAACGCCCATCCCGTTGGTGTCCAGGGCGAAAATTGTCCCCGAACCGTTGATGCCCCCGCTCTCGGTCGTCCCATACAGTCCCCCATTATACAAAAGCAATCCCCCTCGCGGATTGGCCCCGTCGCTGTTGGTATAGACAATATTATACGTAGAACCTGCGAAAACCTCCTCCGGCCCAGTCGCGCTGAAATTGTACAGCGTGGCAAAGTTCGTCCCGTTCGTGTTCACCTTGAAAACGGACCCGCTGCCGTTGGCCGCTCCGCTGGACGTCGTCCCGTAAAGCGTACCCCCTGCCAACACCAGGTCGCACGTCGGATTCTCCCCATCGCTCCCCGTGAAATGATGCAACACCGCAAAGCCAGAGCCGTCCGTGTTCACCTTGAAAACTGTCCCGTCGCCATATTGCCCCCCGCCGTAGGTGGTGCCATAAAGTGTGTTGCCCGAAACCAGCAATCCGGCCTCCGGCTGGGAGCCATCGCTGTTGCCAAAACTATGCACCACGCCAAATCCCGTGCCGTCCGCCGCGATTTTGAAGACCGCTCCATCGCCAAGCGCCATATTGACCGCGTTGCTGCCGCCGTATTCAGTCGTTCCATAAAGTTCGCCCCCGCACACCACCAGGCCATTGGGTGCGCCCCCGTTTGTGTCGAGGAGAAAACTGTAAAGATTGGTGAAACAACCTCCGTTGATGTTAAGGCGAAACAGCGTCCCGCCGCCTCTCATCAACATCATGTCGAGCGCCCCGCCGCCTGAACACGCCCCATACAGAGTGTCCCCTGCCAAAACCAGCCGCGCCACCGGCGTTGCCCCGTCACTGTTGGCATACATCTCCATCGGGCTGAAACTGTAAAGGTTGGTGAAGCCCGAGCCGTCGGTGTTGATCGCGAAAATCGTCCCCGAACCGCCTAGCCCCCCGGCAGACATCACCCCATAAAGCTGGTTGCCCGCCGCCACCAACCCGCCCCTGGGATACATGCCGTCGCCGTTGGTGAAAGCCATCGCCATTGGATCAAACCCGCCGCCGCTGCCGTCAAAGACATGCACTTCCAGACAACCCGCCGCAATGGACGGTCCACTGCCAAGGACGGCCGTTTTGTTCGCATTGGTCGCCAGCAGCGTCGGGGTGAAGATGCCGGCATCGGTATAGATGTGAGTTGGATTTTGCGCCGTGTTGGTCGAACCATCGCCAAAATTCCACTTCCAGTTCGTAATCGCTATGCCAAAGGCGTCCACGGCTGGCGCGCTAAATATGACGCGCAAGGGAATCAGACCATTGGTGGGGCTGGCGCTGAAATCCACCGGAGGATACCACGCCGTGATTTTGGGTCCTGAAGCCGCCAATTGCAAGCCGGCCGAGTTGACCACCAGCAGCTTCGGCGAAAACGCTTTGGTATTGGTCCAAATGTAAACATGAGAGGGACTTTGGTAGGTGCTGCCAGTCTTGTCACCAAAGTTCCAACTCCAACTCTGGATGGCGCTGCCTCCGCTGTCCGCGCTTGGGCCACTGAAGGCCACCGGAAAGGGCATCCACCCGGTGGTTGGGAAGGCGGTGAACTGAGCCGTTGGCATCGTTACCGCAATGTTGCTCGGGCCCACGCCCCGGACGGCGCTGCCGTTGACGTTGGTGGCCGCCAACGTGACCTTGAACACCCCGTTGGTGTTGGTGACGTAAGTGTGCGAGCAGGTCATACCCGTGCCGTTGGTCCCGTCCCCAAAATCCCAATACCAACTGACGATATTGCTGCCATTGCTATCCGTGGGCTGCGACCCAAACTGGACTGTCAGCGGCACGAATCCATTGGTCGGTGCGGCGGTAAATCCGGTTGTTAATAATTGGTCGGAGACGTAACTCAAGGCGATCGTGAAAGTGGCAGTCGCTTCCGCCCCGTCCTCGGAAGCGGAACCATTGGTTGTAAAACTACCGCTCCACGCGTGCTTCGGATCCGTCAGGGAAAAATAATAGTCTGAGTTCTCCAACACGGACGAAAGTTCAATGTTTGCTCCCTGCCAGAAGCCGCCACATTCGAGACTGCCCGTTAGCCAAGAATCGAAACCGCCGCTTGCGTCGGGCCAGGCGTCACCCGAACCTTTGTCTAAAAATATGGAGAGCAGGTGCGCAGGACTGAAATAGGTCCACGACGCGTCGCACCCGGCTCCGGCGTAGTCGCCATCTTCAAAACCTGATCCTGTAACGGTAATCGTTTCGCTTGAGTTGGTGGAAATCTCATTGCTGTCCGTAAAGCTCATGTTGGTCCCGTCGAAGAGCACTACGTATTGGAGCGAACCGGTCGCGGTGACTTGAATCTGATCTTGAATCGTCTCCCATTCATATTCGTCTTCAGAGTAAGAGTAGGAGTATGACCCGCTGCCCGACAGGGTGTAGTTGGCGGTCAGGATCCCAACTCGTGTTCCCTGTGCGCTGATGGAGTACGGAATGAGCAAGCTGGCGCAAGCGGCCAACGCAACGGAAACTTGAACGTGATTGTTCATGGTATATCCCCGACAGTTTTTTTATTGGTTCATGCAGTCATCGGACTAAAACCGCGAAAAGTCCCCCCGCAAATTGGCAAACATGCACCTTATTTTGCCCCACAGAAGTAAGCACAAAAAGGGGTGTGTAATGCCAATTTCAAGGGTAGCCGGCGTTGTTTGGTTGCTAAACCATCTGAAAAATTGTCCAGCCCTTATGAGAAGACAGATATTTACGGACATTCATTCTGTGTTTGGTCGACGACCAGGTTGGCCTCCGGGCTTTCAAGGACCAGATGAAAATGGTTGCCCATCAGGCAATAAGCATGAATCTGCCAGCGAGTCTTGCCGCAGGCCTCGCCCAAGGCGGCCAGGAACATCCGGCGGTCCTCCTCATCGCGAAAGATCCTCTCCCGGCGGTCCCCCCGGTTCATCACATGGTAGATCGCACCGGCAAATTCGCGTCGCAACTGGCGAGGCATGGGCCTGAGACTGCCATACGGTGCCGCTGCAGTCAACCAGTTTAAAAAGTGAGAACTGACACGTGCGCCCTTGCGCCGTTCCTGCTATTGGTTGCCGTCACATTATGAGCAGCCAGAGTGTCGCGCTCAACCAACGCAGGCCGGCCAAGGCAACCAAAATCAAGGACTTGCAGATGCAACGTCGGGTCATGCCTGTTATGGTGTTCGTATTTCCAGCATGTATTTTGACGGATACAGGTTGGTTGTTTCGTCAGATGGAGGACGATGCGGATTCCGATCAATTCGGACACCTGTTCCAATCCATTTCGGACAGTGTTCCGGGATATTCGGACAGTTGTCGGAGCGAAGCGACGCTCTGCACTGACGTATAGAAGGGTGTCCGAATTGAGTCA
>Ga0326727_10010574_pt1 | contig 21931 bp, 20 predicted proteins | sample MB2enrmetagenome_FD_207643 | JGI IMG/M metagenome (GOLD analysis project Ga0326727, IMG submission 207643) | Lab enriched peat soil microbial communities from McLean, Ithaca, NY, United States - MB29MY | ecosystem: Environmental > Terrestrial > Soil > Wetlands > Peat | place: USA: New York...
CAGCACCCATTCGGTGCGCCCATCGCAGTGCCAGCGCGCCGTCCCAAAAGCCATAAGCGCCGACCAGGCTACAACCTGCATCGCCTCCTCGAAAAGTCCGCCCGCGCTACGGACGGATTACGGGCCGCGCTCCAGCCTGGCTACCTCACCACTTCAATCGAGCCCTCGGCCGGCAACCACGGACCGTTCCCGGACCGGATTCTGCGGACCTGAATCTCACCGGCTTCCATAGTCCGCGGGGTCGGCAGCGTGGCCTTGCCCGCCGCATCCAGCGTGCACCAGCGGCGCACCAGGCCGCCGATGACCGACCCCCACCGTCTGGTTTGAAAGGCGATGTCGATGGTCTCGCCGGCGCACTCCGGTATGGACACGGTGTACGCTTCGCCCGGCTTCACGCGCGGCTTCGAGAAACGGACCGAGATCATGCCGTGCGATGCGGGCGGTTTCGGCGCCGCAATCTCGCGAAGCTGGCCGTTCTCGTCGATGAAGACATGGTCGTACAGCGTCAGTTCCTCGCCGCTGGGGACCCGGCCCATCAGGCTCGGACGGTCCAGCCAGATCGTCGGATCTCGATACGCCAGCCTGGTCAGGAACAGCGGGCTCCAGCTATCCGCGGGAAACGGATCGTTCACGAAGAGAAGAAACGCCCCGGCTTCGATGTGGGGCAGACGCTCCTGAAGCTGCCCGATGACGCGGCGCTCCTGGTTCCGCTGGCGGCTCAGCATCGGCAAAAACGGAGCGCGCTGGTGAGCGTGCCACACCACGATCAGCACGCCGGCCGCGGCCAGCGCCGCGCGCCGCCACGCCGGTTTCCGGAGGATCGCATCCCGCAGCCGGATGGCCAGCGCCGCGACATACAGGGCCCACCCGATCATGGGCAGGTACAGGGACGCGCCGGCGCGCGTCACAATCAGCGACACCGGCGCCAGGCTTACCATCAGAAACCAGAATCCGAACTGCATGGGCCGCGAGCGCAGACCGTAGGCGGCCAGCGCCATTGCCGCCCACAGCAGCAACAGCGTCGGGATTGTCAGGAAATGGTCCTGGTAAATCAGCATCTCGTAGTAACGGCACATCTGCTCCAATATCAGGCGCGGCGAGAAGTGCATGCCGTACCGCGAATCGCCGCTCAGCCCGTTGAATGTCAGCAGCTTCTGCAGCATGGCGGCCAGCGTCAGAGCGGCCGTGGCAATGGCGGCGCGCGCATGCCGGCGCACGGACGAGAGCGGCGGGTAGTAGACCAGCTCCGCCAGCAGGAAGGCCGCCGGCAGGGTGACCGCCATCTCTTTGGAATCGAGCGCGCAGGCCGCCAGCAACAGCAATGCGCCTGTCCGGGGCCAGGAAAGCGGAGTCTGGGCGGATGCCTCGCGCCACCGCAGGTAACACCACAGCGCCAGAAAGTAGAACAGGAAGCAGAGAATCTCGTAGATGTAGCCGCTGTTGTAATCCATGAACAATAGGCACGGGTGGCACGCGAAAAGCAACGTCCCCAGCAGGGCCGCCTCGGTTGACGCCGACAATCGCCGCAAGACGGCAAACGCCAGACCCACGTTGATCAGCATCAAGACGAAACAGACGGCGCGGTAGGGCAGTGGATGAAACCCCGCCACGCGCCACATCGCCAGGTAGAAGACGCCGCCCAGCGGCCGATACGAGCCATCCACCAGGCTCTTCAGGATTCTGCCCGGGGAACTCTCGAAACACCTGTGCATGTTGAGCAGGTTGCCGCCGTCGTCGAGCGAGAAGAATGAGTGCAGCCCATTCGCCGCGGACACGGCGAAATAGAGCGCCGGTACAGCGAGCGCCACGCAGGCGAACACCCGGGACGGCTTCATTTAGAGAACCGATTCTAGCATGGTAAAATTGAATTCTCTTCCTCTCTCTTATGAAACTCGCAATTGGCTCGGACCATGCCGGTTTTGCCCTGAAGGAGCAGTTGCGGCAGTCGCTCGCAGCCGCCGGCAACGAGGTGGAGGATTTCGGCACCGACAGCCCCGAGTCGTGCGATTACCCCGACTTCGCGCAGGCCGTGGGCCGCGAGGTTGCCCAGGGCCGCGCCGACCGCGGCATCCTGATCTGCTCCACCGGGATCGGCATGGCCATGGCCGCCAACAAAGTGGATGGCGTGCGCGCCGCTCCCGCCCAGTCCGAGGACGAGGTCCGCATGACGCGCCAGGACAACGACGCCAACGTGCTCACGCTGGGCGCCAGGTACCTGGACGAAGAGCACGCGCTGGACTTGATTCACGTCTTCTTGAGTACCCAGTTCGCCGGCGGACGGCACGCCCGCCGGGTGGCCAAAATCGCGCAAATCGAGCACGGCGGCTTGTAGATTGCCTCTCTGGCTCCGCCGCCCGCTCCGGAGGATACTGTGACAGCAGCCGAACGAATGCGCCGCCCCCTGGCGGAAGTCGATCCCGAAGTGTTCGAGGCGATCCAGCGCGAGACCGAGCGGCAGGATTCGCAACTCGAGCTCATCGCCAGCGAGAACTTCACTTCCGAAGCGGTGCTGGAAGCCACTGCCAGCGTCTTCACCAACAAGTACGCCGAAGGCTACCCCGGCAAGCGCTACTACGGCGGCTGCGAGTTCGCCGACGTGGTGGAAACCCTGGCCCGCGAGCGCGCCCGCAAGCTGTTCGGCGCGGAGTACGTCAACGTGCAGCCGCACTCCGGATCGCAGGCCAACCAGGCCGCCTACGCTTCGGTGCTCTCGCCCGGCGACACCGTCATGGGCCTCAACCTGGCCCACGGCGGCCACCTCAGCCACGGCCACCCGCTCAACTTCTCCGGCAAAACGTACAAGATAATCCCTTACGGCGTGCGCAAGGAGGACGAGCGCATCGACTACGACGAACTGGCCCGCCTCGCCGCCGAGCACCATCCGAAAATGATCATCGCCGGGGCCAGCGCCTACCCCCGCACCCTGGATTTCGCGCGCTTCCGCGAAGTGGCCGATTCGGTGGGCGCGGTCTTCCTGGTCGATATGGCGCATATCTCCGGACTGGTGGCCGCCGGCCTGCACCCCAACCCCTGCCAATACGCCGATATCGTCACCTCGACCACCCACAAGACGTTGCGCGGCCCGCGCGCCGGCATCATCCTGGCCCGCGAGAAGTTCGGCCCGGCCATCGACAAGGTGGTGTTCCCCGGCACGCAGGGCGGCCCGCTGGTGCACGTGATGGCCGCCAAGGCGGTGTGCTTCCTGGAAGCTCTGCAACCCGAGTTCGCCGAGTACCAGAAGCGCGTGGTGGCCAACGCCCAGGCGCTGGCCGGGAGCCTGGTGGACGCCGGCTTCCGCGTGGTCTCGGGCGGCACCGACACCCACCTGCTGCTGCTCGACGTGTTCAGCAAGGGCATCCGCGGCAGGGAGGCGGAAAAGGCCCTCGACCGGGCGCGCATCACCGTCAACAAGAACGCCATCCCCTTCGACGTCAATCCGCCGCTCAACCCCAGCGGCATCCGCCTGGGATCGCCCGCCGTGACCACCCGCGGATTTGGAGTCGACGAGATGCGCGAGACCGGCGCGCTGATCGCCGAAGTGCTGAACCATATCGCGGACGAGGAGAGCATCTCCAGGGTGCGGCGCCGGGTGGGCGCGCTGGCCGCGCGCTTCCCGCTGTACCATTGGAAACTGCAGGGGCGCGAGGTCCCGGCCTAGGATTCGGGGAGCCGGATACGCATTCATGCCGCTGCACATCGCCATCGACGCCCGGCGCATCCGGGATTTCGGCATTGGCACCTATATTCGCAGCCTCGCCCACGCGCTGGGGGAGATCGACAGCGTCAACCGCTACACCCTGGTGGCCGGGTCCGCCGATGCGCCGCTGCTGGCGGACCTTCCCGGGAACTTCCAGTGCGCCCCTTACGCGCGCGCCGATTCCACGCCATTCGACAACCTGGCGTTTCCCGCGTTTCTTCACTCCTTCGCACCCGACCTGGTGCACATTCCGCTCAGCCGCATCCCGCTGTTCATGATCCGCCCCTACGTGGTGACGGTCCACGACATGGCGTCCATGCTGTTTCCGGACGAAGCTTCGGGGCTGCGCATGCAGTTGCGGCGGTACCGTTTCCGGCGCGGCCTGGCGCGGGCCAGCCGCGTGATCGCGGTTTCGGAATCCACCAAGCGGGACGTCGAGGCTGCGACCGGCCTGCCGCCCGACCGCATCCGCCGCGTGTATAACGCGCCCGATCCGGTGTTCCTCGACGGCGGCACAGAAATCGCCGCGGAAGACCGGCAGCGCATCATGGAGCGCTACCAGATCGACTACCCGTACCTGCTCTACGCCGGCAACATCCGCCGCCACAAGAACGTGCCCCGCCTGGTGGAGGCCTTCGCCGTGGTCAGAGACCAACTGGCCTCCCATCCGCAGTACAAGAGCCTGCGCCTGGTGATCATCGGCGACACCATTTCGCAATACCCCGCGGTGCGGCAGGCCGTCATGAAGAGCCGCGTGGAGCACCTGGTGCGGTTCCTGGGATTCGTGGAGTTCGAAACCCTGCGCTGCTTCTTCGAGTCCGCCGCCGCTTTCGTGTTCCCTTCGCGGTACGAGGGATTCGGATTGCCGCCGCTCGAAGCCATGGCGTGCGGCACCCCGGTGGTCACCTCCAACGTCAGCTCGCTGCCCGAAGTGGTGGGAGACGCGGCCGTGCTGGTGAACCCGGAGAACGTGTTCGACATCGCGCGCGGCATTCGCGACGTGCTGCTCGACCGGGCCCTGCGCGCCGAGTTGATCCGCCGCGGCCGCGAACAGGCCGCGCGTTTCAGTTGGTCGCGCACGGCTCAAGAGGTGCTGGAGATTTACGGGGAAGCGGCGAAACGGTAGCGGCTGCGGCGCCGTCCGAAGAAATCTGTTGGCAGGCGAAAGCGCCTGCCCCACCCGCCGGCAAAGTGGGGCAGGCGCTTTCACTCAGCAGCCGAACGCCGCGCGCCCCGCAAACTGGGCCTGCCCTCCCAGCCGCTCCTCGATGCGCAGGAACTGGTTGAACTTCGCAACCCGCTCGCTGCGGCACCCCGAGCCGGTCTTGATGTGTCCCGCCGACGTCGCCACGGTCAGGTCCGCGATGAAGGTGTCTTCGGTCTCGCCCGAACGGTGCGATACGAAGCAGCGGTAGTTGGAGCGCCTGGCCAGCTCGATGGTGTCGAGGGTTTCGGTCACGGAACCGATCTGGTTCAGCTTGATCAGCACCGCATTGGCGATACCCTGGTCGATTCCCTCCCGCAGGATTCGAGGGTTGGTGCAGAAGACATCGTCGCCGACCAGTTCGATCCGCGATCCCAGCGTGGAGGTAAGGTCCTGCCACCCCTGCCAGTCGTTCTCGCCCATGCCGTCTTCGAGCAGCACGATGGGATACTGATTCACCCACGATTCCCAGATCCCGATCAGCTCCTGCGAAGTGATGGCCTTCTTGGTCGACTTGAAGAGGACATATTTCCCGTCGTCCCACATCTCGCTGGCGGCGGGATCGAGGCAGATGGAGATATCTTCGCCAGGCTTGTAGCCGGCCTTGACGATGGCTTCGAGGATCAACTCCACGGCTTCGTCGTTCGATTTCAGGTCCGGCGCGAAGCCGCCCTCGTCGCCCACCGCCGTGCTGTAGCTCTTGGCGCGCAGCACCTGCTTGAGCGCATGGAACGTCTCCATGCCCTTGCGGATGGCTTCGGCGAAAGACGGCGCATTGTGCGGTGCGATCATGAACTCCTGGAAATCCACCGTATTATCGGCGTGCTTTCCCCCGTTGAGCACGTTCATGCAGGGGACCGGCAGAAGGCTGGCGTTGGCGCCGCCCATGTACCGGTAGAGCGGCAGGCGATGAGCGTTCGCGGCCGCGCGGGCCACCGCCATGGACACGGCGAGAATCGCGTTCGCCCCTAACTGCGCTTTGTTGGGCGTGCCATCGAGCGCGATCATAGCCGCATCGACCGCCCGCTGATCCGAAGCGTCCAGGCCGGTCACCCCCTTGCGGATCGCGCCGTTGATATTGCCCACGGCCTTGGTGACGCCCTTGCCGCCGTAGCGGGCTTTGTCGCCGTCCCGCAGTTCGACGGCTTCCTTTTCGCCAGTCGAGGCGCCGGACGGCACGGCGGCGCATCCGTTGCTGCCGTCAACCAGGACGACATCCGCTTCCACGGTTGGATTGCCGCGCGAATCCAGGATCTCGCGGCCTCTCACTTCAACGATCTCGGTCATGCATGACTCCTTCTCGACGATTCCGACTGGCCATAAACTGAAATAGCTCCTGCCGCTGGGGTAGGAGCTATCAGACTCAACAAGGTTGAGACGGTTCCCGGTGAGACTCCATCACCGTGTAAACTCTCAGACCTTACTATATCGCAAGGCGCGCAATTCAGCCCGGAGAAGATCCCGAGCGCAGCACCGAGGCGAGCTGGCCGCGGATTTCCATGGGGACCGGCAGCGCGAGGATCTTGCGGACCGTGTCCTCGACGGCATAGGGACGGGACTGAAGCGACAGGCAGCCGTCTTCCCACACGGCGTAACAGGCCCGCGGCGCGCCGTGTTTCGGCTGCCCCACGCTGCCGGGGTTGGCGATTCGCCGTCCGTCCAGGTTTGTCAGGAAGGGCACATGCGTATGCCCCGCAAGCACGATATCGGCCGGCACGCCCGCGGTTTCGGACGCCCACCGCGCGGGCTCGGCGGGGCAGTATGCGAACAGCGGCTCGGCGGGCGTGGCATGGCACAGAAAAAACCGGCAGCCGCCGGTGGTGCGCTGCGCCGTCCGCGGAAGCCCGCGCAGGAACGCCCGCCGATCCAGGCTCAGAAGCGGCTCGGTGTAATCCTGCATGGCGCGCGCCATCTCGCGGAAGGCGGCGGAACACCGCGGATCGGCGCCCGTGCCGATGGCGTAATCGTGATTCCCCTGCACCACCAGCGAAGCCTCCCGGCGGACGAGATCGACCACCTCGCCGGGATTCGGACCGTAGTTCACCAGGTCGCCGAGCACCCACAGCTCGTCGTGCGATTCCGCCAGGACCGCACCGAGCGCTTCGAGGTTGGCGTGAATGTCGGAAACGATGAGCAGCTTCATGGCGTCCGGCCCTCCTTATACTGTAGTGCGCAGAAGGACGCGGCTTGCGGGCGCTCCACTCTTTCCTGTATCCTCAAATCAGGCGGTGGAGTTCGCCCAACCGCCGCTTCCCAGCGGCCAATGACTCCTGCGGCAGCAACTGCTGTGGGGGCTTCCATGCCGAATCCCTTCAGCTTAATTTGAATCCCGGAGACCGGTGTGCAACAGGTTTGGTTTTCAGCGGCGCTGTGGCTGGTTTTGGCGTTGATCGCCACGCTGCTTTCGATTTGGTTCAGGATTTCGACGGCGCTTTCGGAGATCGTGGTCGGCACGCTTGCGCAGCTCCTAATCGGCGCGCTGATCGGCCCCGATGTGCTGGGAGCGAAGTCCGCGTGGGTGGGTTTTCTGGCCGGCGCCGGAGCCATCGTGCTCACGTTTCTCGCGGGGGCCGAGCTGGACCCGGCCATATTCCGCACCAAGTGGAAGGAGTCCATGGTGGTGGGACTGGTCGGCTTCTTCGCGCCGTTTCTGGGCGCGGCGGCGGTGGCGCACTTCGTGTTGAGGTGGTCCGTTCCCGCGAGCTGGCTGGCCGGTGTCGCCTTGTCCACCACGTCGGTTGCCGTGGTCTACGCCGTCATGCTGGAATTCGGCCTGAACCGGACCGATTTCGGCAAGGGCATTCTCGCGGCGTGTTTCGTGAACGATCTCGGAACGGTGATCGCGCTGGGCCTCATCTTCGCTCCGTTCACCGTGCGGACGCTTATCTTCGTCGTCGCGAGCGTGGTTGTCTTCGCGGCGCTTCCGTTCGTCACCCCGTGGTTCTTCCGGAAATACGGAGGGCGCGTTTCGGAGCTGGAAGCCAAGTACATTCTGTTCCTGCTGTTCGCGATGGGCGGATTAGCGGCGTGGGCCGGCAGCGAAGCGGTTCTGCCGGCGTATATCATCGGCATGGTACTGGCCGGAACGGTGGGAAAGGATCACGCTCTGATCCGGCGCTTGCGGACCCTGACGTTCGGCCTTCTGACTCCGTTCTATTTCATTCGCGCCGGGGCGCTGGTCTCCGTGCCCGCGCTGGCCGCCGCGCCGCTCGTTTTTCTGGCGCTGTTCGCGGCCAAAATGGCGAGCAAAATGCTCCCGCTCGTTCCCACCGTGCGGGCGTTCAATCATGAAGGCCACCAGGGGCTTTATTATTCGCTGATGATGTCCACCGGACTGACGTTCGGCACCATCTCGGCGCTGTTCGGTCTTAATCATCAGATCATCTCCGGGGCGCAGTATTCATACCTCGTCGCGACGGTCATCGCCAGCGCGGTGATACCGACGGCCATCGCCAACGCGTGGTTCATGCCCAGGCACCTGTTGCCCGCGGCCGGGACCGCGAGCCGGCCGATGGCTAAGATGGTTGAAGCCGCCCCCAGCAGGTGAATCACATGATCGAGCGAATCCTGATTGCACACGACGGTTCCGATAGCGCCGGCAAGGCATTCGATTTCGCCGTCGAACTCGCGGTGCGCCTGGACGCGAGCCTTTGCATGATCTGCGTGGAAGAGGAGATCCCCCGCCACGCCGAGGTGGTCGACGAACTCCGCGAAGAGATGGATCGCGCCGACAGCTACTTTGGGCAGCTTGCGGAGCGTTGCCGGGCGCGCGCGGCGCTGCATTCGGTGGATCTCGAGACCGCGATCGTGCCCGGCCACACCGTCAAGGTGATCGGCGATTTCGTCCGCCAGAATGCCATCGATCTGCTGGTGATCGGCTTCACGGGACACTCCCGCGTATACGAACACTTTTGGGGCGGCACGGCGCACAACCTGACAAGCACCGTGCGATGCAACGTGCTGGTGGTCAAGTAGCGGGGCGGTTGGCATGGAAGCGCAACTTCCTCTCGTGGGGATGGCGAGGGAATTGCGGCGCCTGAGTTCGGCGTTGGCCGCGGGCGATCCGCTATTGCTGCTGGGGCCACAGGGAAGCGGCAAGACCAGGCTCATACAGGAAGCGCTCTCCGCCAATCGCCGCGTGCTGTACATTGCCTGGGAACCGTCCCTGCACGCATTGCTCGCGGCCATGGCGCGCGCGCTGATTGCCGCGCGCCACGCGGATTTTCTCCGCCGCGCCCAGCCGGGAGCCGATGCGGAAGCGTGGCTGGCGGTTCAGACCAGCGTTCACCTCAAAGGGCTGCTGTGGACCGCGATGGAACTCTCACCCGTCGCGATGGTGCTGGATGGCGTGGCGGGCGCCGGCTTCCCCACGTACCGCTTCCTGCAGCGCATCCGCCACACGCCGGGCATGGCTCTTTTCGCCGCCTCGCGGGACGCCTTCAGTTTGGGAACATTGGCCAGGCTCTTCTGGAATCCGGCGAAGGCGCTGCATGTCCCCGCGCTTAATGAGCGGGACGCCGGACAACTGTTCGAGGCCGCCGCGGACCATTTCAAACTGCGCCACCTGGACCTCGACGATTTTCGCGGCAAAGTGCTGGAGAGCGCCCGCGGAAACCCACGGCAGATTATCGAGATGTGCCGGTTGGCCGCGCAGCCGCAGTACCATGCGGGCCGCCATATCAAATTCGCTCCGCTCCGCATCGACGCGGTGATGAAGTTCGGGCCGTAGAGGCTATCCGCGTTCCTCTCTCCGGCTGGCTTCTTTGCGCTTCTTCCGGATCTCCAGCGCCGCCCTAAATTCTCTCGCGACTCGCCGGCGGTCCCAGCGGCTTTCGGCCGCGATCGGAATCCGCCAGTCGCCGCCGCCGCTCAGTTTCACCTGAAGGGCGTCTCCGGCTCCGCTTGAAACCGGATCGATGCCCAGCACGGCGTCGAATGGAGCATACGACGCGATGCTTCCGTATCGCGAGTACGATCCCCGCTCCCGGTCTGTAATCCAGAGCACGCGCCTGCCGGTCAGCGCCAGCAAATCGCCGGGAATCCAGCGGCGGCGCGGAAGCCACCATCTTCCCGACCTCACCTCTGCGGGTGGTTGGAAAACCTGCGTTAGCACGGTCTCTTCGGAGTCCAGTTCGCGTGCCAGGGCGTTGGCGAATTTGATGTCGAGGCTGGCTCCGAAACCGGCCTGCGAAATCCCGCCCGGCCCGGCGTCGCCCAGCAACTCATCCCGGAAGCGGCGCATGAACCGGGAGACCGATCCGAAACCACGGGTGTTGTAGCGGACGGTGCAGTCGAATCCCGTTCCGGTGAAACGCAGCCAGCCTTTCAGCAGCATGTGCCCCGATTCGACCGAAGCGATCCGCCGGACGGCGCAGTGGCGGGACGGCTCCTTGATGCCCGGGTGAGAAACGATGTGCAGCGTGCCGCCCTTCAGAAGCAGGACGCGGGGCGGATATAGCGGCCGCCCGAACCAATCGCGATCACCGCGCGGCAGGAAAAGCCCCGCATCGAACCCGGCCAGCGAAGCCTGTAAGTCGAAGTCCGGCGGGCAATCGTCCGTCGAGCGCAGCTCGAACGCCACGATGTAGTCTCGGGAATCGATCGCTGGCCACTCTTCCATAACTTCGATGCCCGTTCAGGCAGCCGTACCCGGCGCATCCTCCTGCGCCGCGCCTTCCGGAGCGGCGGCGGCCAGGGCCGCAAGGCGATCCAGGTGCGCCCGGTACGCGTCGGCGTAACTGTCGAACCGCTCCTGCAATTCGGCAAAAGTTCTGCGCACCCAGGACTGCAGCAGGCGCGCATAGATCTCCACGGCGTCCGAAATCCGGCCCCCAGCCAGAGATCCGATCCGCCGCTCCACCCGGGCGGCCGCCCATTGGCGGCCCAACAGCGACGCCAGCCTGCTCGGGCGGATTTCAATTTCGAGGCTGGCCAAATCGAAACGGGGCATGTTCTTCATTACATCCAGCAACTCATCCTGTTCCGGCCCGTTCCCGATCTCGATCGCCATGGCCGTTTTCGCAAGCACGCCCGCGGCGTGGCGGGCCGCCTCCCGGATAGCGGATGCGATCCGCGCCACGGGTTCCGCGGCAGCCTGTTCCAGCTTGCTTCCGGCCAGGTCCCGGCCGGTTCCGCGTTCACCCGAGTCCCACGCCTCAAGCAGTCCGTTCGCGGCTGTTCGAATGAAGCCGTCCGCGCACGCGCGGAGGGCTTCGGCCGCATCGAGGCACGCAGTTCGCGCCTGCGAGATCCCGCCGGCGGCCATTCTGAGTTCCGCTTCCAGATCCCGCAACCTGGCTATGTCCATCCTGGCTTCGGAGCGCTTCAGCCGCGCCTTGATCGCCGCCTCCACGCCCAGCCGAAGCGCGCCGATCTTCCGGTTCAGCGATTGCCGCGCCAGTTCCGCGTGGCGATCGTAAAGTGGAAGGATCTGGCTGTCGAGCCATTCTTCGATGGTGCCGCTGCACTCGGCCTTGATGCTGATGGCATGCACCGGGAGTTCAGATCCCAGGTCCGAGCGGATGTGGCCGGCCACGTACTGGAGCGCGCGCTCCCGATCCGCCGGATCCAGCAAATCCGCCTTGCTCAACAGCACGGAGGCGGGGACGCCGGCATCGTAGAGCGCCTGAATCGTCGCCAGATCGTCCTGCGTCAGAGTCGAACCGGCATCGATCAGCACGACGCCCAAATCGCACTGGGGCAGGTAAGCCCTGGTTTCGGCGGCGCCGGAAGTGGCGAGGGATCCGAGCCCCGGCGTGTCCACGTAGACCACGCCTTCGCGAAGCCTCCGCGCCGGCAGTTCCACCACAATGCGGGTTACGTGCTGGAAGTTCCCGGGATTGCGCTGCTCGGTGACGAACTCCGCCAGCCGCTCAATGGCGAATGGCTCCGGCTTCCGGCCCGCGAACCAGGCGGTGGCGCGCGGTTCGGGGCCGTAAGCCAGGCGCGTCGGCACCGCCGTGACCGGGTTCACCCCAACCGGTAGCAGGTCCCGTTCCACAATATGGTTTAGCAGGGACGATTTTCCGGAACTGACCCTGCCGAAAACGGCGATCTCGAAAGCATTCGTTTCCAGGCGGTCGATGATCGCCGCTAATGCCGGCCGAAACTCGACCAGGCCGTTTTGGTCAACGGCCCGTTCGAGCGTCGTTACCAGCGCGACATCGCCGCCTGCCTCCTGCAGGCGCTGCAGCCGCTTCTCCAGGCCGGCGGACTGCCCCTGCGCCAGGCACGAGTCCAACCTGGAAACGATGCCCTTGATTTCGTCCACCAGCCCGGCGATCGCGGTAGCCGCGCCTTCCGCCAGCTCTCCGTACCCGGCCATGCGCTTCGGACGGCACTCGTCGAAGGCGATCTCCACAAACCCGAGCGTCACTCGAATGGAGTGGACCAACCCGATATGCGGCTCGGGAATCGGGACACCCTGGCTGTCCAGGATGCGCACCAACTGGGCGCGCATCCTGGCGATGTAGTCCTGGACGACCTTGGCTTGCGCCAACGGGATGTCCGGCTTGAACCTGGGGAACGGCGACTTGGATTGCGACGCGGCGATAGCCGTCTCGATTTCGGAAAGCAGCTTGTCGGCGTGCTGGCAACTCGCCAGGAGGTGCAGCCGTTGCGACGAATTGAGGTGGCCAGGGGGGCTCACAACCAGAAATCCTCTCCGTAGGAGTCATCTTCCCCGAGGGGCGGTTGCGGCGAACTCCAACGCCTGCATTCATTATGGCCGAAGCCCGATAGCCGGTCAACGCGGCTTCCGGGTTGGCACGAGCACCAGCAGGAACGCCCCCGCCAGCGCCAGCACGGCGGCGTAACCGAACCCGGCGGCGGCCGATACGTGGGCCCATAACAGCCCTACGACGACGCTCGACAGGAGATCTCCGAACGAGTTCGCCGTGGCCAGCGCTCCGTATCCCACGCCGCGCTGCTCCACGGGCAACAGGCCGGCCGCCAGCGCGCGCTCCATGGCATCCACGATTCCCACATAAACTCCCGCCAGCACGAACAGCAATGCGAGCATGGGCACGCTTGCCTGGGCAAAGAGAAACAGCAGGCACATCGCGCCAAACATGGCGTAGCCCGCGGCCAGCAGCGTCTTTTTGTTCACGCGGTCCCCCAGCGCCCCCACCGGATACGAGACGGCCGCGTAAAGAACATTGTGGAGAATATAGAGGGCGATCCCGTAGCGGCCCGCCACCACCGGCCCATACCGCGGCGTGAGCAGAGAGACGGCGCGCAGGACCAACAGCGTGTGAGCGAAATTGCCCAGGCCGAATACGCCCACCGCGCCCACGAAACGCCGGAACACCGGCGGCAAATCCCGCAGCGACGCGATCAGGCGCAGGTGTTCCTGCGGCCGCCTCGGCTTGTCCTGGATCGCCAGCCACGCAATCAGGACCGTGATCGCGCCGGGGATGAAGGCAATCAGGAAAATGTGCCGCAGAGCGATGACGCCGACGAGCGACAGCGCAATTGCAGGTCCCAGAATCGCGCCCAGCGTATCCATGGCGCCCTCAAACCCGAAAGCCCGGCCGTGAGCCTCTGGCGGCACGCTTTCCGACAGGAGGGCGTTGCGGACCGGCCCGCGCGCGCCCCGTCCGATCCAGGCAATCGCCCGGATCGCCAGCAACTGCCACCACGCGGTGACGAACGCGAAGGCGCCCATCATGGCGGTGAGCAGGTAGCCCGCCACCAGAATCGGTTTGCGTTTCCCCACGCGATCCGAGTAGTGCGACATCCACAGCTTCAACACGCTCGAAGCGGCATCGGAAACCCCCTCTATCACGCCCAGCGCCGCCGCGCCGCCGCCAAACGTGGCCAGGAAAAGAGGCAGCACGGCGGTCGTCAACTCGTGGCCCATGTCCGAGAACAGGCTGAGGAGCCCGATGGCAACCACGTTGCGGGTCAACCAGCGAACCTGCGTGGGCGTGTTCATATGCCGATAGCCGAGTGTATCTTCAGTTCGGATGTCCGCGGCAGCCGGCAGGATGCGGAACAAGGTATACTTGTGTTCAGACCGTTGGTGATGGAGCCCACCATCAACCGTCTCGAGCCCGCCTCGGGAACGATAGCTCCTAGTTGTGACGAGCTATGATTCCGCCGACGCAAGATATCCAACCCGAAACCAACGGCGCGGCTCAGTCTCCGTTTCCGCCGGCCCTGCTCCTGGCGGAGGATGTGGCGGCGCGCTACGGGATTCCGGCGCTGTCCGGCCTGCTCGCCGGCGCGCGGGCGGCGGCGGGACAGGGCGAGATCGGCATCGCCGTGCTGGGACGATTCAAGGCCGGCAAGAGCAGTTTTCTGAACCATCTCCTCGGGCGCGACATCCTTCCAACCGGCGTCGTGCCGGTTACCTCCGCGATCACGGAGATCGGCTGCGGCGAGCGCCCCGCGGCGCGGGTTCAGTTCTGTGATGGCCGCGATCTCGAGATCCCGCTCGACCAGATCGCGGCCTACATCTCCGAACGCGAGAACCCGGAGAACATCAAGCAAGCCAGCCTGATTACCGTGGAACTCCCGGAACTGGGGCGGTTCGGCGGTCTGAAGTTCGTGGATACGCCGGGCCTCGACAGCGCGCTCGCCCACAACACCCAGACGTCCCTGGACTGGCTGCCGAACGTGGGCCTGGCGCTGGTGGCCGTCAGCGTCGATCCGCCGCTTTCGCAGCGCGACATCGACCTGCTGAAGCGCACCCTGCAGTACACACCGAAGGTCGCCGTACTGCTCACCAAGGCCGACCTCGTCAGCGCGGCGGAGCTGGCCGAAGTGGTCGAATATGTGCGCGCGCAGCTTGCCAAACACTTTCCCGGAACGCCGCGCATCTTCCCGTATTCCACCAGGCCCGGTTTCGAGCGGTTCCGCCAGGCGCTGGAAGCCGAGCTCGCGAGCGGGACCCTGGCGCGCCTGGCCGAAGAGCGCGAATCCATCCTACGCCGCAAGCTGGACACCCTGCTGCGGGAATGCGGCGACTACCTGGCGCTGAGCCTCAAATCGGCTGAACTGCTCCAATCGGAGCGCCAGGCGCTGAAGCGGCAGGTGATCGGCGAGAAGGAAATCGCGGGCGATGCCAAGTCGGCCATCCGGCTGGTGGTGCAATATGCCGCCGCCCGGACGCGGTCGCTGGTGAGCGAACGGCTCGAAACGCACCAGGGCGATCTGGAACGCACGCTGCTCGAAGCCTTCGAAAGCGAATTTCCGAAATGGACCAGGAGCCTCGCCACCATGCTGGGCTCGTTCGAAGACTGGCTGGCGGGCGCTTTGCGCGAGGAACTGGCCGCGCTTTCGATCCGGGAGCGCAGCGCGTTTCTCGCGCCCCTGCACAAAGTGCGGAAGCAGGCATTCGGCGCGCTGCAACAATTCCGCGACCGCCTGTCGGACCGCGCCATGCAGGCGTTCGGCGTGCCGCTGCGCACCACGGAAACGGAGATTCACGCCGTGGAGCCCGGCGCGCCCGATATCCGGATCGGGCGCGTGTTCGACCGGAGTTGGGAACTGCTGTCGCCCATTCTGCCGGCATGGGCGATCCGGGCCGCCGTTCGCCGCCATTTTGCGCGCACCATTGCCTATTTGATTTATCAGAACCTCAGCCGGCTCAGCACGCAATGGGAAGACAGCCTGAATGGCGCGCTGTGGGGCGTCGAGAAGGAAGCCCGGCGGCGTATGGATGAGCTGCTGGACACGGTCGAACGCCTGGTGCAGAGCGGCGGCAACGAACGCGCGCCGCAACTCCGCGCGGACCTGTGCCGGATCGCGGCGGCGCGGAAACCCCTGGCTGCCGGGACGGCGGGCTGACCCGGGGACGATGTGGGCCGGCTGGACCCCATGGTACCCCTATGAAGGAATGCAACCTCAGGATCGAGGGATGCGGTTTAAGGTAAACTGCATAGGATCCGGAAGTCCAACCATCGGGCCCCGGCACATCGACGTATTCCGGAGGTCGTAATGACCAAGCGTAAGTGGCTAACCGGCGCGGCCGTTCAAGCCGCACCCATCCTTCTCCTGGTGTTTTACTCCTCGGCGATCCGGCCCTGCGCGGCGCAAGTTAGTGCGTCGATCCAGCGCACGGCCGACCAGACCACCGTGTTCTGGGGCGATCCCGCGACCGGCAGCGCGCGCCAGATCAACGTGGGGCAGAAGCTTCAGGCTATTCAGGCGTTGCGCGAACAACTGATCGGCAACCTGTCATTCTCGCTCGACGCCATGGCTCAGGGAAAGAAGCTGAGCGGCCAGGAAATCGGCGACTTGCGCGCCACGGGGGATAAGTTGACCAAGGTCGCCCTGTACTGCCGCGACCTGGCGGATCGGGTGCAACAGCAACACCCCGACAGCCTGGCGCTGACGGACTGGCTGCGGGCCAACGAGTTGCTTTTGAGAACCGTTACCGCGATGGATTTCTCCAACACTCCCATCAACCAGACGCGACTGATCTCCGACCTTGACGAGATCGAGCGGAGAGGGAATATCAGTTCCGACTCCATGCTGCAGGATTGGATTCAGACGGTGCGCGGCCCCGCCTCGGGCGACCCCAATACCTACATCTGCGGGGCGCGGTACCTGCGCGTCCTGGTCGGCTACACGCCGGCCGGCGTGGGCGTCGACGTGTTCCAGATCTCGGCTTCGCCGGGCTCCGTCCCCCAGGGCGATCCGGTTCACATCGGTATCGCCCTGACCATGCTGGGTGAGGGAGACTGCCATGGGCAAAACCTGGCGTTTGAGCTGCAACCCGCCCCGGGACAGCCGGCACAGCGGCGGAGCATCGCCTACCTGCCGGGAGACCAGCGTTACGACCAGAGCGGTTTCACCATCGATACCAAAGCGCTGCGGCCGGGGACCTACACCGCCCTCGCCACCGTCCGTTACATGACCGAGGACCCCGGCGGAGCGAACCCGCGGGCGGCCACCAAGACCTCGCGAGCCGGTTTCGAAGTGACGGCTCAGGGCGCCGGCGCCGCGCCCTCCGGTCCGTCCCCCGGCCCGTCCTCGGGTAAGCAGCCTGGTTACATGGGCAATTTGACGGTGTCCGGCCACACTTGCATTCTGGCGCTGGAACTCGACTACTCGAGCGGTGCCGGGAAAGTCGGGTCCGGCTATTTTGTCTGCAGTATCACGGGGAGCGCCTTTGTCGCCGATCCAAACGGGCTTTCCCCGCTTCAATCGGCGGCACTCGATTTCGAGTTGGTGCCTCAACCGAACGGCCCCCCGGATTTCCTGATACGGCAGAAGGACAACAAGAGTGGGTTGTCCCTCAGCGGTTCGGGGCGTTTCGAGCGCGGCGCCCCGGCTCCGGGAACGCAAAACATCCGGGTGGCGTTGTCGCTCACCGGCGGCAATCCCTGGACAGGCATCGTGACGCTGGCGCTGCAACCTTAGACGAGGAGAGAAGAATCATGTTCGGTTATCGTTGCCTGGTAGTGGCAGGATGGCTGGCCGCGCTGCCGTTGGCGGGAGTGAGCCAGTCGCGCCCAAGCCCCCCGGAGCCGAGCCTCGGCGATCTGGACCGCGAACTCAGCATGGAACCGGCCTTCCGCAATCCGCAAGCGGTGCTGGCGGAGGCGATACGGAAAAGGGGCGGCGCCGCCCCGCGCCTGCCCATACTGCGCCCCGAGGCCCTGGCGCGAATCGGCACGGGCGGCGGCGGCGGGGCCGTCCCTCCGCCCATCCCACCGGCTATCCCTCCGGCCGACCCTCTGGCCGGCCGTCCGGCCAGCCTTTCGGCCATCCCGTTCAGCTATGAAATCGATACCACGCGCGTGGGATCCGATTACCGCGACTTCGGCCTGCCGGCGCCGCAGCCCTTGCTGTGCCACGACGCTTGCGCCGCCGACCCCTACTGCAAGGCTTACGGCTACACCAAGCCGGGGGCCGGCAAGCACGGAAATACGCCCTGGTGCTACCTGAAAAACGCCGTACCGCCGGCCGCCTGGAACACCTGCTGTATGGCTGGAGTGAAAGGCGTGACCCCGCCGGTAACCGCCGCGGCCGCCGCCGCTTCGACCTCCGGATTCACCTACGAACCGGATACCATGCGCCAGGGGTCCGACTATCGCGATTTCGGCCTGGCGGCGGCTCAGCCCACGCTGTGCCGCGACGCCTGCGCCGCCGATCCCTACTGCAAGGCCTATGGCTACACCAAGCCCGGCGCCGGTACCCACGGAAGCTCTCCCTGGTGCTACCTGAAGAACGCCGTGCCGAACGCCGTCCGGAACGCCTGCTGCGTGGTGGGAGTGAAAACCGGCGGCGCGGCGAAGTAAGCGGCCAGTCGCCTCCTCAACGCTGCACCGCGTCCGCCAGGATTTCCGGAGTAGGCAGGATCAGGCGGATGCCCGCGGCGTCGGCCTCGCCTGGGTCCGCAAACGCATGGGTCCGGTCGAGGATGAACCGGGCTTGGTCCAGCGCCGCGAAGTCCACGGACGCGGTGTATCGCTGCGCGAAGTCGAGTGTACGCACCAGGGCGCCGGTGATTCCGTTCTGCGAGAGCGCCTTCAAAGCCACAAGGTAGTTGTTGCGGTAGACGGTGGGCACGATGATCCGGCTCTCGCCGGCCGCCACCAGTTCCGCGTTCATCATGATCCGGGCCGCACGGCCGTTCCCATCCGCGAATGGATGGACCTCCGAAATGAGGAACATCATGAAGATCGCGCGATGCAGGGGAGTGGCCAGACTGCGGTAGATTTCGAAGCCTTTCACCAGGGTGCCCTCGACCAGTTCCGGGGTCACAAACACGGTCGAGCCGGCGCGATTGGCGTCGGTCTTGAAGCATCCCGGCGACTTGTCGGGCCGGCCCTCCATGATCCGCGCATGTCGGAGCTTCAGTAGCGTCGTCAGTTCCTCGACGGTCCGGGGCGTGCGCGACATTTCGATCGGGTCGGAGACCACCTTCCAGGTGCCGAGCACGTCGTGAGCGTCCGCCGGGCGCGCCCCGGGGATGTGCCCTTTGAAGACAATGTCCGCGGCTTCCTCTACCGCGAACTCCGTGCCTTCGATGAAGTTCGAAAAATAGGCTTCGAAAAACGGCAGGGCGGGGCCGTCGGTGGGGCGCGCCAGGCGCGTCACCGGCGCGGCGCCGGCCAATTCCGCGTGAAGCCGTTGCAACAGGTCGAGCCGCTGCGGATCGTAGGGCAGGCCCGCGGCGCGGCTCAGGGCCACGGGCGATTCCAAGCGCGTCCGGCGAGTGCCGAGAAGGGTTCCAATCAGTGTGTCCAGGCGCTGGAACTCACTCGCGAGATGCAGTTCTTCCGCAATTCCCCGAGCCTCGTCGCGGAGTCGCTGGACTGCCGCTTCCCCGCCGTGCCGAAGCATTTCATCCAGCCGCTCCTCGATCTCGCGCTTGGGCAAGGTACGCGGAACGCCCTGGCGCGCGCGGGACCAGCGCATGTTCTCCAGAAACGCCCGCGCCGGGGAAGCCAGGCGCAAGCCGCCAATGAAGGGCCGGTCGCTCGCCAAGGGCGGCGTTCCCTTGCGGGGGCGCAGGGTCACTCCCGGCAGCACGATGTCGCGCTTGTGATCGGCGACGAGAAACACCGAACCGTCCGGCGCCGGGCGGTTCTCGAGCGCCGTGCGGTCGGCGATCAGGGCGCCGGGGAGATAGGCCGCCACCAGCGGCCAGAGGTTGCGCAGCACGATCCGCTCCGGCGGGTCTTTGAGATTGCGGGTGTAGAGGCGCGACCCGAGCTTGCGTAGAGTTCCGCCCTTGACCTCCCGCGAGACGGCGGTGGCGAGGTCCGTGTCGGAGACGAAAACCTCGGGCATGGCGGAGAAATCGGGCATTAGGACGGCCCCTCACCCATCCTAGAGCAAGTTTGTGGGGTTTAACAAGCTATTCATGATAGTTTTCGGGAGTTTGCAGGACTGCTCAGCGGGTCGCAAGCGGCAATTCAGATGTTTGGTGCGGATGAGAGGACTTGAACCTCCACTCCCTTGCGAGAACTAGAACCTGAATCTAGCGCGTCTGCCAATTCCGCCACATCCGCACACCCGGCAGAAAACTCTATCTATACCAAGTCTATACCACGTCCACGCCCATGCTGCGCGCCGTGCCCGCCACCGAACGCATGGCCGCTTCCAGGTCGAAGCAGTTCAGATCGGGCATCTTGATCTTGGCGATCTCCTCCACCTGTTTGGACGTGATCTTCCCTACCTTAGTCTTGTGAGGCTCCGGCGATCCCTTCGCCAGGTTCACCGCCCGCTTGATCAACACCGGCACCGGAGGGGTCTTGGTGATGAAGGTGAACGACCGGTCCGAAAAGATGGTGATCACCACCGGGATGATCAGGCCTTCCTGGTCCTTGGCGGACGTCTTGGCGTTGAACGCCTTGCAGAAGTCCATGATGTTGACGCCTTGCGGGCCCAGCGCGGTTCCCACCGGGGGCGCCGGCGTCGCCTTCCCGGCCGGAATCTGCAACTTCACCTGAGCGGTAACTTTCTTTGCCATACGAAGAATCCTTTTTCGCGCTCCGCGGCGTCCCGTTTCCGGCGGGATCCGTTCCGCGCGGCGTTAAACCTTTTCTACCTGCAGAAACTCCAATTCCACCGGCGTGGCGCGCCCGAATATCGTCACCATGACGCGCAGGGTTCCGCGTTCCACGTTGACTTCGTCCACCTTGCCCGAGAAGTTCGCGAACGGGCCGTCCACGATGCGCACCGAATCGTTCTTCTCGAACGTCATTTTGGGGCGCGGCCGCTCGGCCGACGAAGCCTGGCGGAACAGGATGGAATTGACTTCCTCGGCGCTCAGCGGCACCGGCGAATTCCCGCCTCCCACGAAGCCCGTCACCCGGGGGGTGTTCTTCACTTCGTGCCAGAGGGCGTCGTCCATTTCCATTTCCACCAGCACGTACCCCGGATAAACCAGGCGCTTGCTGGTGACCTTCTTGCCGTTGCGCAACTCCACCACTTCCTCGGTGGGAATCAGGACCTGGCCGATACGGTGCGCGAACCCGAAGGCCTCCGAGCGCGTGCGCAGCGATTCCGCCACCTTGTTCTCGAACCCCGAATAGGTGTGGATGATGTACCAGTTCTTGGGCGGGGCTTGAGAGCCGGGTTCCGGTGCGGCTTCGGCCGGGGCAAGTGCTTCGGCCTCGGAGACGGTATCCTCCGCCAGGGCGCCGCCGGGCGCCGGGCTGTCCGATTGCTCCTCCAACGGGTTGTTCTCTTCCGCTTCCATGGCTGCCTGCTTCCGCTCTCTACCTGGTCCTGAAGAACTGAAGAACCGCGGTGATGCCCTTTTGCAGCAGGGAATCCACCACGAAGAAGTACGCGGCAAAGGCGAAGACCGAGAAAATGACCACCCCCGTAGTTCCCTGCACCTGCTTGCGGTTGGGCCAGGTGACGCGGCGCATCTCCATCCTCAGCTCGTTGTAGTAATCCGCCACGCGCTGGAACCAGTTCTTCTTCTCTTCGGCCATGATTCTTCACTCCCAAATCTGTGAGGGGTGGATGGCAGGGGCGGAGGGATTCGAACCCCCACTCGCGGTTTTGGAGACCGCTGGTCTGCCGTTAAACCTACGCCCCTGGGTCGCACCCCCCGAATGCCTTGGGGGGCACCTCTATTCTACTTGATTTCCTTGTGCGGCTGATGCTTCCGGCAGTGCGGGCAGAATTTCTTGAATTCCAGGCGCTCCGTCGTGGTCTTCTTGTTCTTGGTCGAGGAGTAGTTCCGGTTCTTGCATTCCTGACACTGGAAAGTGATGATATCGCGAGGCATTTCCGCTCCTTAAGGCCTGCTGCTACTCTAAGATCTCCGTGACCGTGCCGGCGCCCACCGTGCGGCCGCCTTCGCGAATCGCAAAGCGCAACCCCTTGTCCATGGCGATCGGCGTGATCAACTCCACTGTCAGGTTCACGTTGTCCCCAGGCATCACCATTTCCGTCCCCTCCGGCAACTGCGCCACCCCCGTCACGTCCGTCGTCCGGAAGTAGAACTGCGGCCGGTATCCCTTGAAGAACGGCGTGTGCCGTCCCCCTTCTTCCTTGCTCAATACGTAGACTTCCCCACGGAACTTGGTGTGCGGCGTGATCGAGCCCGGTTTGGC
>Ga0326727_10010577_pt1 | contig 21923 bp, 20 predicted proteins | sample MB2enrmetagenome_FD_207643 | JGI IMG/M metagenome (GOLD analysis project Ga0326727, IMG submission 207643) | Lab enriched peat soil microbial communities from McLean, Ithaca, NY, United States - MB29MY | ecosystem: Environmental > Terrestrial > Soil > Wetlands > Peat | place: USA: New York...
GGTGGCGGTGTAGGGCCCGGCGTTGGTGGTGTACAGGGAGGAAAAATCCGGTACCACGCCAATGTTGGAGACCACCAGCTTGAAGTCCTGGGGATCAATAGTTTTCCGGATCAGGTTCTCCACCTTGGCCACGTACTCATTGGTCACCTCAATGCGCGTGCCCGTGGGCACCTTGAGGTTGATGGTGAATTGGCCGGCGTCGGTACGCGGGAAGAAGGCCAGGCCTATAAAGGGGCCGATGGCCAGGCTGGCCAGGAACAACCCCGTGAGGATCGCCACTGTACGACCCGGCCGCACCAACGCCCGCCGCACCCAGTACTCGTAATAATCCAGCAACTTTCCAAACAACCGGTTGAACCCGGCATTAAACCTCTCACCCCAGGAGCGGCGCGGGTGGGGGCTGGCAGCGTTCGGCCCCACGTCGTGCCCTTCGGAGTGGGAAGCGTGCTTAAGGAATCGCGAACAAAACAGCGGTATCACCGTCATGGCGACGAAGTAAGAGGCAAACAGGGAAATGACGACGGCCAGAGCTAATGCCGAGAATAGAAACTTACTCACGCCGTAGAGAAAGGTGACCGGAAAGAAGACCACCACGGTGGTCAGGGTAGCTGCCAGCACCGCCAGGCTGACCTCATTGCCTCCCGCCTCCGCCGCAGCTTCCGGCAAAGCGCCCATTTCCAGGTGACGGTAGATGTTCTCGAGCGAGATCACCGAGTTATCAATCACCCGCGAAAATGCCAGCGCCAAGCCTCCCAGGATCATGGTGTTGATCGTGCTTCCCATCAGGGACAGCACCACGAAAGTTGCCAACGCTGAAAGGGGAATGGAGAGAAAGACGGCGGAGGTCGCCCGCAGGCTTCCCAGGAACAACAGAATCATGATGCTGGTAAGAATGAGTCCGATGACGCCTTCATCAATCAGCGTCTTAATGGCTTCTTTAACGAAGGTGGATTGATCGAAGACCAGGGAGGGGATCATCTGCTTGGGAATGTCGAACAGATGGCCGATCATGTCCTTAATCCCGTTGACCACCTCAATGGTGTTGGTATCGCCTCCCTGTTTCATGATGGGGATGTAGCACGATTTCTGTCCGTCCACCCGCACGATGTTGTACTGAATCTGATTGGCGTCCTCGGCCTTCCCCACGTCCCCCACCGTAACCCAGGAGGTTCCCGCGGTCTTGATCGGGATCTCATTGAGGTCCCCGGCCCTGTTCACCAAGCTATTGGAATAGACGTAGTAATCGTAGGGGCCCATCTTCACGTCCCCGGCGGGCAGGATGAGGTTCGATTGGTTCACCGCGTCCACCACGTCCATGGGCGTCAATTGACGCGAGAGGAGCTTGTAGGGGTCCACGTACACCATGGCCTGCCGGTACTTTCCCCCAAACGGCGGCGGGATCTCCGCCCCCTTCACCACCGCAATCTGGTTGCGGATGGCAAACTGCGCGTAATCGTGAAGTTGCGTCTCCGTTAACCCTTGCCCTTTCACGGTCACCAGGCATACGGGCAGGCTGGAGGCATCAAACTTCAGCACCACCGGCGGCAAGGTGCCGGGGGGCAAGCGCTTCAGGTCCGCCAGCGCCAAGTTGGAGATTTCGGTCACGTCGGCGTCGGCATTGGTCCCCGGCTGGAAGTAGATCTTGATAATGCTGACCCCCAGCATGGAACGCGATTCCATGTGGTCAATGCCGCTGGCCAGGGTGAAGAAGCGCTCCAGCGGATTGGTCATGTCGATTTCAATGTCCTGGGGAGGCATGCCGGAATAAAACGTGGCCACCACCACTTCCGGGATGTTGATGGGCGGGAACAGGTCCACGGGCATGCGCCACACGCTGGTGACCCCGATGACCAGCAAGGCCAGGCAGCAAACGATGATGAAATACGGATTGCGAATTGAGAATCGCGGCATATTACGTTCTCTTCCGATCGATGGCGTAGGGGGAGGGCTTGCCCTCCCCTCTGCCCCAATCACCCCCCGAACGACGAGGGTAGGGCAAGCCCTACCCCTACGGATTGCCGTGGTATTGCAGCATCTGGACGGCTTGCGGATGCACTTCTTCACCCGGCTTAAGCCCACTGCGGTCGCTGATGATTACCAATTCGCCTTCCGCGAGGCCCGAGGTAACTTCCGCGTCCGTGGAGGTTTCGAGGCCCACCGTAATCACCCGAAGCTCCACCTTGTTGGCCGGGCTCACCACATCCACGGTGGTCTGGTTGCCCTCCTGGTTCAGCGTCTCCAAGGGCACGGACAGAACGTTGTCTTTCGCTTCCAGGGAAAGCGTGGCTTCCGCATACATGCCCGGCATCAGGAGCCGGCCGGGATTAGGCACGTCAACCTCCGTGTGCATGGTGCGCGTGTCCTGCTGCACATCCACGGAGAAGCGGGCCACTTTGCCTGGAAACGACCGGTTCAGAGCCGGCACCTGGACTTGGACCTGATCCCCCACCCGGATGAAGCGCACCGAGGACTCGGGAACCGGGATCACCAAACGAAACAAGTCATCCTCCGACAACCGGACCAGAGGCATGGACTGGGTGCTGGAACTTGTGCCCGCCTGCATCAGGGTTCCCAGATTGGCGTACCGCTGGGTCACGACTCCGGCGAAGGGCGCCGTGATGCGCGCATAATCGAACAACGCCTGGTCGTGAATCAGCCTAGACTTATCCACCAGGAGTTCGCTCTGTGCCGCCTGCAGTGACGACTCGCCCGCGTCCACCTGCGACGCTGCCGCCAGGTCTTTGCCCTGCGCGTCATCAACTTCCTGCTGCGCCACCAAGCCGGGTTGGCTTTCGAAGACACCATTCAAGCGGGTGTATTCAAGGTGGAGAGCCTTGTACTGTGCCTGATAACGTTTCAGTTGGTGCTCGGCGCGGGAGACCTCGTCCGTCGCGTTTTTAATGGAGGCTTGATCCACTTGTAACTGCGCCTCGAGCTCCGGAATCTCCAGGGTGGCCATCAATTGCCCCGCTTGCACGCGGCTGCCATAGTCGACGTTTAGCTTTTTGACAAACCCTGACTCTTTCGCGTACACGTCGATTTCCTGAAAGGGGACGAGCTCCGAGGAAAGGGTAATTTGCCGTTGGAGAGATTTCCGGGTTACTTTCGTCACCCCCACCGTTTCCGCCACCGGGGACTCACTCGTGGCTCGAACCTTGCTGCAGGAAGGAAGCAGGAGGAGCGAGATGCTCAGGAGGCCGAATACTGCCCACCACGTCCCTACGACCTGTCTGGGTGTTTGCTTATTCATGGTTTCCTCTGTTTTGCTGAATCACGAAGGGAATCTGGCTTCAAGTCGAGAATATCCTTCAGCCCTTGGCTGAATTCCTCGTGGGTGGTTCCAGGATTCCTGGACAAATCGATCAACTGCCGTTTCTTTTCCCGAATCGCCGTGGCCACCGGCGGCAGCTTCAGCGCCAGTTCCGGCGGTACGGTCAGAACGCCATGCCGGTCTCCGTGGATCAAATCGCCGGGCCGAACCGTAAGTCCCCCGACTTCCACCGGCCTGCCATACTCGACGACGTGGATATAAGCTCGCGAAAGGGCAATGCGTCCCGCGAAGACCTGAAAGCCGCTTTCTTCAATTCCGGATAACTCGCGCGCTGCCCCGTTGGTGATCGCCCCCGTGCAGCCCAGGGCCATCAAAATATTCACATGAACCATGCCCAGGAAGGCTCCGGTGCCGGGTGGGTTATCAATGTCTTGCATCACCACCACGCGCGGAGTGGGAACGCTGCCGATGTGCTTCCACCAGTCGGTACGTTCCTCGTAATGGCTGCCCACCATGGGAGGATCCGCCGACCGAACTTTACAGGTGGCCGCATAGCCCACCAGTGGGGGAAAATTCTTGAACAGGCAGCGAAAGCCGGCGGTGGCGAACCCTTCATTCCGCAAGCGGACGCCGAAACTTTCAATGGCGTCGGCAATAAGACACGTCTCAAAGGTTTTGAGCTGCTGGATCTGCTCGGTGGTCAGTGGATTCTGCATAGCCTCACCTTAATGGATGTTTTCATATGCCAATTCCCCAACAGCTTGGGAGCGTGAAATGTAGGGGCGGTTCGCGAACCGCCCCTACGCCTGATCGGAGGTCGAACGCGCGCCGGGGGGCGAGCAGAGCCGGACGAGCACGTAAACTGAAAAAAGGACAGAGTTACCCGAGGGTCGGTGGAGCTCGGAAATGGCGGATTTGAACAACTATGGAATTAGCGGGAGAAATGATCTCTTCGTGCGGAAGATCGATCGCTGGGGCCGGGGATTCTTCGACGGCAGTTTGGGGCGCTTGGGCCTCCGCCGCCACACGCAGCTTGCAGGTTTCCAGCCCCTCCGACTTGGTCATGTGACCAGACTTGGAGAGGTGCCAGGCGCCCGTGCACGCATGCAGGCAGGGCCTTCGGGTGGCGGCGGAAAGAACCACCACCCCGGCCAATAAAAGCAGGATGCTGACTGCCATATATCGCCGAGAGCGCAGGAGGATTCGAGTCATGCTATCGAGGAAGCTTGCCAAAGGTGCCCTGAGAATTGCCAACTCCTTATAATGCCATTGAATTTGTATCCCGGCAACGTCATTCGGGATAAAAGCCCTTTCCCATCAACCGCGGGGAGAACGTTCCCTGGTTAGTTTCAATGGCCTACAACTGGATTAGAAACACCTTGCGCCCAAAAAGATGTCCGCCAGGGATAATTTCGGTGCACCTGTGGTTAGCCGGTGCTTCGGGCGATGCCCACAAATCTCCGCTCAGCGCGCTGTGCCCTGTCCGGCCACCCCGCCGGGCTCATCCGCCACTTCTCGGAACGAAAACTTCTTCTCGACCCCTTCGAACGGCTTGCCGTCCACTTCCACGTAAGGATAAATGAAGTAGTTCAGGGGCCCGCCATCCTGTTTCGGCTGGAGGATCAAATCGCGGCCGGCGGAGAACTGCACCCGGTTGGCGTCTAAAGTGCCAAAAAAGTAATCGTGTTTTTGGGGATCTTTCCACGCCTCGGAAATATCCACGGGCACCCAACCCGTGCCGTTCACGAAAAACTCGGCCCAGCAGTGATAGCCGGGAATGATCCCTTCCTTGCCGGTGGGCACGGGGAAACCCATTTCGAAACGCGCGGGGATTCCCTCCGCACGCGCCAGGGAGATGAACAGCGAGTGGAAATCCGTGCAGTTGCCGTGCTTGGCATCGCACACCCAAAGCGAATCGCCGCGCCCCCAACCCGTTCCCGACTTGTCGTAGCGCACGGTTTGGAAGACATATTCGTACAGCGCGCGCGCCCGCTCCACCGTGCCGGGCTTGCCGCGCGTAATCTCATCGGCCATCTGCTTGATCTTTCCGTCAATGGGAACCAGGCGGTCGGGCGCCAGGTCTCGCGCCAGGGACGCGGGCGCAGCGGTGGGCCCATCGTCGCCCTTCCTCAGACTCGCGTAATCCCCCTTGCTGTATTCTTTGCGCGTCACCTGGTATTCGAAGGTGAATTGCGCCGCGCCGGATGAGGGATGCAAAAGTTCACCGTACAGGATGTGGTTGCCCGGCGCGCGTCGAACCGAGTCGCGGAGTTGCACCGGTCCGGTCACGGCCTTTAAAACCACCGTCTGATTCGCATCCGTGACGGCGCGCGGAATCCATACGCGCACGCGCTGCGCGCCGGAAGGAAGGTCCCTGAGGGTCACCTGATAGGTAAATTGGAAAGTCCGCGTGGGCGGGGAAAACTCCCCCGGCGCACGCGCCGCCACGGGCAGCGCCATCAGGGCAGAAATGCCAATGAGCATCAGCTTATGCTTCGGCCTCATAATTTCCTCCGAGTCAGAATTGAAAAATGGGGGGTGCGAACAATCGGCACGCGATCGGAGGCGTCACGCTCAGGTGAAGCCGCTGTGAAAGGCGGTGAAGGGGAAAACGGATTTGTTCATTTCTCAGCCCTGCGCCGGGAACGACGCACTTCATTTTTCCCTGAATCCCCTTGCGGTGTCAAGGCCGAGACCTTGGACTGCGGCGGCTCGACGCCGCTTTGAGATAATGCCGAGGACGAGGACCAAGGCATCAATTCAAGGCGGCGTCGAGCCGCCGCACTCCAAGGTGCCTTCGGCACACGTATTGCCGCTGCGGACAAACCAAAACCGGAGTAGAATGCTGCGGGCGAAATTCGAGCGATCATTCCAATTCCCGGAAAAGGAGACATCTCATGGCAGGAATCTACAAAATCACTGAGCTGGTGGGGACTTCGCCGACAAGCTTTGCGGAGGCCGTGCGCGCCGCCGTCGACGAGGCGGCCAAGACGGTGCGAAACATGGCGTGGTTCGAAGTGGTCGAACAGCGCGGGCGCATCGCCGACGGCAAGGTGGCGGAATTTCAGGTGACCGTTAAGATCGGGTTCAAGGTGGAGCGAAACTGAATGTTCTGTTGTGACATGCTGGGGGACGCCATGGAGCGCGGGGCGTTCTATTTTGGCGCCAAGCATCGCATTGATGACGGGCGAATCGTCAATGACTTGAACACCGAGTATTTTCTGCGCGCCGCGGCGCCGCATGGCTTCGATTATTGGGGAGTCAACTATTGCCCGTTTTGTGGCCGCGCCCTCTCGCTCGGCCTGTGGCAGGCGGAAAAAAAGAAGTAGCTGTGGCGCGCGAGTCATCCCGCTGACCCCGGGGGCCCGGCGCCGGGCTATTCAAAGGCAATTAATTTCAGTTGGGAAAGCGGAACGGAATAATCAAAGACCTGTTGACTGGCTGGGTCGTACTTTTCGGTAATGCCCAGGACGCGGACCTCGGCGGGCTGCGTGGTGGGCATCAGGAATTTGCCCGCCACGGATTTCCCTTCGCGCCGCGTGATGCTGAGCCGGCTTCCCTGAATCTCCACGCGGTCAATCTTCTCGAATTCGATTTCATCGGCTCCCCCATTGTCGGTCTGTAGGGGGAAGTTCGTACACGCGGCCAGCGACTCGAGCAGGGATCCGTGGCCTCCCGGCGGGTAAAAGTCGAGGTAGAGATCGAAGACGTGAGTGGTCTTGCCGGCCTGATCGGTGATGGTCGCCTTGTGCCCAAAGCGTTTCCAGAGCTCCACAATTTGCGCGCGCGCGGCGTCACTGCTGATCTGCACGCGAAAGGGTAGGCTGCCCCGGTTCAGCCGCACCACCACGACGCGGCGCTCTTTCAGGTCGAAGTGCTTGTACACGACAAAGGCCGAGTCCTGCTGGATGACAATGGCGTCGTGCTGCAGAATAATTTCCTTGCCCTGCGAATTGGTTTGAAAGATGGTGTCGCAAAAGAGCGGCGGCGCCAGAAGCGCCAGGCAGGAGCCAACCAGCCAGAATGCTTTCATCTGGAATCCTTATTAACGAAAAGCCCCGCAGCGGGGTTGCGGAAGGAGCTGCGGGGCCCGGTCTGGAGAAAAAACTATTTCTTCTGCTTCTTGTACTCCAGGCTTTCCTTGGTTTGGAGTGAGTCAATGCTGGCCTGCGCCTGGGCAGCCCAGGGCCCGTTGGGCTGGAGCTTCAGGTAAGTCTTGAAGGCATCGACGGTGCCCGGCGCCGGGACCATCGTCCCATCAGGCTTCACTTCCGCCTTGCCCAGCAGAGCCATGCCGTACCAATACCAGGCGTTGGCGTTCGTGGGGTCAAGATCCGTAGCCTTCTTCAGCGCCGCGCCGGCCTCATCCATCTGCCCCTTGTTCACCATGATGGCGCCCAGGTTGTAGTAGTAACCCGAGGCATGGGTGGGGTCCAGATCCGCCGCCTTCTTAAACTCCGCTGCGGCATCCGCCGACTTTCCCATCTCGGCGTAGAGATTGCCCAAATTGTTGTGCAGGCTGGCATCGTTGGGATCGTTTTGCAGGACCTGATTGTAATAATCCAACGCTTTGGCTTCGTCCGCCTTCCGGTTGTCCGGATTGGTTTCGGCGCTGGCAGCCTTGGCCCATGTGTCAGCCAATTTTCCTTGTACAATGAGAAGATTTTTGTCCTTGGCGAGCGGCAAACCCTTTTCCAAGGTGGCGGCCGCGTCCGCATATTGCTTCTGGTTATAGAGCGCCACCCCCTGCTCGAATATCTGCTTCAAATTCGCGGTTTGCTTTTGTTCGGCCACCTGCTTCTGATACTCGGGATTGGCCTCCTGAGTTTTCTGGGCCTCCTGCTGGGCCTGCGCCATGTCAAAGTTGGCTTCCGTGGGGTCGCCGAGTCCCACATGCTTCTCAATGTAATACATCGCCTTGCCGTCCGGGCCCATCAGGGTGAGTTTGTAAGAACCCGGCGCCAGACCAATGTAAGTGTACTCGCCCTTCTTGTTGGTCTTGACCTTGGAACTCCATTTGACTTCCGTGCGCTCCACGAGAATTGTATAGCCCGCCAGCGGAGTGCCTCCCTGCCCCGTACACTTTCCCGTCACGCCTCCGGTCTGCGCAAAGGCCGGAAGGCAAGTCAAAAACGCCGCGAAGACGATGGCGACCCCCATCAGTCTCCGCGTCCAGGAACTAGCCATAAGTGCCTCCTCCTTTTAAGTAATTCACCGACATTCTATACGTTTGGGGCCTTGGACTCAACCCATACGAAGATTTTTTAGGGGCTCGCAACCCCTTGCTTCCGCGGATAGCGGGGGCGCTGGAGATAGGGCAGGGGATCCTCCACGCCCGCCTCCTCGAAGGCGCGCAGACGCAGGGCGCAGCTATCGCACACGCCGCACGCCGCGTCCTGCGCCTGATAGCACGACCAGGTGAGCTCGAAGGGCGCGCCCAGTTCGCGGCCCCGTCGAACAATCTCACTCTTCCGCATGTGAATCACCGGGGTCACGATTTCGAGTTGCGTCTCGGGCTTGGTCCCCGCGGTGATCACGCGATTGAAAGCCTTATAATACTCCGGGCGGCAATCGGGATATCCGGAACTGTCTTCCGCCACCGCCCCCACAAAAATCCTGCGCGCCCCCAATACCTCGCCCCAGGAAACCGCGATGGCAATAAAGTGCGCGTTGCGAAAGGGCACGTAGCTGGAGGGAATATCCTGCCTCTCCAGATTGGCGAGTTCGACCGCTATTTTTGCATCCGTCAAACTCGACCCGCCGATTTGCCGCAGGTGGTCCAACCGGCACACGAGGCGATGCTCGGCTTGGTAGAAATCCGCCACGGCATTGAAGGCGCGCAGTTCGCGAGCTTCCGTCCGCTGGCCGTATCCTACGTGCAGCATGGCGAGACGATAATCAACATTGGCAATCGCCGTGGTCACGCAACTGTCCATTCCGCCGCTGGCGAGGATGATGGCGAGAGGCTTGTCCTTTGTCCTTTGTCCGTGGTCCGTGGTCCGTTGATGTTTATCAGTCATCAGTCGTCAGCTGTTCTTAATTCATAATTCGTAATTGTTCTTCCCTTGTCCCTTGCCCCTTGTCCCGCTTTTCAAACTCCATGCGCGTCCGGGTCCCAAATAAACTTGTGAATCTGCAGGCCCAGGCGGACGTCCAGGCCGTCGCGCAGAATCCACTCGGCGAGCTGGCGCGGCGGCAACTGCCCGAAGACGGGCGAGAGGATGACCTCATCGACCCGGCTGCGCAAATCATTTTGGAGCATGAAATCGCGCGCGTAGCGATAGTCATTCTCGTCGGCGATCACGAATTTGATCTGATCTTTCTTCTCCAGGGCGCCCAAGTTGTCCGCGCAGAAGGTTCCGCCTTCGCCGCTGCCAGGACACTTGACGTCGAGCACCTTGACGACCGCCCGGGGCAGACGGCCGACGTAGCGCTCCCCGCTGGTTTCCACCAGCACCCGAAAGCCCTCGGTCAGCAAACGCTCCGTCAGGGGGTAGACGTCGTCCTGAAGCAGCGGTTCGCCGCCCGTCAACTCCACCAGCTTGCCCCCCAACTGGTGAACCCGCGCCAGGACTTCCTCCACCGACATCTTCTGCCCGCCACGGAACGCGTAAGCCGTGTCGCACCAATGGCATCGCAGGTTGCAGCCGGTCAGGCGGACGAACACGCAGGGCAGTCCCGCAAAGGTGGACTCGCCCTGAATCGACTTGAAGATTTCCGTTATCAACATGCGCTTGTGGGACCTGCCCACGTCCGTAAATTCCCCAGCATTTTACCTTATTTCCTTGAGGCTTGTAGAGATAGGGTTGCGAGGAACCGCGTCGCAAAACGGGATTCTGTGTCCCGAAATGGGCCAAATCACGTGCAATAAGTCACCACCAGGCGACAAAAGTTGATGCTTGTCAGATTTTTATTTGGCACTAATTAATTGAATCTAATGAAGTTCCAACTTCCGCCGATATTAATCTGGCAGGGGGCCAAAGGATGGCTACCAGGTTGCATCGAAGAGGTAGACGAGAGGGAGTGACTTATGCTAAGCCACGACGAACTCGAAAAGATACGGGAAGAACGCGAGGTCTTGGAAACCTGGCGCAGTTACTCCCGGCACGTAGTTGCTGACATGCTGGAAGCCTGTGCCATCTGTGGGACCGTCCGCGAAAAGGTCCAACTGGTCCGCTGCCGCTGGTGCGAAGACACCTACATCTGCAAGGAAGGCGTCTGCGCCCAACAGCACCAGGCGGAATTGCATCCCGCCGTGGCTTTCTGGACCTGGTAGAAGACAGAAGCTAGAATCGAGAAGCTAGAAGGCGTAGTGCAATCGGTCGAGCGTGACCTCGATTCCTAGCTCCTGACTCCTGGCTGCCAGCTGCCAACTTCTACCTTCTAACTTCTAACTCCTCACCTCGGCCTATAAGTCGCCGAGGTCGTATCTGTCTCCCAAATCGTTACGCGTTGAACTTGCAGACCCCGATTCCGGACGGGCGGCTCCAACTCATCATAAAAATACTTGGCGATGTTCTCCGCCGAGGGATTCAACTTGTCAAAAGGCGCCAAATCATTCAGGAAGCGGTGGTCCAGGCGCTCCACGAGGTCTTTGATGGTCTTCCGCACTTCCACAAAATCCATCAGCAACCCTGTTTCATCGAGCTGCTTGCCCCCCACCACCAGTTGCACTTTGTAATTGTGCCCGTGGACGTTTTCACACTTACCCTTATATCCGCGCAGGGCATGCCCTGCCGCGAATGTGTATTCAACTGAGATTTCGTACATTTACCCCCCAACCCTGACTTACCCTTTGCGCCGGTCCCCGCCATCCCCTCGCCGCGGCTTCGACTTGGCGCGCCTTTCGTCGGCCCTCTGCCTCCGATCGGCAGCCGCCTTTCTGCGGTCTTCCGCCCTCTTTCTTCGGTCCTCGGTGTTGTGTATATTATCGGCAGTCATCGGACAATTCTCTCCCGTGTTTTGTTTCTAAATTTCTATTCCCAATTCAACATTCTCGCATGAAGGCCTTCACGTCTTCCAGCCGATTCGTCTTGCCGTAAGGGGGAAGGCTTTCCAGGAAGACGCGGCCGTAGGGCATGCGCATCAGGCGGTGGTCCAGCATCACCAGGATGCCGCGATCGGTTTCACTGCGGATGAGCCGGCCGAAACCCTGTTTCAAGGTGATGACGGCTTGCGGCACCTGGTACTCAGTAAAAGCGTTGCCGCCCTCTTCGTTGATTTGCCGGATGCGCGCGGCCGTAACGGGGTCGGAGGGCACGGCGAAGGGCAGGCGGTCAATCAGCACGGCGCTCAACTGCTCGCCCTGCACATCCACGCCCTGCCAGAACGAGCTGGTGCCGAAGAGCACGGCGTGCGCGGTGGAGCGGAAGCGATCCAGCAATTCCGTCCGCGGCATCGAGCCTTGAATCAGCAGAGGGTACCGCACGCGGGTGCGCACGCGCTCGTAGACGTCGTGCATTTGCGCGTAGGAAGTGAAAAGCACAAAGGCGCGTCCGCGGGTGGCCTTCAGCAATTGCACCACTTCTTCCGCCGCCAGGCGCGCAAAATCCGGCTGGCGCGGGTCCGGCAAATGCACAGGGGTGTAGAGCAGGGACTGGCGCGCGTAATCGAAGTGGGAGTCGAGAACCCGTTCCTTGGCGTTTTGGACCCCCAGCCGGCGCTTGAGGAAGTCGAACGTTCCCCCCACCGCCAGCGTTGCCGAGGTCAGGATAACCGTCTCGACCTTTTGAAACAGCCGCTCGCGCAGCAGCGCGGAGACATCAATGGGCGTGGCCTGAATGAACACGCCGCGCCCGCGCCGCTCCCACCAATACACCATGTTGCGCTCGTGGCTTTCCATCACCACTTCCACGGTGGCGCGCAGTTCCAGGGACCGCTTGATCAGATTGTTGATCTCCTCCGGACGGTCCGGCACGCGGCTGAGTTCCGTTTGCAGGAGCATGAGGGCGTTGTTCAAGCCTGAATAGGCCCCGCGATTGACTTCCAGAAAACTATCGCGGTTGTCGAAGTTGGAACGCCCTTCGGCGCGCGGGAAAAGCTCGAAGAACAAATCGGCGCGGCGCCGCAGTTCCGCCACCGCGCCCAGAACTTCATGGCTTTTGATGCCCTTCATCCGCAATGTCGCTTCCGTGTCGCGCGCCAATTCCTCCACGCGGTAGCTGCTTACTTCCACGCCGAAGTACTGTGTGGCCACGTCTTCCATGTCATGGGCTTCATCGAACACCAGCGCCGCGTAATCGGGCAGCAGCGCAGCGTAATCATTTTGCCGCAGGGCGAGGTCAGCGAAGAACAGGTGGTGGTTTACGATAAGCAGGTCGGACTGCGCGGCGCGCTGATGCATAAGGGTGATGAAGCAACGCTCAAACTCGCGGCACTTTTGCCCCGTGCAGGCCTCGCGGCGGGCGTCCACTTTCTTCCAGAGGTCGCTTGAGTCGGGCAGCCAGCGCAATTCCGCGCGGTCGCCGGTTTCCGTGCGCTCCTCCCACTGGCGTATCTTCGGGTACTGCTCCACCTGTTCCATGCCGTCGAGGACGGGCTGTTGCTCAATGTCGTAGAGCTTCTGCCGGCAGAGATAATTCTGGCGCCCCTTCATCAGCGTGACGCGCATCTGCGGGAACAGTTTCTTGAGAAAAGGAACGTCTTTATAGAAGAGCTGCTCCTGGAGGTTTTTGGTTCCCGTGGAGATGACCGTGCGCAAACCGCTGCGCAACAGCGGTACCAGGTACGCCAGCGTCTTGCCCGTCCCGGTGCCCGCTTCCACAATCAGGTGCTGGCGGTTTTCGATCGCCGATTCCACGCTCTCCGCCATCTCGAGCTGTCCCGGCCGGTATTCGTAATTTGGATGGTGCCGTGCCAGCCATCCGCCGGGGGCGAAAACTTTGTCGAGGGGAAGCCTGTCCTGCGTCTTTTGGTTCGTTGAAGCCATAGAATGCAATCAGCGCTCAACTATCATAGTGCAGAAGGCGGAAGTTAGAAGTTTAAAGTGTAAAGGATAAAGGACAAAGAGGGGCTTGGCGTCGTAGTATTCAAGCAAAGCGCCGCAAAAAGTCGGCAAGATCGTCGAATTTTGAGCTCGCTAAGGGTATTGGGTTGCCAACCTGTGACCAAACAAATGTAAGACTAGCGCTGGGATTTTTGCGACATGAGGCAGCTACAATTGTGGTGAGTTTGATTTTTGCAGCTTCGCCAATAGGTATTGCCTCTAGGCCACAACAATCGAAATATGGACCAAAACAATGGTTCAGTGGGTGCGTTGCATCGATAGCACTCAATAACAATACATCAAGATTCCCTTCTGTGGCTGCATCCGGGATCAGGCGAACTATGACCCCGGGAGTGCCCTCGCTCTCTTGTTCCGCCGCCGTAGGAACCCCATACTTTCCGGCGCCTGCAATTTGTTGGGCCACGTCTTTGAACGCCGCGGTTTCATCTCCATCCCTGTCACGAAGAATGACAATATGCCGAAGATTCTTAAAACCAGTCCGCGCTCTAAGGTCTACTAAGTACTCCTTGAACCCACTCTTCCCATAGGCATTTGAGGTGACTTTGAATTGACCCCCGGGATCTGGGAACCCAGTTTGAATTCCCTTTATTCCGCGCTGCTCTGCCAAATGAAGAACAAACGAGGCATCACGCTTGCCTTCACACAAAACCAATGTGGGCTGCGTCAATTCTCCCTGATTTTGGGTATCCAGCTTATCCAACTTATCTAACCTCAAACCCTCTCTCCACCGCTCCACCAAATTCGTTCCCACCAAAGGTCTCTACTTGAATATCTCCGTTTTCTTTTTCCATCCTGAGCAATGAATAGCTTTTATCATCCAACTCCGCGCTTGGCGCAATTGCCTCTAAAAACTCTCGGCTATGAGTCGTGACAAATAGTTGTACGTCGTTCTGTACGGCAAAGTCGGAAATACTTTCCCATATGGGCTTTTCGATTTTGTAGTAAAGCCCATTTTCGATTTCGTCGATGAGAACTACGCCTTTGGGGGAGGACCCGATCGCTACGAGGATGGCAATCAGTTTATTAACGCCTGCGGAGAGCAGTCCAGCAGGAATTTTGCGTTCTAAACCTTTGACTTCGACATATACGCCTAGAAGACCCCCAGGGGACAACACGCTTAACCTGATTACTTCGGGGAAGATTTTTTTAACAGCATCTTCTATTGGTCCCTCGGCATTTCTTGCCGATATTGCAGACCAGCGGTCTGCAGTCTCTCTTGCCAAGCCAGCCGTTACAACATTAAGATAGGTCATTGGGAAAACATCTACAGGCTGAGAAATCTTGATACCATCTTTAGTAATTTCCACTGGAGATTCGAATTCACCCTTGGGAGTCTTCCATGTAAATTTAAGGTCAAGAGAATGTTTAGCCTCAGATACTTTAGTATCAAAGGGAAGATTGATCACTTTTGAAGAATCTACGGAAATACAAACCTCTCGTTCCTCACCAAATGAATCTCTGAAGCGAATCCTAAGCCCACCTCTAGGATCAAATTTGTAAAAGAAGTCCTCAAATATTGGTAATACAGAATCCGCTGAAAACGAGACGAGATCGCGGCCCCTCCAAGCATTTGTTCTCAGGTAAATCTCCGCGCTTCCGCCGGAAGAAATGAATAGGGATTCCAAAAGCGCAGTTTTTCCAGTGCCGTTCTTTCCCGTGATTACGGTGAATCGTCGAATGTCGGGAATAATAAGGGACTTAAAACATCGGAAGTTATCAATTTCCAGGGAGCGAATCACTTGATAATCCTTCGTAGCAAGGCTTTAGACATGACCAACTTGAGTTTTCACACTACGTTGCGCCAATCAAACTCGCCCAAATACTGCCAAGATACTTAGGGCTCCAGTAGAGGCGTAGACCCCAATGTGCAACGCTTTACTATAGCAAAATAGCCTTCCGGGAGCGAACACAACCGCTATGTTGCAAGATGGCCTCATGCCTTCCGACTTCTCACTCCGTCCCGGTGACGTTCAGCAGCCACTTTTTCACGTCTACTGCCGCGCGCCGGGGCGCACTCTTTCCTAACCAATCCATCGCCAGAGCCCCGGAGAGTTTACGGAAGATTTTGGTCCGCTGGGCTTCATCGGGCACGGTGGCTATGACTTGCTTGCGAGCTTCGCGCAAAAACTGCAAATAGGCGCGGTATTCGCGTCCCAGGGTATGCTGAAGCTGTTGTCGCAGGCGGCGGGCGAGCGCCGGACTGGAGCCCGAAGTGGAAATAGCCACCTGTAAGTCACCTTGCGCAAATGAGGCGGGCACAATGAAACCGGATGCGCGGGCATCATCGGCGGCGTTCACCAGCGCCCCGATTTTTTCCGCATCCTTGCGGACAGCCTTCTGCGTTTCGGGGCTGTTGGTGGCGGCGAAGACCAGTAAAACTCCCTGCGGCCTTTTGACCCGTGCCGACGCCGGGCCTTCTAAATCGCCGGAACGGTAGGGGCGCCGGGTGAGGTCAATCTTCTTACGCCCCGCCAACAGCGCCAATTGCGGCGTTACCGCCGGGCTGATCACATGCACGCTGGCGCCCGCGCGCAGGAGCGCTTTCACTTTGCGCTCCGCCACGCGCCCTCCTCCCACCACGGCGCAACGCCGCCCGCGCACGTCGAGAAAGATGGGATAGTAGCGCATCACCTTGACACCTCGGCGAAAGGAAGCCTAACTTGGTTCGTCAAACCAAACCGTTTACACGCGCCGGCGTGAGCGAGCACGCGCGACAGGATATCATACCGGGGGAGTAGGGTTTCATGAAGGGGTGGATACTCAGATCAGGAATAATCTTGATTTTCAGTCTCGTGGGCGGATTCGCTGCCGCCCAACCGGCCGCGATGTCCCCGCGGGCTTACTGCGCCCACGCCAAGATGGGGTTGTTCGTCCACTACACGCTGGGCACTTACCGTGACGGCCATTATGGGGGCACGTGGACCGGCCCGAACGGCCAGCCCGCCACCGACCTCAACTCCGTGGCGGACAGCCTGGACGTGAAGGCTCTGGCCGACGTGGCCGAGGGCATGGGGGCACAATACGTCATCTTCACCGCCTACCACGCGGGGATGAATTTAATGTATCCCAGTCCGTTCTGGGAAAAAGTCTTTCCCAACAAGGTGTCAAAACGTGACCTGATCGCCGATCTGGCCGAGGCCCTGAAAGCCAAGGGAATTCCTTTAATCCTCTACGTTCACCCGGACGACCGCCACGACCTGACGGCGGAGGAACAGAAAAAACTGATGGACATGGGGTACTCCACCCAGGTCGACATTACCGGAGGCAGTGGTCGGCGGCCGAAGGATCCCACCTGGCAGGCCACTTATGTCCGGCTCATTGACGAAATCGGCGCGCGCTACGGTGGCAGGATTATCGGCTATTGGGAGGACGGAGGTTTGTCCGACGGCCCCGCGGTGAAGGCGGTGATGCTCCAGCACACGCCCGATGCGGCGGTTTGGAAAAATGGCGGCTGGAGCGGCCCTCCCGCCACGCTCATCGGCTCGGAAACGGAGAATCGGCAGGAGCAGTGGGCGGCCACGGTTGCCGGGAATTGGTGGGCCAGTGGGGGCAAGATGCGCCGCTCTCCCCGGGAGATGTACCGGACCACGGTCCTCTGGGCAGCCACGCAGGGACAGGTTAATGGCGGCATTGCCTGGGCGGCGGGGCCGTACGTCAACAACCAATGGGAGACGGGCGTGGCGGAAGCATTCAAGGAGCTGGGCAAATTGATGCGCGCCAATGGCCAGGCCATTTACGGCACCGTCGCCAGCACCTCATACGTGACAACCCCGAACGCCCAGCCGAAATGGGGAGTTGCCACTGACTCCGCCAACGGCAGCACCGTGTACCTGCACGTGTTTGATCCACCGCAGGACACGTCGCTGCAAATCGGCAAGGCAAGCGATGGGCGCGTGTTCCACCGGGCTACACTTTTGAGCAACGGCCAAGCCGTAAAACTGAGGGCAACCGATGAGGGTTATGTCCTGACCCTGCCAAAGGCCGAGCGCTGGAGCGACGTTGATACGGTGGTTTGCCTGAGTGTCAAAAAGTAGCCGCGGCGCCCCCATGAAAATACCCGTGCGAAGCACCTTGGAGTGCGGCGGCTCGACGCCGCCTTTGCCTTCCTCTTCGGCGTTAAGGCAAGGGGGTTGAGCCATGGTTTTAGAGTTCATTCCAAGGCGGCGTCGAGCCGCCGCACTCCAAGGTGCTTCGCACATATGCCCCACCGGAACCAACAAGCACCACGGGGTGGACCCCCACCAGAGATTAAAAATCATCAGGTCGAGCCCACGGCAGGAGATAGTCTGCTAAAATAGGCTTGGCTGGCTGGGGTCGAGAGAGGCAATCAAGTCAATCAGGGTGAAGAACTTCAAGAGCTTTTCGGTACATCGCGCAGCGGTGACAGCCTCTTGATTCCCGGATCGACTGCATGATCGAGATCCTCAAATTGTTCGACGTGGGCACCGCCGCAGCGAGGAATCCGTCATTTGAGTATTTCGTCCGTCGCTGCGGACTTACCGCCGATTGATGATTGTTGATTGTTGAATGACGATAGATTATTACGTGCCGATGTAAAAGTCGGCGCAGTGGTTTTACACTTTAAACTTTAGACTCTTAACTCTCGACTTTTAACTTTCAACTTCCTTCTTATGCCCCAACTTCCACGCATCGTGATTCTCGGCCGGCCCAACGTGGGCAAGTCCACATTGTTCAATCGTCTCTGCAAACAGCGCCGGGCGCTGGTGGGCAACGAACCCGGCATGACTCGCGACCGGCTGTACGCTCGCGCCGAGTGGCTGGGGAAGCCTTTCGAGGTCATCGACACGGGGGGCATTATTCCGTCGGACAAGGAACTGATCCCCGTCGAGATTTATCGCCAGGCGCAAGTGGCGATTGAGGAAGCCGCCCACCTCATTCTGGTGGTGGATGGCCGCGAAGGCGTGGTGCCGCTGGATGAAGAGTTGGCGCAACTCTTGCGCCGCACGGGAAAACCCCTGTCCGTAGTTGTGAACAAGGTCGATGCGGAGCAGCACCAGCCGCTGGCGGGGGAATTTCACCGCCTGGGAATCAAAAATATCTTCCCCATTTCCGCCGAGCACGGCCGGGGGCTGGATGATCTGCTGGAGCACGTGACGGAGGGATTCATCCATGACGCCATCGTGGAGGAGGAATCTCCCCCGCCTCGCACCAAGGACCCGGCACTTCCCCAGGCGTCGCTGGGAGCCGATGGGGAAGAGTTGCCATCCGCGGACGAGCGGTTTGCCCGCCCGAAGCCCGGCTCCCCCGAGGACCCGATTCATGTGGCCATCATCGGCCGGCCCAACGTGGGAAAATCCACGCTTCTCAACAAGCTCATGAACGAAGAGCGCTCCATAGTCTCGGCTGTGCCGGGCACCACGCGCGACGCCGTGGACGCGGAGTTGGTGCGCGACGGCCTGCACTTCCGCTTTGTGGATACGGCGGGCATCCGGCGCAAGGGCAAAACCAAATTGTTGGCGGAGAAGCTGAGCGTCATCCAGGCACGCAAACACTTGGAGCGCGCGGACGTGGCGCTGCTGATTCTGGACGCCACGGAAGGCGTGAACGCGCTCGACACGCACATCGGCGGGTACGCGCATGAAAGCCGGCGCTCTGTCATCATCGTGGTGAACAAGTGGGACGCCATCAAAAAGGGCCCCACCACCACCCAGGATTTCACCGAGGAAATTCGCGATCGCCTGAAGTACCTGGATTACGCGCCCATCGTTTTTGTCTCCGCGCTCAGCGGGCAGCGGTTGGGAAACCTGCTCAAGGCCATCGTGGAGGTTGCCGAAGCCCGCCAACTGCGCGTCAGCACTTCTGAGATGAACCGGTTTCTGGAGGAAGTGGATTTTGAACGAGTTTCGTCCCCGGGAGGCAGGCCCACGCGGCTTTACTATATGACCCAGGGTGGCGTGGCGCCGCCGGTTTTCATTGCCTTCACCAACCGCTCCGGCAAACTGCATTTTTCCTTCGAGCGCTTTCTCGAAAACCGCATTCGGGAGAGATTCGGCTTCATCGGCACACCCATCGCGATCAAGACCAAAGCCCGGCGATAATCCCTCGCGCGCCGTGGCCAGGGACCGGTTTATTCCCACCGAAAACATTTACCATTCAGTAAGCATCCGCTTTATTGAGTTGACTTTGACCCCGCCCGAGGCGATGGTATACTGCTTGGTTTTACGCCGTCATCGAATAGGGGGCCGGTTGAATCATGTCCGCACGTGTGAGCTGGTTCCAGAAGGAGGTCAGATCTCATGGCATGGGAAATGGGAGCTATCCGCGTAATATTTGTAATCATAATTACCGCGGCGGCATTACATCTTCATCCTTTTGGCTTGTCCGAAAGCAAGTCCGGAATTTTAGGGTTGGCCCTGGGGATATTTTTTATTTTCTTTGAAGTGCGGTTGGAGAAAGCAAGCCTGAAGCGCCTGATGGGCGCGGCCTTCGGTTCCATTCTGGGAATTCTGGGCGCGCTCATGATCAGCCATTTGCTGAGCCTGACCGCAATCGACAAATCCGCAAACTCTTTCTTTCAGGTGACGTTGTTACTATTGATGGCTTACGTGGGGTTGGTTTTGGGCGCCAATAAAGGCGACTTGCTGAATCTCGGCGCGCTGGGCGGACTTTTTACCACGGAAAAGACGCCGCGTAAGAATTACAAAGTGCTCGACACCAGCGTCATTATTGACGGCCGTATAGCCGACGTTTGCGAAACGAGTTTTATTGATGGGACGCTGGTCATCCCCCAGTTTGTGCTGCACGAATTACAGTTGGTGGCTGACTCCTCCGATCCGCTGAAGCGCAATCGCGGACGCCGGGGGTTAGACATCCTCGCGCGCATGCAGAAAATGGCCAACATCACGGTGCAGATTGTGGAGGAAGATTTTCCCCAGCTTCGCGAAGTCGATTTGAAGCTCATCGAACTGGCACGGGCTTACGAAGGGAAAATCGTCACCAACGACTTCAACCTCAACAAAGTTTCGCAACTTCAGGGCGTTCCGGTGCTCAATATCAACGAACTGGCCAACGCTTTGAAGCCCGTCGTTCTGCCCGGTGAAATTATGCGGGTCTTCATCCTGAAGGAAGGCAAGGAATATAACCAGGGGGTCGCCTATCTGGATGACGGCACCATGGTGGTGGTGGACAACGCCAAGAAAATGATTTCCAAGACCATCGACATTTCCGTGACCAGCGTTTTGCAGACCACGGCCGGAAAAATGATTTTCGGTAAATACGATGAACGGAGAGCCCTGGTCGAGGCGGTCCACCAGTAGGCGTCGGTTGTTAGTCGTCAGTTGTCAGTTTTCAGTGGTAAGTTTCATCACGGTGAACTTGCGAGATGAGGCGGCGGAGGACAGGTGTGCTCCGTCGCCCTTTTTTTCCTGAAATAGCCGTACAAATACGCGATTGATGCACCGGAAACGCGGGCGCCAGGGTGCCTGCGAATTCCTGCAACGGACAACTGACTACGGACAAATTCTCATGAGCGTTTTAGCCATCATTCCGGCGGCAGGGTCGGGCTTGAGAATGGGAGGAGCCACGCCCAAACAATTTCTCTCCCTCGAAGGCATACCTATTTTCGTTCACACCCTGAGGAAGTTTGCCGCTTCCGAAGCCATTGACGAAATTTTCCTGGGGGTGCGGCCGGAAGATATGGACCGCGCCGCCAAGGAGATCGCCACGGAGCGTTTTGCCAAGAACGTGCGCCTGGTGGCGGGCGGGGCGTCGCGGCAGGAAACCGTGGCCCGGTGCCTGGACCAAGCCCCGCCGGGAACCGATGTGGTGGTGGTCCACGACGCCGTGCGCCCCTTCATCGAACTCGCCATGATTCGCCAGGTCGTCGATGCCGCACGCAAAGACGGCGCGGCGATTCTGGGCATCCCCAGCGTCGATACGGTGAAAAAAGTGGAACGGCAAACCATTATGGGGACCATTCCGCGCGAGCGCATCGTCCTAGCCCAGACGCCGCAAGCCTTTCGATACACCATTCTGCGACAGGCCTTTGACCGCGCCCTGGCGGAGGGTTATTTTGGCACCGACGAGTCCAGCCTGGTGGAACATGAGGGCCACGACGTGACCGTCCTGATGGGATCGGACCGGAACATCAAAATCACCAAGCCCTCGGATCTGCCCCTGGCCCGCCTGTACATTGCGCAAGAACGCGAACACGTCCGGGAAGAGACCTGATTTGAGGAAAATGAATCCTTCACGAAGTGGGCGGAAACGGGGTGACAAGGACATTTTGTCCGAGGCCGCGGGGGGAGCGGTTCGGAGCCTTGCCCCGACATTATTTTCACTGTGCCGAGTGGGAATCGGCAACGACCTCCACCGGCTGGCGGACGGACGCAAGCTGATTCTGGGCGGGGTGCGCATTCCCTTTGACAAAGGTCCGGTGGGCCATTCCGATGGCGACGTGCTGGCCCACGCCATCTGCGATGCTTTGCTGGGCGCGGCGCGCCTGGGTGACATCGGGCGCCACTTCCCCAACACCTCCCCCCAGTGGAAAAACGCTTCCAGCTTGCTCTTCCTGCGCCACGTCCGCCATTTGCTCGACGCCGCCGGGTATAGCATCGTCAACATTGACGCCACGGTGGGTCTGGAGCGGCCCAAGCTGGCGCCACACATCCCCCCCATGGAAAGGAA
>Ga0326727_10010578_pt1 | contig 21921 bp, 14 predicted proteins | sample MB2enrmetagenome_FD_207643 | JGI IMG/M metagenome (GOLD analysis project Ga0326727, IMG submission 207643) | Lab enriched peat soil microbial communities from McLean, Ithaca, NY, United States - MB29MY | ecosystem: Environmental > Terrestrial > Soil > Wetlands > Peat | place: USA: New York...
AATGATGGCCGAAGAAAAAAAGTGCAAGAAAGAAGGGAAAACCGGCCTTGATCTCAGTATTTCAAGGCAAACCCGGCAAGAATGTCTCCGCGATCAACCCGAAGAATGGGTAATTCGGAACCGCCGCATTCCCGATGCCCGCCCCGATTTCGATCCCTGCCCTTCCAACCCTGAATACTCTTGTCAATTGGCGGCGGGCTTTCTAGGCTGGCGGCATGAAAGTTGATTTTTACGGACACGTTCGGCAATACAATAACATCAAGGCGGAGATTGACGCCAATTTACAGCAAGTCATCCAGAGCGGGCAATTCGTCATGGGACCCATGCTCAAACGCTTCGAGGGGGAATTCGCCGCTTATAGCGGGACCAAGCACGCCATCGGCGTGGGCAACGGCACCGACGCCATTTGGCTGGCGCTGATGGCGCTGGGCGTGGGCCCCGGTGACGAGTGCATCACCCAGGCCAATACGTTCTTCGCCACCGCCGAGGCCATCTGGATCGCCGGCGCGACGGCCGTGCTGGTGGATTGCGAGCCGCGGACCAAGTGCATTGACCCGGCCAAAGCCGAGGCGGCTGTCACGCCCAAGACCAAGGCGATTGTCCCCGTCCACCTTTACGGCCAATGCGCCGACATGAAGGCGATCCGCCAAATCGCCGACAAACACAAGCTGCTGGTCGTCGAGGACAACGCCCAGGCCATCGGCGCGCAGGGCGATGGGTTTGCCATCGGGCAGTTGAGCGACGCCACCGCCACCAGCTTCATCATCCAGAAGAACCTCGGCACCTTCGGCGACGGCGGGGCGATCATCACCAATAATTCGGAAGTGGACGCGCGCGTGCGCAGAATGCGCAATCACGGCTCCAGCGCCCGCAACGTCCACAGCTTCGGTTTCAACAGCCGGCTGGACGACATCCACGCCGCCATTCTCAGCGCCAAGCTCAAACACATTGACGCCTGGAACGACCGCCGCCGGGTGATGGCGGCCCGCTACACGGCGGGCTTGAAGGGCGCGAAGAACTTCACCCTTCCCTACGAGAAGCCGGGTGGCCGCCACGTTTTTCATCTTTACGTCATCGAAACCAAGGACGCCCGGAAACGGGACGGCTTGTTGAGGCATCTCAACGACGCCGGGATAGACGCCAAGACCCATTACTCCATCGCCATTCATCAGCAGGCGGGCTACCCGTGGGGCAAACCGGCGCGCGTGGCCGGTTCGCTGGCCAACGCCGAGTTCAACTCCGCCGCCTGCATCTCCCTGCCGATGTTCCCCGAATTGACCGATAACGAGGCCGACTACGTCATCGCCACCCTCCGGCAGTGGGACAATGCGCAGTGAGCGGAACCCATCCTTGATCCCCTATGAACCCTTACAAAGTCATCGTCGTCGGCATGGGCAAACGGGGGCAGCACCACGCCGCCGCCTTTCACGCCAACAGCCGCTTTGATCTCGCAGGGATATGCGACATTGACAAAGCGCGCCTGGAGGCGGCAGCCCCAAAATTGGGCCATCCGCAGATCAGCACTGACGCCCGCGCGCTGGCCCAGGCGGTCAAGCCCGACATCTTTTGTTTCTGTACGCTGCCCAACTTGCGCACGGACTTGATCCAGGCGGGCATCCAGAGCGGGGCCAAATTGATCGCGTTCGAGAAACCGGTCGCGCTGACGAGCGCGGAGGGCATGAAGATCAAAGACATGCTTGACACCGCAAAGGTCAAGGCCGTCGTCAGCCACCAGCATCGCTACGGCGAGCATTACCGCAAGGTGCATGACATCGTGGTGGGCGGCGCGCTGGGGCGGGTGCATACGGTCTATGCCACCGCCACGGGCTGGATGATGCACATGCTCAGCCATTTGGTGGATTACATGCTCTGGTTTAATCCCGGCGCCAAGGCCCAATGGGTCATGGCCCAAGCCGCCGGTCGCGGCAAGCTGGCCGATTCCCATCCCTCACCCGATTACATCGCCGGCTTCATTCATTTTTCCAACGGCGTCCACGGCGTCGTGGAATGTGGAGCGGGCGCGCCCGACGTGCCCGAAGTGCCCTATTGGTGGCGCAAATGCCGCATCGGCGCCCAGGGCACCGACGGCTTTGCCGAAGTGATGACCGGCGGCGGCTGGCGGGCCGTGACCAAAACCGGCTATTGCGGCGGCGAGGGGACGATGAATTACGACCTGGACATGCCCCCTTACGTGCAGGAAATGGCCGATTGGCTCGACGATGAAAAGAAAATCCACCCCTGCAACTTCAACACCGCCTGGGATGGCTTCCAGATTATGGTGGCCCTGTGCCGCTCCGTCGCCCAAGGCGGCCAGGTGGCTCTGCCGCTGACTTCGGGCCAGGACGAAATGGCGGCGCTGAAGGAAAAGTTGCCGGCGCGCAAGGTGCTTTTTTCGCTGCCCGAAAACGCCAAGGAATATCCCGGTTGAGAGGCCGGGAGCGCGTCCGTGGAAGCGATCATACGTCCAGACCCGGAGAGCGCGGCGCTGTTGGTGGCGCGGCTCATCGCGCGCGAACTGCGGGCCAATCCCTCCCTGGTCCTGGGCCTGGCGACCGGCCGCACGATGGAAGCGGTCTATCGGCTGCTGGTCCGCATGCATCGGGAGGAGGGCCTGGATTTCTCCCTCTGCCGCACTTTCAATCTGGATGAATACGTCGGCCTGGCCCCCGGCGACACCCGTTCCTACCGCCATTACATGGACCGGCGCCTTTTCAGCAAGGTCAACCTGGACCTGCGCAACACCCACCTGCCCAACGGCCAGGCGGCGGACCTGGACGCCGAATGCCGCGATTACGAGGAGAAAATCCAGCGTTGCGGCGGCATTGACTTGCAACTCCTGGGCGTGGGCCGGGCCGGTCACATCGGTTTCAACGAACCCCTTTCCGCCTTGCGCTCCCGCACGCGCGTCAAGGCCCTCAGCCCCGTGACCATCGAGCAGAACGCCGCCTTTTTTGGCGGGGCGGAAAAGGTGCCCCGCCGCGCCATCACGATGGGCGTCGGCTCCATCCTGGAATGCCGCCGCTGCCTGTTGCTGGCGACCGGCGCGGCCAAAGCCGGCGTCATCGCCAAAGCCGTCGAAGGCCCGATCACGGCGATGATTTCCGCCACCGCCCTCCAACTGCACGCCCGCTGCACGGTGGTGGTGGACGAAGCCGCCGCCGGCAAGCTCCAAGCCGCCGACTATTACCGCTGGATTTTCGCCAACGAGCCGGAGTGGGAGGAATTCAGGTAGGCCCGAATCCTTGGCCGCTTTTGGGAGCGCGACCGTCTCGGTCGCATCCGTCGGCGTCTCGCCGGCGGAATTCGTTCTGCGGCGAACTTCATCAATTGCTCAACAGAATGAGGACATCGCCAAGGATTGGGGGGGAAGCGGAAAAGAGGGGAAAGAGTGTCAGAGGAATGTTTTTCAGGGGAATGTGTTTGAAGGATGTCCTCTTCTTATTCTTTTGACAATCATTCCCTTGACTAATTTCCTCCCGTTGGCGGCCGGGGTTCTTATCAATCTGTCACTCGGCTTCACACAAATGCAAATAGGCTCAGGCAGAACAATAGATTGATCCGCGCGCCCGCCCGCCCTGTCCATCATAAATGCTGCAATGCTAGGAACCCTTTTATTTACGGTTTTGCGAGGGTTTTCCAGACTTCGATGTTCGACGCGATAAACACCACAAAAACCACCACATCACTCCAGTGAGGTTTTTTCGACCCCTTCGGATCGAAGTGGCGGCCGCAGAAAACCATTGCCGAACCGCAATTCCTGCAGATCGTCGTGCCAGCGGCCATAAAAGGCATCAAGACGACGCTTGAAACAAACCCGGACAAAATAACCAGCAACAACTCTCCGGCGAGAATGCTGATCAGATAATACCAGGGGAAATACCAAGGGCTGCCGAGGAGGCGGATCCAAAGAGGCAAGGCGGCCGCAGCGGCAACAGCGAGATGGGAAAGAACTAAATTGGCGCTGGCGACCGAACGGTGGTAGCCGCAGTGTTTGCTGCAGGTGTATTCCGCGATCGTTTGCTGGAACAATGGCGGCTTCACACGTCTGCCGATGGATGAGGTCGCCGATGCCACGGACGCCCAGTCCCCTCACGAACAGCTTGCCAGCCCGGCGGGAGGTCGGCCACCTGAAGAACGGTTGGATCAAGTTTTACAATATCGGCCAGGCACACGACGCGTCCATCCTCGACTGCCGCGTCGGATGAACCGATGAACTGCCAGCCATGATCATCTGCATCATGCGAAACCGACAAAACCGGCTCCAAGCCTTCCAAAACCTGCCGCATTGTGAGAACGCCACAATTCGCCGGCTGGACAAACGGCCAATCGTCACTTTCCGTTTTCTGGCTCATCCGCGCATACTTATGTTTCCGCTTCCCTCGATCATGGCTGCGCCGTCGGGTCAATCTCCAAAAGTGCCTGCACCACAAACTGCTTCTCCCGCTCATCGCATGTCTTGATAACTTTGCGAATTCCCGGAACTGCCTCCTTGGCCTCCGGGCCAAATCTCCCAAGCGCAATGGCTGAAACCCATTGCACCTTCTCATTGGAATCATTCAATTTCCGAATTAACGCCGGTATGACAATTCCGCCCTCACCATGGATTTCCCTCAAGGCCACAATCGCGTTCACCCGAACATCGGGATCAGGATCATCAAGCGACTTGATCAGCGCCGGGATAGCGGGCGCCGCTTTCGACTTCACCGCCTCCAGCGCCCACGCCGCATTGCGCCGGGCGATTCGGTTCGTGAGTTGCAGTTGGGCAACCAGTGCTTGCACGCCCTGATCAGGGTCGATCTTCGCCAGAGCCCGCCCCACCGCCTCACACCGGTTGAAATCGCTATGGTCGTCATCGGCGCCGTCGCGTATGGCCTCAAGCATGGCCGGTATGGCGGAGCTGGCGCGCGGCCCAAAATTTGCCAGGGCGTAGGTGGCGTTTCGCGTTAGGGTTTCGTGGTCAGCGTCGATGTTCGTAGATAGGCAGTTTGTGAGCGCGGGTATAAACTCCAAGCTGTTATTAAATCGCTCATGCCCGCGGAACCGCGCCAGCGCCGCGCCCACGACGAGTTTCGAACGCGTATTTGTCCCGTGCAGAATTGACAAGAGCACACCCTCCAATTCGCTCACGTTTGTGTCATTGATATACAACTCTTCGATCGCGCGCGTTTCGGCCTTTGTATCATTGAATATAATGTTCGTTAGCGCCGACACCGAATACGGTGTCATTCGGGCCAGCGCCGACACTGCTCGGGATTGGTCAAAAAAACGGGCGCGATTCGTCGCAAGCCGCACTAGGTCTGGAATGGCCGCTTTCCCTTCCGGCCCCAGCACTTCAAGCGCCCGCATAGCCCGGTCCCGCCGAAGCTGCTCTGTCCACACTCCGTCAGGATTGGCGTTTACGGCGCTGTTCGTCATCTGTTCCTCTCTCAGGACGGCAACCAAAAACGGCACGGCATTCGAGCCGATATGCTGGATAGCCTCGGCAAGCGCCACCGGGCTCTCGCGATTCGTGTCCTCAAACCATTGCGTCAGCGTCTTTCCATTATACTCCGGCTCATTCATTTCCGTGGTCTGCCCACAAACCATTTCGATTCCGAATGAAAAGGCCACGACCACTGCCCAAATATGCGCGCCACGCTTCATCAATTGATTGACATGCTAATCAGCCAGTATGTTCACCGTCCAGTCTCCCTGCCTGTCTTATGGAACTACTCAAACTGGCCATGAAAAGCACACCCCGCGTCTGCCAAAGTTGCGATGCGATTTTGCCACCGCGCAGGGTCTGCCATAGGGATGGCGGTTCGCTGCAGCGCCCTTTTTAAGCTGGCGGTTTTTCTTCAGAAAGGGTTCCTGACATTTCAACATGTTGTTTCACTGTGTTCATAAACCCTCCGATTGGCGGATTTCCCAGATCGCATCTCCAGCCCGTCCGGCAGTCGCTGCGGCTTGTCAGATGACAAATCGCGCCCCGATATTGCAGGCGAACCTTTCGCGCCATGCCCGGAGAATACCCCATCCCGCCACCCTGTCAAACCACAATGTGATAACGTGAGGACCCCTTTACTGTATATGCACCGTTGGGTTCTGGGCGTTGCTGCCTGCACCGGGCATCAAAGGGCTGCTTCCATTCGGTGGAGCGACGTTGGTTCCTGTGTCCGTACGTATGGAAAAATCTCTTTCCGGCGGCTCATTCGTTTTCTCTTTGGCTGAATTATACGGGATAGCCGCGTATCTTGCCAACAAATCCTTCCGCTGTTGGTCTGAGTACTTCAAGAACACATCGTCAGGGATGCTCCACAAATCCATTGGGTTTTTGATCGGCGCTATCGGAAGTGGCGACACCGAATCATCATCCAAACGTAAAGTAAGGGCTTCCTTCGTTGTGCCATCAATAAGGATATCGATTTTGGGCGTATCCAATCCTGGTTGAACGACGATATTACCCCACGTGACAATGAACAGCGGCAGCAAGTCCGTCCCCAAACTATGGTTTTCAGGATTCTTCCATCGGAACTCCTGTTTCACAATTATTGGACTCTCCTTTTCCAACGCGCGGGTGTTGACCTGCATTGCTTCCAACCAGTTAGTAGCCAAACTATATGCATCCTCCCTGCCAATAAGCGATGGCTGTGCCGCCAGCAGGTCATTTCGTTGCACAACCGTCATCGTTCCCCATGGATAGCGCCTTGCAATAACTGAAAGACGACCACTGAAGGAAAAGCTAAAACTATATTCCGCCGTATCGAGCCTTCCACCAAAATTGGGCATGCTAGGATGCCAGACGTTTAAGGCAGTCGGTGGAATAACCATCGTAGCGACCAAATCACTAGACTCAATGGGGAAACGCACCGGCAGCTTCAATTTTGGGCCAACGGAATTGACCTGGACGAGCATCAATGTCACAGCAACATACGCGTACGCAGCGGGCATGAATAATCCTCCTATTGAGCAACTCCACCGTCATTACAATCGAGATCCGCACAATCTGCGATGTTCCACTTCGTCATACTTGAAAGGGCGGGGTCCGCTCCGTATTGAGTGATTAAAAAAGGGTTCCTAACATTTCAACATGCTGTTTCACTGTGTTCATAAACCCTCCGATTGGCGGATTTCCAAGATCGCATCTCCAGCCCGTCCGGCAGTCGCCGCGGCTTGTCAGATGACAAATCGCGCCCGAATGTTGCAGGCGAAGCTTTCGCGCCATGGCGGAAGTCTGTCCCCTTCCGCCCGCCCTGTCAACCCACAATGTGCCTGATGTGATCCCCTTCACAAACGGGATAAGCTCTAGACAGCCGGTCCAGCCCGGTCGGGCGGCGGGGCGGGCTGGAAAGTCAGGGTCGGCTTCCTGCGCCGACCGGAGGCCGCAGCGCGGCGTCCCTGCCACCCAAGCCGTATCCATGCAGTTGAAAAACGGGAGCGCGATCGTCTCGATCGCCTCCAGTCGGCGTCCCGCCGACTGGCCTTGAGATCAAAAGACTCACTTTGCAGTGCTTCACGGAAAGGCCTGAATGCCTTCGGCGAGACGCCGAAGGCGGCGGACGAGGACGTCCGCGCTCCCCAATCCATCCGCATCGTTCTGCCCAAGACTGACGCGAGATTTTTGCCGTTCGATTTGCCTTGCGGAAAGGGTGGGTCTGGCATAAAAAAAGCACGACGATTCTTTTGAGGAGCAGAATCACGACCGCTCACCCCCGGCGGCCCGCTTCCTCCCTGCAATCGTGGAAAGATCAACATGACAGCATTTATGAATACTCGAATTCTCCTCGCCGCACTGCTGGCGCCGGGCCTCCTGGCGGCGCGCGCGCGCGCATTGCCCAATCCGATGGACGAACCGCTTCCGCTGGTCGGAACGGCCGATCACGGGCACACGTATCCCGGCGCCACGGCGCCCTTCGGCATGGTGCAACTCAGTCCCGATACTCCCATTGAAGGATGGGATGGCTGTTCGGGCTATCACTACTCCGACTCGGCCATCGTCGGCTTCAGCCACACCCACTTGAGCGGCACCGGCTGCGGCTGTCTGGGCGATATTTTGCTCATGCCGGCGGCGGGCGAGATCGTTTTCGATTCCAAGGGTTATTGCTCTCCCTTTTCCCACGCGCGGGAAAAGGCCACTCCGGGCGACTATCGCGTGTTCCTGGACGGGCCGAAGGTCGCGGTGGAATTGACCGCCACGGCCCGGTGCGGTTTTCACAAGTACACGTTTCCGGCGGCGGAGAGCGCGCACTTTATACTTGACTTGGAGCACGGCGTGGGCAACAAGGCCGTCGAAACCTCCCTCACGGTCGAAAACGGCGACACCGTCAGCGGGTCGCGCGTTTCGGAGGGGTGGGGCGGACGGCGCGCGGTCTATTTTGTCATGCAGTTTTCCAAGCCCTTCTCCTCGGTGGCGCTGGAGCGCAACGGCCAGCGGCTCCCAGCCGACGCCCGTGAAGGCCGGGGACGGGCGATCAAGGCGGCCTTCAATTACAGCACCAGCGACAAGGAAACGATCCTGGTCAAAGTGGGCCTCTCGGGCACGGGCATCGAGGGCGCGCGCAAGAATCTGGCCGCTGAGATTCCCGGATGGGACTTCGAGGCCGTCCGCGCCGCGACCCTGGCCCAGTGGAAGATCGCCCTGGAGACCGTCGAGGCCGAATCGTTCGATCCCCACGTGCGGGCGACTCTTTACGCCAATTTGTATCTGAGTTTCCTGGCGCCGGACCTTTACAACGACGTGGACGGAAGCTATCGGGGCATGGACCACAAGAACCACCCCGGGGAGGGCTTTCAGAATTACACCACGTATTCGTTGTGGGACATTTACCGCGCGGAAAGTCCGCTGCTGATCCTTCTGCAACCGCGCCGGGTGGACGATATGATCCAGTCGCTGCTGGCGGAGTACCGGCAACTGGGCGAGCACACCACGCCCATCTGGCCCTTATGGGGCAACGAAACCTGGTGCATGATTGGCTATCATTCCGTCGCGATCATCGCCGATGCCTGCCTCAAGGGCTTCCGCGGCTTCGACGCCGAGGGGGCTTATCAAGCCATGCGCGACACGGCCATGCAGGACCGCAACGGCCTGCGCAGCTACAAGGAACTGGGCTACGTCGCCTCCAAGCCCGGCGAACAGGCCACTTCGCGCACCATAGAGTACGCCTTCGACGACTGGTGCCTGGCGCGCGTGGCGGAGTCGCTCGGACACACCGATGACGCCCGGATGTTTTACCAGCGGGCGGCCAATTACCGGAACTTGTTCGACGGCACGACCCGCTTCTTCCGCGGCCGCAAGGCCGGCGGCGAGTGGCGTTCCCCCTTTATCACCAACTCGATGGTCGGTGATGAGTACACCGAGGCCGATGCCTGGCAATACGCCTTCGGCGTCCAGCAGGACGTGCCGGGCATGATCGCCCTTTACGGCGGCGACAAGCCTTTCATAGAAAAGCTGGATTCCCTTTTCACGGCCGACTCGACCATTCAAACGACCATACCGGACATCAGCGGGCTAATCGGGCAGTATTCGCAGGGCGACGAGCAGTGTCATCACGTGGCTTACCTTTACGATTACGCCGGCACCCCCTACAAGACCCAGCAGCGCATCCGCCAAGTCATGGCCACCCTCTACAACGACACCCCGGCAGGCCAGTGCGGCAACGCCGATTGCGGCCAGATGGCCGCCTGGTACGTCTTCAGCGCCTTGGGCTTTTACCCGATGAATCCCGACAGCGGCGTCTATGCCATCGGCAGCCCGGTGGTCACAAAGGCGGTTGTGCGCCTGGACGCCGAGAAATATCACGGGCACAAGTTCACCGTTTTGGCCGACAAGAACAGCGCGGAAAACATTTACATCCAGTCCGCCTCCTTGAATGGCAAGCCGCTCAACCGGCCCTGGATCACCCACAAGGAAGTGACGGACGGTGGAACCCTCCGCCTGGTCATGGGGCCGAATCCCAATCCCGATTGGGGCAGCGCGCCCGCGGACCGTCCCCCCGCCACCATGCCGGCGGATTTCCATTATGCACCTCCTCCTTCACCGGCCTTGGACAAACCGGTCGCTTTGTCCCTGCCCATCCGCATTATTTGCGGGAGCGACGAATCGGCGGGGGATTTTGTGCCCGACCCCAACATGTATTCCGGCGGCCAGAACCAGCGTGGCGCGTCCATTGACCTCAACGTGCCCAACGCAGCCCCTGCCGCCGTCTATCAAAGCGAGCGTTTCGGCAAGGACTTCGCCCATTGCTTCGCCGTGCCGGCGGGCCGGCTCTATCACGTCCGCCTGCATTTCGCGGAGGTTTTTGACGACGGCGCCGGACAGCGCGTGGAAAACGTCCAGATCAACGAGCGCACAGTCCTGCCCGACTTGGACGTCTTCGTCGCCGCCGGCGGAAAGAACAAGGCGCTGGTGCGGGATTTTGAGCACATCGCCCCGGACGCCAATGGCAACATCGTGGTGCGCGTGAGCGCGGCGCCCGGCAGTCCCGATCAAAACGCCAAGATCAGCGGCATCGAGATTCTGGAGGAAACGGGGTCGTAAAAGCCCGGCCCCAACATGTTTTTATTGCACAATCAGCAAGTCCAACACATATTTATTGCATATTGTGCATTATAGTGCATATTACATGCGAATTTGGCATTCGTATGACTGGAAATGAATCCCGAATGGCCAATTGATAACGCCTATGCGAATTCGGGTAAATTCAGGAGATTTGCCGCCAGGTATCCGCGTGAATTTGCGTCCTTGTTCGCGAATCTCGAGAAGGTTTTGCGGATCCTTCGAGAAGGTCGCAAAGTTGGGAGCTTTCAAATCGGATTCTTTCGCTCAGAAGGAGAAGGCGTGTTCAGAATTGGCCAGACCGGAGTGCCCAGCGCAAAAGAATCCGGGCTTTACGTCTATCCGCATGAGCAAAACCACACTATGTACGTCTTGACCATCGGAACCAAAGACGGGCAGTCCGCCGACATTAACGAAGCGAAAATGCTCGCCAACAAAATCAAAAGTTCAACTACCGGCGCAGAATGAACACGAAATTTACCAGCACAGCGGAGGCCGCCGCGCACCTGGCCGACGATCCCCAGATGGCGCGGGCGGTGAATGATGAGATTAGCGGAAGCAGTCTGGTCTCCGCGCTGCTCTCGATGCGCATTGCAAAGGCAATGACGCAAGAGCAGATCGCTCAATCCATGAAATGCGACGCAAGCAAAATATCTCGCATGGAATCCGGCAATGACCGGCAGTTGAAGTGGTCCGGCGTTGTCGGGTACGTCAAAGCATTGAACGTTCAAATGAGCGTTCTTTTTGACGACGAATCTTTGCCGGCGGCTGCCAGGATAGAGCAGTGCGTCTTCAGAATTGATGACGACCTCAAGAAGCTCGCTCAAATGGCCCGGCAATTCGTTGGAGATGACAAAACCGCTGGGAAAATCAATCAGTTTTACAAAGACGTGCTCTTTAGTTTTCTCAAGAGATTCAGCCAGAATCACCAGAGGCCGGGCAATTTCATAAGCATCCCGTTCATCAGCATCACGCCCGGAAAACGAACCGCCACCGCGAAAAAACGTGATTCTGCCGGAGATTCAGAACGCGTCCCCGTGGAAACTGTCAAATAAGCCGATAATGGCCGCATTGCCCGGTCCGCATTGTCTTGACTTTCGCGCGCAGATAGCCTAGAAGTTTCGCCGCCAGTTCAAACGCCATGTTATGATCGCAACACAAATCCGCCAGAAAGACGCTCTGTTTTACTTCGCCTCCTATCCATCGGAGAAATTGCTCCAGAGCGTCCGTTTCATCAGCCGCTTCTATGACGAAGAGGGCGGCCAAATCCAGCCCGAACCCATCGCCGAACAGGACGACGTCGCCCAGTTCATCGCCAAGATCGAACGCAGCGACAAGGCCTTCCAGCGCGAGCTTTCCCGCGCCAAGGTCCGCTCCATCCGCAATTTCTACGAGACGGCCAGCATGCAGCCGCCCATCCCCGGCACCGTCCTTTTGTTCACGCCCCAGAAACTCCACTTCGAGGCCTGGTCGGATGGCTCGGGTGTCGGACAACTGCGCGAGCCGGAGGAAAAATTCCTCATCATTGACGGCCAGCATCGGCTGGCCGCGCTGCGCTTTTTCATGAACACCCATCCCGAGGACGCCCGCAACATCTCGGTGCCGTGCGTCATTTTTGACGGGCGCACCGAGGATTTCGCCGCCGAGATGTTTGTCATCATTAACTCCACCCCGACCCGCATCAACAAAAGCCACCTGGTTGATCTTTACGAGCGGGTCTCCTGGGCCGAGCCGGACCGGCGGTTTGCCGCCAACATCGCCGAGATGCTCTACGCCGAGCCTGACAGCCCCTTGCGCTACCGCATCAACCGCCTGGGCGGCCGCAGCCAAAAGGAGAAGTGGATTCTCCAAGCCGAGCTTTTCAATGAAATCCACCGCTGGACCAAGCTGGCCTGGAGCCGAATCCAGAAGGAAGGCGCCGACAAACGCCTGGCGGCCCGCTATTACGCCATCGCGCGCGATTTCCTCAAAGCCGCCGCCGCCGCCTGGGGCGCCGCCTGGGGCGACCCCGCCTACATGGTCACCAAGCCCGTCACCCTCAAAGCCCTCGTGCGGGTCTGCTGCGATCTGGCCCATACCGACTCCGAGCCGGAGGAAGGCCGGCTGGAACGCTGGCGCGGCCGGCTCTCCCCTTGGAGCGAGCAGGTCCGCAATTTCCGCAACGAAGGCTTCTACGAACGCTTCCCCGCCAAGGGCCAGGTCGAGCGCGTCTCGCGCATCCACCGCGAACTCTCACGCCTGGCGGGCATCCCCCCTGTTCGTCCTGCTGGAATGCGCGATCATTGAACCAAACGAGCTGGATGCGATGGCCGGGATGGTGTCCGCGCTTCTCCTGTCTGGGCAGCGATGCTCTTCGGGCCTGCCGCGGGCTTGACCATTTTCCTGCCGTTGCAAAACCCGGTGGCTTTTATCTTCGGTGTGATCCCCGGCCATCCTCCCTTGCGCCCTCTTGCGCCAAGGCCTGGAGCCGCACAGTTATTCGTATTGACTGCAAAAAAACGCCCGCGCTCAAAGCTTGCCCAGCGCGCTCTTGAGCCGTTCCCAGGCCTGGTCTCGCGCCTTTTTGTTCGCTTCCTGGGCGTCCGGATCTTCGCCCGCGCGCATAAACCCGTGGCCGGCCCCCTCGTAGGTCACCGGCTCATAAATCTTGCCCGCCGCCTTCATCAATTCCGCCGTCTTGGGAATCGTCGCGCTGATCCGGTTGTCGTTGCCGCCGTAAAATCCATAAACGGGACATTTGATTCTTTCCATCTCCTTCACCTCTGTTGGCGGCGGTCCGTAAAAGACGCACGCCGCCTTCAAGTCCGCCCGGTTGCAGGCAAAGCGAAACGTCTGCCCGCCGCCCCAGCAAAATCCCGCCGCCGCCAGTTTGCCATTGGCCGAGGGCAGCGCCTTGGCGTAATCCGCCACCGCATTGAGGTCGCCGGTGATTTGATCGGGCGGCAATTTGAAAATGGCGTTGCGGACATCGTCCGCCCCGGCAAAATCCGCCGTGCCGCCGCCTTTGGGTCCCGCGCCCGAAAGCAAATCCGGGGCGATGGCGATATATCCCGCCGCCGCCAATTCGTCCGCCGTCTCCCGGACCCAGTCGCTCAACCCGAAAATCTCATGAAGAACAATGACGCTGGGCGCCGCCTCCTTGACTTCGGGATACACAACAAAGCAACGGACGCTGCGCGCGCCGTTTTTGATCTCCACCCATTCGCCGTGGCGGGGTGATTTTTCCAACTTCGCCTTGGCCCAATCCTGCGCCGGGGCGCTCCAGCAAGCCAATAGCACGGCCGGCAAAACAAAAGACATTGATCTCATACGGACAATAACATTCCCTGATCCCGGCAAACGTCAAACCCGAAAAACGCCGGTGAAAAATGTCTCTGGCGAAATCCGTCTTTCATCGCTAAACTGCCCCACGGACGCAGTGATATCGCCAGCGTGAAACCCAAATCCACTCGCCTGTTTGTCAAACCGTGGTGCCCTTGGTGCCGTGAAGCCGCCGAGTGGCTCGACGCTCGCGGCATCCAATATGAGAGGCTGGATGTCACCTCCCATCCCGAGGCCCGGAAACTGATGCGGGAATTGTCGGGCCAGGGGCTGGCGCCGGTGATTGACGTGGATGGGCAGATTTTGGCTGACTTCGATGCCCGGCAATTGGCAGAATTCTGGAAACGATTTGAATGATCGCCATGTCCAAATCCGCCGATGCCCTCGATGTTCCCGCCACCGCGCGCCCGCGCCTGCCGCAATGGCTGCGCCTGCCGCTGCCCACTTCGCAGAGCTTCGCCCATACGCGCGCCTTGCTCGATGAGCTGAAACTGCACACCGTCTGCCAAAGCGCCAAGTGCCCCAATCATTGGGAATGCTGGAGCAAGGGCACCGCCACCTTCATGATCGCCGGCGATCACTGCACCCGCGCCTGCGCCTTCTGCGCCGTCGCCACCGCCAAACCTCTGCCGCTGGAGGCCGATGAACCGGCACGCGTCGCCGAAGCCGCCCGCCGCATGCGCCTTAATCACGTCGTCATCACCGCCGTGGCCCGCGACGACCTGCCCGATGGCGGCGCGGAGCACTTCCGCCGCACGATCGAACAGGTGCGCGAACTCAATCCCGGCCTGGTCATCGAGGTCCTGGTTCCCGATTTCCTGGATCGGGACCAGGCGATTGACACGGTGCTGGCGGCCCATCCGCACATTTACAATCACAATCTGGAAACCGTCCGGCGCCTGACTCCCGCCGTGCGGCATCGCGCCACTTACGACCGTTCGTTAAGCGTGCTGGCAAAAGTCAAAAACCGGCGCGGCGATTCGATCCTCACCAAGTCCGGTTTGATGCTCGGACTGGGTGAAACGGAGGCGGAGTTGCTCCAGGCCATGGAAGACCTGCGGCGCGCCCGCTGCGATCTTCTGACGCTGGGCCAATACTTGCGGCCCACCTTGCGCCACCTGCCCGTGGCCGAGTTCATCACCCCGGCGGCCTTCGCACGCCACAAGCTGACGGCCGAGGCGATGGGCTTCGTCCATGTCGCCAGCGGCCCGATGGTGCGCAGTTCCTATCATGCGGACGAATTTCCCTCGCGGGCGGCGCGCGCCGGCGAACCGTAGCCGTTGGCCCGATCCATGTTCGATTTGACTTCAGCCGCATTTCAGAAGTTGTGCAACCTCCGCTTTCATTACGGCACGCGCGCCAAGGCCGAACAACTCTTCCGGGAGGGCAAAGTCCTCCAATTCGACGCCTCCCACTTGGGCGCGCGATGCGACGTGCAGGCCACGGTGCAAGGGTCCTCGCCCGCGCCTTACGAAGTTACCATGCGCCTTTCGACCCTGGGCCGGGGGGTGTTCATGGATGCCCACTGCACCTGCCCGATGTTGGAGAATTGCAAACACATCTATGCCGTTATCCTGGCGGCTCGCGACCGGTTCGCGCCGCCCGCCGCGCCAGAGCCTGCCGCCGCGCCGCCCGCCGATGCAGTCCCGCCGCCGCTGCTGCTTGCCGAGCCTGCTTCGCCGGCTGCGCCGCAATTGTCCTATGAATGGAAAGAGTGGCTGGAGCGCATCACCAAAGGCGAGCCGGCGGAGCCGCTGGGCGAAGACGCCGCTTCCGGCGGCAGCAAGACGCGCCGATTGCTTTATGTGCTCAAGCCCTCCAAGAGCGAGCGGGGCCTGTCGCTGGAGTTTTTCGAAACCTCTTACGCCCCCAACGGCGCCATCAGGTCCAAACAGCCGGTCTATCTGTCCACTTTGCTCTTTAACCCGCCCGGCGGCTATTTGCTGGCGGCTGACCGGGTCCTGCTCCAACGCATTTTCCTTTTGCGAAGCGGGCACCAGGTTTCGGTCCCGGAACTCAAGGGCCGTTCGGGAGCGGAACTGCTGGTGGAAATCCTTTCCACCGGCCGGTGCTATTGGCGCGGCCTGACCAGAAACAGCCGCGCGCTCTCCCTCGGCGCTCCGCGGCCCGCCAAGCCGCTTTGGCGCGTTGACGACCGCGGCTGGCAGCAACCGGCTTTCGAAGTCACGCCGGCGGCGGCCGTCCTGCCCTTGTCTCCTCCCTGGTATCTGGACGAGGAACAAGGATGTTGCGGGCCGCTGGAAACGGGCCTGCCGGCGGAAACGGCCATCCAGTGGCTCTTCGCGCCCAAATTGTCGCCCGACCAATCCCTTATGCTCTTGCAGGAAATGCCCGGCCCGGCACTGGCGCTCCTGCCGCCGCCGGCCAAAATCGTGGTGGAATCGGCGCCGCCATCGCCACCGACTCCGTGTCTTTATCTCCGCACCACCGAGCGGCCGCCGCAGGAGAGGTACTTTGACGAAGACGATTCCGAGCAATGCCATCTGGCGCGATTGGAATTCGACTATTCCGGCTGCCGCGTTTGTCCGCAAGACCGGGCGGTCGTCATTGAGCGCTTCGAGGGCGGCCGATTGCGCCGCATCACGCGCGACTTGCCCGCCGAGCAATCCGCCCGGCGGGAACTGGAGACCCGCGGCTTGCTGCCTGCGGAGGACGTCCATTTTTTGGGCCGGGGCGACCACTCCGGCGAGCTGACCTTCGAAGACGACCACCAGTGGTTGAATTTCGTCCTCCGCGACCTTCCCGCCCTCCAGGCTCAGGGCTGGCGCGTCGAGATGGACCCCGCTTTCGCCTTCCGCATCGCCCAGCCCGAGGGATGGTACGCCGACGCCCAACCGGAGAGCGGCCTGGATTGGTTCAGCGCCGAAATCGGCGTCCAACTCGACGGCCAGAAGGTCAACCTGCTGCCCATTCTCCTGCAGCATTTCGCCCGCAACCAGGACCTTTTCGGCCCAGCCATTTTCTCCCAATTGGATGACAAGGGCCACATCCTGGTGCCCCTGCCCGACGGCCGCCGCCTTCCCTTCCCCGTCCCGCGCCTCAAACTCATGCTCGGCGTGCTGATGGACCTCTTCGAAGCCAAGGCGCTGGACGACAACGGGCGCTTGCGCCTGAACAAGCTGCGCGCGGCAGAATTTTCGGGCACGACCGGCGCGGCGGCCTTTCGCTGGATGGGCGGCGACACCTTGCGCGCGCTGAACGAAAAGCTGCGCGATTTCCGTTCGATCCGCCCCGTGCCGCCACCCGCCGGATTGCAAGCCAGCCTGCGCGGCTATCAGCAGGAGGGCCTCAACTGGCTGCAATTCCTGCGCGAATACAACCTGGCCGGCATCCTGGCCGATGACATGGGCCTGGGCAAAACCGTCCAAGCCCTGGCCCATCTGCTGGAGGAAAAGAACAGCGGCCGGGCCGACCGCCCCAGCCTGGTCGTCGCCCCCACCAGCCTGATGACCAACTGGCGGCAGGAGGCCGGGCGATTCGCCCCCGCCCTCAAGCTGCTGGTCCTCCACGGCCAGGACCGCAAACAACACTTCGAGAAACTGCGCCAATTCGACCTCATCATCACCTCCTACCCGCTGCTCCTGCGCGACGAGGCGGTGCTGCTCAAGGAGCCATTCCATTTGATTATACTTGACGAAGCGCAGTACATCAAGAATCCCAAGACCCGTTACGCCCAGATCGTCTGCCAGTTGCCCGCCCGCCACCGCCTTTGCCTCACCGGCACCCCCATGGAAAACCACCTCGGCGAACTCTGGTCCCAATTCAATTTCCTTCTCCCCGGTTTCCTGGGCGACGAATCCCGCTTTCGCCGCCTTTTTCGCACCCCCATTGAAAAGGGGGGCGACACCGCGTTGCGCCAGGTGCTGGCCCGGCGCGTCGGGCCTTTTCTCCTGCGCCGCCGCAAGGAGGAGGTCGCGGCCGAACTGCCGCCCAAGACCGAAATCCGCCACAACGTCGAACTGGCCGGCGCGCAACGCGACCTCTACGAAACCATCCGCCTGGCCATGCACGCCCGCGTCCAGGCCGAAGTCCAGCAGAAGGGGTTGTCCCGCGCTCACATCATCATCCTGGACGCCCTCCTCAAGTTGCGCCAGGTCTGCTGCGACCCACGCCTGGTCAAGCTGGACGCCGCCCGCGTCGTGACCGATTCCGCCAAGCTGGAACTGTTGATGGATCTGCTGCCCGAAATGCTCGACGAGGGGCGCCGGATTCTCTTGTTCTCCCAATTCACCGGCATGTTGGCGCTCATCCAGGCCGAATTGGCCAGCGCTTCCATTCCCTACGTCCTTTTGACCGGCGAGACCACCGACCGCGCCACGCCCATCCATAAATTTCAAAAGGGGCTGGTCCCCTTGTTTGTCATCAGCCTCAAAGCCGGCGGCACCGGGTTGAACCTCACCGCAGCCGACACCGTCATCCATTACGATCCGTGGTGGAACCCGGCAGTGGAGACGCAGGCGACCGACCGCGCCCACCGCATCGGCCAGACCAAACCCGTTTTCGTTTACAAGCTCATCACCGTCGGCACCGTCGAGGAGCGGATCCTGGCCCTGCAAGAGCGCAAGCGCGCCCTGGTGGACGGACTATTGGACGAAAAGCGCAAGGACATGCCCCAGTTGACCCCCGAAGACCTCCAAGTCCTCTTCGCCCCGCTGGGCTAATATCAGGTTAAGTTACCGGCCCCGCCGCCGATAACAACCCAGACATGGCGACAAGCCACAGCCTTTATTTTGGCCAACTGCTCCTCAATGAAAGCGGGAAAAAGGCCCCTGCAATTCCTTATCGCTTATGAAACAAGGGTCCGCACGCAGTTTCCGATGGGCCGTCCTGGCTGGTGTGGCGGGATTCGTCATTGGATTTTGCCCCAGTCTGGCGGCTGCTCCCCCCAACGACAACTTCACCAACGCCATCCCCATCCTTGGCTTTCCCGCGACCGTAACCGGATCTAATGTCGGCGCCACGAAACAGCGCGGCGAGCCGGACCATGCGGGTAACAGCGGCGGCAAATCGGTTTGGTGGACCTGGCAGGCCACCAACACCACCCAGGTCATGCTCACCACGGCCGGAAGCAGTTTCGATACGTTGCTGGCGGTTTACACGGGCGATTCTGTTTCGAACTTGGAGGAGGTAGCCAGCGACAATGACAGCGGCAGCAACGGCTCCAGCCTGGTTACCTTTCAAGCGACCAACGGCCTCGTATATGATATTGCCGTGGATGGCTACGGCTATACGCCGCCGGGTCAGTCCAACTATCAGGTTTTCAGCGGCAGTATCGTCCTGACCCTCACCAATGCGCCCGCGACCAGCCCGCCCTCGGTCAGCTTGACCAAGCTCGGCTACAATCCCATTATCATTGTCCCGACCAACCTTACCCTCAATGCCACAGCGGCGACGTCCAACACGAATGCGTCCATTGTTGAAGTCCAGTTCTGGCAGGGAACCAATCTCCTTGGCTCCGATGCCGCCAGCCCTTACAGCCTGACCTGGAGCAATGTTCCTGCCGGGGTTTATACCTTTACGGCTATGGCGGTAGATAGCGTGGGCGCCAGCAACACCTCTCTGCCCATGACCCTGAATGTGACCTGGCCGCCACGCCTAAGTCTCCTGAGCGTGGATAGACAGACGGGCGCCCAACTTGGCTTGAGTGGGATTGGTCAAAGCTACGCGGTGGATGCTTCCAGCAACCTGGTTGACTGGGTTCCCTTGGCCACCTTGACCGATGTTCTCTCTCAAGCCACTTGCGCGGATTCCAACGCAACCATCGCTGACCGTCGCTTTTACCGGGCCAGCACGCGCTCCTTCGAGCCGGGCTGGATTACCGGCTGGTTGCACACCAGTAACACTGTCATTCTGGATGGTTCCAATCAGCCGGTCTATTTCCACGGCATCAACAGCTCCGGCATGGAATGGGGATCGGGCCGGCCCATGTCAACCAATGGCGGCTACGCCGCCCCGCCCTCCGGCGAATATGCCAAATTGGCCCAATGGGGCTTCAACCTGGTCCGCCTGCCGGTGGCCTGGGCCAATATCGAAACCAATCCTCCGACAACCAATGCGGACCAGACTCTAACCCACTTTTACAACGAAGATTATTTGAGTGCCGTGGACCAAATCGTTGATCAGTTCGGGCAACAGGGAATCGCTGTCATCTTGAGTATGCACCAATGGGGCTGGTCGCCCGCCTTCATGCTGCCCAACAGCGACGGCGCCATCATCCACGGTTGCGGTTTCCCGCCATGGCTTTACGACACCAATACCACAACCGCCTGGACGGCTCGGAGCAACTTCTTTGCAAACGCAGATAACATTCAGGACTGGTATATTGCCGCCTGGACCAACCTGGCGCGGCGTTACGTCACCAATCCTGCCGTCGTGGGGGCGGACCTCTGCAACGAGCCGAGCACCATTGCCGATTACAGCAATACCACCCCTCCCTGCTACCTCCCGTTGGACGGCCTTTACAATCGGTTGGGGCTTGCGCTGGCGGCGATCAACCCGCATTTGCTTATCGTGATGCAACAGGGACCAGGCACGCCGCTGCATAACCTGCCGCCATGCACCAACCAGATGGTCTATTCTTACCACAATTACCCGCGCAATTGGCCCTACGATGGCCTGGTGTGGGCCACCAACCATTACAGCCAGGCACTGGCATGGCAGGTCCCGCTCTGGCAGGGAGAATTTCAGACGATCGGCCACCTGACCGTAACCACCGGACCCACCGCATGGCAGACCCAGACGGCGCAAATGCTCGAATGGTGCAACGAGCGCGATATCCACTGGTGCTATTGGGCCTACCAGCGCTCTTCCCGGCCCCTCAACGGTGGCGGCGGAACCGGCCCAACCGACTGGGATACCCTCCGTGTGCTTCAGGCCGGCTTTTGAGCCTTGGCAGCCGCGCGCCGAGAGTCAAAAAACTCGTGGCAACCTCGGACACGCCGTGGCCGGCGGCCAGCGTAATCTCGCACGGATCACCCGCCACTGACTACTCACCACTAAATCGGGACGCGCCCCGACATGTTGGTGTTTATTTTTAGATTAAGGTTAGGATTAAGATTAGGATAAACGGGTCCTAATCCTAATCTTAATCCTAGCCAAAGATATTTAACATTTTACGGTAGGGCGGCGCTGCCGCGCCGCCCAAGTATCTGAGAGATAATTCGACGAGATTTTGAAACTAAGAATCTAATCCCTTATCCCCGTCGTCCAAAGGACATTTGGATTTCGGTAGGGCGAGACTCCGTCGAGCCTTGGAATCCTTCTCCCCCGTCGCCCAAAGGAGATTAAGATCAGATAGCTTCCCCGCCATTTCCAGTTGAATAGAAATTGGGTATGCGGCCCTGACTCGCTCCGAAGGAGCACCGGAAATTAGCCTAAGAGCGTGCTTTAAAAATAGGATTTTTCGAGCCTTCTGCGGCCAATGGCTCGGCAGGAGCCTCGCCCTACCGAGGCGTTTGTGGTAGGGCGAGGCTCCTGCCGAGCCACGGCATGACGAGAATGAGATTTTTAAAACACGCTCTAAGGCAAGCTCTCAGCGCCGCCCCAGGGTAAAACGCACGGCTGGCTCATGAATGGCAGACGCTCGCGTCTTCTCCCTCTCCTCCGCACACTTGTGGAGGAGAGGGCTGGGGTGAGGAGGTTTTCCACCCTCTCATCCGGCCCTTCATGAGCCGGCCGTGGGCAAAACGCAGCGACTGTTTTGCGCCCCAGCAAGGCGCCGGAAGGCCTTGATGGTTTTGGCTTCTAGCCTGAGACCTTTGAGCCAGCTTATCCCGCCGGCTTGTCCGCCGTAGTTTCAACGGAGGCGGAAGCTCTGAGCGAAGGAGGATCGTCTCTTAACGGGAATCCAACGTCTCAGTCTCGGCGAAGCGGAAGGCATGAAATGGACGAAACTACGGTACGACCGCTTTGAGAAATAGTGAGGTGGACCCCATCTTTTAGACCACGAAGCGCATTAATTAAGATGGACTCTTCCGATCTTCTGTCATATATGTTTCTTGTTTTCTGTTGCCTGATTTGCGCTTCAAAGAACTTCCGAAAAGAGA
>Ga0326727_10010579_pt1 | contig 21920 bp, 22 predicted proteins | sample MB2enrmetagenome_FD_207643 | JGI IMG/M metagenome (GOLD analysis project Ga0326727, IMG submission 207643) | Lab enriched peat soil microbial communities from McLean, Ithaca, NY, United States - MB29MY | ecosystem: Environmental > Terrestrial > Soil > Wetlands > Peat | place: USA: New York...
CGGAGGGGTTCCACCCGTTCCCATACCGAACACGGAAGTTAAGACCTCCAGGGCCGATGATACTTGGGGCGCAAGCCCCTGGCAAAGTAGGTCATCGCCAGGTAACAAGCGAAAAGGCTACCTCTAATGAGGTAGCCTTTTCTGTGTTCATGAGCCAAAGCCCAGGGTCCGGGGTTCCACCCGTTCGATCCACACTGCAGGAGAATGCGTTATAGGTCTCAGTGTGGCGATAAGCTCGTCCGCTTATCGTATCGCCAGGTAAACAAGAGAAAAGACTATCTCTAGCTAGAGGTAGTCTTTTCTGTGTTTATGAGCCAAAGCCCCAGGGTTTGGGGTTTCACCCTTTCGGGGATCCACACTGCTGATGTATGCGTTATAAGTCGGCAATGTGGCGAAAGGCCCATCCAGCTCAAACAATTACTTCTTTGCCCTTAAAGCTTCTTCTTTGGAAAGGCCATGACCATCCCTAGTATCCATGCTAGGTTGATGATTGTGTGGTGTTGGTTGGGTGTTAGGGTTGGGATTTTTATCAGATGGCAATTTCTTTTTCAAGGTTACGTCACTTCCTTTCAAATAGGCTTATTTCACGGTTACGAAGATTATTCTGCCCTTTATATTAGAAGATTACTACTTTTATCAATACCACTGTAGTCAAATTATCTAGGCGTTGCTTGTAGAGTACATTGTGGCGCGCTATCAAAGCAAAAACAGTAACAAGGCCGGTGCGCAGATTGTCTTTACCACACATAACACAGAGCTTTTGAATATGGAAGTGCTACGCAGGATCAGGTTTATTTCGTGGATAAAGAAAAGAAAACCGGAGTATCCGAGTTCTACTGTATCACTGAATTTTCTCCTCATCCTGATGAAAATATTCGCAAAGGATATTTAGTCGGTAAGTACGGCGCGACGCCAACGCTTGAGACAGAAGAGGTATAGCTGGTGGCACGAAGGACTAAAACAGTATTTACCAAATAAGGACATCCTTTTATGGATGTCTTTTTTTATTGAGCATGCATATAAATGTAGTACGCTTGTGGCAAAGGAGGGCTCTGTGTGCAAGAATATATACGCAAACGGGTGCTCGATATTGGGACTTACATATTGGAATCGAGTGCAACGGTGAGGCAAACGGCCGATGTTTTTGGCGTATCAAAATCGACAGTTCATAAAGATGTAACCGAACGACTACCTTTGGTAAATGAGAAGTTGTCTATGGAAGTAAAGCATATACTGGAGACCAACAAGGCAGAACGGCATATTCGAGGAGGCGAGGCAACAAGGAAAAAGTACCAGGAAAATTAGAGTTGCTGATAGAACTGGGCTGATCACAAGAACTTTGTAGAAGAATGCATAAAAAGTCAAAAAGCACAAAGGGATTAGCAAAATTATCACGAATGACTTTGAGTATGAATTTATTAATAGCGAATCTCCCGTGAGGGAGATTGTGCTATTTGTTAATATATACATATTAGGATGGACAAGCTATTTATGACGAAAGGGGTATCTCTGCTAATGTATGGAATAGATTTGGGAATCGATCTGGGAACAGCAAGTGTCTTAGTTTATGCTAAAGGAAAAGGAATCGTGCTACATGAGCCTTCGGTAATAGCCATCGATCGCAATACGAATAAACGAATTGCGGTAGGTGAAGAAGCTCGGTTGATGATTGGCCGAACACCGGGGAATATTGTCGCAGTGCGTCCGATGCGTGATGGTGTGATCGCGGATTATAAAACGACGGAACTAATGCTAAAATACTTTCTGGAGAAAGCAGGTGCCAAGCGCTGGCCTTTTTTCAGAACTCGTATTGTAGTTTGTATACCTTCAGGGGTTACAGAAGTGGAACAACGAGCAGTCAAACAGGCTGCATACCAGGCCGGAGCTAAAGATGTGAAGGTGGTTGAAGAACCATATGCCGCTGCCTTGGGAGCTGGGTTAGATATCTTTGGTCCAACCGGAAGTATGGTCGTGGACATAGGTGGTGGTACAACAGATATTGCGGTGCTTTCACTTAATGGTATCGTGGGAAAACGCAGTCTTCGGGTTGGGGGAGATAAATTTGATGAAGCCATTATTCGATATATTCGCCGGGAACATAATCTGATGATCGGAGAACGTACCGCTGAAGAAATTAAAATGGCCGTTGGTTCAGCCATAGCAGAGGGTCGTCCGTCTGCGGAGATTGATGTGCGCGGCAGGGACTTGATCACAGGTTTGCCTAAAACAGTTCGGGTGAATTCTCAGGAGTGTTTTGTAGCTCTTGAGGAATCCATTGAAGCGATAGTTGCTGGAGTTAAAGAAGTTTTGGAACGAACACCTCCGGAATTGGCTGCGGATATCCTCGACAAGGGAATTATCATGACTGGGGGAGGCTCCTTGATCTACGGTTTTGACAAGCGCTTGTCTCGCGAGACAGGCTTGCCGGTTAGTCTGGCAGAAGACCCAATTTCCTGTGTAGCTCTCGGAACGGGTAAGGTGCTGGATGAATGCTTTTAAGATCAGCGAGGGTCAATATTCTGGGAACTACCGTAGATAATTATTCTATGCAGGAGACGGTAGAACTGATCCGTCAAGCAATAGAAGATCAGATTCTGATACGTGTGGTTACTGCTAATCCTGAAATGATTTACGCGGCAGATCGGGATTTACAATTAAAGACGCTCATTAATTCCGCGGAAATAGTAACTCCTGATGGAATTGGAGTTGTTTGGGCTGCCCGACAGCTGGGGACTCCGGTTCCTGAACGGGTGACGGGGATTGATTTGGCCCAGGCATTATTTTCGGCATCCAACGCAGGAAAGTGGCGGTTTTTCTTTCTGGGAGGGAGGCCCGGCGTGTCTGAGCAGGCAGCCCGCTTGGTTTCTGCTGAATACCCAGAGATCATTTGTAAGGCTTGGCATGGTTACTTTAGCCCGGAAGAAGAACCTTCTGTGCTGGAAAAAATCCGTAGTTTCCACCCCGATATCCTACTCGTTGGCTTGGGTGCCCCTCGTCAGGAATATTGGATTGCGGAGCATCTGGGTTTGGCAACCGTGAGTATGGGGGTAGGGGGAAGTTTTGACGCGCTGGCAGGGATCGTGATTCGTGCGCCGAAACGTATCCAGGAACTTCATCTGGAATGGCTCTATCGTTTGTGCAAAGAGCCTTGGCGCTGGAAACGCCAAGGAGTTTTACCACGTTTTGTATGGAAAATACTTTGCCGGAGATTTCTGGAGAAGATCCCTTCAAAATGAGAAAATTTTAGAAGGCGGATATTCTTATTTAAGCAAGCGAGAGTATACTCGTTCTGTTTCTTTGACCATACTATCCGTAGAAAACAATGGCCAGCGCTCATTAGCGGAGCGCACAAGGGATTTTGCCAAAGCTGGATTTTCGATGATTGAAGCACATGCTGCGGCAAATCCGGTCACATCGCCCGGGGGAACAAGCAACCCGTCTTTGCCGGCGCGAACGACTTCCGGAATTCCTCCGACAGCACTGGCAACAATAGGAACTCCGGCTTTCATGGCTTCAAGGAGTACTAAACCCATGCCTTCACTGATTGAGGGTAACCCGAAAAGATCCATGGCCGGAAGGGCTTCGTAGGCGTGAGGAAGGTAGCCGGTCAAGGTATAAGGGATTGAATTATGTCTGAGCTCAGATTCCAAGTCTTGGTGAAGGGGACCGTCACCAATCAGCAGAAGATGAAGGTTCGGAATTTCTAAGCTCAGTTGGGTTGCCGCTTTAATCAAATAGGTGTGTCCTTTAGTGGGATGAAGCCGGCCAATCGTTCCAATGACGAGAGCATCCGCTGGAATGCCCCATTGTTTGCGGAACTGGAGGCGAGAATGGGCCGGATCAGTAAAAGAAAGAGGGGCCCGGCCATTATATATTGTCTCTATGTTTTGGCCGCCCCTCAAGGCGACCTCTTGAGCCAAATATTCAGATACAGTGATAATTCCGGATGTCAAGGGAAGCGTGAGGCGGTCTAATCCTAAAGCCAGATAGGCAAACCAAGGGGAAAGATAATCGTGGGCCAGGGAGCTATGGACGGTGGTCAGACAGGGAAGCTTCAACCATTTTGCGCCAAGGCGCCCCAGGAGGTTGGCCCTGGAACCATGGGTGTGAATCAGCTTTATACCTTTATACCGGGTCCAGCGTATGAGGCCGGGCAGGGGGGACAGATCAAGAGGATAGCGCATAGGGAAGGTATGGGTGGGGATGTTGGTTTCACGGGCAAGAGTTGCGAAAGGTCCGTGAGTCAGGCAGGCCAGATGTGGATAAAAACGAGAGCGGTCTAAGCCTTGAAGTAGGGTTAAGACGTGTTGTTCGGCTCCGCCAACCTCTCCTCCGCCTATAATATGTAAAATTTCGTAGTTCTTCACGACTTTCTTATCTTCCCTTCAGCCTCAAACTTCGTTATACTAGGTGGAAGCAGGAAAAGCTATTTACTCTAATCATAAGACAAATTGGTTCATGACTGCAAGCAGTTCTCGATTTTCGATATTTTGATTAAAACTTCAGACTTCGGACCTCGAAGAACCAAGTCGTATCCCCGTAGACCAGAGCCAGAGGAAGTTTCTCTGCTTTAAAGAGCACTTGAGTGGAATTGCGTCAAGCAAGTAGCAAGGCAACGTGTAAAAGGGCAGAGACATTTCCTCCCGCCCCACAACGAAGGAGGAGTTTTAGTGCTACAAAGCCAAGAAATCCAGGAGATTATTCCGCATCGGTATCCCTTTCTTCTGGTAGATCGTATCATAGAATTAGAAGAAGGGAAAAGGGCGGTTGGGATTAAGAACGTATCAATCAATGAGTCGTTCTTTCAGGGCCACTTTCCGGGGCACCCTATTATGCCGGGGGTTCTGATCATGGAAGCCTTGGCACAAGTTGGGACAGTAGTGATCCTTAAAATGCCGGAATATCAAGGCTACTTAGGGTTGTTTGCTGGTTTGGATGACGTTAAATTTAAGAAGCAAGTCATTCCGGGGGATCAGCTTCGCTTGGAAGTGGAGCTGATAAAGCTGCGAAAAAAATTTGGAGTTGCTCAGGGTAAAGCGTATGTCGGGGAACAACTGGCAGCAGAAGGCATCATCAAATTTTTCTTAGAGAGGATGACCCCTGCCCAGTGATCGGTACAACTACAACTCAACAACATGTCAGCAGAGCTAGGAGCAGCACAGCACGCCTCCTGGCTCTTTTTTTAATCCTAAGTCTGCTGGTCCATGGCCTTTTCTTTCCACGGGAATGGATTCTGTTTGGATTTACTGTTTCGGTTTGCGTTTTGGTGTCCGAACTGTCAATATCTGACTTTGTGACAGGGACATATGCTACCTTTGGTTTGACAGATGCTTTGTTTTTGGGAATGTTCATTTTCTCCGTATTAGGGATGGTTCATCCCGTCCAAGTTAAGGCAGGATTCCTGGAAGCCTTCCGCTGGGGAATTTTATGGGTTGTCTATCGGTTGGGGACGCAAATTTCTGCAGATGAAATCGCCCAAAAACACCTATTACAGTATATAGAGTGGTTGGCGATTGTTGTGGCACTCCTTGGCTGGTTGCCTTGGGCGAGTAAAATGCCGGAGAGGCTATGTTCTGTCTTTGGTTACGCTAATGCAACGGCAGCCTTTCTAGGTGCTGTAGTCTTACTTTGGCCAAGAAATAAGCTGGTTCAGATCCTTTTGGGAATTTCTTTGTTCGCCACGGGTTCACGTGCAGGGGTGGGAATAGTCTTAGTAATTCTTATCGGTCAACAGCTTTGGTTAGGGACTAGATCGCAACGCACTCCGCCGTTCATGACCTGGGGACAAAGATTTCAGATGAGCGTAAAAAGGACTACTCGTTATCACCGGGAACTAAGGACGCTTTTTCTGGGGCTTGTCGGAATGGTCTTGATGATGTTCTATAATCAACCGGCTTGGAAGAATCTAACGTCTGGAGGTTTTCTTTCATCAAGCTGGCAGGAACGGTTGGTCTATTATAAGGATGGACTATGCTTGGCGTGGGAGGTAAGGGGGTTACCACGGGCCGGAGGGTGGATGGCCTTTCCCACAGTTCAGAGATTTCCCTATTGGACAGCAGATCCACATTCGAGTATTATCCGTATTCTTCTATGCCAGGGCTTTCTTGGAATAATAAGCCTGGGGTTTTGGAGTGTTTTTATGTTAGGTCGGGCTTGGAAGACCTGCGCTGAAAGAAGTGCAGTGTCCAGATTAACAGAGGAAAGCGAAGGAGTCGGAGCTGACGTACGAGTATGGGGAGCCCTGCTTTTTTTGATACTCCATAGTTTTGTGGATGCCGACTTTTCCTTTGGTACTTTAGGAATGTTATTTTGGATGCTATTGGGGAGCAGGCAAAGAACAGATAAATACCCTCGTCCCCACTTTCCAACAAGAAATAAATTAATGTTTTATATGAGGGGCAAGCTAATGGTTCTTATCAGTCTGATCATGTGTCTGATCAGCGGAAGTGTATTCTTGAGTCCGGCACTTTTAGATAAAGAAAAGATTTGGAATACGCAGGCAAGTCTGGGGCGCGAACAGAACCCTACTCAAAGTATTGCACTTTGGAATAGGAGTTTGAACTGGGATCAAACTCAGATAAGTGCGCGCCGAGAGCAGACTGAACTCCTATTAAAATCCGGAGACATAGAGGCAGGATTGAAAGGCGTGGAAGAAGTGCTTCGTTGGCAGTCGCTTGACCCGGGAGCGTATGAATGGGCCCAGTCAGTTATCTGGGACGCTGCAGAGGTACAGCGGCGCAGATATCCCCAAACGGCAACAATGCTCTATCACTGGGTCCAAGATGTACCTCAGAAAATAGAGGGGAGAGCTGCCAGCCTTACATTAACGGACCGATTGCTTTGGAGGGGGTATCGAGATTTCAGGCCCTCTGAACATGTTCAACTATTGGCTGAATATGCTCGGCAGCGGCAGCTTGCTCTACTGCTGCCCAAGAGATAAATTGTGGGTTAGAGGTGAGCGAAGTTCGAGTCTGTGAGGTATAGTGTTGAACCCAAAAATCAATCCTGCTCAGGCATCTGGAAATTTGCTTTAGGAAGAGAGAGAGGCATATGCAGTTTTACTTGACCTTAAATGAGGACGGCAACGTCAGCTATTCTCTGTTGCAGGAAGGTGAAAAGCTGGATTCCGGTGTTGTCAGCTATCTAAGCGAACCCCTCCCTTTGGGGAATATTCAGGTCATTCAGGAGCGGCTGCGGCAGCGAAATCTCTTCGATTTTTGGCCTGGAGAGCGCAAACAGAGGGATACTAAACTTGAAGTCCTTAAAATAGTTCAAGAGTTTAGCTGGGATGTACCACCCTTCTTCTGGAAGGAGGTTACTCCAGCCGCCTCAATCTGTCGAGATCGACTGGTTGAGGGGCGAGATAATGAGGTTCGGAAGGTATTTGATCGGTTAGTATTAGGCCGGCAGCTATCATTCGGTGATCTGCATGTGCTCGCCAGAGAGCTCAAGATTGAAGATGAGCAGATTATGAAACTAGCCCATGCCAGCGTGCAGCAAGGTGGTGCCCAGTGGATTCCGGCGGTGAAGTCACACGGCAGTGGTTGGCAGTGTCAACGTTGTGGGGAAAAGGATGTGGAAGAGTGGCCCAGTTGTTACGGAATGGCCGCAACGTGTCGAAGTTGTGAAAGTATTGGATCGAGCACTTCGTTGGATGCGCTTTATCGAGATCAGCGGTTACTCCTGAACGGTCCCTCTGAGGTTAATTTTCAGCCCCATTGGGTCTTAACTGAGGCCCAACGTTTGGCTAGTGAACAAGTACTTGAATTTTGCAAAGACGTCTTTGAAGAAACAGCACTTCTCTGGGCTGCCTGCGGAGCAGGAAAAACTGAGGTGTGTTTTCCGGCTGCCGCGTGGGCTCTGGAACAAGGTAAATCCGTGCTTTTTGCTGCTCCCCGTCAAGATGTTATTAATGATGTTGGACCAAGGCTGCAGCGGGACTTTTCCGGCTATCCGTTGCAAGTGCTGACCGGGACAACTCCGCTTAAATTTCAGGGCGGAGGAATGGTACTGGCGACCACGCACCAGGTATTGCGATTTTGGCGGGCCTTTGATGTGATTTTTATGGATGAGATGGATGCCTTTCCCTATCATGGCAGCAGAGCCTTGGAATGGGGGTTGAAGCACGCTTTGCGCCAAAACGGTAAAATACTTTACTTGACGGCAACCCCTTCGCCGGAAGGCTTAAAGAGGGCTCAGCAAGGCAAGCTGCGGCTCATTCGACTTCCGGCACGGCATCATCGCAACCCTTTGCCCGTGCCGATTTGGGAAAGATTCCGTCATTCTCTCGAACCTAGCGAATGCACAGGTGCATGGACAGCTCAGCTTGAAACATTAAGGGTACTGGGACCTGTACTGGTCTTCGTTCCCAAGATCTCATGGATTGATCCGTGGATCAAATGTTTTCGACGACGTTTTCCGGACTGGTGTATTGACGGTAGTTACAGTTCAGACCCGGGGCGTTCCACTAAGATCAAACGCTTGAAGCTGGGTGAATTTGATCTTTTTATTAGTACGACGATCCTAGAGCGCGGCATCACGCTAGCTCGGATCCAAGTCCTGATTCTGGCGGCAGATCATCCGGTTTTCGATGAGCGCGCTTTGGTGCAGATGGCCGGCCGGGTGGGGCGAACTTCCGAGCATCCTAAGGGAAGGGTCGTTTTTGTGGCCAGGCGAATGACCGCGGCTATGAAGACTGCAGTTCAGTGGATTGAAGAGCAAAATAGACGTGCTTTGGAGTTGGGACTTATCGAGGCATAAAAGGCAAATGCGATAGTTGACATCCGAGGTTTATGATTCGAAAACTACGAACTACGGCCAATGAACTATGACCTACGAACCACGAATCACGAACCACTAACCACTAACCACTAACCACGAGAAAAGGGGGAGGACCTTGAAGAAATTCTGGGCGGAAGCGGCTAAAATAACGCGGGCGCTATGGTATGTAGATGAACAGGCGTGTGTATTTTGCGGCGGAGAGCAAGGTGTAATTTGCCCGGCTTGTACAACAGACTATCTCCAGCCGGAGCTCGGGCGCTGTATGAGTTGTGGAAAGTTGATACTCGCAGAGAAAATATACTGCTTGGACTGTGAAGCCGGAAAGGGTCCCAAGCATCTCGATCAAGTCACAGCCTGGGGATATTATTCCGGAGGATTGAGGGAATTCATTCAAAACCTAAAATTTAAAGCCCACCCCCGGAGTATAATGAAAATTGCCCGTCCTTTTTCAGATTGGGCAATTAGCAAGCTCCCTGTTGTGGACGGCATAGTGGCGGTGCCTATGCACGCATCGCGTCGAGCAGAGCGGGGCTTTAATCAGGCAGAGGTCATTTGCTCAGCGTTACACTGGGAACTAGGATTGCCGATTCTCCAAGGAGTTGAACGAATCGAGCCAACATCGTCTCAAGTTCTGCTTTCGCGTCAAGAGCGGCTGCTTAACCTGAAGGGTGCGTTTGCTGTACTGCAAACGGAAAATATTGAAGGACGAAGCGTATGGCTGGTTGATGATGTAACGACAACCGGGGCAACACTGGAAGCCGTGGCGGAAATCCTGCGTGGAAGTGGAGCTCAAGCGATTTATGGCTTGTGTTTGGCAGCGGGACTCGAAAAAAAACTTGTGCCTTTGTGTAATTAGCGCTATAATTAGTAGTGGATGGGCAGAGCCTATTACATTTTTTTACGTAAGGGGAATATCTTTCATGGCCTTTGAAGACAAAGATCTAGTATGTAAAGACTGCGGAGCTACTTTTATTTTCACAGTTGGAGAACAAGAATTCTACGCTGAAAAAGGATTCGAGAACGAGCCTCAACGTTGCCGCGAATGCCGCAACATACGCAAAGCAAGCCGTAATTCCCAAGAAGGAAGATCGCGTGAAATGTTTACTGTAGTTTGCGCGGATTGCGGTGTGGAAACACAAGTTCCTTTCCAACCGACATCTGATCGTCCGGTATACTGCCGTGAGTGCTATCAGCACCATCGTCCAGCCCGCGAACAATATTAATTCAAAACCTTTGAATTATATTAACTTGACATGACAAGCATTGGTTAACTTTATAGTTGGCCAATGCTTTTTTCTGGATCTGATGATAATTATCCTGGAAGAACTTTCTTTCAACAAGGTTATCCACAATTATTTTGCGAAAAATAGTGTGTTTTTGAGACTTATACACATTATCCACAGCCACCTGTGCGTAACTTTGGGGGATAAGCAGTTTTTATTAAGATCAGTGCTTGCTCTTGAGATTGTGAGCAAGTTCTGTACTATACAGTTTCTAGGTTTAGAGTCATTCAATCTTGGTTATCCTCTCCTATTAAGGTGAGTCAAGTCTGAGGGTTTGATTTAAGTTTAGAACTTGGATAATTCAAGGAGGGTATTTTAAGTGTTAGGTAAAGTCAAGTGGTTCAGCAAACAGAAAGGCTACGGATTTATCGAACAGGAAACGGGACAGGATGTATTTGTGCATTTTCAATCGGTTATGGGAGAGGGATTTCGTACGCTGGAAGAGGGACAGACTGTTGAGTTTGATCTCATCCAAGGTCCGCGCGGCGAACAAGCGTCTAACGTAGTGGTTTATTAACAGTTTCTTAAAAAATATCAGTAGCTAAACTTATTTAGCAGGATTTTTTATGTAAATCGGGAATATTACATATATGCCATCTTAGAAGGGGGTTGAATTAATGAACATTAATATTCGTGGTAAACACATCGAACTAACGGACGCGCTTAAAGAGTATGTCATGAAACGGGTTGGTAAGTTAGCAAAATACTCTGATGAGTTTATGGACGTTCAAGTCACTTTACTTGTTGAGCGTGATCGGCATCGCGTGGAGGTAACAGCCCCAATCCATGGTATGATTTTACGCGGGGAAGAAGAAACTGAGGATATGTATTCTTCAATCGATATGGTCGTTGAAAAACTGGAACGTCAAATCGATAAATATCGTACACGAATCAACAAACGGATGCGGTCTAAGGTCTTAAAAGATCACGAAACTAAGCAACCAGCCCAAGTGGACGATGAGCCGCATGAAGAAGTTGTCCGGAATAAGAAGTTCCCAGCAAAACCTATGTCGGTGGAAGAAGCGATTATGCAGATGAATTTGGTGGGACATACTTTCTTTGTGTTTACGAATGCAGAAAGTCAAGAAATGAATGTTGTTTATCTGCGAAACAATGGAGACTATGGGTTGCTTCAGCCCCAGACTTAAACAGCATAAATCGAGTGAGGCGCGTGGCGTAAACGAACAAAGAAACAGTTGCTTCAAGCCAAAAGGCCCGCATTAGCGGGCCTTTTGGCTGCTGATCTAGAATATCCCATGAGCAAATCTCCCGCTTCAGTTGCAGTGGGTTCTCTAGGATGTTAAACTTAAGAAATACACGATAATTGAAGAAGGGTGGATATAATGGGGTTTTTGGATTTGTTCGATGATAATGCGCGAGAAGTCAGAAAATATCAGAAGCGCGTTGCAGTGATTAATAACTTCGAATCTAAGATCGAAGTGTTGAGTGATGATGAATTGCGTGGCAAGACCGCCGAATTTAGAGGGCGTTTGGAACAGGGAGAAAGTTTAGATTGTCTTTTGCCGGAGGCCTTTGCTGTTGTGAGAGAGGCTGGTCGCAGAGTAATCGATCAGCGGCACTATGATGTGCAGTTGATTGGGGGTATGGTTCTTCATGAAGGCCGGATCGCTGAGATGCGCACAGGGGAAGGGAAAACCCTCGTGTCTACTTTGCCGGCCTATTTGAATGCTTTAACAGGTCAAGGGGTTCACATCGTGACTGTCAATGATTACTTAGCTCGCCGTGACAGTGAATGGATGGGAAGGATTCACCAATTTCTGGGTCTTTCGATTGGCTTAGTTGTACATGGCTTAAACTATGAAGAACGTCGGAACAGCTACGCCGCAGATATCACCTATGGGACAAATAATGAATTTGGTTTTGACTATTTGCGGGATAATATGGTCACCCGACCGGAAGCACTGGTTCAGCGTGATCTCAATTATGCTATCGTAGATGAAGTGGACTCGATCCTCATTGATGAAGCAAGGACGCCGCTGATTATTTCCGGTGAGGCGGACAAGCCCACGGAATTATATTTTAGGGTAGCTATGATTATTCCTCGCTTGAAACCTGAAGATGATTATAAAGTCATTGAAAAAGAGCGTGTTGTCACCCTTACGGAACAAGGTGTCAGTCGAGTGGAGAGTATGTTGGGTGTGGATAACCTGTATGAAGATATCCACACGGAATTAGCCCATCATGTCAATCAGGCGTTGAAAGCTCAGACCCTCTTCAGACGGGATCGGGACTACGTGGTTAAAGACGGAGAAGTCATTATTGTCGATGAATTTACCGGACGCCTAATGTTTGGGCGTCGTTACAGTGAGGGTTTGCACCAAGCCATCGAGGCCAAGGAAGGCGTGAAGATCGAAAAGGAATCCCAAACCTTAGCCACGATTACCTTTCAGAATTACTTCCGCATGTACAAGAAACTCTCAGGAATGACTGGAACAGCTATGACCGAAGAACCGGAGTTTCGCAAGATATACAAGTTAGACGTTGTCGAAATTCCCACCAACAAGCCGGCGATTCGGAGTGATAGTTCGGATGTAATTTACCGTACTGAAGAAGGGAAGTTCTTGGCAGTTGTGGACAGTGTGGTTGAAAGTCATGCTAAGGGACAGCCGCTTCTGGTTGGAACGGTTTCCGTCGAGAAATCCGAGCATTTAAGTGACCTGTTGGGGCGGCGCGGAGTTCCCCACCAAGTTCTCAATGCCAAATACCATGAAAAAGAAGCCCAAATTGTCGCCGAAGCCGGACAGCGCGGAATGGTTACGATTGCTACGAACATGGCTGGTCGGGGGACGGATATTATCTTGGGTGAAGGTGTGGCTGACCTTGGCGGGTTACATATCATTGGGACAGAACGACATGAATCGCGGCGCATTGATAATCAATTGCGTGGACGCGCCGGACGTCAAGGGGACCCAGGGTCAACCCAATTTTTTATTTCCCTGGAAGATGACTTAATGCGCATGTTTGGTGCGGACAATATCATGGGCATCATGGATAAATTGGGGATGGATGACTCTATGCCGATAACGTCCAGGATGATCTCTCGTTCCATTGAAACAGCCCAACGGCGTGTTGAAAATCGCAACTTTGATATCCGTAAACATGTCTTGGATTATGATGATGTCATGAATCAGCAACGTGAAGTGATTTATGCCCAGCGGCGGGCAGTGCTGATGGGCGAAAACCTCCGCGACAACATGATGGACATGTTGGAAAAAGCAGTTACAGACAGCATTGCAATGTTTAGCGGAGAGAGCTCTTTTCCTGAGGAATGGGATTTGTCGGGGTTAGCCGATTATGTCGAAAGTTTTTTCCTGCCGGGAGTCCACTTACAACCTGAACAGTTAGCAGATATGGCGAGAGAAGAAATTGAAGAAACGCTGATAGACCAAGCCAAAGCACTCTACGAGAGTCGGGAAGAGCAGTTTGGTGCCGACTTGATGCGCGAGATTGAACGGGCTGTGATGCTGCAGGTTGTAGACAGTAAATGGATGGATCACCTTGATGCGATGGATATGCTCCGTGAGGGAATCGGTCTGCGTGCCTATGGACAAAAAGATCCCTTGGTTGAATACCGGCGTGAAGGATTTGAAATGTTCCAAGCGATGATTGACTCCATTCAGGATGAAATTATTCGTTATATAATGCGGGTGACTCCTCAAGTACGGGAAGAAGTTCCGGAACAGCCTCGGAATATAACAGAAAACCGTTATGAGGGTGAACCAAGTGAACCGGTGCACACCGGAGACCAGATCGGCCGTAACGATCTTTGCTCGTGTGGAAGCGGGAAAAAGTATAAGAAGTGTTGCGGAGCAGAGAAAAAGAAGTAGGTTTTGGAAGGGTGAATAAAAAGTGCTTTCTGATTGGAAAAAAGAGTTGGAAACGTTAACCTTATGCTTGGCAGATTTGAGGGTTTCCCTTTGACGTCTCTCAGCGTCTGGAAAAGATTAGCTCGCTGGAGAGGGAGTTTCAACGGCCCGGTTTGTGGGATGATCCCGTCTTAGCTCAGAAAATTATGCAAGAGTTGGCCCAGCATCAGAGTAAAGTGAAAACATATGATGAGCTGGAGCATAGACTTGGGGAAATAGGGGCACTCTGGCAGTTAGCGACTGAGGAAGATGATGTGAGTCTTGAACCGGAGATAGAGCAAGAGGTTAAATCCTTGCAACGAAGGTTTGAGGCTTTGGAGCTGGAAATCCTACTTAGCGGTCCGTATGACCGGAACAATGCCATCTTGACCCTCCACGCCGGAGCCGGGGGCACGGAAGCACAAGATTGGGTGCAAATGCTCTATCGGCTATATATCCGTTGGGGAGAGCGGCACGGTTATAAGGTAGAGACGCTGGACTTTTTACCTGGGGAGGAAGCGGGCATCAAAAGTGCGACCTTGTCTTTCGCCGGGGAAAATGCCTACGGATATGCCAAGTCGGAAAAGGGCGTGCATCGGTTGGTGCGCATTTCACCCTTTGATGCCTCAGGCCGTCGTCATACTTCGTTCGCTTCAGTGGATGTTATTCCGGAAGTGACCGAGGATAACGAGATAACCATTGATACCGAAGATTTAAGGATCGATACCTATCGATCCGGTGGGGCCGGCGGTCAGCACGTTAACAAGACGGATTCGGCCATCCGGATAACCCACCTGCCATCAGGGGTCGTCGTTCAGTGTCAGAGTGAACGTTCCCAGACTCAAAACAAAGCTGCAGCCATGCGTGTTTTACAGGCCAAGTTGCTGGAACTTAAGCGCAAGGAGCAAGAAGCTGAGATTTCCGAAATTCGCGGTGAACAACAGGAGATTGCCTGGGGAAGTCAGATCCGTTCTTATGTATTTCATCCTTACAGCCTGGTCAAAGACCATCGTACCAATGTGGAAACCGGGAATGTGTCGGCGGTGATGGATGGGGAAATTGATGCGTTCATCGCAGCCTTTCTCCAAAAAACGAAGAGTGCCGTGGGAAACTAAGCTAAAGCAACAACGATTGAATTGAATTCCGATTGAGAATGAGCTATAGGAGGGAATCACTTGACCACTATTGAACTAAAGCGGGTAGCCAATACTCTCCGTCAAGATATAATTTCCATGCTTGTAACTTCAAAGTCAGGGCACCCTGGCGGAAGTTTATCGGCCGCTGAAATCGTAACCACCTTATTCTTTCATGAGATGCGAATAAAGCCGCAAGAACCGCGTTGGGCGGATCGAGATCGTTTTGTCCTTTCTAAAGGGCATGCGGCTCCCGTGCTTTATGCAGCGCTCGCTGAGCAGGGCTTTTTCCCTAAGGAGGAACTGCAAGGGCTGCGCCAAACCGGTCATATGCTCCAGGGACATCCGGATATGAAGAAGACTCCCGGCGTGGACATGTCCACCGGTTCCTTAGGGCAAGGTCTCTCCGCGGCTAATGGAATGGCTCTAGCCGGAAAGCTGGACGGCAAAGATTATCGAGTTTATGCTTTACTTGGTGACGGTGAGATGGCTGAGGGGCAAATCTGGGAAGCAGCGATGGCTGCCGCCCATTACAAACTGGATAATGTTACAGCCATCTTGGATTTCAACGGATTACAAATTGATGGGCCAACCGATAGTGTCATGTGTTCAACCCCGCTGGCAGAAAAGTGGCGGGCCTTTTGTTGGCATGTGATCGAAGTCGATGGGCACGATATAGATGCTTTGTTGGCAGCGTTTGCCGAGGCAAGACAGGTCAAAGGAAGGCCGTCGATCATCATTGCCAAGACGGTGAAGGGCAAAGGAGTTTCCTTCATGGAAAACCAGGCGGGCTGGCATGGCAATGCGCCGAGCGTTGAACAAGGCGAGCAGGCCTTGAAAGAATTACGGGAGGAGGTGTCAAACCTTGGCTGATAAAATAGCGACACGTGATGCGTATGGCGAGGCCCTTCTGGCGTTAGGAGCTGAGAACCCTGAGGTTGTTGTCTTAGATGCGGATTTGTCGAAGTCGACCAAGACCGCTGACTTCGGTAAAAAGTATCCTGAACGGTTTTTCAATATGGGCATTGCCGAGTCTAACCTCTTAGGAACTGCCGCCGGGTTAGCTGCAGCAGGTAAAATTCCGTTTGCCAGCACTTTCGCGATTTTCGCAGTCGGACGGGCCTTTGAACAAATTCGCAACTCGATTGCTTATCCTAAGCTCAATGTGAAGATTGCCGCCACCCATGCCGGAATTACGGTAGGGGAAGATGGGGGTTCTCATCAGGCCATCGAAGACGTGGCCATCATGCGTGCTGTCCCTAATATGGTGGTTTTAGTCCCGGCCGATGGAGAGGAAACTCGCCAAGTGATTTTGGCAGCAGCCAAATACAACGGCCCGGTTTATATTCGGATGGGACGTTTGGCGGTTCCACTTCTTTTTGGAGAGGATTATCACTTTGAAATTGGGAAGGCGAATGTTCTTAAAGAAGGGACCGACGTCGCCATCATGGCTAACGGCGTCATGGTGTCCATGGCTCTGGAAGCAGCCGCTGAGCTTGCTGCCGAAGGGATTAGTGTGAGCGTCGTTAATGTCGCTTCTGTGAAACCGCTGGATGCAGAGACGATTGTACGGGTTGCCAAGCAAACAAAAGCTGTCGTGACTGCGGAAGAACACAACATCATCGGCGGATTGGGAGGTGCGATTGCCGAGGTTTTGGGCGAGAGGCTGTCCACACCTATGGTTCGCGTCGGACTTAAGGACACGTTTGGAGAGTCCGGACGGCCTCAGGAACTGCTTGAGAAATATGGGTTGACCAAGGGAGACTTAATTAAAGCGGTCCATGAGGTCCTTGCTAAAAAGCTTGCCTAATTTCTAGGCAATAAACGATTTGATGAGCGTGGGTGTTTGGGAGCCCCGGACATGATTATAGAAATATTATCACCGGCAACATTTAAAAAAGGTGTTGGAGCAGTGACTTTAGTGCACTCTCGGAGAGAAGATCAACAATAGTAGCTGGTGTTTTCTTCGATGGAATGTTGTTGATTTCCATGCTGCATGCAATACGTGCTGGGTTCCGAATTCCTGCGTATTTGAAAAACGATTTGAGGGCTGCCAGACGCTGATTTCTAGTCGTAGCAGAACAATTTCTACTATTCTCTACCCATTCGAGAAATTCGGTAATCAGAGAATAATCGAAAAGTGTGAATGCTATTTTTGAATACGGAATATTTTTTGTCTGTTTCAAGAATTCCAACAGAAGAGTGATTGTTTCGCGATATGATTTTATGGTTAGCGGGCTGCAACATTTCTGCTTAGGCAGAAAGACGGTAATGAAGTCACGAATTGTCGTAAAAAATTCGACATCATAATGCTTCTTCATGACGGCACCTCAGGAATAAGGTCTGCAAACTTCGATAAATCCATATCAGCCATCTGCGGGAAGAATTCCGGAACCAGATGAATATAATAGGCTGTATAGGATAGTTTCGAATGACCAAGATGAGCACTCAGATATGGCAACCAGGCATTTAAGTCTCTCCCGTCCTTCATCCATTTGTACAGACAATTTGTCGCTTGAGTATGCCGGAGATCATATACGCGAGGTGATGGGCTATTGTTCGGGTGCATATCTGCAGAATTCCAGCACTGCTTGAACGTTTTGTCCAAAAAACGAGAAGAATACATCGTCCCTGGCGGTTAGGGAAGAAATAGTCACTGTCTGGAAAGATATCTACCATCTTTTTTCGGTAGATTATGCATAATGCCAGCATGTCTTTGGAAACCACGATTATGCGGTCTTTATGCCCCTTGGACTCTCTGATATTCATTGTTCCGGTTTCAAGGTCAATATCTGAAATCATTAACTTGCGTGCTTCTATTGCACGAAGTCCGCAAGTATATATAAGGCGGAACATAACTGGAACCACAAGATGACGTGCGGGACTATTGTGGCAGTATTTCAGACCATCGGTAGCCTTAAAAAGCAAAGAAAGTTCCTCATGTGTAAAGAAGTGGGGAACGTATCTATTCATTCTTCCGATAAGCCCATCCGGTATGACAAATGCCTGTATTCCTGTTCTTTGCATATATCTGCCGAGCTCCCTGACGGGAGTAATCCGCTTACTAAAAGTAGCACTATGTTCTGACGGTCGTAACTCTGCCCAATGCATGCCGATGTCTCTCGTAAGTGTGGTTTCATTGGGATAGTTTTCAATACAGAATCTATCGAAATTAGCAAGGATGTACTGATTATCTATATACAAAAAACCTAATGCCTGCTTTTCTTTGATTAGCCTTTCAATCTGAATTTTGAAGTTTCCTGTAAAAGTACGTTTCATCGCATTAATTCCTTCCTTGTCACTTCGATTCCATCAAGACTCAAAGAACAGTTTTTGAGTTTCTCAAGATTCGTTGAGAGATAGGGTCTGGAGGAATTCATATGTGAATGACCAAGTACTTCCTTGATTGTGTCCAAAGGAACTTCGTTCTCTAGCATCCACGTACCAAGACTACGACGGAAACTGTGAAAACCTTTCCTTTCACCTAGTTTATGGGATACACCAACTGCATCCATGTACTTGCATATTATAGCATTCATAGACGAATTATGGTCTGACAGTTTCCTGTGTGGTGGAAGGGTACGAAGAAATATGTAGGGTGAATCAGCGACTGGTCTACCGTGTAGAACGTAGTCATAGATGGCATTACCTACATCAGGTTCTAAAGGAAGAATTAAAGGCCGATTGGTTTTTCGCTGGATGATATGGATCTCATCGTTCTTCCAGTCTATAACTTAGTAAACTGCAGATTCACAATGTCTCCAGAACGAAGACCAGTTTTCTTTGCCAACAGCAAGATGGCATGATCTCTCTTCCCTATAGCGGTCTCTTTATCCATCGCATTCAGAATTGCATTAGCTTCATCACGCGTAAACCCAAATATAGCTTTCCGTCTGGGTGCGACTGTAGTACTAAAGGCAGATAACAACTTAATCTCTGTAATAGGAACATCATTATAGAATTTACAAAAAGAGCGTAATGCGGTCATTACTCCTTGCATTCCTGCCGGATACCTATTGGCTATATATGGAATAAACCCGCTTGCATCTTTCAGTGTTACAGTAGAAAAATCCCTATGCCCATTCTCACAAAGAAACTTTAAAAACTGAGCGATAATTACTTTATAGGTTTTCAAAGTACTGTCTGCATGACATCCAGTTCTCTTCTTTGATCTTATATAAGTATCTAATATTTCTGTGAAAAAGCTATTCAGGTTACCTAGTTTCCATTTCGGTAGTTTTCTCCACTCAAGGGTACCAGTCTTATAAACTTCCTCCATCATAGATGCGGCTTTCCGAAGATAACAGAAACCATTATAGTAGAGGTCACCGTCTTCGTATTTTTGGCGTGCCTGAAGTACACAGCATTCCAAGGTTTCAAGTGAAACCATTTCTGGGTTACAAGTGTCAAAATACGAATGGATTGGTCGGAATCCCATCCTTTCATAGTATTCCAAAGTTGCGGTGCTGAATCCGAATATAACCATTGCCGCCTTAATCTGTTCGCAGAGAGCCGAGGGGTCCAATTTCTGCATAGTGAATCGCCTCAATACTTTGTAAAGTCAGGGGGTGTATGTTTCCCCTGCTATTATCACTAAGTACCCAAGCGACAGTTGTCTCAATCATTTTGAATGTAACATGCACAGTCAATTTGAAATTTCCAAACTTAAGAAGAATTGATAAAATATTATCCCGAATATCCATCGATAATACAAGAGGGAATTCCAGTAAAATAGGTCATTCTGCCGTCAGGTTTCAAAACTTCGAGATAATAAATTCTTCGGGATAAAGGACTACCTACGCACGACGGAACATGTTCTAGGGGCTTGGGTTAGATTGTTTTGAGGTTTGGCGTGGCCATGGGAACATATTAATTATGTATATGTTGCCAATGTCGTTGGTAATTATTGCTGTGGGTAGTTGGACACGGGTAAAAGTTAATTAGTATATGATGGATGTGAAGGTCAGGTCGTCTATTGTCTATTGGGCGGTCTGGCCTTCTGGATTTTGTTGGATTATTTTCGTTATCTTGGGAGGAAAAACAGGAAAGCTGTGGAAAGTATATTTAGTAGTGAGTAATTTGAATTTTTCAAAAATTTTCTTATCGTAGACTCAAAAGTAGCTATTTGAGACACAAAGGTGCGACAAGGGTCGGTAACACCACTAATTGGGGGGATTTACCGACGTGAGTAAATAATAGATCGTTAGGCACTATACATTATAGCTTAAAAAAATAGTAAACTTACATTTCTGAACGATGACTTTTTAATTATACTTGAAACAAGCAAGATATGAGGGGTGAGAAAATTGTTTCCAGATGAAAAAACTATGGTTTTCCGCTTTATAGAATTGATAGAACGACCAACCACCCCTTGGGGAGCACTGCAAATTGGTACAGAGTTTTTTTACCAAAGAGGCCGAACAGATTTAGTTGCAGTGTCAGTGCAAGGTAAAGTTATCGCATTTGAAGCTAAACTGAAAAAATGGAAAATCGCTTTGCAGCAAGCTTATAGAAATAAATGTTTCGCAGACATTTCTTACGTTTTACTTCCGAAGGAGGAGGCCAAAAATGCATCTCGATACTCGAATGAGTTTAAACGCAGAGATGTTGGTCTTTGTTATATGTCTGATGAAGAGGTTAACATTTTATTTCATGCAAAATGTACTGAGCCTTTACAACCATGGTTAAGACATAAAGCCTTACTGTTTGTAAATAAAGAGGAGGGAACATATGGGGAGGAGTCTGGAATTAGTAGCAAAAGCAATTTGTGAACTTTATAGTTTAAAAGTCTTGTGTTGAAACTATGTATAAGAAATTTAGTCAATTTCTCGAACATGGCTCGCATATATTGCTAAGTGCTGTTGAAAACGGATTGCTTATCGGTTCTATAATGGGTGTTATCTGTGGGGAACTATATGGGGAATGTAGACCATTTTTGGTTCTGGAAAATATGATAGTTGATAAAGAATATAGAAATAGAGGCGTTGGCAAAGCACTGATGTCAGAGCTTGAAAAAATAGCTGTCGAAAAAACCTGTACTCAAATAATCCTTGTAACTGAAACTAATAGAATTGATGCATGTAAATTTTATGAATCTAAAGGATATAGTCCCAATATACATACGGGGTATAAAAAGAAACTAAAATGATAATTTCAAGGTTGTCTCAGATATGTACCTACCGGAATGTTTTTGAAATTAATATATGGCTATTTTGCAGGAACTTTCAGGAAAAATATTGAATGCTGATAAGTGATTGGGTTCAAATCTAAGGAGGCAATGGTATGATTCAACAGTGGAGGGTTGGAATATTACTTTTTAACGAGGTTGAGGTATTGGACTTTGCTGGGCCTTTTGAAGTATTTTCATTAACTACTTATCCAGGGTCAAATATAAAACCTTTTGAAGTAAGAACAATTTCCCAATCTAGGGAAATTATTAAGGCTCGCAATGGACTTCAAGTTATGCCTGATTATTGCTTCGCAGACAATCCCAGCTTCGATATATTAATCATTCCAGGTGGTTACGGCGCAGAAGAAATTGAAATTCATAATGCTGTAGTGCTTAATTGGATCAAGGAACAAATGCCTAAAGTAAGTTTAATGACCTCGGTTTGTACGAGGCCACTGAAAAACTTAAGGTTTTTCAAAGAAAAAAATTATCGGGAATCAAAAAGACGGCTCAAATTCATTTTCTGAATTTGAGAGCCGTCTTTTTCAGCAATTAGTTGCCATATTACCCTGTTTTAACCAATTAATTTTATGATTCTTTTTAAGTTCACCGTAAATATCGCCATTGCACCTTGCAGCTCCATGCCAATAAGACCCGAGGATGATGCAACGTCATACCCGTGTCGGTG